>WNGM01005112.1_pt1 | contig 10284 bp, 7 predicted proteins | sample 5400571 | NCBI WGS metagenome assembly WNGM01 (sample SAMN13153378, study PRJNA577476) | soil metagenome | isolation source: 100 cm soil or saprolite under Garry oak tree replicate 2 | place: USA:California | collected 2016-06-15 | reverse complement strand
CAGGACCCGAGTTCACGTCGCAGATCGAGGCGCTGTACCGCGACTACCTCCCCCAGCAGAAGCTGCAGGAGTACCTGACGGCGGACATCTACGTCTCCGACGCGAAGCTGTGGCGCATCTGGCGCGACCAGCACGAGGCGGTGACGGTCGCACTGCTGGCGCTCGGGCCGGGCGACGTTCCCGATACGCTCGCCCCGCTGTCCGACGCCGAACTGCAGCGCTACTACGAGACGCACAAGAAGGAGCTCAAGCGGCTCGCGATCGCCTGGCTCAGCTTCGTCGCCGAGCCACGCGTTCCCGACGCGGCGGACACCGCGACAGCGCTGGCCCAGGTGCGCCGGCTGCATGCCGAGATCACCGCCGGCAAGGCGAAGTTCGCGGATGTCGCCAAGAAAGAGTCGGCGGACTCCGCGAGCGGTGCGCAGGGTGGCGATCTCGGCTGGGTGAAGCGCGAGGGGTCCGGCTTCGACCGCCAGTTCGTCGCCGCGATGGTGCGTCTCAAGCCGGGCGAGCTGAGCCAGCCCGTGCTCACCCAATTCGGGTACCACCTGATCCGTGTGGATGCCGCCAAGGGTGACTCCCTGCACGCGCGTCACATCCTCGTACCCATCGTGCTGCAGGGGAAGCATCTCGACATGGTCGACGCGCGCACCGACACGCTCGACCGCCTCGCCGCGGCGCAGACCGAGGGCACCAAGCTGGACGCCGCGGCGCGCGCCCTGGGCCTGCCCCTCGCGCCCGCCCCGAAGCTGGTGCAGGGCGACCGGCTCACGCTCGGCAAGTACGTCGTGCCGGATGTCGGGGTGTGGGCGTTCGAGGCGACGCCGGGCGAGACGAGCCCGGTGATCGAAGGCGAGCGGGCGAGCTATGTGTTCCGGCTGGACTCGATTTTCCCGGAGGGGGTGCCGCCGCTCGCCCAGATCCGCGACCGCGTGGCCGAGGGGGCGCGCTACGAGAAGAAGAAGATCGTGGCCCGCGAGCGGGCGGAGCGGATGGTGGCGGCGCTGCGCGACGCGACAGACCTGCTCGCCGCCGGCCGGGCGCGGGGCTTCCCGGTCCAGAAGCTGGGGCCGTTCACCCGCGTGTCGGCACCCTCCCTGTTCGCGCGCGACCCCATCGTGCTGGGCGCCGCGTTCGGACTACGGCCGGGCGAGAAGACGGACCTGCTCGCGGGGGAGGCGGGGTTCTTCATGCTTCAGGGAATCGCCCGCGCACCGGCGGACTCGGCGGCGTGGCTCAAGCAGCGGGATCAGCAGCGCGCCGCGCTGCTGCGGCCGGTGGCGCAGGCGCGCGTGCAGCAGTTCGTTGCCGCGCTGCGTGCGCAGGCGAAGGTCGTCGACCGCCGCAAGGAACTGTTCCGCCCGACGACGTCGGCCGGCGGTTAGTCGCTCAGGCGCTTCGGGTCGCCGCCCGGGGAGACGGAGGACGACGCGGCCGGGGGTTCAACGGTGCGCGGCGGCGTCGTGAGCCGGTCGTCGCTGGTGGCGCTCTTCAGGCTGCGCTGGAACTCCTTGATCCCCTGGCCCAACGAAGAGCCGATCTCCGGGATCCGCTTCGCGCCGAACACCAGCACCAGCACGAGCAGCAGAATCAGAATGTGGCTGAACGACAGGTCTCCGAACATACGCGCCTCGCTTCAGAAGATCGATCGGGCGAAGTAGTACGCGATGGCCACGCCCACCAGCGCCAGCAGCGATACGTCGAACCCGATCGGCCCCAGCGTGATCGACACGACCAGCAGATCGAGATGCACCGGGCCGAGTGTGGGCGTCACGGCCCAGGTGAAGATCTCTTTCGCCGGCCCCTGCGGCAAAAACCGCCGCAGCAGAGAGTGCAAGAACCCGCCCAGCACGAAGCCGGCGGCGAGCACTCCAAAGTAAAATAGCGGCCTGCGCGGGCCCTGCGCCACGGCCTAGCTACGCCGCTCCACGGCGTAGGCGATGCTGTCGCGCAGCGCGTCCCGCGCCCGGGACGGCGGCAGGATCTCGAGCTCCGCTTCGGCTTGCTGCGCCAGCTCGAGCGCCCGGCGGTGGGCGTAGTCGAGCCCCCCCGCCCCTGCCACCCGCCGGATCACGTCCGTGACCAGCGCGTCGTCCGGCTGCGGCGTCGCCAGCAGCTCGGCAACCAGCCGCCGGCCTTCCGGTCCCATCGCCCCGAGCGCCGCGATCAGCGGGAGCGTCATCTTGTGCTCCTTCAGGTCGAGCGCCGAGGGTTTTCCGGTCACCGTCTCCGGCGTCGTGTAGTCCAGCAGATCGTCGGCGATCTGGAACGCCATGCCGAGCCGCAGGCCGAAGCGGGCCAGCGCCTCACGGTACGCCTCCGGCGCGAGCAGCGCCCCGACCTCGCACGCGCCAGACAGGAGCGACGCCGTCTTCGCGCGGATGAGCAGGTCGTACTGCGCTTCCCCGTACGCCAGCTTGTCGTGCGCCTCGAGCTGCCGCATCTCCCCGATCGTCATCTCGTTCGTGACCCGGGCGAACACCCGCAGCGGCTCGAGATCGTCGAGCTGCACCAGCTCGATGATGGCGCGCGAGTAGAGGTAGTCGCCCATGATCACCGCGACCTGGTGGGAGAACAACGTGTTGATGGTCGGCATGCCGCGGCGTAGCACAGAGTGATCCACCGAGTCGTCGTGGACCAATGTCGCGAGGTGGATCAGCTCGACCACGGCCGCGAGCGTCACGGCGCGCGGATCGTCCGCGCCGGCCGCCTGGCGGCTGAGCAGCAGCAGCGTGGGACGGAACAGCTTCCCCTTCATCCGCAGCAGGTGGTCGTTGACCTCGGCGATGATCGGGAAGTCCGCCGCGATGATGCGACGCAGCTCCCCGGCCACGCGCTCCAGCTCCGCGGCCACCGGCTGCTGGATGTCCCGCAACGTGACGGGCGCGACCTGCTGGCTCACGTCACTTGACGCGCGCGAGCGCCTTCGTGCGCTCGCCCACGTCCATGAACCGGATATCCACTGCGAACACCCGCCCGTACAGGTCGCGCGCCTCCGCCTTCTTGCCCAGCGCCTCGAGCGCCCGGCCCAGCCAGTAGAGGATCCCCACCCGCTCCTGGTCGCCCGCCGCCGGCAGCTCCAGCGAGCGACGCAGGATCGACTCCGCCACGCCGTGCGCGCCCTTCTCAATGAAGCACACGCCGAGCGCCTCCGAGCTCCGGAGCCTGCCCTCGGGCGCCCGCAGCGCTTTCTGCAGCTCGGCGATGGCCTCGTCCACCAGGCCCATCTCCTTGAACGCGACGCCGAGATCGTAGTGCGACTCGAAGTCGGCCTCGTCGATGTTCTCGTCGATCCCCTGCTTGAAGCGCGCGAGCATGTCCTGGAAGTCCTTCTCCTCGTCGCCCGTCGGCTCCTCGTCGGCCACCTTCATGCGCGTGTCGCGCGCAGGCAGCTCCTCCTCGAGGATCATCGCGCCCAGGTCCACGAACTCGCCCTCGTCCGCCGCCGCTTCGTCGCGCACCTTCAGCTTCGCGTCCTTGGGCGCAGTCCGCTCTTCCTTCGCCTTCCCCTTGAGCGGGGGCGGCGGCGACGCCGCCGGCGCGAGCATGCCGAGCGCCGCCTGGGCGCGCTCATTGTGCGGATCGTGCTCCGCGACCCGCTGGTACACCGCCCGCGCCTTCTCGGGGAGGTCGCTGCGTAGCAGCGCGTCGGCCAGCTCGAGGTAGGCGTCGATCAGCTTCGCCTTGTCGCCCGACTTGAACGCGAACTCCACCTGCTTCTGGCGGTGCCGCACGCTGTTCGGGTCGAGGTGCAGGATCTCGTCCACGAGGTCCCGCGCCTGCGGCAGGTTGCCGAGGTTCTCGAACCCGGTCGTGGCAAGGTCCAGCTCCTCGATGCCGCGCTCGCGCTCGCCCTCTTCGATCAGCGCCTCCCCGAGGGCCTGGTGCGCGTCGGGATCGTCAGGGTCGTCTGCGACCCGGGCCTCGAGCTCGTCGATGGTCGGCTTGGCCGGCGTCGCCTCGGCGTTCGCGAACGCGAGCGAGCCGGTCTCCTCGCCCTGGTTCACGGCTTCGTCGAGACCCAGATCGATGTATCCCGACCGGCGTGCCGCGGAGCCCGAGGCGTCGTCCTCGGCCCCGGCCTCGGCCTCCGCCTCTGCCGTCTCGAAATCAGGCTCGAGCTCGAGCGGCGGCACCTCGACCACCGTCTTCCGCTTGGGCGGCCCCTCGGGACGCCGGGGCACCACGGGCTTAACCCTCGGCGTCCCCCCGCCTGGCGGCGCCGGCGGCTGCAGTTTCGGCGTCTTCGGAACCGCGACGCGCGGCGGCGAGCCGACTCCGGGCACCGCCGGTGCGCCCGGTCGCCTAGGCGCCACGGGCGGGACGCGCGCCGGCGCAGGCTCCTTCTGCTTGAGGGGCGGCCGCGGCGCGGCGGGCGCCTCGATCTCGATCTCGTCGTCCAGCAGCGGCTCGAGCTCCGCGTCGGTGTCCGTCGGCTCGGCGTCGCTCGGCACCGTCGGCTCAAGGTCCATCATCGGCGGGACGTCGTCCGCCGTGACCTCCTCTCGCAGCGACCCCACGTCGCCCACGCCCAGCTGTACCTCACCGAAATCGGCGCTCGTGGTCTCGAAGCCCTCGAGCCTGCTTCCCCCGGCCGTCTCCAGTCCCTCGACCAGGCTCGTCGACTCGATTTCGAGCGAGGTATCGGGGTCCGCCGTCACCGGCTCGATGAGGCTCTCCGCCGCCGGGGGCGGAGCGGTGGGAGTGGCAGGGGTAGCGGGGTGGAGGGGGCGCGCGCCGGGCTTCGCCTTGTGCGCGGGTGGCTCGTCCACGTCGAGGAAGACCAGACTCGACGTCTTGCGCTTTCCCGACTTGCTGAGATCCTCAGGCGGCGCCGATTTCGCCGGCGGCGCGGCCACGGCGCTGGTGCGACGCCCGGGATCCCCGTACATGTGGAGATGCTCCTCCAGCAGTTGCCGCAGGTGCGCGCTCTCGGGCGAGATGTCGGTGAACTCTTTCAGGGCTGAAAATGCTTGCTGGATCTTCCCCAGCCTCTGCATCCGCTCCGCGTACTCGACGAAATTTTGCTTGGCCTCGGCCATGAACCCCTTGGCCGCGTAGAGCTTGGCCAGCTTGAGATAGGTGGTCTGCCGCCCCGGCGCGTTGCGCAGCACCTTGTTGCACATCGCGATTGCGTTGTTGTGGAAGCCGAGCTCGGCGTACTTGTCCACCGCCCGGTCGTAGTAGTCGGCCGCCTGGCCCGGCTCCTTGACCTTGAGGTAGAGATCGCCGACCCGATTGAAAATGGAGAGGTCGGGGTTCGCCTCCCCCTCCTCTTCCTGCAGCTTCAGGATTTCCAGCCACGCCTCAATGGCCCCCTTGGGGTCCTTGGCCTCGAGGTTTCGGGCTTTCTCTTTGTGCTTCTCAAGCTTCGACATGGAGCCCTAAAGATACGGACCCCGCCGGGAGCGGACAAGCGAAACCCCCTGTCCAGACGGCGGTTACGAGATTCGCGCCCATCCAGTAGGCGACCTCGCGCCAATCCACCATCTCACATGACACCAGGTCCGCTCGCATCCCGGGGGCGATCTGTCCGCGGTCTCCGGCGAGTCCCAGCGCCGCCGCCGCGTTCACGGTCACGGCCGTCACGACCTCGGCGTGCCGCAGCCCGAGCTGCGACACACCCAGCGCCATGACGAGCGGCAGGCTGACGGTCGGAGACGAGCCCGGATTGAAATCGGTCGCGAGTGCGACGGCTGCGCCCGCCTCGATCAGCCGCCGCGCCGGCGCCTGGCGCGATTTCCCGAGGAATACCATGGTGGCGGGGAGGAGGACAGCCACGGTCTCGCTGGCGGCGAGCGCACGCACGCCCGCCGCGGAGATGCCGGCGAGGTGGTCCGCCGAGAGCGCGCCCAGCTCGACGGCGAGCTCCGCGCCCCCCGAGCCTTCCAGTTCGTCCGCGTGCAGCTTGACGCCGAGGCCGTGCCGTCGCGCGGCGGTGAGGATCGCCCGCGCCTCCGCCACGTCGAACACCCCGGGCTCGCAGAACACGTCGCACGCCACCGCGAGGCGCTCGCGCGCCACGGCGGGAATCAACTCGTCGCACAGCAGCCGCAGGTAGTCCGCCCGGCGGTCGCGGAACTCGGGCGGCACCGCGTGCGCGCCGAGGAAGGTGGGTACGAGTGTGGCCCGCCCGCTGCCCGCCAGCTCGCGGATCACGCGCAGCTGCTTCAGCTCACCCGCGGGGTCGAGGCCGTAGCCCGACTTCACCTCGATGGTGGTGCTGCCGTGCGCGAGGAGCGCCTGGATGCGCGATGCTGTGACGCCTGTCAGCTCCGCAGCGCCGCGCGCGCGCACGTCCCGGACCGACTGCAGGATGCCGCCGCCCAGCGACGCGATCGTCTTGTAGTCCTCGCCCAAGGCGCGGCGCTGGTGATCGTCGAGTCGGGGAGCGCCGAACACGGCGTGCGTGTGACAGTCCACGAAGCCCGGGAACAGCACGCCGGCCACCTCCATCACCTCCACCCCCCGTGGCACGTTACCCGTTCCAGGTCGCAAGTCGGCGTACCGGCCCACGGCGGCGATGCGCTCGCCCTCGATCAGGACGGCCGCATTCTCGAGGATCTCCAGCTCCGCCATCTCGCGGCCGCGGCGGGCACGCGCCGACCCGCGGCAGGTGACGATCTGGCGGGCGCCGACGAGGAGAGTGCTCAGTCGCTCGCCTCGCGCATCGGTAGGCGGATGCCGTGGCGGCGGGCCGTCTCGAGCGCCTCGGGGTACCCGGCGTCGGCGTGCCGCGCGACCCCGATGCCCGGATCGTTCGTGAGCACGCGCTCAAGGCGACGGGCCGCGGACGGCGTCCCGTCCGCGACGCTGACCTGCCCCGCGTGCAGCGAGTTGCCGATCCCCACCCCGCCGCCGTGGTGAAAGGACACCCAGGCCGCCCCCGACGCCGTGTTAAGCAGCGCGTTCAGAATCGCCCAGTCGGCGATCGCGTCCGAGCCGTCCTTCATCGCTTCGGTCTCGCGGAACGGCGATGCGACCGAGCCGGTGTCGAGGTGGTCCCGCCCGATCACCACGGGCGCGCCGAGCTCCCCGCGCTTGACCAGATCGTTGAGCGCGCAGCCGAACGTCGCGCGCTCCCCTTGCCCCAACCAGCAGATCCGGGCGGGAAGGCCCTGGAACGCCACACGCTCCTGCGCGAGCCGGATCCAGCGCCGCAGCTGCTCGTGCTGGGGGAACAACTCCAGCACCAGGCGGTCGGTGCGGCGCAGGTCCTGCGGGTCCCCGGACAGCGCCACCCAGCGGAACGGCCCTTTTCCCTCGCAGAACAGGGGCCGGATGTACTCGGGCACGAATCCCGGGATGTCGAAGGCGTCCGCGACGCCGGCGTCCTTCGCCTGGGCGCGGATGTTGTTGCCGTAATCGAAGGTGATCGCGCCCTGGCGCTGGAGCGCGAGCATCGCGCGCAGGTGCGTCGCGATGCTGGCCACGGAGCGGCGCACGTACTCCTGGGGGTCGCCCCGCCGCAGCGCGGTCGCCGCTGCGACCGAGAGGCCGGCGGGGATGTACCCGTTGAGCGGATCGTGGGCCGACGTTTGATCCGTCAGCACGTCGGGGACCCAACCCCGCCGCGCCAGCTCCGGGAGCACCTCCGCGCAGTTGCCGATCAGGCCGACGGAGAGTGCCCGGCCCTCCCGCTTCGCCGCTTCACACCAGCGCAGTGCCTCGTCGAGCGAGGCGGTGGCGCGGTCGAGGTAGCGCGTGTCGAGCCGCCGCTGGACGCGCGCCGGGTCCACCTCCACCGCGAGGCACACCCCATCGTTCATCGTGGCGGCGAGGGGCTGCGCGCCTCCCATCCCGCCGAGCCCGCCCGTCAGCACCACCCGACCGCGCAGCGATCCGCCGCAGTGGCGTCGCGCCACGGCGCCGAACGTCTCGTACGTCCCTTGCAGGATCCCCTGCGAGCCGATGTAGATCCAGGAGCCTGCGGTCATCTGCCCGTACATGATCAGGCCCTTGCGTTCCAGCTCGCGGAACACCTCCCAGGTGGCCCACCGGCCGACCAGGTTGGCGTTGGCGATGAGCACGCGCGGTGCCTCGGGGTGCGTCGTGAAGACGCCGACCGGCTTCCCCGACTGCACCAGCAGCGTCTCGTCGTCCGCGAGCGTGACGAGCGTTCGGCAGATCGCGTCGAACGACGCCCAATCGCGCGCCGCCTTGCCGTTGCCGCCGTACACCACGAGGTCCTGCGGCCGCTCGGCCACCTCGGGGTCGAGGTTGTTCATGAGCATCCGCAGCGCGGCTTCCTGAACCCAACCTTTGCAGGATCGCTCCGGACCGCGCGGTGCGCGGATGGTTCTGGGGCCGGTCATGGTTCTCGGTCCTCCAGAGTGCGGAGTGCGGAGTGTGGAATGCGGGACCTCGCCTTGAAATTCCGCACTCCGCATCCCGCACTCCGCACTATGATCACCTGCCCTCACCCTCGGGATCGAATTTCCCCTCCCGAATCCCCGCGGCAGTCTTTTCGATGTCCCCCGTGAACGGCCGATCGCCGTCGAGCGCCGGTACGGCGCCACGCAGCGCGGCGTAAACGCGCGCGACGCCGCGTCCCGGGGCGAGCGGCTTCAGGAACTCGAGCCCCTGCGCCCCCGCGAGCAGCTCGATCGCCACGACGCGCCTGGCGTTCGCCAGGATCCGCTCCGCCTTCCACGCCGCGCTCATCCCCATCGGCACGACGTCCTCCTGGTTCCCTTCCGTCGGCACCGACTGCACGCTCGCGGGCGTCGCCAGCACGCGGCAGTCGGCCACGAGCGCGGCCGCGGCGATCTGCGGCGTCATGAAGCCCGACTCAAGCCCCGGATCCCGCGCGAGGAACGCCGGCAGTCCCGACGACAGGTCCGGGTTGACGATCCGCTCGATCCGCCGCTCGGCGAGACCGGCCAGCGTCGCCAGCGCGATCCCCGCCACGTCGAGCGCCAGCGCGATCGGCTGGCCGTGGAAGTTGCCACCGGACAGCACGTCTCCGCCGAACACCAGCGGATTGTCCGTCGCGGCGTTGAGCTCGGTCGCGACGAGCCGCTCCGCAAACGCGAGCGCCTCGCCCACCGCGCCCAGCACCTGGGGCGTGCACCGCAGCGAGTAGGCGTCCTGCACGCGCGGGTCGTTCTCGCGGTGCGACTCGCGGATCTCCGAGTCCGCGAGCAGCTCGCGCAGCAGCGCCGCCGAGCGCTGCTGGAACGCGTGCGGCCGGGCGTCGTGGATGCGGGGGTCGAACGGCACGGGCGAGCCGCGCACCGCCTCGAGACTCATGGCGGCCGCGGCATGCGCCGTGCGCCACAGCACCCAGGCGTCGTGCACCAGCAGCGCCGCGAGCCCCGTCTGCGCCTGCGTCCCGTTCACGAACGCGAGGCCCTCCTTGGCCTCGAGCGTGATCGGCCGCAGGCCCTTCGCCGTGAGCGTGGCGCCATCCTCCCCCTCCCCGATCATCGCGAGCGCCAGGTGCGCAAGCGGCGCCAAGTCCCCCGACGCCCCCACGCTGCCCTGCGATGGCACCCGCGGGTGCACCTGCGCGTTGAGCATCTCGACGATCAGCTCCGGGAGCGCGGGCCGGACGCCGCTCGTGCCGCGCAGCAGCACGTTGGCGCGCAGCAGCATCATCGCGCGCACGCCGTCCACGGGCAGCGGATCGCCGACGCCGGAAGCGTGGCTGCGGATGAGATTCAGCTGCAGCTGGCGGGTCTGGTCGGCCTTGATGCGCACGTGGGCGAGCTTCCCGAAGCCGGTGGTCACGCCGTACATCGTGTCGCCGCGCGCAATTGCCGCCTCGACCGTCCGGCGGGACGCGGTCACGGCGGCGAGCGACTGCGGTGCCACGGTGACCGGCGCGCGGTGGCGGGCGACCGCCACGACGTCTGCGATGGACAGGGAGCGACCATCGAGCTGGATGGGATGCGGCATCGCGGAGAAGCTATGCGCGCGCACTACAGACGCCAAGCGGCCAGGGGTTCGCCCCCTGGCCGCTGCTCTCTGGAACCGCGGGCGCCGTGCGGCTTGTGACCGCTACCGCGAGACTGCCACCACCCTGCCTGTCAGTCCCGGTCGCCGCGCCGGCAGCAGCTCCCGATTCCCCGCATCCGTCTGCACGCTCCAGTCGAAGATCACGTACTGGCGGCTCACCGCCGTCACCCGAACCCCACCATAGCGCGTGCCGCTCGCATCCACCATCTTGAAGACGTACCCGTACCCCGGCACGGCCTGGATCGTGTCGCGCGTGTAGCCCGTTGCCGGCGCATAGTCGATCGACGTGAGATCGGCGATTGGGGTATTTTGATACAGCTGGAG
>WNGM01021649.1_pt1 | contig 10290 bp, 10 predicted proteins | sample 5400571 | NCBI WGS metagenome assembly WNGM01 (sample SAMN13153378, study PRJNA577476) | soil metagenome | isolation source: 100 cm soil or saprolite under Garry oak tree replicate 2 | place: USA:California | collected 2016-06-15 | reverse complement strand
TAGCGACATAGCTCGCGTCAATACCGCGCTCTCGGCGCAATGCACGCTCGCGCCGGTTCTGGAGTATGGCCATTTCCTGATTTACCTTCGGCGGAGCGCCCGTAATGTACTACGTTGTGGTTCCATTTCCCGCTTACCTCGTTGCGGCTGCGGAGGAGGAATGCGTAACGCTGAACCCGCACCATGGAAGGTGCCGTGCGAAAACTGCCCGTTGCGCGGCAAGGCGGTATTTCGACAGTTCTCTGAGACCGAACTTGAGTTTGTTAAAGAGTTTAAAGCGGGCGAATTGAGCGTGGAAGCCGGCACGACTGTGCTGCTGGAGGGCACCAATAGCGCCCATCTTTATACGGTTCTTTCTGGGTGGGCCTTTCGGTACAAAATGCTGCCTGATGGCCGTAGGCAGATTCTCAACTTTGCCCTGCCGGGCGATCTTGTTGGCGTGCAAGGATCCATGTTTGATAAGATGGAGCACTCGGTCGAAGCACTGAACGATTTAACTCTGTGCATCTTTCCGCGAGAGAAAGTCTCGACACTCTTCTCTAGGTATCCACGGCTTGCTTTCGACGTCACCTGGCTTTGCGCCCGCGAGGAACGGATTCTCGACGAGAACCTCCTCAGCGTTGGTCGTCGGACCGCGCTTGAACGAACGGCTTATTTGCTATTGCACTTGTTCAGACGCGCGGAGGATCTCGGGTTAACCGATGGCGACAAAGTCCAATTCCCCTTTTTTCAACAGCACGTAGCGGACACGCTTGGGATGTCGCTGGTCCACGCCAATAATACCTTGCGGAAGCTTTCCGAAATGAAAGTCATGCGTTGGAAGAATAGGATTTTCCAGGTTCTCAGTCGCAGGCGCCTCGCGGAGATTGCAGGGTATGATTTAACCGATCGGCCTCCTCGCCCATTTATCTGAACCGTTTACACGGATTTCCAGTAGCGGCGAGCCCTCGGACGGATGGACCGAATCTCATCGTCAAAGCGCCGATATTGTCGCATAGCCTTTTTCCGTCGCGACATTGCCAAGAGGCGGAAGCCTGCCATGCATGCGATAGATCCGCTGTACTCGGTCTGCGGGTTTGTCGGTGGCCTGTTGGTGGGAATGACGGGGGTCGGCGGCGGGTCGCTCATGACGCCGCTGCTCATCCTGTTGTTCGGGGTCCATCCGGCGACCGCGGTGGGCACCGATTTGCTCTTTGCGGCGGCGACCAAGACTGGCGGCAGCCTGGTCCACGGATTGGCTCGCACGATCGACTGGACCGTGGTCCGACGACTTGCGAGCGGCAGCGTGCCGAGCACGGTCCTCACGCTCCTCGTGCTGTCCCGCTTCGATGTCAATGGGGCCGCAATGCGCGACCTGATCACCACGGTGCTGAGCGTTGCACTTTTCGTAACCGCCGGGCTGCTCATCTACCGCAGGAAGCTTTTGACATTCTATGCGGCGCGTGCCGGCGAGCTTTCCGCACGCCGGACCAACCGACTGACGTTTCTGTCGGGGGCGGTGCTGGGCGTGCTGGTGTCGATCTCCTCGGTCGGCGCCGGCGCCATCGGCGTCACAGTTCTAATCCTGCTTTATCCCCACCTTCCCATGGCGAGGATCGTCGGCTCCGACATCGCCCATGCGGTGCCCTTGACGTTAGTCGCCGGGCTCGGACACTGGATGCTGGGCTCGGTCGATTGGCACATATTCGGCTCGCTGCTGGTGGGCTCGTTGCCGGGCATCTTCCTCGGCAGCTACCTGTCGGCCCGCGTCGCCGAACTTGCGCTCCGGATCATTCTCGCGCTCACCCTTGCAGTAGTGGGAAGCAAGCTCGCCTTCGAGCAGATACAGAACCGCCTCGCGACCATCGTATCGTCGCCAAATCGGTGAGATCGCCCACAGAAAGTACCTTAACCGCCAGTCTCAGCTTGAACTGCAGGGCTCTGATCGTTGACACTCTCCGCGAGCGACAAGCATTCCCATGCCTTGCCCATGCCTTGGCTCGGTATCCGGCCAATGCGCGGAGCTACTGGGTGCGCTCAGCGGAATCCTCGTGTCTCTCGGGCACGACCTCTTCGCCGCAGTTGGGGCAGACGACGGGCGTGTCACGACGCAAGCGTGCGGCGGTGCGCGTGAGATGATAGCCGCAGCGCGGACAGATCACCTCGACCTCGACTTCGTTTTTCAGCGGCTCCTTCGCCATCGCTTCGCATCCGGGAGGCGCCACTCGGTACCTCGGCCGCGGTTGCGGCACGCTGGTGCTGGACCAGAACGGCCGCAGCCAGCGTCGGCAGGACGCGGGAGGTGGTTGTCCGCTCCATCAAGCCATCGGACGCCGAGGGCAGCCTGCAGGACGGGTACGTCTGATATCAGGCGATCAGATGGCGAATGAGTCGCTCTCCTCTCTCACGTGCCCGTGGTTAGCAGAGACCGCCGGCAACTGCAGCACGGTCGCAACTTGACCGAGGCACAGCCGGGTTAGGAGTACGATTTGCCCGCTGGGGAACTCAAGCGCGTCGTGATGTGCGTGACGCTGATTGGGGTTCACCCGCCGAAATTGGGCCACCTTCGCCCCGATCTTCTGGCTTTGGTGAAAGAGGTGGAATTGCGGTTCACACTCCACGTCTTTCTCGAACGCGAGTTCCGTGCCAGGAAGCAAACAAACCGCAACGCCTGGCTCTCCGACAGCAGCGAAACCACGGGTGATCGACCCGTTGAACTGGGTCGACACCAACTTGTCGCCAACCTTTGCGGGTCGGGATGCGACAAAATCCAGACTATAGTCACACATCGATGGTGCTCCTCTCCTGCGTACAGCCGGAACGCGCCGCATCTGGCGCGCACTAGCTTGCAACGCACCCGGAGAATCGGTGGGTTTGAGGCACTCCAGGGTTGGCGAGGACACTCAAGCCGACATTCCCCGGATTTCTGAGGTCTAGTTACGCTTCTTCCGCTCTCGTCGCAACACGATCGGCAGATCCAGTTCGCCTTATCGCCCTCATCGGTCTGCGCTGGTACGGCCATACTCGCCGGACGCATGTGCTCTGGAAACCCCAGCGGTGCAGCATCGAAGAGGTCCAGGTCATCTGGCACCGGAAGCGGCCGCAGATGTGGCACAGTTTCAGCATCCGAGCCCATGGCGGAGGTATCCGGCTGCGAAGCTCGACGGTCACCGATCGATCTCGCCGAACACGATGTCGAGTGAACCGATGATTGCCGAGACGTCGGCCAGCATGTGTCCGCGCGTAAGAAAATCCATCGCCTGCAAGTGCGCGAACGAGGGGGCGCGGATCTTACACTTGTACGGCCGGTTGGTGCCGTCGGCGATGAGGTAGACCCCGAACTCGCCCTTCGGCGCCTCGACCGCCGCATATACCTCTCCAGCCGGCACACGGAAGCCTTCGGTGTAGAGCTTAAAATGATGGATGAGCGCCTCCATGGAGCGCTTCATGACTTCGCGCCTGGGCGGCACGATCTTGTTGTCCGGGACGCTCACCGGGCCCTGCCCTTCGGGCAGCCGCAGCTTCTCCAGGCACTGCTTCATGATGCGAACCGATTGCCGCATCTCCTCCATGCGGATGCAATATCGGTCATAGCAGTCCCCGTTCTTACCGACGGGGATGTCGAAGTCGAACTCGCTGTAGCATTCGTAGGGCTGCGCCTTGCGCAGGTCCCAGGCTGCACCCGAGCCGCGAACCATCACCCCGGAAAAGCCCCAGTTCCACGCATCCTCAAGCTTGACCACCGCGATCCCGACGTTGCGCTGCTTGAAGATGCGATTGTCGGTCAGCAGGCCCTCGATGTCGTCGCAGACTTGCAGGAACGGATCGCAGAAATTCCAGATGTCGTCGAGGAGCTGCGGTGGCAGATCCTGATGCACACCGCCGGTCCGAAAGTAATTGGCGTGCATGCGGGCTCCGGAGGCGCGCTCGTAGAACACCATCAGCTTCTCGCGTTCCTCGAAGCCCCACAGCGGCGGGGTGAGCGCGCCGACGTCCATGGCCTGGGTGGTTACATTGAGAAGATGCGACAACAGCCGGCCGATCTCGCAATAGAGCACCCGGATGAGCTGAGCGCGCCTGGGCACGTGGATCCCCAAGAGCTTCTCCGTCGCCAGGCTGAACGCATGCTCCTGGTTCATCGGCGCCACATAGTCGAGCCGATCGAAATAGGGCAGAGCCTGCAGATAGGTCTTGTATTCGATCAGTTTCTCGGTTCCGCGGTGCAACAGGCCGATGTGCGGATCGACGCGCTCGACCACCTCGCCGTCGAGCTCGAGCACGAGGCGCAGTACGCCGTGCGCGGCAGGGTGCTGCGGCCCGAAATTGATGGTGAAATTGCGGAGCGTCGCCTCGTTCATCCCGGCTCTCTTAAGCCCGTTGGACCGGCAGTCAGCTTCTCAGCGGACCTCACCTCGATCTGGCGCACGCGCTCGCGGGAGATGCCGAATTCCTCGGCAAGCTCGTTGAGCGTGATCCGGTCCTCGGCGAGCCTGCGCGCCTCGAAGATGCGCCGCTCGCGATCGTTGAGCACGGAGACCGCCGAGGCGAGTGCCCTCCGGCGGTTATCGAACTCCTCGCTTGCGACCAGCGTCGTCTCCTGGTCGGCACACTCGTCGACCAGCCAGTCTTGCCACTCGCCGAAATCACCGTCCTCCCGAATCGGCGCGTTGAGCGAGGCGTCGCCGCGTAGCCGACGGTTCATGTAGATCACGTCCGTTTCGGTGACGCCGAGCCGCCGGGCGATGGTCTTCACCTGATCTGGCCGCATATCGCCCTCCTCGAGGATAGAAATCTTGTTCTTGGCCTTGCGCAGGTTGAAGAACAGCTTCTTCTGGTTGGCCGTGGTGCCCATCTTCACAAGCGACCAGGAGCGCAGGATGTATTCTTGGATCGAGGCCTTGATCCACCACGTGGCGTAAGTGCTGAGCCGGAAGCCCTTCTCGGGTTCGAAGCGCTTGAGCGCTTGCATCAGGCCGACATTGCCCTCGGAGATCACCTCAGAGATCGGCAGGCCGTAGCCGCGATAGCCCATGGCGATCTTGGCGACGAGGCGCAAATGGCTGGTGACGAGCTTGTTCGCCGCCTCGCGGTCACCATGCCCGCGCCAGCGCTTCGCGAGCATGTATTCTTCCCGCCGTTCCAGCATCGGGAACCGCCGAATTTCCTCAAGATAACAGGTGAGGCCGGATTCGGCCGTCAAGCCTCGACCCGCGATCGCCAGCCAAACCATGATCGCACCGTATCGTACGCAACGGATCTTCACTGTCGCCTAAAACTACTTTCGAAACGAAACTATCGGGGTCTGACCCTATTGTCAATTTAATTTCGAAACACTATTACCTCTCCAGGAGGCGAAACCATGTCAGCACGCGAAACGGCAGAGCTCCTACTGCAGGCGGGACGACTCGTGCAGGCCGAGGGCTATGACGGCAAACTCAGTCCCGCCCAATGGATGGCGCTCCGCTACTTCGCCCGCGCTAACCCATTTTCCCGAACCCCATCGGCATTCGCGGAGTTTCAAGCGACCACTCGTGGCACCGCATCGCAAGCCATCAAGGCGCTCGAAGCAGGTGGGTACTTGGTCCGACAGCGATCCAAGGCGGATGGGCGAAGCATCAGTCTGCGACTGACGGACAAGGGTAAGGAAGCGCTTGCGCGCGATCCGTTCGAAGTTCTGGTGCGCGCCGTGGATACGCTCGACGCGAAACAGCGAACCGCGATGCACCACGCCCTGCACCAAGTGCTGACCACTCTAGCTGCGATTGGGACGCATCGGCGCTTCGGTGTCTGCCAGGACTGCTGCAACCTAACAAGCGCGAACCCCTCAGCCCCTGAATGCCTACTGCTCGGCGTTCCGATCCAGCCAGAGGACGCCGGCCTTCTCTGCGTCCATTTCCAGCCAACGAGCGAACATCGTGATGGCGGACACCGTGAATGAGTGGACCACCGCGATCTGTCGGAAGGAATGTTAATTGACCTACGTCGTCAACGAGAGCTGCATTCGCTGCAAAACCATGGACTGCGTCGCCGTGTGCCCCGTGGACTGCTTCTACGAGGGCGAGAACATGCTCGTCATCCATCCCGACGAATGCATCGACTGTGGCGTTTGCGAACCGGAATGTCCCGTCGATGCCATTACGCCTGATACCGGACCAGGGCTTGAGAAATGGCTGTCGCTGAATGCGGAATACGCAAGAATCTGGCCAAATATCGCGGTCAAAAAAACGCCCCCGCCCGACTGGAAGGAGTGGGAGGGGAAGGCGGACAAACTCCAATATTTTTCGCCGAACCCTGGCACAGGTGATTGAGGCGAGGATCCGGCAGGCGTCACTACCGATCGTTATTGCGGCGAGTACCAAAAACCCATCCTGACGCCCAACCTTTAGGCTATTTGGGGAATGTCGGTTGGTATGTGGGGAATGTCGATGCAAAGTCGCACTACTGGCGAGAGCGCCTCGCAAAAAAAGATGGCCGCCGAGCGGCACCAAAGGCCTAGCCGACGCCGAACGGAGCGCGATGATGACGCTGAGCGCAACCGTCTCGAGAAGGCGCTGGAAATAGGTCTAGAAGATACCTTTCCCGCCTCCGATGCGGTTGCTGCCGTTCAGCCCGTGCCAACGGCGTGACTACCGGGAGTGCAGAGTCCCCGGTTAGCAAGGCCATTTCTCGGTGGATTGCACCATCGATACGTCCGGATTTGATTTGCGGTACGGACAGCTGCGAGGCCCCCTTGAAAGGCCTGCGCCTTGCCCCATATACCATCCAACTGGATGGCGATTGGATGGTACTCGGATGGCTGGCAATGTGCAGGAATTGCGACCCAAGTCGGGGGATACCGAGAAGATTACGATGAATCTCGGCTACATCGACCTGGGCCGTATCGATCTGATGGTACAGGAGGGGTTCTACTCGAACCGCACGGATTTCATCCGTACCGCAGTTCGCAACCAACTCGAACGGCACGCCGAGGTGGTCAAGCAATCCACGGCCCGAAAGAGCCTGGAGCTCGGTCTGCGGCACTACACGCGGGACGATCTCGAAAGGGTGCGGGCGGCCGGGGAGACGCTCCACATCCATGTGCTGGGGCTCGCCAGCATTGCCATGGATGTTACGCCCGAGCTTGCTCGCGCCGCGATTGCTTCAGTCAGCGTACTGGGAGCGCTCCACGCCAGCGCGGTCGTCAAGGCCGCTCTAGCCGACAGGATGGTGTGAGGACCCTCATCGCTCGGGCCCCGCCGACGTGATCCGGGGGTGAGCCCGGCGCCATCGGCTCTCGCCGGCGACATACACCGGGAGACAGGTTGGGCTTCCTCGCGAGGACGCTCGAGTTGTTTCCGAGCCAGGAAGCTTTGGACATGAACGATTTTCCGCACCCCGACAGCATGCTCGAGGCAACTCGCCTGACGCGCGCCGGCCGCCTCGCCGAAGCAACGGCGCTCCTGCAACGCCTGCTTCGAGGCAACGCCGCACCGGATCGCACTGGCGGAGCCACTATGGAATCCGCGGCCGCACCTGCCGGACGGCCCACTCGCCTCATCGACGTAACGCCTCATGCGATCGAGGCGACGGTTCACCAGCCATCTTCTCCCATGGGGCAAGAGACCCTCGCCGGCTTTCGAAGCCCAGGCATCATGCACGCCGCCCGGCCGCACATGCCCGAGGCGCTGCGCAGCTTGCTCGACCGCGTCAAACGGGTGGGCTCCGGACTGGGGTTGCCCGGCTTGGGGGAGCCCTTTGCGGTGCCCACGCCCGACATCGTGCCGGACGGCGGACAGTTCCTTGCACGCTCTTACAGCAACCACGCAGGAAACCGTGCTTACAAGCTCTACATCCCCAGCGGCTATCACGGGCAGGCGCTCCCCCTGATCATCATGCTGCACGGCTGCACCCAGTCGCCCGACGACTTCGCCGCCGGCACGCGCATGAATGCAATCGCGGAGGAACGCACCTGCCTGGTCGCGTATCCAGAACAGCCCGCCGCCGCCAATGCCTCGAAGTGCTGGAATTGGTTTCGCCCGAGCGACCAGCAGCGTGGCCATGGCGAACCTTCGCTGATCGCGGGCATCACCGGCCAAATCATGCGCGACTACTCGGTCGACCCCCGACGCGTCTATATCGCCGGCCTCTCGGCCGGAGGCGCGGCCGCCGCCATTATGGGGATGACCTACCCCGATCTCTACGCCGCGGTGGGTGTGCATTCCGGCCTCGCCTGCGGCGTCGCGAGCGATCTTCCGTCCGCATTCGCCGCCATGCGCCAGGGCGCCGGCGGCATGCCGATGGCTGAAGGACGCGGACCGATTATTCCCACCATCGTGTTTCATGGGGATCATGACACCACGGTCCACCCCCGCAACGGCGATCACGTCATCGCGCAGTCGAAGATTACTACGAGCCTGCAGACCGACATGCATCATGGTCGGGTACCGGGAGGACATGCCTACACCCGCACCGTCCACACCGACGCGGGCGGGCGGGCAATCTTCGAGCAGTGGGACATCCACGGAGCCGGCCACGCGTGGTCGGGTGGCAGCCCCTCGGGAACCTACACCGATCCGCGAGGCCCCGACGCCGCGCGTGAGATGCTGCGCTTCTTTCTCGACCACCCGCGCCCCACGGCCGTGCTGCAGGAGCCGTAAGAATTGCCGTTGAATGCTGGCGCGACAAGCTTAAGTGGCATTTGCTCTCCGCAGGCGAGGCAGACGGTAAAGCCGGCGACAGATGCGCGACAGGCTCTTAATCATTGGGCACCGCGCCAGTTAGGTGCGGTTAGTACAATTGGGAGATAACAATGACGGGGGGTGAGGTATCCAAGTGTTAAGTCGAAAGAGGGGCGCTTGGATGCAGACGCGCCCCGCACTGCGGAATCGAATTATTGCCTAGGACGGCCGCATTGCCGGCCTGGCTGGAAAGACAGCTCCGGCTAGAAGATGGCTCATCGCGATGACCCCCTTCGAGATGGGCCGCGAGTGAGCAAACCAATGCATCGCAACTAAAGACATCAAGGTTCTCTCATGGACGACTACGCGAAGGGCGGGGCGCCGGCCATTCCGATAGCGACGGACGCGGAGATCAGGTCTGCGGCAAAGCAGCTGGGTCTGAATAGAGCACATTTGGCCTCATCATCCCGAAAATCCAGGGCCGGCCAGGTGCTTGAGACCCTCGCGCATGGCCCCTCGCACATGGTAGCAGTGGAGATCAAGCCTTTATCTCGCCGGCTCGACAACTCACGATGACCAGTGCTTCCCAACCGCGACACATGGGCCATTCTCCGACCTTCAGGACTAGCCTTTGCACGCCCGCATCCGGGTTGATAACGGACATGCGCACTGATTAGTGGGCCAGGTCGCCTGACAGGTCGTCGGAACACTTCGCCGAGGTCTGATCCACCGACAGCCGTCCCCAGTCGGGCGCCGCGGTCGCACAGTAGCAATGCGACGGTGCGGATCCGTAGTCGGGAGGCCGGGCCTGCATCTGAAGAGAAAAAGTTCGCCTACGCGATCAGGAACGGACCGGTCTGGGCAAAACTCTGTCGATGCCAAAGTTCGGGCCTGAAAAAGCCTTCATGCCACAGGCAGAATCATGTTGTAGTTAAGGGGACGGTCCCGGTCGTTGCGAACGGGGGTTCGGGGACACAACCGGGACCGTGCCTTTCGGTTAGGAAAGGCTATCAACAGTAGCCTCTTTTGACCGTTTGGGGAAATAGAAGCGTTCGAGCCAGGGCCGCATGGGCGGCTTCGTTGTTTTCACCGTTGGGTGCGTAAAACGAACTGCCCCAGACCAGCGGGCGCGAGCCGCAGCGTCTCCGAAGATAATGGCGCCTCCTGGCTACTGCGACATCGTGCTGTGCCCCTTGGAATTCCGGTTGCGGAGCCTAAGCGGACGTGGAGCGGAAACGCCCGAAGGGCCGAGAATGGCCCCAAGGCGGACATTTCGCACCACTCGGGGACTGCTGGCCGAAGTGTCCCGAGGCCGGCGCGCGCCCCCGTCGCCCTTGTCGGCACCGATCCGCTTGAGCGTTGGTCTATCCAAAACCTGAGGGCAGGCGAATTGGACTAGCGCGCCACGAAGAGACCAGAAATTCGATGACACGGGATGTCTGTTTCGCCTGGCTTGCGGCAAAGAGTGGCCTAATTGCAACGGTTCCCAAAATTTGAGCAGAGTGGGCTTTACACGCCTAAAGAACACACAATTCCCTGCAATCCTGACCGTGCGGTCGGAGTATTTCGCCGCTTGGTTCACGAACATCATTGCGGTTTCCGCAATGTCGTCCACGTTAGCGCTCCGACCTTATTGAGGCAAACTCACGTTCCC
>WNGM01005395.1_pt1 | contig 10295 bp, 12 predicted proteins | sample 5400571 | NCBI WGS metagenome assembly WNGM01 (sample SAMN13153378, study PRJNA577476) | soil metagenome | isolation source: 100 cm soil or saprolite under Garry oak tree replicate 2 | place: USA:California | collected 2016-06-15 | reverse complement strand
GCAGCTTCGGGTGGTTCTTCATGTGGTTCCTCTTGTTCGTGAAGACCTTCCCCGCGGTCTCGATCTCTGAGGTCAAGGAAGTCCTGCCGGCGCCGCAGCGGGGGAAGGCGGTGACCGTGTGAGACTCGCGAACCCGCTCACCGCCATCTTCCACCCGCCGCCGACGCCGGGCGTGCTCGCGGTGTTCGGCCAACTCGACGCGACCGTGGACGCGATCGGCCGGCTGCGGAAGGGCGGTCACACCGATTTCACCGTGTACTCCCCGATCCCGCGTCACGAGATCGAGGACGCGCTCGACCAGGCTGTGAGCCCGGTCCGCATGTTCACCCTGATCGGCGGGATCGCGGGGTGCGCGATCGGCGCCTGGATCACGCTCTACATGTCGTACGACTGGCCCATCGTGCTCGGCGGCAAGCCCGTGGGGTCGATCCCGCCGTACGTGGTCATCATGTTCGAGATGACGATCCTGTTCGGCGCGCTCTCGACGATCCTCGGGATCGCGTTCAATGCGCTGTTCGCCGCCCGGCGCCTCGGCACCGTCGCCTACGATCCGCGCTTCACGAACGACAAGTTCGGCATCTTCGTGCCGTGCGAGCCCGCTCGGCAGAGCCGGGTCGAGGGACTGTTGCGCGGCGCCGACGCCGAGGAGGTGCGCCGTGCGTAAACCGCGCGCCGCCCTTGCTGCCCTTGCCGCCCTTGCCGCCCTCGCCTGCAACCCCGACGACGTGGTGCACCGCGTCGGCTGGTTCGCCACGATGCGGCACCAGCGCAGTATCAAGCCGTACGCGAGACCGATCCCGGCCGTCCCGGGCACCGTCCCCGTGACGGGCGTGGAGCCGCCGGTCGACCTAAAGACCGCCGACCGGCTGCCGAATCCCCGCACCCGCACATCGCAATCGATCAACCAGGGCCGGTTCCTGTACCAGACCTATTGCCAGGTCTGCCACGGCGAAAGCGGCCGCGGCGACGGCCCGATCTCGTCCGCGGCTGGCGGGCCGTTCTTCGGGGTGCGGTCGCTCGTGAACGACACGATCGCCCGGCGCTCGGAGGGCTACCTCTACAGCGTGATCGTGAACGCCCCGGCGATGGGACGGGGTCTGATGCCGATCTACGGCGACAAGGTCCGGGGCGATGATCGCTGGGACCTGGTGAACTACGTGCGCACGCTCCAGGCGGCAGGGCGGGGCGGGACGGGGAGACGATGAGCGCCGCGGCCGCGGTGTCCCGCTCCGAGCTGGTCCAAAAGGCGCGGCGGTTCCCGGCAGGCGCGTTCGCCGCGTGGGGCGCGGTCCTCACCGTGATCGGCGGGGCGGCGTTCCTCTGGACGCTGGTCACCGGCGCGCCGACGCGCGCCTGGCAGTCCTGGCACGTCAACTTCATGTTCTGGACCGGACTGGCGCAGGGGCTCGTCGTGGTCGCGGCGACGCAGAAGATCGCGAAGGGTCACTGGTCGGGGCTCGTCATCCGGTTCGCCGAGGCCGGGGCGGCGTTTCTGGTCGTAGCGCTGGGGCTGTACGGCGGCCTGTTCCTCGGCAGGTTCTCCATCTTCCCCTGGCTGCACGAGCCGCGGCCCGACATCGGTGCGTGGCTCACCACGAAGTTCTTCTTCGTGCGAAACGGCCTGCTGTACGTGCTGCTCGCGTGGCTCTCGTGGCGCTTCGTGCGACACGACCTGGCGCCGGACGTCCGCGAGGTCGGCGACGGACGGCCCGCCGAGCGGCTCGCGGCGCGGGACCAGATCGCGCGCGAGGCGGCGATCCTCATCGTGGCCTATGCGTTCGGGTACAGCCTGCTCGCATTCGACCTGATGATGTCGCTCGCCCACAAGTGGGTGAGCAACCTGTTCGGGGCCTTCTATTTCATGGGGAGCTTCCTCGCCGCGCTGATGGCGCTCGCGGTGCTCGCAATCGCCGTCCGGCGGCGCATGGGGCTCCAATCCCTCATCTCGTCAAAGCAGCTCCACGACCTCGGGAAGCTGTGCTTCGGGTTCACCGTGTTTTGGGCCTACCTGATGTGGGCCCAATACCTGGTGATCTGGTACGGCAATCTGCCGGAGGAGACGTACTTCATCTTCTACCGGCTCATCGGTCCCTGGAAGCCGGTCGGCGTGGGGGTGTTCCTGCTGGTGTTCGTGATCCCCTTCATCGGCCTGCTCGGCGTGAAGCCGAAGCAATACCCGCCGACCTTCCTCGCCTTCGCGCTCGTGAGCCTCGCCGGCATCTGGCTCGAGCGTTACCTTGAGATCGTCCCTTCGATCAACGGCGGCGCCGGCCCGGCGATCGGCCTCCCGGAGATCGGCGTCACGCTGCTGTTCGGGGGGCTGTTCCTCCTGTCCGTCGGCTGGTTCGCCGCCCGCTATCCGATGCTCTCGCCGCGGCTTGCCGCTGACACGTTGGAGCGGGAGCGGCACTGATGGATGCGCTGTGAGGGGAGGACCCATGCGGCAGCCGTTGCTGTTGGCCGTCGCGCTCGGCCTCGGCGTCGCCTGCAACAACCCGTCGGGCGGCAATTCCTGTCGCAGCGTCGGGGCGGACGTCACGATCGACATCGGCGATCAGGGCGGATTCATGCCCAATCCGGTCAGTGTGACTAAAGGGCAGACCGTCTGCTGGCAGAACTCGGGCACGGTGACGCACTGGGTGAAGACGGTGGTCCCCGCGACCGACACGATCGATGCGGTGCTTCCGCCCAGCTCCTTGATTGAGCACGGGTTCGCGCAGATCACCGACGTCAACTACTACTGCAACTATCACCCGGCCGAGACGGGGCAGATCAGCGTGCGGTGACGGCGCACAGCTGTGAGGCACGGACCGACCAGATAGCAAGGGCCCCGGGAATCCACCCGGGGCCCTTTCGACGTTTCTAAGGGTAGTATTCGCACGCAATAGAAGGCCGGTGGGGGACGTTCCACGCACGCTCACGGAGGTTCTATGCGCTCGAACCTGGTCGGAGTGGTGGCTGCGCTGGCTTTGGCCGCGGGGTGCGGCAGCTCTACGTCGCCGTACGGAGGGGGAGGGGGCGGGGGCGGGCACAGTACGACCATCACAGTCGGAAACAACTTCTTCAGCCCGACCCCCGACACGGTGGCCGCCGGCACGGTGACGTTCAGCTGGGCGACGCCCTCGAACGGGCATAACGTGACGTGGGACACCGGTCCGGGAACGCTGCCGACGTCCTCAGCGACGATGATGTCGGGGACGTACGCAGTCCCGCTCCAGGCGGGGACCTACACGTACCACTGCACGATCCACGTAAATACCTACGGAATGCGTGGGACGATCGTAGTGCAGTGACAGAGATGAGCGTCGGCGGGCTACGGTTTCACAGGCTTTAGCCGCTGCCACAGCTGCTTCAGAGAGTCCGCGGGGAGCGGGCCCGAGATCTCGACGCGCAGAGTCGGGGCCCGCATTATCCCGGCCGCGACGGAGTCGTGCCGCGCGCGCTCCGGGCCTTGACGCCCCTCGTACGCTCCCGTCACAACGACTTCATCGAGTGCCGGGGGGAGGGGCCGGCGCTCCCGGAGCTCGATCACGGTGCTGGAGTCGAGCGCCTGTTCCACCACGATGACGACCTCGCCCAGTGCGCGCTCGCGACGCAGCCCGCGGATCGGCACGTCCGGCAGGGCGAGGGGATCCTGGCCGAGGAGCAGGCGGGCCGAGTCGAGCGAGATCAGGGCGGCGAACGACGGCGCCACCGGCTCCGAGAGGGGGGCGTGGCCCGGCGCGTTCGCCGCGACGGCGGCGGATTGCCGCAGCGCGTCCCGCTCGACCGGGACCGGCGGGGCGGCGGGAGTAGCGGCGCCGCCGCCCTGGGGCGCCCGTTGCTTCGCCTGGGGCGCGCGGGCGGCGAGGCGTGGCGCGGTGAGATCGCGTGCCGCCGAGTCGAGCGCCTCGGTCGCAGGCGGCGGGGCGCGCCGCGGTAAGACTCCGCCGCCCAGGTACATGCCGATTCCGAGCGCCACGGTCACCGTCGCGGCCCAGGCCAGTGGCAGCCGCACCTGCCACCAAAGTCGCACGGGGGGCTTCAGGTCGCCGGCGCGGAACGGCCGGACCGCGCGGTCGGGCGGTGCCGCGAGCCCGAGCAGCTCGTCCGCCCGCGCGATCAGCGCCCGCTCCTCGTCCACACGGCTGCGGCAGGCGGGGCACTGCGCGAGGTGCGCGTCGACGCCCTGGGCCTCCACCGGCGCCAGCTCGCCGTCGAGATACGCGTGCAGTGTCCCGTCATCCACGTGCGACATGTTCACCCTTCTTTCCCGCCTCGAACGCTTCCACCAGCCGTCGCCGCGCCCGCGCCAGCGTCGTGCCGATGGCGCCGCGCGCGAGGCCCGTCTGGGCGGCAATCTCCTCGTACGATAACCCCGCGTCCCAGAGCAGCAGCGCCTCGCGGTCGCGGGGCGTCAGCTGCTCAAGCGCGACCCGCACGCGCGCGCGGTCGCTTGCGACGTGGACCGCCTCGTCCGACGGCGGCGGGGACACCGCGGGCTCGCTCTTCAAGAGCGTGAGGTGGCGCCGCTCGCGCGCCGCGCGGCGCGCGTCATCCCGCGCCATGTTCGCCGCCACCACGAACAGCCAGCCGCGCGTGTTCTCCGGCTTGTGTACCAGGGCCCGCGTGAACGCCTCCTGCGCCAGGTCTTCCGCGCGCTCCGCGTCCCACACCTTGCGGTACAGGAAGCGTACCAGTGCGCGATACGTGGTACGGTAGACCTCGGCAAGGTCTTGCGTCATTGCTTACTGCGGAATGCGGAATGTGGAGTGCGGAATGTACGTGTCGGCGTCATGAGGCGAACGACCCTTCCCTCAAATTCCGCATTCCGCATTCCGCACTCCGCATTCGGTTCATCCCCGAAACTCTCTCACGAGCTGCTCCAGCTCTCCTGGCCGCCAGGTCTCGGTGCCGCCGGCCTGAATCTTCACGCTCACCCGCCGGCCGGCCACCAGCACCGCCGGCTCGAGCGTTGCGGGCTTCACCAGCTCGGGGAGCGCGCGTAACAGCGCGAAGTACGCGTCGCTGAACGCCGCAACCGTCACGACCCGCAGCGAATCCCCATGTGCGATGTCGGTCCACGTGCTGTCGCGCCACACGAACACCCGGCCGCCCGCGCGCTGCGTGCGCGCGGCGTCGCCGTCGGCACCGGTCACGACCACCTCGCTCAACTGGAGCGAGCCGTTGAGCGCCTGCTCCTTGGCGGAGCGGCGCACGGCGGCGGCGCCCGCCTGGTCGCGCGGCGCCGCGGGCTGGACGAAGTCGCGGCGTGTCGCGACCACGTTCGGCTCCTGCACGAGATACGAGGTGTACTCCGTGAGAATCCCGTACCGCAGCGCCAACCGCTTCAGCTCGTTCACGATCTCGGGATTCGGCCCGTGCAACCGGATCTCGCGCGACAGCGCTCCGGCCTTGCGCGCGGCCCAGAGCTGCTGGATGAAGTCGCTCCCCGGCTGCGACCCGTCGAAACGGGCCTCGGTCGAGAACCGCTCGTCGTGGCCGTTTCTCCGCCCCGCCACCGTCACTGACTGCTCCGTGCTCCCCGCTCCCCGATAGCGCCCGAACACCACCAGCTCGTCGCCCGCGAACAAGTCGGGGAGACTCTGCGGCTGCAGGTCATACAGCTCGAGGCTTCCTCCCTCGGCCCGCAGCGCGAGGTCGGTGAGCACGGGAGACGAAACCTTCGCCGCGAGCGCGCCGACCGCTTGCTCGATGTCCCCGCCGGGGCGCACGTACTCGGTGACGCCGCGGGCGCGCTCCGTGAGCCGGTCGAGCACGTAGGTGTTCACGTCATACCCGATCCCGAACGCAAAGAGCCGGAAGGCGCCGCGCCCGTGGTCCGCCTGTTCGGCGATCCGCTCCGGATCGGTCTCTCCCACGGTGGGCATCCCGTCCGTGAGGAACACCACCACGCCCAGCGCGCCGTCCGCGGGGGGTGCGGCAAACGCTTCGCTCAGCGCGCCGGCGATGTTCGTGCCGCCGTCGGCGACGATCTGCCGCACCCAGTCCTGCGCCGCGCGCACGTGGTCACCGGAAACGCCGGTCCAGTCCGGGGCGTAGCGGCGCACGCTGCTGCCGAACGTGATAACGCGGAAGCGGTCGGTCGGGCGCAGCGTGCCGAGCAGCGCGCTCAGCGCGGCCTTCGCCTGATCGAGCTTCTCGCCCGACATCGAGCCCGACACGTCGAGCACCGCCACCACGTCGCGGCGCAACGTTTCGGTCGTCGCCGCGCGGCCCGGAGCGAGCAGCAGCATGAAGTAGCCATCCTCACCGGCGGGCTGATCGCTCACGACCGACATCCCCACCAGCCCGCGGGCGAGCGGCAGGAACAGCTCGAGATCGCCCCCGCCTCCGCCCCCGGCAGCACTGTCGGCGAGCGCGACCTCGAGGCGGTCACCACTGCGGGTGAGGGTGAGGCGATGGGTGGGAGAATAGGGCTCGCCGAAGCGCGCGGCGCTGTCGAGTTGCAGCCGGAAGCTGCGCGAGGCAGCGCCCGCGCCGGCGGCGTAACGGAACCGCCAGGCGTCGCCCGCGCGGTCGAGGATCTGGGTGTAGCGCAACGTGATCTTGCGCGTCTCGCCGGGGCCGATCGGGAAGACGCGCGCCCGCACCAGCCCGTGGCCGGCGAGCTCGATCAGCGCCGGATCGCGCTTGCGGCGCACGATCTCCTCGTAGATTACGCGCGCCTGCGCGGCGTCCATCGGCTCACCCTTGAGCTCGCGGTCGCCCTGCCACAAGGAGAAGTCGCTGAACACGGCCTCGCCGGGCAGGGGATACAGATAACTCGCCTCGTCGACGAGCGGCCCCCCGTTCCGGAACCACTCCTCGACGGTCACGCGGGCGAGGCGCCCGGTCACCGCGACTTGCACCGCGCTGCGCACCTTCTCTATCGCCCCGCGCGGCATGGGGCGGATCGGCTCGATCCATCCCTGTGCCGCGGCCGGCGACGCGACGGAGACGAGAAGGGCGAGCGGTACCAGCACCCTGCGCTCGAGCGAACCCATGGCGGACGTTCCTGTGAAGGACCCCAGGAGAGACGCTTTGCGGGGAACGGGTTGCACACCGCGGGGTTGCGGTGAGGGTGGGAGGGTGCCCATTTTTGGTGCGCCGCAGTCGCCCTCGGCCGTAAGGGTGCCGCGCCCTACTGGATGGGAACAACCGTGCCGCGCTACACTTACCGCCGCCTTTCCAAACTGCCTGCTTCGGCGGACGAGCTCCGTCACCACACCGAGCTCAACCTACCCGGGATGCTTGCCGGTCTCAGCTTCGGGCACACGGTCATGCAGCCCGGCGCCGCCCTGCCGATTGTGACCGAGGACGAGGCGGGGATTCTCATCTTCACGCTCGCCGGCCGCGGCATCATGCTGCTCGACGGCGACCGCATCGAGGTGGGCGCGAACGACCTGGTGCACATCCCGCCGGGCGTCCCGTACGGGATGCAGACGCTCGGCGGGACGGACTGGATTTACGTGGCACTGCAGGCGCCGGCGGCATGAGACGTCATCCGTTATCCGTTGTCCGTACAGCACATGCGGATGACGGATGACGTCTCACCCCACCGCACACTGATTCGCCCCGAACTCTAAGATCTCCGCATCGGCGTCCGAGAGCGTCATCAGGCCGAGATTCGCGAGCTTGATGGTGCGGTAGCTCTCGGGTGGCGTCGTGGTGTTGGCTGCGATCCACGAGAGAAAGGTGCGCTCGTCCTGGATCGCGGCCGCCTCGTTGGTCGCTGCGATCACGTCGCAGCGCGCGGCCACGGTGCGGTCGGCGCGACGCTCCCGTTCCCCGGCGTAGTGTGCCGGGAGCACGAGGAGATCGCCGGGCCACTCACGCCGCGCGCGCTCGAGGCTGTGCCACAGGAGGCGGGCCCAGGCGTCGCGCTCGCCGCCCAGGTCGGGGCGGCCCAGGGACTGGACGAACAGGAAGTCGCCCGTGAGCGCGAGCCCTTCGTCGGCGAGCAGCGCGACGCTGCCGAGCGTGTGTCCGGGGACGTGGGCGACGCGCAGGGTGGCGCGCCCGAAGGCGATCGTGTCGCCTTCGGTGGCCGGCTGGTAGGTGAGCCGACCTGCGGCGCCGTCGTACGGCGAGCGGGCGTCGTCGGGGTGCAGGAAGTAGGGGACCTGCCAGCGGGCGGCGGCGGCCGCGGCACCGCTCAGGTAGTCGGCGTGCATGTGAGTGTCGATCACCGCGGCCGGCGTGGCGCCGAGCTGGGCGAGCAGCGCGTCATAGCGCTCGATGTGGCGGCCGGGATCGACCACCACCGCGTCCCCGTCGCTCACAAGCACGTAGGACAGCGAGCCCTTCCCGACCCGATCGACCTGGACGACGTGCTGCAGGGACGGGGTGGGGGAGAGGCGGCGCGGCAGGTAGACTGTTTCCCACGCGGCCATGCCGCCGGTCACCGAGTACGCCTCGAACCCCCGCTCCCGCAGGAAGCGGGTCGCCGGCTGGCTGGAGTTGCCGTGGCCGCAGATCACCGCGACGGGCGCCGCCGGGTCGAGGTCGAGCGGTGCGAGGCTCGGCAGCCGGTAGATCTGGGCGGCGGGCAGGGCGCGGAAGTCGAGCACCGCGCCGAAGGTGACGCGGCCCTGCGCGACGCGGTCCGGGGCGCGGACGTCGAGCAGCTGCAGGCGCTCCCCGCGCTCGAGCCGCTGCGCGAGGTCGGCGGCGGGCAGCTGCGGGAGATCCGAGTGGGGCATGGGCATCAGTGTCGTGGAGGGCGTGCAAAAACGCAACGGCGGGACGCGGGGCGCAGGACTCCCGTTTCGCAAGCGCCCTGGTATATTGTGAACGCGTTCACAAGCTCTCTCCAGCCATCGTCTTGGAGGACATCAGCAATGCGGTTGACCCTGCTCAGCACCATCGTCGCGTTCGGCGCGGTCGCCTGCGGCGGCGAGAAGAAGCCGGCGGCGTCCCAGGCCGAGGCGGCGACGCCTGCGCCGGCCACGGTCGCGCCCGCGACCGACCCTGTCGCCGTCGTCGAAGTGAAGATGACCGGCAACGGCACGACCAAGGCCGCGTTCGAGCCCGCGACGCTCACGATCAAGCGCGGCACGACCGTCCGCTTCATCAACGTGTCCGGCGGCCCGCACAACGTCGCGTTCTACGGCGACTCGATTCCCAAGGGTGCGGCCGAGGCGCTGAAGAAGGGCATGCCCAACCCGATGAGCGATCTGATGGGGCCGTTCCTCACCCAGCCGAATGAGAAGTACGACGTGTCGTTCGCAGGCGCTCCGGCGGGCACCTACCGCGCCTTCTGCATGCCGCACGTCGCGCTGGGCATGCACATCACGATCACCGTGCAGTAGCGGCGCGCGGTCGGCGGCAGCAGGCGACGGCCCCTGGACTTCCCGGGGCCGTTTGACTTTCCGGGGGGCGACCGGGAAGTTCTCGATATGGCTCGCTCTGCGGGTGTCTTCGCGCTGCTCATCGTCGCCGCATGCGACGCATCTGACCGGATCGCGGCGCCGCCCGCGCTCATGGCCGATCGCTTCGGGCGGCCCGACATCGTCGTCCACGCCGGCGGCTCGATCCAGGCGGCCGTCGACGCCGCGGGCCCCGGCGCGGTGATCGAGATCGAGCCCGGGACGTACGCCGAGGCCGTCCACGTCGCCGTGCCCGGACTGAAGCTCATCGGGCGTCGTGGCAAGCACGGCGGCGGGGTCATCATCGTGAATCCGGGGACGGCGGAGGACGGGGTGACCGTGGAACCCGGGAGCGACGGCTTCGCGCTCGTGAACGTCACGGTGCGCGGCTTCACCGACAACGGCGTCCTGCTCTCCGGGGTCCACGGCTTCCTGCTGTCCGAGGTCACGGCACAGGGTGCCGCGCGTCCGGCCACAACGACACCGGCATCTACGTGGGCCAGGACACCAACGTCACGGTCCGCGGCAGCGTCGCGTTCGCGAACGTGAACGGGATCGAGTTCGAGAACTCGCACCACGTGCGCGCTCTGGGGAACGAGACCTATGACAACGTGGTGGGGATCCTCGTGGTGCTGCTCCCGGGCCTGGACGTGAAGACGTCGAGCGACGTGCTCGTGTCGGGCAACATGGTCCACGATAACAATCACCCGAACTTCGCTCCGCCGGGCGACCTCGCCGCCTTCGTGCCGACCGGGTCGGGGATCCTTGTGGTCGGAGCCGATCGGGTGAAGGTCGAAGACAACGCGGTGACCGGCAATCAATTCGTCGGCATCGGGATGGCGAGCACCCTCGTGCTCGGCGAGCTCGCGGGACTGCCGCCCAGCGCGTTCAGCGACATCGAGCCCGACCCCGACTTCGACCGCGTCGTGAACAACGTCGCGACGG
>WNGM01005098.1_pt1 | contig 10297 bp, 9 predicted proteins | sample 5400571 | NCBI WGS metagenome assembly WNGM01 (sample SAMN13153378, study PRJNA577476) | soil metagenome | isolation source: 100 cm soil or saprolite under Garry oak tree replicate 2 | place: USA:California | collected 2016-06-15 | reverse complement strand
TGATCTAAAGTCGGCGCGCAGCCTCCACGCGGCCTCATTCGGCCTTCAGATCGGCTACCTCGAGACGAGCGCGGACGCTTCGCACCACAGGACGCCTGCGTGCCAATGTCGAGTTGCCGGTGAACTTGCTGAGGTCCGGTACGAAGGCGAAGAAGGGAAGGAGCCCGAGTCCGCTCAGCGCGGCGACGACAGCGACCCACACCAGGACCGGCCGTAGACACTGCTCGGGTTTGTCGCCCCCCGCGTCTCGCACCCCAAAATCTAGGCGTCTCGTGGGGCCATAGTGAAGGCGATGGCTGGGGCGGTAGGATTCGAACCTACGTATGGCGGATCCAAAGTCCGCTGCCTTACCACTTGGCGACGCCCCAATGGTTGCGGTTCGCCCACAGTATAGGGTCGGTTCAGCCCCCCAAAGCGGTAGAGCGGATCGATCTAGCGCGGCATCGACGTGGTGATGTTGCGCCACAGCTCCTGGACCGATTGCCCCATTAACGTCAGGGCACCGATGACCACGAGCCCGATCAGCATGAGGATCAGGCCATATTCGGTATAGCCTTGCCCACGCTTGAGCCTCTTCACCGCGGTTCCCTCGTCAGGCCGCGGGCTCCTGCCGAATCCGTATCCAGCCTTCGCGAATGCCGCGCGAAACCGCCTCGAGCTTGGAATGCACGTTGAGTTTCGACAGGATGTTCTGCACGTGGGTCCGCACGGTGTTGGGCGACATCTTCAGCGTCTTCGCGACCGACTCGTTGTCGTGACCCAGGGAGAGCTCGCGCAGCACCTCGAGCTCGCGCGGCGTGAGCGGCGTGGCCGGTCCCGGTTCATCCTTCTTTTGCAGACCGCGGAGCAGCCGCGCCAGCATGTAGGGCGCGATCAGTGCCTCTCCCCGAGCCGCGCTGCGCACCGCCTGCACCACCTGGGCGGCGGTCTCGTGCTTGCTAAGGTAGCCGGTCACCCCGGCTTGGATCGCCGACTGCAGCACGGACTCTTCTTCATCGCTCGTCAGGATCACGACCTGCGTCTGGGGTCGCCCCTTCTTGATGGCGGCCGCCGCCTCGATACCGGAGCCGTCCGGCATGTGGACGTCGAGCAGGACCACGTCGGGGCCGAGCGCCCGGGCCGCGTTGATCGCCTCCTGAACCGTCCCACCCTTGCCGACTACCTCGATGTCGGCCTCAGTTCGAAGGATGGTGGCTAGGGCGTCGCAGAAGACGGCGTGGTCGTCGACGACGAGGACGCGGATGGCTGCCACAGGGGTAGAACGAAGCTGAAGGCCGAGCCCTTGCCCCATTCACTCTCCACTGCCATGTGGCCGTCGTGGGCCTCCACGATCGAGCGGGTGATAAAGAGGCCCAATCCGGACCCCCCGATGTTCATCGCCCGCTTGTCGAACAGCCGGGTGAATTTGTTGAAGAGCTTGGGAAGGTCCTCATCGCGGATGCCGATCCCCTCATCATGGACGGAGACCTTCGCCTCGCCCTCTCTGGTGGGCGCGGCGATGACGGCGATATTGCCTCCCCGGGGCGAGTACTTGACGGCATTGTTTAGCAGGTTCAACAGCGCTTGCTGTAGCCGGCGGCGGTCAGCGCGGACCAGCAAGCCGGGCTCGACCCGCACTCGCATCGGATAACGGCGCTGGTCAACAGGAAAGAGATCAACCACCTCCTTGACGAACTCGGCCAGGTCGAGCTTCTCGAAGTGGTAACTGAACTGGTTGTTCTCGATGCGGTTGACGGCGGCGAAGTCCTGCACCAGGTCGGTCAGGCTGGCGGCACTGCGATGAATCCCGTCCACCAGCGCGCTGCGGGTTTCCTGGTCGAGCCGGTGCTGCTGGGTCAGCAGCGTTTCCGACTGGGTCTTGATGCTCGCCAGCGGCGTCTGCAGCTCGTGCGCCACCATCGAGATGAAGTCGGAGCGGACCTGGTCGATCTCTTCCAATCGCTCGACGCGTTCTTTTTCCAGCGCCTCGCGACGGCGGGTCTCATCGAGCTGGGTGGCGCGCTCGATCGCCGTGCGCAGGGCGCGGTCCAGGCGGGTCCGCACGTCGCCGACCAGCAGGCCGGCGACGAGGGCAACGAAGAGGAAGAGGAAGACCCGGCCGATGACGAAGCCCGGCGGTGGCGACACCGTGGCAAAGCCGGTAAGCCCTCCGATCACGACGTAGAGCAGCGCGACGACGATCGCGGTGGCGAGCGAGCCAGGCAGCCCGAGCCGGACCGCCGAGGCGATGATCAGCAGGTAGAAGAGCAGCGAGAAATCGGTTGGCGCGCCATAGCCGCCGGAGAAATAGAGGATGCTGGTCGCGACCAGGAGGTCGATGCCGGTGGTGAGAAAGCCAAACCAGCGCCCCGGTTTGTAGCCTCGTACGAGGACCACCGACACCACCAGGTTGACCAGGCCCCAGCCGAAAAGGATGGTGTCGACGACGAGGACCGAGGCCTGGGAGTTCCGGTTGCCGAAGTGATTGAGGATGACGGCGGCGGCCAGCACCACCCAGCGCCCCACCACGGTGATCCGTTCGGCGCTGGCCATGACCGCCGCATGGCTGTCCTGGACGACGAGGGAGGAATCGCCCGGCGCGGGCTCAGGGGCCGCCACGGCCGTATAACGCGATGCCGGCCCGGGTCCAGCGATCGGCCGCCGATAGAATGCCGAGGAGCGCCCAGAACTCGAGGCTCAGGTCGTTCTTGAAAAAGGGCACGTCGACGATGCCGTGGACGACCATGGCGACCAGCGCGAGTATGACGCCGAGATCGTAGGGTCGCCACGGCGCCGGGTGCCGGCGCCAGCCGCCCCAGCCCAGGATGAAAGCCCGGACGGCCAGCCAGGCGAAGGCGGCGAGCCCCAGCAGCCCGGTCGTTGCCCAGAAGTTCAGCACGATGTTGTGCGGGTAGATGACTCGTGTCAGGTCCTGCCAGTAAGGCCCCATCGCCTGCTCGTAGTTGCCGAGTCCGATCCCGAACAGCAGGTGATGACTCAGCATGCGCAGCGTCTGCCCCCAGATGCGGATGCGAAAGTCGAGCGTGTTCCCCGGGAGCGGATGTAGCTCGTAGGCGATGCGCTGCCGGATCAGCGGGACCTGGCTGACAGCCAGCAGGACGAGGATGGCGCCCGGCACGAGGACCTTTGCCCAGCGATGCGAGAGCGCCAGGCCGACGCCGAGCACGGCCAGCGCCAGGTATCCACCCCGAGAGAAACTCAACAGGCAGGCCGGAAGCGCCAGGGCGAGAAACAGCCCGCTGAGCCATCGCTCGGCACGGCCTCGCCCGTGCAGCAAGATGGCGCCGGCCACCGCAATCAGGGGGATCAGGTAGAGCGCCACCGCGTTGGCGGTCTGGTAGATGACGACCGGCGGCGTGGTCATGAGGTCGAGCACATGGTGGCGAACGGCATCCAGCACCACCGCCGCGTTGCTGACGGCTACCACCGTCCCGCCGGCGGCAAAGCCGAGCAGGACCAGTCCAGCCCGTCGCGGCGTGTTCGCGATCGCGGCCAGGATCAGCGCGAAGGCGGCGGGCTCGAGGAAGTAGGCACGATACAGGCCGAGGGCCGCGCGATGATCCGCGGCCACGACCACCGAGATGGCCCCGGCAACGATGAATAGGACGGCTGGGGCGGTGAGCGGTCCCCGCCACTCGATCGGCGAGCCCTGCCGGATCGTCTCGACGGCAAAGACGGCGATGGTGGCGAGGATTGCCACCTCGAGTAATGTCGTCGGCAACGGTCCGACGTGCCAGCGGATCACGTAAGCCGGGGCCAGGGCGCCGGCCAGGGCGACGGCGAGTAACGAATAACGGTATCGGCCCTCGATCCAGCGCGCCGCCGGGACCGGCTGCGCTCGGGCTTGGGTCATCGCCTCGTCAGACGTGCGCGATAATCCTATGGATCGCTCACCATGAGGCTGGTTTGACCGTAAGGGGGATCGGCTTCGACGCGCGCCTGATCGGGGCGCTTGGCATTGGTCGCTATATTAGCGGGCTGCTTCCGCAACTGGCGCAGCTTCTCGGCGACCGGCTGACGGTCCTCGCCAACCGCCAGGATGCGGCGCTGGTCCGTGCCTTGATCGGCGGGTCGTCCCATCTCTTGACGGTTAATGCGCAGCCCTACCGCCTCGCGGAACAGTCGGTCCTGCCGCTCACCCTGCTCCGCGCCGACCTGGCGCTGGTGCACTTCCCCCACTACAACCTGCCGCTGATCAAGCCGGGCCACTTCGTCGTGACCGTCCACGACCTCTTTCCCTTTCAGTTTCCCGAGATCCACTCCGGGCCGCTGCCTCGCAGCGTGAACCAGATGCTGATGCGCAACGCCGTCCGGAGGGCGTCGCGGGTCATCACCCCATCCCGGGCGACGGCGCTCGCGGTGAAGCAAAGCTTCCCTCGCTCGGCCGATCGCGTCGTCTCCATCCCCGAGGCGGCCGACGATCGCTTCACCAGCCGGCGCAACCCCGAGGCCGAGGCGGCCTGGCAGGTGCGGCTCGGAATCCGCCCGCCCTACGTGTTCTATCTCGGTCAGTGGAAGGCCTACAAGAACCTGCCGATCCTGCTCGAGGCGTTTGCCCGGGTGCGACGCACGCATCCCAGCAGCCAGCTCGTGATTGCCGGCGACGATCCGCGTCATCCCGAGGTGCGACAGCGGGCGGCGGCGCTCCCCGAGGGATCCGTTGTCTTACCGGGTCGCCTTCCGGAGAGCGCCGTGCCCGAGCTCTATCGCGGCGCGGCCCTGGTCGTCCTCCCCTCTCGCGCCGAAGGCTTCGGCCTGCCGGTGATCGAGGCGATGGCGTGCGGGGTCCCGGTGATCTGCAGCGATCTGCCGGTCCTCCGTGAGATCGCCGATGGCATCGCGATCTTCTGCGACCCCAACGACCCGGCGGCCTTCGCGGATGCCATGGCGTCCACGCTCGATGGACCGAACAACAGCAGCCGCCGCCAGCTGGGCATCGATCGAGCGCGGGCGTTCACCTGGCAGCGGGCCGCCCGCCAGACGGTAGAAGCCTACGAGCGGGCGATCGGCGTTCCGCTAATAGGCCCGGCGCTGGAAGAATACCCGGGCCGCCGTCAGGATGAGGATCTTCAGGTCGAGCGCTAGCGACCAGTTCTCCACGTAATAGATGTCATACATGGCCCGATCCGCGAAGGCCTCGCCGCCCCGCAAATCGTTGACCTGGGCCCAGCCCGTCAGTCCAGGTCGCACCTGGTGGCGCTCCAGGTAGCGCGGGATCTCTTCCGTAAAGCGCTCCACGAGGAAGATCGGCATCGGACGTGGCCCGACCAGGCTCATATCACCCTTGAGGATGTTGAAAAGCTGGGGCACCTCGTCGAGGCTGAGCCGGCGCAAGACCCGACCCACCGGCGTCGCGCGATCGTCGTTCGGGCTGGCCACGACCGGCCCCGTCTGGGCTTCGGCATCCGGGATCATCGAGCGGAATTTGTAGACGGTAAACCGCCTGTCGTGCAGCCCCACGCGGGGCTGGCGGAAGAGCACCGGCCCGGCGGGCGAGGTGAGCTTGATGAGGATGGCGATGACGAGCATGAAGGGCGAGGCGATGACCAGGAGGACGGCGCTGACGATGATGTCGATCGCCCGCTTCAGCACCGCGGCGGGTCCGCGCAGCCGGCTGCGGCGAATGCCCACCAGCGGTAGGCCGTCGATGGCATCGACCGCGGCGCGCGTACTCATGATCTCGAGCAGGTCGGGCACCAGCTTGAACTCCGCCTGAAGATCGTCGCAGGCCTTGATCAGGTGGAGGATCTCCTCGTTGCTGGAGCCCGGCACGCCGACGAAGACCTGGTTGACGCTCAACGCGGGAATCATGCGTCGAAGGTCTGCGATGCGACCGACCACGGGCGCCCCGGCGAAGCTGCTCCCCACCTCGAGCCGGTCGTCGAGAACACCGGTCACCTGGAAACCGTATTGCGGGAACATGGCCATCCGCTGGATCAACAGTTGGCTGCCGGTGCCGGTGCCGACCATCAAGACGCGTTCGGTACCGATGCCCCGGCGACGCAGGCGCGTCTCGTACTGGCGCAGAAAGTAGCGCTCGACGGTCATCAGCACGAAGGCGATGATGACCGTATAGGCAAGCGTGAGCCGCGCGTATTCGAAGCCACGATAGAGCGACATGCCGGCAAGGATGAGCATGGCGGCGAGCGCGCTGCCACTGCCCATCGTGAAGAGCTGGTCAACCAGCGTCCGCCCGCGCCATGAGCGGTATTGCTGGTTGACGGCCAGGGCGAAGAGGTAGATCGCGATCACGACGGGGATCGCCCCCAGGTAGGGCCCGAAGGCCAGCGGCTCCTTGACCACCTGCGGGATGCGGTCCAGGTGATAGCGGTATTCGTAGGCGAGGATGACCGAAAGGCCGGCGATCAGCGCGTCGCCCAGGATGAGCGCCAGCGGCAGCCAGTTGGGACGCCCGAAGATCGCCGCCGGCGCCGCCGTCGGTTTCTGGACCTGGACCGCCTGGCTCATTACCTCAAGCCTACCCTCCCCCACCCTACCCTCCCCCAGAGGGGGAGGGGAACTGATCGGCTCGGTCATCAGCGGCTCGTGACCCGCTCTCGCACACTGCGATGCGCCGACATTTCCACCGAGTCATCCAACGGTTCCAAACGGGAAAATCCGCGCCGCCGTAACGCTCTCGACAGCAAGAGGTCGGCGAGGTGGGGGTTCTTCGGCAGCAGGGAGCCGTGCAGGTAGGTTCCGAAGACGTTTCCCGATGCGACCCCCTCGAAGCCGTCCTCGCCGTTGTTGCCGGCGCCGCGCAGCACCCGGCCGAGCGGCTGCAGCCCCGGCCCAAGATAGGTCTTGCCGCTGTGGTTCTCGAACCCCACGAGCGTCGATGGAGTCAGCCCGAGGCCGCTGGTCTCGATCACGATGTTGCCGATGTTCCGGCGCGCCCCCGGCACGGTGTGCAGGTCGACCAATCCCAGTCCCGGCAACTTCTTGCCATCGGCGGTGACGTAGTATTCCCCCAGCAACTGGTATCCGCCGCAGACGGCCAGCACGACCGCGCCGTCATCGATCGCGCTGCGGATCGCCGCCACCTTGTGCTGAGCCGCGTCGCGGAACACCAGCTCCTGGTCCCGGTCCTGGCCGCCGCCCCAAAAGATGAGGTCGATGCCGGACAGGTCCGGAGCCGGCCCTCGCCCGATGGCGTCAAGGCTGACCGAAATCCCCCGCCACTCGGCGCGCTTCGCCAGCGTCAGGATATTGCCCCGATCGCCATAGATATTCATCTCATCGGCATACAGGTGCGCGATTCGCAGCGCGGGCTCTTCCACATTGGGTATCGTACGGCGGGTGGCCGGCCAGCTCATCTGTATCCCGACCTACGACGAGGCGAGCAACATCCTGCGCCTGGTCGAGCGGGTCCACGAGGCGGCGCCGGACGCTGACGTCCTGGTGATCGACGACGCCTCGCCAGACGGGACCGGAGACCTGGTCCGCGACCGGATGCTCAAGGACGCGCGGCTCGAGATCATGGCGCGTCCCGCGAAGCTCGGACTCGGGACCGCCTACATGGCCGGCTTCGCCTATGGCCTCCAGCACGGCTACACCAGCGTGCTGACCATGGATTCAGACTTCTCCCACCCGCCCGAGAGGATCCCAGCCCTGATCGCCGCTGTCGCCGGCGGGGCGCACCTGTCGGTGGGCTCGCGCTACGTTCCCGGCGGCGCCATCCGGGGCTGGGCTCCCGGCCGCCGCGTGCTCAGCGCCACCGCCAACTTCGTGGCCCGCCGGCTGCTCCGGCTTCGTACTCACGACTGCACCGGCGGATTCCGCTGTTACAGTCTTCGCGCCCTGCAGTTCCTCGTCACCCAACCGCTGCGATCATCCGGTTACTCGGCCCTGGTCGAGCTGCTCACCCGTTGCGAGCGCGCCGGGCTGACGATTGTCGAGGTCCCGATCACCTTCACCGATCGCACCCTGGGCCACTCGAAGATCTCGCGCCAGGAGATCTTTCGCGCCATGCTCACGGTGTTCCGGCTCGCCGGCCGCCGTTCGTGAGCCGCCGGCGCCTGCTTCAGACGGCCGTCCTCCTCGCCGTCGGCGTGCTCATCCTCTATGGACTGCTGCGCACGGTCCATCCGGACCAGGTCGGCCGCGCGATCCGCAACGCCAATCCCGGATGGATCGCGGTCGGGCTCGCGGGGTATCTGGCCTTCATCGTGATCCGCGGCTGGCGGTGGCTCGTGATCTTGAAAGCCTCCGCGCCGGCGGCGACGCTCGGCGACGCGACGGCGGTCACCGCCATCGGGTTTGCGGTCAATGCCGTGTCGCCCTTCAAGCTCGGCGAGCTCTTGCGGATCGGGACGATCGCCCCGCGCGCCCGAATCGGCGTTGGGGAGGCGACCGCCACCGTCGTGGTCGAGCGCGTGCTCGACGTGCTCGCCCTGCTGGTCATCGCCCTTGCCGCGGCCGCCGTCGCGGGCGGAGGCTCGAACAGCTTCGGGTTATGGAGCGGCGTGGTGGTGATCGCGGCGGGCTCGCTCGTCATCGGCGTCGTCGCCTACTTGATGGTGAGCTATCCGCAGGCCACGCTCGCCGGGATCGATCGCGTCGCGGCGCGGATGCCCGCGCGGGTCGGTGCCTTCGTCGACCGTTTCGCCGCCTCGGTCCTCAAAGGGCTCGCCTCGCTTCGCTCGCCAGGGCGGCTGGCGACGGCGGGCGTCTTGAGCCTGTTGACCTGGCTCTGCATCGATGTCGGGTTGATGGCCTGCTTTCGAGCCCTGACGCCCCAGCTCTCCTTTCCTACTCTGGCGCTCGCCTGCACGATTTTCATCATCAGCCAGGCGATCAGCATCACCCCCGGCTCGGTCGGGACCTATGAAGGCTTTTTCCTGCTGGTGCTCAGTACGTTCGGCGCGCAGCCCGCGGCGCTGGTCACCGCAGCCGCGGTCCTGAACCACGTTGGCAATATCCTGGTTCTCTTGCTCGCGGGCGCGGTCGGTGCGCTATGGCTTCGCATCCAGCGGCCCGCCTTGCCAGTAGGGTTGGAGCGCCCCGTCACGAGTTAACACCGACCGCAACTCGAGCATCGCGGTGTAGGTCGGCAGGATGAAGAGGGTCTCCCCTGCCGGCGTCGCCTTCGCGGCACGCGCGAGGGCCTCGCGCCAGTCCGTGACGACCTCGAGGCGATCGTCGGGCAGCTCGGCATATTTCAGCCGGACGCGCAGGTCGAGCGCGCGGTCACCGCTGAGCACGACGTGACGCGCCGCACCCTTGAGCTGCTCGAAGTCGACGTCCCAGATCCACGAGACGTCCTGCCCGTCGGCGATCCGGTCGTTGAGCGCAATCAAGAATGACGTCGCGTGGCCGAACTGGATGGCGGTACGCAGCACTTCGTTGAAACCGGTTGGGTTCTTGGCCAGCAGCAGCACCGCCGGGCGCTCCTCGACGACCGTCCGTTCCATCCGGCCGAATGCCGGCGTGAAGTCGCGCAAGGCAGCGGCGCTCTGTGCCAGTGGCACCTCGAGCGCTTTGGCCGCGGCGAGCGCCAGGACAATGTTGTAGGCGTTGTAGAGCCCCGATAGGGGGACATCGACATCGACGTCCTGCACGCCATCCGTGACGCGGAGGCGCATGCCATCCATGCCCTGGATCGAAACCTTGCTCGCCCAGACGTCGGGCGAGGGCCGCGTGAAGTCGCCCCGCGGGCAGCGGTAGTGACCGACGTGCCCGAAGTACACCCCTTCGAAGATGAAGGGGCTGCCGCACCGCGGGCAGAATTTCGCGTCGGCGCCATGGCTGAGCTCCGATTGCAGCAGTGACGTATCATCGAGGCCCGCGTAGACGACGCGCGGCAGGCCGTCGCCAAGGGCCGCCACCATCGGGTCGTCGGCATTGAGCACCGCGGTCATTCCCTCGGGTCCCTGGGTGAGCGCCCTGCGGATATGGGCGGCCGTCGTCTCCAGCTCGCCGTAGCGATCGAGCTGATCCCGAAAAAGGTTGGTCACGACGATCGTTCCGGGCGCCACTTCCTGCACGAGTCTGGGCAGGCTCGCCTCGTCGATCTCGAACAGGCCGATGGTCGCGGGCAGTTCCCCGGCCCAACTCGCGCGGTTGATGATCGCCGCGGTGACACCGAAGACCAGGTTGGCGCCGGCCTGATTCGCGACAGTCGGATGACCCTGCGCCTCGAGGATGTGTCGCAGCAGCGCCGCGGTGGTCGTCTTGCCGTTGGTCCCTGTGATCACGACGGTGCCGTCGCGGAGCGCGCGCGACAGCTTTGTGAGGATGGCGGGGTCCACCCAGCGCGACACATCGCCCGGGAGCGTGGTGCCGCCTCCGCGACGCA
>WNGM01024492.1_pt1 | contig 10300 bp, 9 predicted proteins | sample 5400571 | NCBI WGS metagenome assembly WNGM01 (sample SAMN13153378, study PRJNA577476) | soil metagenome | isolation source: 100 cm soil or saprolite under Garry oak tree replicate 2 | place: USA:California | collected 2016-06-15 | reverse complement strand
ATATAGACGATACCAATGACGGCTACCGACGCCCCCAGGTGATCGTGCATCCAGATGGGCATAAGCGTCTGGTCAAAGCCCAGATAGAGGTAGTCACCAAAAGCCAGGATGTAAGCTCCAATCAGGGGAAGAATGAATAATGCTTTATAAGATAGCTTTTTCTCTTTGTGAGTTGTGATGTGCGTGCTATGCTTCTGAGGATGGATGGCAAACACAACTATCACCACAGCCATGAGACGAAAGAGCGCAGCTCCAATGAAGGCACTGGCGTAACCGGTGGTAGCGAGCAAGCCACCTATGCCAGGGCCAAGCAGAAAAGCAGCATTAAAGAAGGCGTTGAACACGCCATAAGCCTCACCCTGCTTGCTGGATGGTAACGTATCGACAACCAGTGCGCGAGCCGAGGGTAGAATAGCGGCTGCTGCCATGCCTTCAACGAAACGCAAGATAACAAACAGAATAGGATCGACGATAAGCAAATAAGCCAGCGAAAGCATAGCCTGAGCCAGCAGACCAACGATCATGACCTCCTTGCGTCCCCAGCGGTCGGCCAGCCAACCAACGGGATATTGAAAAACGAAATTCGAGATGAGGAAGGCCGATGCCATAGCTCCAATGATGACCAGCGAAGCCCCATGGGCCTGTGCAAACAGCACACGTACCGGCCCCACCATGCCAATACCCACATAGGCGGCACAGACGGTAAGACATATGGCTAAGAGGGTGCGGTTACGTAGCATCAAATCTCCTCATCTGAGTTGGCAATGAGATGGCATGCCAGCCTGCGAGCAGTGGCAGGCTGGCATGCCATCTCATTGCCAACTCCCAATCTTGATATATTCTCCAAAAGGGGTGTATGATAGTCAAAATTATATCACCGCCTGAACAAGGTTATCCAGCTTGTTTATTGCTTTTGTGATTCTGAGGCGAAGGGAGGTTCTTCATATGGAACAGTTTATCGATGCGCATGTCGTGGCAGGTATCACCTTGTTAGGGATGACGTTCGACCTCGTCGGGGCCTTCTTGTTAGTCTTCGACTTGCTGGCCGAAGGGAAAGACAAACACTTCTATACGCTGACGGAATTGCTCCTGTATGGTGTGATTGGGATTTTTGTCGGCTTTGTCTGCTCCGCCGCCCTCTTCACCCTCGCGGTGCGCTTCCACTTGCGCATCTTGACCGCACTCGGCTACCCTGCTACCTTTGGCATGGCACTTGGCTATGGCTTCGGCAGCGGTTTTGGCTTCGCCTGCGGCTATGTCTTCCATCAGCCCCGCCTCTCTCAACACCTTACGCCTTGGTTCAGAGTACTCTGTGGAGTCGGGATGGGCCTTGGGGTGGGATTAGGACATTGGCTTGGGGGAATACTGCTTGTGGGGTTGAAGCTCGTACACGACTTTCCCAGTGGACTACTCTGGGGAGGGATTAGCGCTCTGCTCGCTGCAAGCGCCTTTGGCTTTGGTGTCAGGCACCTCTTCGTCCTCAAGACACCAACGTTTGATGGGCTTGGTTTGCTCGTCGGTCCTTGGCGGACTCGCCCTCGGTCTCATGATCAGTATCACTCCGCAGCTTGAACGGGGAGGATATACCCCCAAGCAAATGGGTGTGATCGGGACCATTCTGCTCTTCCTCGGCTTCTTTCTCCAAGCGATCCCCTATGTGGCCAAACTCTTTGTGCTGTAACCAATTCGCAAGCAGCATACGGGGATACATCACCTGAGAAAAAGAGTTCTGAGGTATAGCCAATTAGTGCCATTAGTAACAACGCAGTAACTAATTTCATTGCTTACTCGTATTTAAGAGGGTAGAGTAAAGCAAATTTGTGATGAGTGGTAGAGGAGTTAGAGTGTGACTTTACCGCCCGACCTCACACATTAGGAATAGGATTGTGAAAACCAACACACTTGTACGACCATTCTTAAAATGGGCCGGTGGGAAAAGGCAACTCCTACCTGAACTACTGAAATATGTTCCCAAGCAGCAGTACAAAACGTACTATGAGCCATTTGTTGGAGGAGGTGCTCTGTTACTTGAACTCCAAAAAAACCGGGCAGTTATCAACGATTCAAATTCAGAGCTTATCAACTGTTACCAAGTTGTAAAAGATGCAGTCGAACCTCTTATTCTTCTGTTAAGCCAACATCAGAATGCTGAAGCTCATTATTATGAAGTGCGGAACTTGGATCGTTCACCTGACTATGCCAGTAGATCACCAGTTGAGCGAGCGGCTAGAATTATCTATCTTAATAAGACCTGCTATAATGGCCTCTTTCGAGTGAACTCTCAAGGACAGTTCAATGTACCTTTCGGGCGATATACTGATCCAAACATAGTTGATGCAGGTGTTCTCAGAGCAGTAAGTGCCTACCTCAATAATTCTGAGATAATAATATGCAATACAGATTTTGCTAACGCAGTTAGCGATGTAAAACGAGGAGATTTTATTTATTTTGATCCCCCTTACGATCCTGTTTCAGACACAGCCTCTTTCACAGGATACGACATTAATGGATTTGGGAAAGATAAGCAGATTAGGCTAAAAGAAGTATTCGATGAACTCAATGAGCGGGGATGCAAAGTTCTTCTTAGCAATGCGTATACCCCCTTCATCACAGATTTATACCCACAATACCGACAGGTAAAAGTAGAGGCTTCGCGTGCGATTAATTCCAATGCTCAAAAACGGGGTAAAGTAGACGAGATTTTAGTGATGAATTATGATGAATAAGCCAAAAACCAAAAACGATAATGCATGGGAACAATTATTCGATAGATACTCTATTCTTTAGGAGCAGTTTCAAGCATTCTGATAAGAACCTCGATTCACACGACCTTGACCTCACCACTTACTAACCAATGGTGCTACTTATACATTGAGTAGCCCTAGAAAAGGCAAAATCGGCCAGTTATCAGCCTGCCCAAGGCTGATTTACCCTAGTGTGAAGGAGATATTGCTGAAGAAATGAGCTTGTTTAAACCTAGCAATACCTACTCAATCAGTAAATAGCGCCATTGCTTATGTAGGGACATGAGATTTCAAGAAAAAGAAGACACTGCTACCAGTGCGGTCAAACGCTTCTGGCTCGACCTAGAAACCACAACTGTATCATTGTTTCGCGAATACCAGGAGATTGTGAGACAGCAAAGTCAGAACGGACATGAGAAATAACTATCCAAAAAAACACCCTGGCCGTTGTTATCCAACGTGGCTGGGGTATTTTTCTGTATTTATGAGAAGGTTCATTTGTCTGTCTTGGGTGGAGTAGTGAGTATTTGCAATACTTGCTCAAGTTTTCCCTCTAAAGATGTAAAACGCTGCTCAAACTTTCCCTCTAAAGATACAAAACGCTGCTCAAACTTTTCCTCTAAGGATGCAAAACGCTGCTCAAGCTTGCCCTCTAAAGATACAAAACGCTGCTCAAAACCATCTATGCGCTGACTCAGTGTATTCAAACGCTCTTCAACAGTAATCTGACTGATTTTTATTTCCTTAATATCCAGTTGTTGGGAAGAGAGAATACCAAGAAATATGGTAACGTTCCGGTTTAGCTCTTGGGTATCTGTGCTTGAACTCTTCTGTAAGAATGCTACTGTTTTTTCTAAAGTAGTAAGTCTCTCTTCTTGAGTTGGCATAGAAATTTCACCTCTCTGGCGGCACGCGCCTGATCTTTAGTGCATATTGTAACATACTCTGATAGCAAGAGGAACTCTTGCAGTACTACGGAAATACCCTGGTTTGATGACTTCGAACCAGGGTATTTTACTACCTTTTTGACACCCAGCTTGATGTCCAGCACTTACAAGAGTTTACCGAACGCCGCGCCTGAAAGCCCCTGCGCGAGAGACTGCGGGATGAAAGGCGCGTTCCGCGTTGCGGGCGTGATGGGAGTGGGGGTATACGTTGGGTCATCGCATGCGAGAAAGGCATCTCCGGCCCGCCTCACGAGTTCTGCCAGGGAAAGTCCCTCACTTTCAGAACGCTGTGCGCAAACGCTCCATTTGCGCGTTCGTGAGGGAGAAATTGGTTCTCTTCATGGGTTTCTCCTCTTGACGATACAGCATTTATTGTGGTATAATCAGTCGAGCAGAACACACACGGGAGGGCAAGAGGCATGTTGATCTACGAGTACAAGCTGGATGGCAACCAGCAGCAATATGCGGCTATCGACGAAGCTTGCCGCGTGGTGCAGTTCATTCGCAACAAGTGCCTCCGCTTGTGGATGGACGGACGGCGCATCAACAAGAATGACCTTCAGTGCTATTGTGCCGTTCTGGCGAAAGAGTACGCGTTTGCCCGCTCTCTCAATTCCCAAGCTCGTCAAACCAGTGCCGACCGTGCCTGGGCTGCTATCTCTCGCTTCTATGAGAATTGCCAGAACCACAAGCCAGGGAAGAAGGGCTACCCCAAGTTTCAGCACGATAACCGAAGTATCGACTACAAAGCCACAGGCTGGAGGTTAGACCCCGATGGACGTCACGTCACTTTCACGGACTCGTGTGGCATTGGTCGCCTGCGCTTGGTTGGTAATCCTGGACAGCAGATCGAAACCTTTCCCGTGAAGCACATCAAACGAGTTCGCATCCTACGCCGCGCCGATGGATACTACGCTCAATTGGGAGTTGACACACACAAAAAGTGCGAACATGTCGAGACGGGCAGCGTGGTCGGCATTGACATGGGTTTGAAAGTCTTCTACACTGACTCCGACGGAAATCAAGTTTCGAACCCACGCCATTATCACAAGGCCGAGAAGAAACTCAAGCGCCTGCACGCCCGCGTGTCACGCAAACACAAGAAGGGCCAGAACCGCAAGAAAGCCAGACAACGCCTAGCCAAAGCGTATCTGAAAGTGCAACGGCAGCGTGAAGATTTCGCTCGGAAAACAGCGAACGCGCTTGTCACGTCTCACGACCTGATTGCCTACGAACACCTTCAGATCCGCAATATGGTGAAGAACCACAAGCTTGCCAAGAGCATTCATGATGCTGCATGGGGTCAATTCCTTGGATGGGTGAAGTCCTACGGCATTATGCACGATGTACCGATCATCGCCGTCGCCCCACACTATACCAGTCAGGATTGTTCTGGCTGTGGAGAGCGCGTCAAGAAAACGCTCTCGACTCGGACACATGTCTGTCCCTCGTGTGGGTTGGTGATGGACCGCGATGAGAATGCCGCAGCCAACATCTTGGCAAAAGCATTAGAGGGTACCCTGGGGCACAGGGAAACCCATGAGTTTGTCTCAGAAAACGCTTGGGGAGAGATGACCTCTACTGTCCTCTTCGAGAGGGGAGGAGGGCAAGCCATCTCGCGGAACCAAGAACCCCCTTGGCTTTAGCCATGGGGAGTGTCAGTTTGATGAACATGGATGGACAATGAAACCTACTCCCACGCCCCAATCTTCACATATCCCTTGAGCAAGTTGCGGGCGATGATGAAGTGCTGGATCTCATCCGTGCCTTCGTAGATACGGGTGACGCGCAGGTCGCGGTACCAGCGTTCGATGGGCATTTCACGGGTGTAGCCCATGCCACCGTGAATTTGCATGACGCGATCAACCACGCGATTGGCCATGTTGGAGCCGTAGAGTTTGGCCATACTGGCCTCGTGGCGATTGTCGAGGCCCTGATCGGCTTTCCAAGCGGCGTGGAAGGCGAGCCATTTGGTGGCCTGAATCTCAACGGCAGAGTCGGCGAGCATCCATTGGATGGCCTGGCGATTGGCGATGGGTTCTCGAAAAGTGACGCGCTGTTTAGAATAGTCTACAGCCATTTGCAGCAGGCGTTCGGCGGTGCCGACACAGCGTGAGGCGATGAGCCAGCGACCCTGCCCGATCCATTGCATGCCCAGTGAGAAGCCGTATCCCACTTCGCCCAGTATCGTCCGGCACACGCACATTCTCAAAGAAAAGTTCGGCAGGCGACCAGCCACCCATAGTCGGTATGGGACGCGATGTCCATCCTCTGTCACGATCGACCAGGAAGCAGGTGACGCCCCCGCTTTGAGGCGGCTTCGTACGGTCGGTGACAGCGAAAACCATGGTGAAATCGGCCTCATTGCCACCGGTGATAAAGACCTTTTGCCCATTGATGACCCACTCGTTGCCATCTTTGACCGCCGTGGTACGAATGGCCGAGGGATCAGAACCGGCCCCTGGCTCGGTGAGGGCAAAGCACGATTTGCGTTTACCCTCGATGGTGGGGATCAGATATTCTTCTTTCTGCTGTTTGTTAGCATGATAGAGGATGTTATCGGCACTACCGCCGAAGGTGAAGGGGACAATCGTGCGACCTAGTTCCATGGCAATGAGGGCCATCATCACCGCTCCCAGATTGGCGCCGCCGTATTCCTCTGGCGTATTGATGCCCCAGAAGCCCAGCATTTTGGCCTTCATTTGTATGGAATGGTAGAGATCGGGTTCAACGCCGGTAGGATACTTACCCTCGTTCTGCAAGACCTCGTTTTCCAAAGGCATAAGTTCACGTTCTACGAAACGACGGACAGTTTGCTGGATCATGCGTTGTTCGTCTGTCAGGGAGAAATCCATGGTCGCCTCTTTCCTAGTGGCTCGCCCGCGTTGTGTGCGGTGGCTGGGACGATTCATAAGCTTATTTTAGCAGATCGCGCCGAAATCTGCCTGTCTTTTAAGCATGGGGAGTCGTCACCATACTTAACAGCTTCCCATCCTTGCAGGCAATATCTTTCAATTAAGAATGAGTCATCCATATAATGAGGGAAGAATGGGTACGCATTTTGATTCATGTGAGCCCTCCTGGTCGCCCTGCTTGTCTACCTGTACAAATGGACAGGTACCTTCCAGTTAATTATATCTGCTCCAAAAACTGTTGAATCTGGCGGTGTAGAGTGACGCGGTGGCGGCTATACTTACTACTGTGCAGAGGAACCTACAAGCATAGCCCTCGATAACCTGCACGATACTGATTGTGGAACCCGGTAGCGGCAGGCTAGCTTACGGAGAAGCGATCTCGTTGGCTGCGTGCGAGGCAGAATACCTGAAGTCTTTTCCGAAGCGATGGCATCGGATATGCCATGGAAGGGCTATGCAAGTAGGGAGACTCTTTAAGATAGACTAAGTTCGTAGAAACATAGGGAGGACAACTCGTTGCAGTTGTCCGGGGAGCAGGAAACATGGCACAATGGGCCTACAAAGTGGTCTACATCGATTACCGTGGACGCATTTCATGCGAGGGACTGGAGACGCTGATCGCCAATGAGCGACGTAGTGCGTTCGCCCGTTGCCTACTATACCTTTAAGCGTCCGGCGCAGGAGGGCGACTATGCCGAGGAAACTCCTCCAGCCGCCAGCCAGGGAACGACGCCTCCACAGGGCAGTACACCAACCGGTGGAAGCCCGACAATTGAGACAGCATAAGACATGAGACACAAGAAAAGCTCTTCGGGTGCACACCCGAAGAGCTTTTCTTGTGTCTCATTGGCATAGGGAGCATGATGACCGCAAGGGTCATCACTACTATACTACGTCTTCGCAGGCCAATGCATGCGTATATAGTAGTGATGACCCTTGCGGTCATCATACTTTGCAAGAACCCAACTTTTTGATGTGGTATAATTTCTTATGGAACATATGTGGATGTTGTGAGGTACTTATCACCTTCAGTAGCTACCGATCACCGATGATTCTATGTACTCAATGAGGAGGAGCTTTACTATGTCAATATCCCCTCTCGTCTCTTCGACGGAAGAAGGACAGATTTTCGAGAATTTTATCGCTGGCGAGTGGCGCAGTTCGACCAGCGGCGAGACGTTTAAGAGTACTAATCCCGCCAATACTCAGGAGATTGTGGGGCGTTTCCAGAAATCGACCTTGGATGATCTCAACGCTGCGGTGGCTGCCGCAAAGCAGGCTCAGCCAGCGTGGGCGGCTATACCTGCACCTCAGCGCGGCGAAATTTTACTACGAACTGCCTTAATCCTGCAAGAGCGGCAAGAGGAACTCGCGACGCTGATGACGCGAGATGGCGGATATTCTACATGAAGCTGGTCTACCTGCTGGAGTGCTGAATGTGATTACTGGCCCCGGTAGCTTGCTGGGCAATGCGCTGGCAAGCCATAAGGATGTGAATATGATCTCCCTGACGGGCTCAACCGAAGTGGGGCGTCGCGTTGCAGAGATTTGCGGGCGCGACTTGCGCCGTTGCGCGTTGGAGCTTGGCGGGAAAAATGCCGTGGTTGTGCTGGAAGATGCCGATCTTGAGCTGGCAGTGGAGAGCGTGGCATGGGGTGCCTTTGGCACGACCGGTCAGCGTTGCACCGCGACCAGTCGGGTGATTGTGCATACGGCGGTGGAGCAAGAGTTTACCGACCGCTTAGTGGCTGCTGCCGAGAAACTGCGCATTGGCAACGGTCTCGATCCTCAGGTTGATATGGGACCGCTCGTCAACAAGGGCCGTGTTCAGGCGGTACATACATATACGCAGGTGGGCGAGCAGGAAGGGGCTAGACTGGTGACCGGTGGTGCGCCTGTGGACGGTGATAGCTATAGCCAGGGAGCTTTCTATAAGCCGACGGTGTTTACGGGTGTGCAGCCACATATGCGTATTGCACGCGAGGAGATTTTCGGCCCGTTCGTTTCGATCCTGCCCGTGTCCTCTTATGAAGAGGCGGTACAGGTGGCTAATGGAACAGAGTATGGGCTTTCGGCGTCGGTCTTCACCAATGATTTACGCACAACCTTCCGTGCTATGCGTGATATCGAAGCGGGACTGCTCTACTTTAACGCACCGACGACGGGAGCAGAGATTCATCTGCCCTTTGGTGGTATGAAGGCCAGTGGCAACGGACATCGTGAGCTTGGTCGGCACGCGGTTGAGGAGTTTAGCGAACCGAAGAGTGTCTTTGTTTCGTATCCACCGAGACGGAAATAAGATTTTTTTGCTGATCAAAGAGAACAAGGGAGCATTCCTGCATAGGAACACTCCCTTGTTCTCTTTGATCAGTTCTACTATAAGCCGAACAAGCTCAGGAGTGCATTTCTACATCCCTGGCGTTCCGCGCCTTCTTGTATGGCCCTATCGTTTAAGTGTTTCCATTGAGCATCTGAGTCGCTGGAGGAGGCGGACAGCAAGGTAACGCGTAAATGGTTTTTCGGGCGCAAGGTGATCACCGGCTGGAAGCCAGGTGTATAGCCAGGGACGGGCTGTGGCGTGTAGTGTTGGAGAATACTGGCGAGAATAATTCTGGCCTCTAATTGGGCGAGCGGCATTCCGATGCAGGTGCGAGGGCCGCCTCCAAAGGGGAAGTATGCTCCAACGGGAAGCTGTTGTTTGTTGGCGGGGTCCCAGCGTTCAGGGCGGAAGACCTCTGGGTCTTGCCAGATGTTGGGTAAACGATGAATGACCCACTGGCTCAAGATGATCATTGTGCCAACCGGCAGGCGAACACCATCTAGCTCGAACTCTTGAGCAACGAAGCGCATTTGCAACCATGCCGGAGGGTAGAGACGCATTGATTCGTTCAGTACCCAATCGAGGTAAGGAAGTTTCGCCAGGTCTTCCAGGGTTGGTTCACGACCGGCAAGTACTGAGCGGATCTCATCCTGCAATTTGCTCCGTACCTGCGGATACTGTGAGAGCAGGTAAAATGTCCAGACGAGGGCAATCGCGGTCGTTTCGTGGCCTGCCGCGAGGAAGGTCAGGATGTGATCATGAATTTGTTTCTCGGTTAGTTTTGTTTCAGGCTCTTCTCCACTTTCGGCTGACATCAGCATGGCAAGCACATCATTGTATTCGCGCTCATCGTCGCGGCGTTGGGCAATCAAAGTGTAGATCAGCATATTTAACTGACGCATGGCGGCCATACGTTTGCCATAGCCGGTAATGGGGTTGTCAATGCGAATATTGAGGAGATCCTCGGCCATACTTGTCGAACTGCCAATTACGCCATCGAAGGCGTCGCTGAGGGGGCCAAGCTGACTCGAAAGGTCAATACTGAAGAGGCACTTGCTTACAATATGCAACGTCAACTCCTGCATAGTGCGAGACATATCGACTGTATCACCCGGATGCCAAGTTTTGAGCAGTTGCTGTGTATATTGCTCCATGATGGCGGCATAGCCTTCGACACGTTTTTTATGGAAGGCTGGTTGTACCGCGTGACGTTGCTGGCGATGCTTTGTGCCATCGATGGTTAGCAAGCCTTCACTGGCGAAACCACCATCGCTATTCCCCTGGAGTATGGTGCGATTGGAGAAATTGCGCGGGTGTTCCACGAGGACGTAGCGCACATGTTCTGGGCGGAACAGCACGACAGCTGGATTCTTG
>WNGM01031780.1_pt1 | contig 10305 bp, 7 predicted proteins | sample 5400571 | NCBI WGS metagenome assembly WNGM01 (sample SAMN13153378, study PRJNA577476) | soil metagenome | isolation source: 100 cm soil or saprolite under Garry oak tree replicate 2 | place: USA:California | collected 2016-06-15 | reverse complement strand
AGCCATCCAGTGCCTACAAGCGCATATGCAAACCATCGCTCTGCACCCACGGGGTTCCATTGGTTGGGCTGGATGAACTGCCCAATAGGCAGAAGTAGATTTATCGTATATACGAATGGATCAAATTCTGGTGCTGTTCTTGGATCCAGAGCCGACGGAGGCTTCCAGGAGAATACTATGGTTCCTGCCGTGACCAATGCTATTAGCCATAGCGCCGCTAGCCACGGACGATATCCATAGCCTACGGACCAGTCCAGTAGATAACCCCAAAGCTTACCAGCGATAGTCTGAGTGGATCGGCGATTGCGCTGTTTCGCGAGGAGAACTTTTCGGGCTTCGTCGTCATGTCCTACGCTACGGTAAAATTGCGCTAGCTGCTCGTAAGGTTGCGGCCGATATCCTGTGGCAGTGAGCCTGAGCCAGCGCAGCCTTTCCCTTGCTGGCAAGATTTCCGCCGAAGTGTTAGAAGAATCTGCTAGATATCTGTCAGGTGGCCTATCTGGGCCACTGCGCCTGCTGCGCGCAATGAGTGAACCGTATGCGAAGCCATCAAGTCTCAGGTCAGTAGGCCAAGTTTTGGGATCGTCGCAGAACACAGATACATGTGCACCGCCAAGATCGACGGAACCGTCGATTGGTTCGGCGGGCGTCAAGATAAACTCTTCTGCAACTAGGCGTCTGCAGTCCAGCCCAGAATCGCTAGCGCGTATGATAGCACCATCCCACGAGAGTTGCCCATTAATTCTGCAGCCTGGCATCCTGACTGCGCCATCAACTACCAGCCCATCGCATATCATGCGCCCCTCAACTTTCATGTTGTCAGCGACAAGTGCCCCGAACTCCGAAGCCATCAAGTTGGCATGATCGAGGAATATACCTCCGTTAAGACGGGCCCCCACCAAACGAATAGCCCCTTTCGACTCAAATCCATGACGCCCGAAAAATCCGCCATCAACGGTGATCCCCCCTGCAAACAACGTCCAGTCGTCCGGATTAAGGAACTTGGATCCGTTCATTACTAGTTCGCCTGTAACATGTGCATTAACGAGTCTCAGGCGCCCGGTGACGATAGTGTTGGTCAGATCGAATTGGCCATCTATATTTACATGACGGGCATTCAAGCCGGGCATGTAACTCTTGACAATTTGAATAGAGCGCGTTCGGGCTTCCGATATATCTGGGACCTCTTCTAGATAGCACTGATCCAGGGTGAAATGTCTATTTATATTTGCCCCGGTAAGCACAAGACGTCCAGTAATCCGTGCGCCACTCAAGCGAAAGATGGGTACACCAACTTGAGGCCCATCCTGTGTGCGCAGAAGGCAAGAAACCAACACCTCAGCTCTTATGCACCGCTCCGGCGGCCAAGCCATGGCACATGCGATGTCATCATCATCCGAAACGCCAGCCAGCAAGCTCAATGGTTCACCAGAAGCAGCGCAGCGTTGCAGGCGCTTCTCAGTATCAGATAGCTTAAGCTGTTGCATAATTCTAATTCCAACATCCGTCTCAAAGATGAATTCATAGATCTGTGCGCCGCCCTGCAGCACCCATCCTCCCACGGACAGCGAAGGGCATGCGTTGGCAAGGTCTATGGAGGCTTGTTGCTCGTACCCTTGAGCGCGATGTCCAGGCTGGGCAGACGCCTGTTACAGATTCTGGGCTCAATCTAGCTATCCGGGCGGTGCAAGGCGATCGCCTCGGCGCGGCTGAAGAACGACAAGGGCCGGCGCGGCGATCCTGGCCCGGCTGTTCCGGGCGGACCTGCTGCCCGGGGCGCAGCTCGCCCGCTCGGGGGTGCGCCAGCTGCGGGCGCTGCTGCGGCACCGGGCCAGCCTGGTCCGTCTCGGTACCCAGCGGCGCAACCGGATCCACGCGGTCGCCGCCGACCACGGCTGTGACCGGTCCGCCAGCTACCGAGTCCGGCCCGGGCCGCGGCTGGCTGGCCGGGCTCGACCTGCCCGCGACGTCGCGGGAGATCGTCACCGGCGGCCTGGCGGTCACCGGCGGCCTGGCGCCGCTGACCGGGCGGCCCGGCGGCGAGCTGCACCGGCACGCCAGGGCCGACCCGCGCGTCAAGGTGCTCCGGACGCTGCCCGGGGCCGGTGAGTTCACCGCCTTGGTCATGGTGGCCGAGATCGGTGACATCAGCCGGTTCCCCCGCGCCGCAAGCTCGCCGCCTGGGCCGGGCTGACCCCGGCGGTGCGCGGCCCGGACCTCAAAGTAAGAAGATCGCGACCATAACGATCTCCCGCAAGCTGCTGACCCGCGCCTGGCCCCTGCTCGCCGAGATGCAGCCCGCCGGTACCAGCACGCCGCCGCGGCGGCCGTGACGACGGGAGGGCCGCCAAGCCCCGGGTGCGCTCGCTCCAGCGGCATGAGCAGGCCAGCAGGCCCCGCTCGATCACATGACTGAGCAGCCCGGTCCCGGACACATGGTCATGGCATCGCGCCGCCAGCGCGCAGATGCCGAATGGGTGCTTGCCAGACCACTCCGCCAGCCAGCACCGGGAACCAGCACGCGACCCCCGCATAAACCAGCCCGCGAAACGACCCTTCCCCGCTCCTCGATGATCTCCCGCCGCTTGCCGGCGTCAAGCTCGTTCGTCCCTCACCGCTACGCGGCTCAATGCCGCGTCGTTAAACCTGGCCGCCGGGTGTCAACCGTTACCGGTCACCTTTTCGTCACGGACTAGCTCGTGTCCCTTGAACGTGGCGGAGCTCCTGTAGATCAAGGGGATTGCGACATCACCTTCGATCTTGAACAGGAGCTCCGTTGAATGATTCTGCCATGGTTACCGTGCCGTGGCCTGGTGACGGTCGCCGCGGGCGTGTTCGCCCCGGGTCATCTGGGTGAGCTGACCCGGTACCTGCCGGGAGATGGCGCGAACATCGCCGATCACGGCGGCGGCCACCGCGGGGCCGACCCCGAAGACCCCGGTCACGGTGGTGCCCGAGGCGCGGACCTCCGTGGCCAGCTTCCGCTGGACATCGCGCCGCTGGGCGTCGGTGCGGCGCAGGTCGGCCAGGTACTCCGCGGCCAGGTCATGGCGGGCCGCCTGGACGGCGCCGGACGGCCTGGCCTGCTCCAGGATGCAGGCAGCTGCGGCGGCGCGGATCTGCTTGCTGACGCCGCCGGGAATCAGCTCGCACAGCACCGCGTGCAGCCGGCACGCGACCTGGTTCCGGGACCGGCTCAGGTCCCGGTGCCGCTTGGCCCATACCTTCAGCACCGCGGCGTGATCATCGGCCCGCACCGGCGGGCAGGCCGCCGACCGCAGCGCCGCGACGGCGACCGACCGGGCATCGCTGGGGTCGTTCTTGTTCACCGCTCCGGTGGCCAGCAGCCGCACCCGCGCGGCCAGCTTGGGCTGCACGTCCAGCACCCGCTCCCCGGCGGCGACCAGCTGCCGGGCCAGCAGGTGGCCCAGCCCGCCGGCGCCCTCGATCGCCCAGGCCCGCTCCGGCCAGACCGCCGCCCCGATCACCACCGCCGTGTGCGACCCCTTATGCGGGTCCACCCCGATCATCACTGCCGCCATCGACTGGCCCCTTCCTCTCGCGCTCATGCGGGGACCCGTGGCGGGCATGCCTGACACGAAAACTGGGTTCCCGTTGGCGCGCGGCAGCGAACCTTGACCTGAGCGGTGGCAAGGTTGCGGGACAGGCGTCGGTTGTCCGGCGGGAAGACCGGGATGCCGGCTGGCGGCGGCTCCAGGCTGCGGGGTCAGGGCGCGGGGTAAAGCGCGGGTGTTTATGCGGCCTCCGGGGGGCTGATAGTGATGGTGACAGTGCAGCCGGGGTGAAGCCTTTGCAGCTGGCGTTCCAGCCAGGCCTGCTTGTGTTCGGGTGATTCGCGCCGGGTGTAGAAGTCCGCGCCCGGCTCCTGGTAGGGCGTCCCGCTCTTGAGCACCTGGTAGGCGATCTTGAGCAGGGTGTGCGCGATCGTTATCTGAAGCCCTGCGGGGGCTGTCCTCCACGTCCGGCACGGGATCTTGAGTGGCTGGGATCCGCGTGCTGGACGTGGTTATCTCCTCCCTTGTTCATCACGTGGATCAAGTGGAGGAAGCAATGCATGTTCAGCGGGTGGCGATGCCTGCCTCGCGGGCGGAGTCGTGGACCGTCCTGGGGGATGACGACGTCCCGGTCGGGCCGGTCGAGCGGTACCTGGCCTACCTGACGGCCATCGGGCGGTCTCCGAACACGATCAAGGCTTACGCCCATGACCTGAAGGACTTTTTCACCTTCCTGGGCTGGCGGAGCCTGGACTGGCGGGAGGCCCGGCTGGAGGACATCGGCGAGTACGTGGCCTGGCTGGCGTTGCCGCCAGCGGGCCGGACCGGGCTGGTGGCGGTGCTGCCGTCGGGTGCGCAGGTGACCGCCTCGACGGTCAACCGGAAGCTGTCGGCGCTGGCGGCGTTCTACGCCCATCAGGCGCGTCAGGGCGCCGATGTCGGGGAGCTGCTGACGGCCTGGCAGCTGCCGGGGCGGCGGGGCGGGTGGAAGCCGTTCTTGCATCACTTGTCCAAGGGCAAGGCGCAGCCTGGGCGTGCCATCGCGCTGAAGGTCCCCGGCAAGTTGCCGCGGGTCCTGACCGTGGCTGAGGCGCAGGCCATCCTGGATGCCTGCGATCATCTGCGGGACCGCTTCCTGCTTGCCGTTTTGTGGGACGCCGGCCTGCGGATCGGCGAGGCCCTCGGCCTGCGTCATGAGGACATCTCCGCCGCTGAGCGTGAGCTCACGATCGTACCGCGGGTCAACGACAACCGGGCCCGGTCCAAGTCGCGTCAGCAGCGCACCGTGCCGGTAGGCGCGCAGGTCATCCGCCTGTATGCCGACTACCTGCACGGCGAGTACGGGGACCTGGATTCGGATTACGTGTTCGTCAACTTGTGGGCCGGGCCGGCCGGGCGGGCGCTGTCTTACCCGGCGGTCTACGACTTGGTGCTGCGGCTGCGCAGGCGGACCGGGCTGGATTTCGACCCGCACTGGTTCAGGCACTCGGCGGCTACCAGGATGCTGCGTGATGGCGTGCCGGTCGAGGTGGTCTCCAAGATCCTTGGTCATTCGTCGGTCACCACCACGATGGCTGTGTACGGTCACCTGACCGCCGAGGACGCCCGCCGGGCGCTGGAGGCGGCGGGCTGGTTCAGTGCCACCGGGACCGAGGTGACCTGGTGACCGGCTCTTGGATCAGCCCGGGTGAGCGGGCGCTGTGGCAGCGCCGGGCCGCTGCCGAGCTGGCCGCGATCCTGGACGCCCACTGGGACCTGCCGGTCATCACCTGGACGGTCGGGCCCGCCGGGTCGGTGCTGGCCGGGCAGGTCAGCGGCCTGGCCCCGGCGGTGCGAGTGCGGGAGGTGTTCAGCGCCTGGCGGCTGGCTCTGGCGCTGGAAGATGGTCCCGGGCAGCGGATGAGCGGCGGGACGACCTGGCTGCACGCGGCGGCCCGCCGCCACCAGGTGAAGGTCCGGCTGACCGGGACCGTCTTCGACAAGGCGTGAGTCTGGCGGACCGGAAGTCGCGGTTCGAATACTCCTTCTTCAAGGGGGTTTGCGTTTACACCTCCCACCTCCTTGGTACCTCTCCTCACACGATCGACCTGCCTGACAGAACCGTGTCTGTTAAGAGCTTCTTGGGTATTACTAGCCCTGAAAAGGAAGGACGATGGATTCAGACCGCTAAACGTCTCGACCTCGTGTCGGATGAGGAGCCAAGAATCGCTGACCTGCGGTAGCGGGCCATAGAGGAGATGGAGTATCTATTTGCCGGGCGGCCGCAGAGTTATCGAAACGTGTCCTCCTGTCTGGTATGCTTCACGAAGTCCTTGAATAACTGTACGTCGGCGGTATAGGAACCTGCCGCGAAGATACTCACATCGGCAGATGAGGTCGACGGGGCTGCGGGGCAGCGATCTTGAGCGGGACATGCGGATCGGTGCGGCGTGACAGAACGTCCGTTCTCGCGACTTGGACGACCCATCTCGGCAGATGAGGTCGACGGGGCTGCGGGGCAGCGATCTTGAGCGGGACATGCGGATCGGTGCGGCGTGACAGAACGTCCGTTCTCGCGACTTGGACGACCCATCTTGGCCGCCCGCCAGACGTCCTCAATCAGGCGGATATTTCGCCTGGGTGGGATGCACTGGCGTAGCAGGCATCCCACCCAGGCGACGGCCCTGGCGGGCTCAGGTCAGGGCGCGTCCTCCATGACGCGGTCGTAGCTGCGGCGTGCCCTGGCGCTGCGGGCGCTGGCGCCGTAGCGGCGGAGCATCTGCGGGGAGGTCCAGCCGTTGAGTTCCATGAGGTCGCCCTCGGCACCGCCCCGGTCGAGCCAGGTGTGGCTGAAATGGTGGCGGAACCGGTGCGGGTACACGTCGATGCTGCACTGGCGGCCGCGGCGCGCGATGACCTGGTAGATGCCGCTGGCTGTCATCGGACCCCGGTTGCTGATGCCGAGCCACAGCTGCGGCCGGTACGCCCGGGCGTGCCGGGCGCGGACGCGGAGGTACCGGTCGAGGCTGCGGGCGGCGTCGTGGCCGATCTTGACGGTCCTGGTCTTGCGGCCTTTGCCGTGGACGGTGATCTCCCGATGCCACAGGTCGATGTCGCTGCGCCGTGGGTCACCGGGGTCGTAGCGGATGCCCGCGAGCTCCGACAGGCGGATCCCGGTCGTCCGGAACACGGCGATCACGGCAGCATCCCGGCGCTGCTGGAACGAGCGGCCGGCGCAGGCGCGCTCCAGCCGTGGCAGGTCCCCGGCGGCGAAGACCGGCACGGGCTTGTCCGGGACGCCCGGCGGCTTCAGCCCGGCCATCGGGTCGGGGATCTCGTCCTCGGCGGCGAGCCACTTGAAGAACTGCTGCAGGGCGCGGAACTGGTTGCTGGCATACGCGGCGCTGTACCGCTCCAGCAGCCACACGATCCACTCCTGCACGTCCTGCCTCCTGACCTCCTCCCAGCCGGCGCGGCCGGCCACCCGGCGCAGGCGGGCGGCGGCGAACCACTGCACCGCCTCGGTGTAGGTTCGCGCCGTCCTAGCAGCCTTGCCCTCGGCGGCCAGGTGCAGCCGGAACGAGCTGATCTCCGGCTGGAAGCATCCAGCGTCCAGCCGCTTGCGCTGCCGGGACCGGGACTGTGGTGCGGGCATGGTCTTCCTCTTCTCACGCTGCGCACCACCCACAGCAGGTCAACACCAGGCACGGCCTTCAAATGACGCCCAGAACCCAGGGGAAGGTCCGCGGCACGCCCGTCAGTCCCTCATGACGAGGTCGTAGTGCCGGCGTGCCCGCGCGCCGCGCACACTGCCGCCGTACCGCTCCAGCATCTGCGGGGAGGACCAGCCGTTCAGCTCCATCAGGTCGCCCTCGGCCCCGCCCCGGTCGAGCCAGGTGTGGCTGAAATGGTGCCGGAACCGGTGCGGGTACACGCGCACGCCTGCCTGGTCGCCGCGCCGCTTGACCATCTGGTAGATCCCGTTGCCGGTGAGCGGCCCACGGCCGCCGGTCCCGAGCCACATCCCCAGGCGGTACGCCTGCTCGTGCCTCGCGCGGACGCGGAGATACCGGTCAACCCGCCGGGCGGCCTCATGGTCGATCCTGACGGCCCGGTCCTTGCCGCCCTTCCCCCGCACCTTGATCTCCCGGCGCTCGCTCCGGCCAGGGCCGTCCGGGTCGTAACGGATCCCGGCCAGCTCGGCCAGCCGGACGCCCGTCGCCCGGAACACCGCCAGGATCGCCGCGTCGCGGCGCTGTGCGAACGTGTTGCCCCGGCACGCCTTCTCCAGCTCGAAAGTTCGGTGCTGGCCTGACGATCTCACAAGCCCTTACTGCCGCGAGTGTCCATCTGGCCGTCAGTTCCGCCTGCGCCGCCCCGGGCATCCTCGAAGGGCTCCGCCCGGCTGCCCTCTGTCTTCATGCGGGACCGCATCGACCCTCGCGCTGCACCAGAATCACGGGCCCTCGCCGCAGTGCCAGGATGCCACGGGTGTACGCGGTGTGTCGGCCAGCGAGGTCAGCGGGTTCTATACGGCGATGACGGCCAGCCCGGCGCCCTGCGGGCGTTGGATCACCGCCGACCAGGACGAGCCGTAGGCGCCGTGAACCAGCATGGCGCCGGGTTCGGGTCTCAGCGAGCTCGGTCTTGTCCTTCATCGTTGTACGGCACGGTTCGCAATGTTCCCGGCTTGGCCGCACCCAGGTACCGGCGCTGGGTCCGCGCGCTCCCGTCGCATCAGTTGCCTTGGGGGTATTCATCTGACCTGACCAGCCACAAGATCCGGGGCGGCGGGCTGTCTCGAACCACAGCATCTCGCGGCCTGTTCTCGTTTGGTCCGCTCACATGAATAGCCCTCAGTTGCCTTTAGCGTCCTGCTCAAAGGCGCTGGTCAGGGCGGTGAGGATGTCACCTGCATGGTCGCAGGCCATCAGGTGGCCGCCGGGCCCGAGGTGTGCCTGGCACCGGGGAAGGCTGGCGGCCACCTGCCGGGCGACCGTGATGAGGACCTTCGGGTCTTGCTCGCCGTGCCACAGGTGGACCGTGGTGGTCACCTCCTCAAGGCCGAAGCCCCACCGGCGGCTATACCGGAGCAGATCAGCGGCCATCACGGTGGTCCCCTGCCGGTAGCTCTCCCGCAGGTCGGCGACCAGGAGCTGCTGGGCATCGGGGGCAGCATCCGCTGGGTCGTCAACCGGTCAGCATCCGGCAGCCGCCAGGCCAGGCCCCCTGGGCGAACCGGTGCGGATCGCCCAGCGCGGCGCGCAGCGCCATGGTCCCCGACAGGCGGCACAGCGGGCCCGGCAGCCAGCTGGCCTGGCGGCAGGCCAGCCGCCAGTACAGGTCCTCGGCCCGAACCCTGCAGCGCATTACCCGAGACCGGACCCGCGCCCTGCTGTTCCGTCCCCCATGAGACGCAACTCACGAACGACTTTGCCGATCCCGGGTTAACAATAGCCTCTGAGCTGCGCAAACGCGGAGATCAGGTCGAGCCCGGATCGCGTGCCCCCAGAGATATCCGTGACACCGTATGCGGCGGATACGCCGGGAACGGCCCGCAGGTCATGGCCGCTTTCCAGGAACCTCGCGATCAGCCTGCTCCACCTGGCCGGCAGCTCCGAGTTCACCCGCACCCCCAGGCCATCGGACGCGACCGGACCCGCATGCTCAGCTACCTGCCGCTATGAGGCCAAGCTCGCATCCGGCTCCGCGGACCCGTGGTCCAGGAGCGCGGGCTGCCGCACCCCGCCGACGGTGAGGATGATGACGCCGCGGGCGCCATCCCCGGCCGTGACGGCTGCCCGCCTCGCACGCGGATGAAACGTGACACCGTGGCTCCGGCGGGGGATCAGGGAGTGGCGTGCGTGCGGGATCTTCCCCAGGAGTGATGACGACCGCGCTTGAACCACCGGAACCCGTTTCCCCCCGGGGGCGTGCCTCCTCTCTCGTTACCCAGCAAACGCCGAGCCGACGATCGCTTTTAGGGTCGTGATGACATGCGGCAGTGCCGGCCCGGCTTGCGGGGCCCGGATCACCTGGTTCACGCCGCCGTCGTTGATCCGCACTTTCGATGCCCACGCATGAAGGCTGATCTCGTAGTTCACGCCGCCGGAGGCGAAGTAGAAGATGAGGTGGCCCGCCACCTCGCCGCCGCCTGCATTGGCCGGCATGAGCAGGAGCTGGCCGCGCTTGCCGTACCAGCGCACCCAGCCGAACGAGACCACGTGCGTGCGCTTGGGGTTGAGCAGGGCATCGGTGATGTGCTTCGCGCGCTGCAACCTCCCGGTAGCGCTGACCGCGACCGGCGGTGAGCCCGCCGACGCCTCGATGTCGACGTGGACCTGGTACGGCGGCGGGTATAGCGGAGCGAACGACACCGCGAACCATTCGGTCCCGTCCCACGCGCTCACCCGGGTGCCTTCGACGGGGACGGGCAGGTTGAACTGCTCATAGCTCCATCCCGCGTCGGTGCAGCGCCTGCTGGTGAACAGGGCGTTCCCCGCGGCCACCGATCGCGGGACGCCGTTCGCCGTGTTGAAGCATCCATACCCGATCCTGGGTCCCGATGACCCGGGCACCATCGGTATCTGCCGGGGGCATATCGGGCGCAGCAGCGGGCTGGTGCGGCAGAAGGCCAGCAGATCCCCCGGGGTCGGCGTCATCGCCACACCCTGCCCGGAACCCCGCTGCGGCGCCTGGCTCGTCGCGGTGCCGTGCCGCGAGGCAGGGCCCGGTGCGATGGAGTGCCGCGGCGTGGGGCTCGGTACGCCGCCGCTGCAGGCGGTCAGCGCCAGCGTGAGCAGCACCGTCA
>WNGM01010603.1_pt1 | contig 10305 bp, 12 predicted proteins | sample 5400571 | NCBI WGS metagenome assembly WNGM01 (sample SAMN13153378, study PRJNA577476) | soil metagenome | isolation source: 100 cm soil or saprolite under Garry oak tree replicate 2 | place: USA:California | collected 2016-06-15 | reverse complement strand
TCGCGGCCAGCGCATCTTTCCCGCTTGTCATAATGAACGACGTGCTGGTCATCCTCTTCTCCAAGAAGATGTGGACAAAATGGAAGACATGGACATTCAACCAGCATTATTCGATCATGCAAGGGTTTCCAAAATTGGGCGGCGATGGAAGCCCTATGCCCTAGCCTTATTGGACCCGTTCCTCAGGAACCGACAAGATCGGTCAGGACACTGCGATGTCCCCGCATAGTCTTTGAAGACCCCCTAACAGAAGAGAGAAACGCTTGAACCAACGCGCTTTACGGTCGTTCTCAATGGGCTAATCGGAGAATTGCCCTCGACGTGCCTGAAGAACCTGTATATGCCCCAAATAGATCGAGCGGAAGAAGTTAGAAGGAAAATGAGTGCCAAGAGTATGAAGACAGCTCTCAAGGGAACCAATATCGAAGAGAAAGACGCGAAGGAGATCATTTCCGGAATCCAGGCCATGTACGACAAGGTTCCAGGATTTATCCGGCCAATGCTGCCAAGTCTGCCCGACATTCTCAGGCGGATTCCTTCGAGCGCTGGGAAATACACTCTCAACGAAATCATCCAGCTTCTCGACTGGGCCTATGAAAGTGGACAATTGAAGAAATAGAGAAGCAGATCGGAAATGACCCACCCGTCCAAAGACATCACCGGAACTTCTGGCACACAACTCTCAGGAAAGAAGATCGCACTACTAGTGTCAAGCAGCGTCGCTTCGTTCAAAGTCCCAGAGATCGCCCGCGAACTGATGAGACATGGAGCAGACGTGTATACAGTGATCTCTCCTTCAACCGAGAAGATGATCGGATCCGATCTTCTGGAGTGGGCTACAGGAAATCCGGTAGTCCGGGAGCTTACCGGTAAACTGGAGCATATTGCCCTTGCTGGAAAGAGTTCTGGGCATGTTGATCTAGTTCTCATCGCTCCTGCGACTGCTAACACGATCGGGAAGCTTGCATCGGGAATTGATGATACGCCAGTCACGGTTCTGATCGCTCCAGCGATGCACGAGCCATTGTATGATCATCCAATAGCTCAAGAGAACATTGCGCGTCTCAAGAGGATCGGGGTCGAGTTTGTCGAACCGGAGATTGTGGAAGGAAAGGCGAAGATCGCATCAACCGCCAAGATTGTTCAGGCAGTCATCACACGTCTCTCTTCTCAACTCTCATCTCAGAGAAGAGATCTTGAGGGACATAGAGTGCTGGTCACCGCGGGTCCGACGGTCGAGCATATCGACCCTGTCAGAGTGATTACCAACCGGTCTTCAGGGAAGATGGGTGTAGCAATTGCAGAGGAGGCATGGGCGAGGGGTGCTGAGACAACGTTGATTCTGGGACCTGGCTCAGTCACGCCTCCTTCCAGCGTAAAGACTGTCAGGGTTGAAACCACGGAGGAGATGCTTGAAGCCACGCTTCGTGAGTTGAAGAAGGGCAAACACGATCTGGTTTTCGCCGCTGCAGCCCCAAGCGACTATAGGCCATCAAAGCCAGCTGGCAGAAAAATCAGCACGAGAAAGGAGAAGACCGTCGAGCTGGAGCTTGAGGCCACCCCGAAGATAATACGAGAGATTCGAGTTGCGAGCCCAAATTCGTTTCTTGTAGCGTTCAAAACGGAACACGGCGTCTCGAACGAGCAACTCTTGACAGAGGCGTTTGAGATACTTAGCGAGAAAAGTGCCGATCTCGTCGCCGCCAACGACGTCTCGATTGAGGGCGTGGGGTTTCAGGCTGACACCAACGAGCTGTTCGTTGTTGACGAGCGAAAGAAAGTCACACATATCACGTTGGCACCGAAGCGTGAGGTCGCGCGGCAGCTGTTAGACATTGCAGTAAAGAGATTGAAACGCTAAGCTTAGGGTCCCTCTAACGTCGAAAAAGATTGTTCGAGCAGTAGCAGTGCAGACTAGACCTGTGGCGACCTCAGTCAAAGAGACGATTTTCCGGGCGGTCAGGCAGGCAAAGAGGGCAGCGGAGAAGGAAGCGGACATTATCTGCTTGCCAGAGCACTGGTTGCCCGAAAAGACGATTCCGTCACCCATGAGTCCTCTTCCGGGGCTGCAATCGATTGCTGAGGAGTATGGTGTTGTTGTTGTGGGAGGAGCTTTCTATGAAAAAGTCAAGGGGCGATTATATCTCAACAGCCCAGTCATCGGTCGCGATGGGGAAATAGTTGGACGACAGCCGAAAGTCCATCTGTTTCATTTCGAGAAGAAGATTGCTCGTCCAGGAAACGATTACAAGATCTTCCAGTTGGACTGGTTCAAGATTGGGATCCTCGTTTGTTATGATGTTGACTTTCCTGAGGCTTCGAGAATACTGACCCTGAGGGGAGCGGACCTGCTGATGTGTCCCTCAAGAATTGTGAGACAAGGAGTCGAGCCATGGCATCAATACGTAACGATTCGATCGCTTGAGAACCGGATAGCAGTTGTCGCACCAAACGTCTACTCTCCGCCCCTATTCACCGGGCACAGCATGATTGTCAGTCTCAAGGAAGACCCGAAGATGAAGATATCTCACCCGAGGATGCACGTGTTCAAACAACGGCGAGAGGGAATAATCATCGAAGACATTGATCTCGAGCTTCACGCTCGATTGCGTAGAGAGCGGTTCGCCGATCGCCGGCCAGAAACATATGTCTGGAATTGAGAGGGACTGACCGTTAGGGAGATTCGCGGGGTCATCTTCGATCTTGACAACACTCTCATACAATCTAAGAGGGGCGCTCGCCAGGGGCTCCGTACTGTCGCCAGGGTTTTCGCGAGACGGTTGAGCAAGGAAGGATACCATTACACTGAGACGAACCTGTTCAGAAAACTCCGGCTCATCGACTTTGAAATGCACGGTCGAAAATTTTTGTACAATAGGGATGTTTGGTGGAAGACCTTGTTCGAACAGCTTGGACTCTCCAACCTAGCGGGCCCGTGGGTACACAAAACCACGCTTCTCTACTGGAAGACCTACGCCAGGGCGAGTCCATTGTTCTCTGATACGATGGCGACAATTCATCTACTGAAGAAAGCAGGATTCCGGCTCGGAATGGTCTCCGATTCGGACGGGACTCCAGGAATGAAAATGAAGAGAATCCGCCGACAACCATTTCTGAAATTTTTCGAGGCAATTGTCGTCTCAGGTGAAGACACACCTAATGTGAAACCAAGTAGAACACCCTTCACTCTAGTCGCAAAACGACTACACTTACAATCCCGGCATTGCGTCTACATCGGTGACAATCCAAACACCGACATTCAGGGAGCAAAAGGAGTTGGCATGATGATGATACTTTTGAAACGTCGAGGTCCGAAGGGTGGACATCCAGACTATCTTGCCAGATCGTTGAGCGATGCGAATCACGGCCCATCCGTTCTCTAATGATTCCCGAAAAATCCCCCAGCCTCTCATATCCAATGAATCGTCGGCCGAGGTCCATCGCGGCCTTGAGAGTGGTCCCGGATCCCAGAAAAGGATCTACGACTAGGTCTCCTTCAATAGAGAACATTCGGATGAGTCGTCTTGGAATCTCTTCGGGGAATGCCGCGACACGTCTCTCAAGCCCTCCATGCGTTTGTCTTGCTCCAGTAACAGTCCAGACTTGGGAGAACCATTCGTCTCGTTGTTTCTTGGTGAATTTGCTCCTGTAACGCTTCGGATCCCTCGGCTCGAACGCTCTCAGTCCTCCGTTCCGAAAAATCAAAATGTATTCCATGTCCAGTGTTACGTACGCGTTGGGAGGAAGGAAACCTGAGCCTAGAAACACTCCCTTTCCCTTGTACCGGGGCTTCGTAGTAGGCTTCTTCCAAAGTATGTAGGGCAGGGTGACTAGACCCATTCTCTCGAAGGTCTCTATTACGCGTGAATGGTTTGGATAGAGGTGGAACACATCGTCCTTTGTCCGGGTCGCGTCGCCAATATTGACGCATGCGATTCCGCCGGGAACAAGGACTCTCTTTACCTCCTTCCATGTCTGGTTGAGGTAGCTATGCATCGCGTCGTAGGATTCTGCGGATTCCTCTCGGAAGAAATCATCCCAGATACCCACCATCGGGTACGGTGGCGACGTGACGACCAGATGCACGGAGCTATCGGATAGTTCTTCCATGCGACGGCTGTCACCGATTATGACGCGGTAATCAGCGTTCGTCGCAGTCAGTTATCAGTCACCCGATATATTCAGAACTACCTGATGAATCTGAATCCTTGTCGCTGCTCTGTTTGAGTGCGATCTCGATCTCTTTTGCTTGTCCTTCCAGCTCTGTCATGTCGATCTGTAGTCCAAGCTTCTTGACGAGGACGCGGAGAATTACCATGGCTGCGCGCGGGTCGATCATGAAGCCGGAAGTTTCGCCGGAGAGAAATAGGCCTTTGAGATTCCGGACTTTTGCAAGGCCAGGGATAAGTCCGTTCATCCATGTGACGGCACCGCTGTCAATGATCTTCACGCCTAGCTCTTCTAGCTCTTTGACGAGGACTAGTTCGCTTGCGGCGCCGTAGACTTGTGGATGTTCAGCGATCTTGCCGGTGATGAAGGCTCCGACTGTTACGACTGTTTCAACTCCTAGTTTCTCGGCGAGTTTCACGACGGCTTCTGAGAGACGGAAGGCTCCCTCGGGTAGGATTGGTTGCGCGTCTCCGGTGTACAGGACGAGATCGGGGCCAGAGTTCTTGTTTATCCAGTAAAATATTTCATGCTTCATCAGATCAGAAGTTCCGTCCGGCTTGAGGAGCAGACGAGGTGGGAGATAGTCCGAATAGAGATAGCCCAAGGGGATTGCTTTGAGTGTCTTAACCAGTTGGTCGAGAACGATCTTGGCCACTCTTCCACTGTCAGGGAGGCCGGCTATCAGAACTGGAGTCTTTAGCGTCGGAGCCTCGTTAAGATGAAGATCAATACGCTCCCTCAAAATCTGATCGAGTCCTTCGAAGCTAGCTCCCACCGAAGTTGCCTCGATGGGGGCTGATAGACATTCCCATGCTAGCATCTCTACTGATTTGAGTGAAAAGAGTCTCTACTTTCTCTCCGTAGAATGTTTATATTCGAGGAACTCGGAGCCAACCATCTCCGCTCTTTAGGTGTCCAATTGGCAAAATTTATGCTGTCACTCCGCGATGAAAGTTTCGAACTCCTACAAACAGAAGCAGAAGACCGAGGCATATCTATACAAGAATTGATCAGAGCTGTGATAATCCCTGACTGGGTCAAACTAAACAACGCGACCAAACCCCCATTCGATAACGGCAACAATGGACTTAGAGCATACAGATCTTCGACTCCAGCGCGTGACCAAGAGCAGATGTTCCAGCCTGCTATGAGCAGGATTCGATAACACACACGATCACGCCGTCTCCCCCTTTTTTGATTCCTAGAATTATTTTTCTGAATCTTTATCTAGACCAGACTCCCCCCCGGGAATCCAATTCTTCCCGGATCTGTTCTCTATTCCGTCGATATCTGCAAGATCAGTTTTTCAAGATTCAAATGGTGATAGCGGCGATGAACGATCAAAATGGTGAGGCAGTTTTCACAGATCGATGCAGAGTATCCCGCGGCTTCGATCTGAACCAAGCTCTCCGCAGGGACATGCTCTCCTAAACGCACAGGTCGCCAGCATCAGCGGTCTCAGCTTTAGACAAGACTTTTCGTTGGCCCCGCCCTTAAGCATTCAAGCCGTCCAGCAGCCCCATTCTTCGCACCGCCGGGTTTAGGTTGTTTCAACAATCTCCGCAACTCTTATGGAGCATGGTTCGACAGTCCATAAGGACTGAGCAATGGGAATTGTATCGGATATTGAGAAGACTTTGCAGATTCCACGCCTCGGAACCGCCTTACTGGCTATCCTTCTCGGCGCTCTGCTTCTAATGATTCCTCAGCTATTGAACTATCTAATTGCAGTAGGTCTGATCGTCTGGGGGATATCGGAAGCGGTAAAGGCAAGCAACACTTCACGAAGTTCTCCCACAACTAAGTGAGTCTCAAAACGACAGAAACATGGTGCCTGGGGTCGTTGGTTCACTAGGAACGGCTAGACTATACCCTGCTTGGGTCGGATTTTCTTCTTCACATCCTCATAATTCGAGACTTCTATGAGATTGAGGTCAGGGTCTCGGAAATACACAGATTTCATTACGCCGAGCGCACCTGTCCTCTTGACAGGGCCCTCGAGTATCCTGACTTTTGATAACTCGAGACGTTTGACAACTTCATCGATGGGACCGGTCGTTGTGAAGCATAAGTCAGCCGAGCCCGGGGTAGGTCTGTAGGCTTTCGGTTCGAACTCTTTGCCGGCCTCGTGGAGATTGATTTTTTGCGATCCAAAAGAGAGAGCTTTGCGGCCGTTCTCGAAGGTGACGACCTCCATCCCAAGGACGTTCGAATAGAATGCACAAGTCGTTTCGACACTTCTGACAGTTAGGACGAGATGATCAAGCCGGTCGAGTTTCATAGACACTGTCTCCTATCTGGTGCGAATGTCTCTATAGAAAAAGGGGGTTTGAGCGAAGCTTTGGCTTCGCTCATCGAGGTTTACTATCGCGACTAGTTTTGTACGATTTGCGGCTCTTCTGTCCGACTGGGATGCTCGCCCTGGGTGAACATTGCCATGGCTTGTTTCTGTTTCTCGTCTTTCTCTTTCTTAGTCATGTTCACTTGTTGGGACACTGACCAATGGTGGCCGTAGGGGTCGGTTAGTTGGCCGTAGCGCTCGCCCCAGAACATGTTGTCTAATGGCATGGTGACTTTCGCGCCTGCATCGACAGCTTGGTTCCAGATCTTGTCGACGTTGTTGATGTAGATGTGCAGTGTGACGGGGCTGCTGCCGAGAGCATCCGGGGATTTGGCGTTGCCCCCTGGGAAATAGTCGGAGAGCATTACGATTGAGTCGCCGATTCTGATCCGGGCGTGCATGAGTTTGCCGTCGGGGACTGCTTGTCGTGATAGCTCTCGGGCGTTGAAGGCCTTCTTGTACCAGTCGATGGCAGCGGCTGCTCCGTTGATAACGAGATATGGTGTTACGGTTCGGAATCCCGGTGGGACGGGTGCTTTCTTGGACTTAGCGGGTTTCTTCGCTTTTGCCTTTTTGGATTTGGATTTAGGCATGGTCGGGGCTAGTGAAGCCGTGGACTAAAACCTTGCTAGGGTCTTGGAAGAAAACAGGAGTCTTGGGGAAATTGGACGCTGAAATGTTGCGGTACTGGAGGCGTGCGGGTGACTTTCGGCGCCAAGATGCCGCCGCACCCGCCCGTTCAGCCTTCACTGCTGGGTGATGTTTGAGTCCGTCGCGTAGGAACGCCAATAGAATGAAGACCGCGTCCTCTCCTCAACGCGTCAAATAGTGGGTGATCGTTTCCCGCGAATTTCTCGCTTGACCTCCCCTTCCCGTCCATCTGAGGGAGTTGACGCGCGAGAACCCTAGGAGTCAGCCGTGGAATGCTTCTCCAGAGTTGTCCGAACCGGTCGACCTTCAGAAAACCGATATCCTTCAGGATGAGCAGGGTCCGCTTCGTCCCTAACGTCTCCGGCTTTCCCGAATCAAGAAACCTTCGAGCATGATCGGATATCTTTTGATGTAGAAAGGTTTCCTGTCGAAGAGCAATGCTTAACGCACGCCAAGCCCTCTAGAATCATGCGCTTCGATATGGGCGAGGAAGATCCTTCAAACCCGACTCCCCTTGGGGAACCTGCAAGACTGAATTCCTCCGATGGACAAGGACAGAGGGATGTCCATAAGCTACCTGAAGTTGTTCATGGTAGAATGTTATGTGTGGCTCATGGCCGGATGTGTTATCGAAGAATCTCGAGGGTTGGCGTCGACGAATGGATTTGCCCTGATGAACGGCATGGGATGCCCATCAAGAATTCCTAAGAGGACGCATCTCGAGGTCTACGAGACAAGAAGCGAGTATAAGGGACCGACCCATCCATCCGTGGGTTGAGTCGAGGACATAGGGTCCCCCGTCACGGTAATGTTCTGGCTTACGTTGAGAAAACTGGGAATCAGGTAACTTCAAGTCCAAACCAACACGCAGCATGAACTAGCCCAGAACCAATCACGTTCGGAGTGTTGTGACCGCTTCCAACACAACTTCCTCTGCTTTCTTCAAAGCGTCGACTAGCTCTGGTCGGCCAATAGCAGGCCTCCAGTCTCTCCACAGCTCATCGCTCACTACCAAGAAGTTGCAGACCTCAACATTTCGATACACGCCCAAGGCGTACATTGCAGAGGTTTCCATGTCCACGCCTAAGATGTCTCGTAACCGATAGTTCTCTATTGTGGTCACCATCTCCCTGTAAGGGGCGTCCGTGGTCCAGAGCGGACCCGTGTATGCTACCAGACCCTTCTTAACACGCGCTTTCTCGAGGGCCCGGACCAGTCGCTGGGCTGGACGAAGCCCTTCATCGCTCGACAAGTAGTGACGGGATGTCCCTTCTTCCCTGACACATGAGGTCGGAATGAAACAGGTCCCGACTGGCGCCTCAGGCTGAATACTACCAGCTAGCCCCAGTCCCAAGAAGACCCTTGTCCCACAAGCGATCAATTCCTCCATGACCATGACAGTTGCAGGCGCGCCCAAGGGAAAATTAACGAAAGAAACCTTCTTTCCACCAATCTCACCGTTATACAAGGGAAATCGTGGTCCCCACCACCACGACGGCGAGGACATGGCACCCACTGTCCCGGCTAGAGACTTGACAGTACCAAGGTCCCAGGAGCCAACGACAATGGGAGCGATCTCGACCTGTTCGACAGAGACTCCGCGTTGGGATGCCCAAAACTCTACAGCCATATCGGCCGAGAGATGCTCGCTCATGGAATTGACAACTTGTCTCATGTGATAGGCTTTGCGAGCATTGTTTTTCAACATCAGTTAGGTCAAGATTGGTCGAGAAGCTCGCCTAGAATGAAACTTGCAGTCCTGAGCGACTTTGATGGCACGATTACGCTCAACGACACATTTGAGAACGTTTTAGCAAGGTTCGGAAAAGGTGACTGGAGAGGCGTCGACGACGAGTACGTAAGAGGGGAGGTCACACTCGAGGAATGCGTCCGACGACAAGGTGCCATGGTTCAGGTCCGACGTTCTCAGATATTGAGCTATTTAGATGGAGTAACCGAGTTCAGGCCCAACTTCGACAAGCTCGTCGAATTTTGCAAGACAAACCACTTCCCACTCGTCATAGTCAGCGCTGGCCTGGATTTCGTCATCAAACATTTCCTAACGCGCAAAAAGTTCGAAGACAAAGTGGAATTGTTCGCGGCATCAGCGAAATGTACGCCGACTGGTATCAAATTCAAATGGCCCAAGCTGAAGAGTAACCGTTCAATGAACTTGAAGGACGACATGGTCAGGTACTACAAGCGAAGGGCAGACACGGTCGCTTACATTAGAGATGGTAGGTGGGACCTTCACGCGTTGAGAAACGCGGACCGCCGATTCGTGATTAAGAATTCAAAGCTCGCGGAGCTATGCAGAGAACAAGAAGTTCAGGCGACGAGAATCATCGACTCCCAGGAAGTGGTTAAGTCTCTTCAGAAAGAAATATCCGAACGAGATTCAAAGCAAGGAGAGTGAGTAGCAAATGTCTCCATTCGGCCCTTTCTATTGGGACCTAGCCAAATTCGATTATCCAGGCCCAAAGCAATCCGAGGACCTAAGAATCAGGCTTGCTTCAGAGAAGGAGATCGGCCTGGTGGCAAAAGTTTGGTATGAAGGTCTCAGCGAAGAAGAAGGTTCTCCCTGGACGAGCTATCTTAAGAAATGGACGCCGGCAAGCGCAGCAAAATGGTTTCTAGACTCTAAGAAACGACTCGGTGCGAGGATGTTGGTGGCTGGGAAAGATGAGAAGATTGTTGGAGTCAACGGGATAATCTGCGAGAAGAACTCAGGTAAAGGCCGATTCTTCACCGGAATAGTCGTTTTGCCCAGCTATCGAAGGCAAGGAATCGGATCGCTAATCCTGCGCAAGACTCTCTCGGATCTGAAGGCGGAAGGCCTTCCAACCGCGGAAGTAGAAACAATTCACGGGATTCCCGCAGCGAAATATCTCTATCCAAAATATCGAGGGATGACTCTCCAAGTTCCTGCTTAGCAAATTGTTGTGCGGATTTGTTTTACGAATCGGACATGTGAACGCTGCCAGGTCACCGGTCCTCCAGCTAAGACTCGCTCTGCAACTCCTGTTTGGTCTTGTTTGCATTGTCTGTGAGGATGTCTATCGCGTCTTCTAGCCTCTTACATTTTTCTTTCTCTGAGAAGAGGGCTGCAAGTAGCTCGTTGATCTTGCCGAGCGCATAATCCA
>WNGM01005585.1_pt1 | contig 10305 bp, 13 predicted proteins | sample 5400571 | NCBI WGS metagenome assembly WNGM01 (sample SAMN13153378, study PRJNA577476) | soil metagenome | isolation source: 100 cm soil or saprolite under Garry oak tree replicate 2 | place: USA:California | collected 2016-06-15 | reverse complement strand
TTCGTGTAGTCATAGAAGCAATTGATCCAACCTTTCGCGAGGTCGGGCCGCAGCCAATTCTCCTTCGCCGCGTTCCAAATATGGAAGTGGTAGTCGACGATGAACAGGTCCTGCTTCTTTCCGTCCGGCGTCTCGGCAGTGATCACGAAGAGAGCCCCCTAACCCTGGGTCGGATGAACGGCCTTGCGCGGCTTAAACCTATTCTCGCGGACGGAGGCCAGAGGGCAGAGGTCTCGGTCGCCTCGCGCCGATGCCATTGTCCCGCTCACGCCTCGCTTCCCACAGGAGCGCCAAATCGAAGAAGAGTTATCTCGCCGAGCTCATCCCTCACGAGGCGGGCGGGAGGAGATCGAATGGATTCGCCGCAGACGGAAGGAGACGCGACGTCGGGGAATGGAATGTCCGGGGGGATTGGACCAACCGGTTGGCGCGCGTGGAGTTTGGAGCAGGTCCTCATCCTCGGCGGGTTCGTCTCGATGGTCTTGGCCGTCTTGATTCTCGTGACGGCCGACCCGACGTTCCCCGTGGCCCTTGCAGTTGTGCTCGCCCCGGGGATTCTCTTCACGGCCCTACTGTTCTGGCGGCCGCGACGGTGGATCTATCCAATCGCCGGCGTCGCCGACTGCCTTCTCGGGATCATCGCACTCCCCATCGGCCTCGTCGGCGCCCTCGGGAATCCGCTCATCGGTCCGCTCTACAGCAGCGTCGTCCTGGCGACGTTGTCAATCCTTCTAGCTTTGCCCGCGGGAATTCTCGGCTACCTCCGGGGGCGGAAGATCTTGCGGCAACGAACCCTGGCCGAGGGGATCTACGGCCTGCATGGCTTTGCGGCCATCGCTCTCGTGGCGGTCAGCATCGGGGCCATGTCGGCAGGAGCCCTCGCCTATCAAAACCTGTTGGCGCCGGTTCCCATGACCGGGCCGTTTTACGACATCCCGGCCTCGGCGAACGTTTCCATTTTGGTGGAGAATTCCCGGTTCACCCCGAGCGCCTTCAATGTCACGGCGTTCAACACCACGAGGATCACGCTGCTCAACGAGGATGACGCGCCTCACACGTTCACGTACGTCAACAACGGGACGACCTACAGCCACGACCTCCCCGGAGGAAGCACGACGCGATTCTTCGTGTTCTTCCTCGCTCCCGGGACGGTGCCGTTCTGGTCCATCCCCGATCGAAGCGGGGGCATGGTGGGCAACATGACCGTCAACTCCGCTTAGAGTGGACGTCGCGCCGATATTCGGCGAACGGTACGTCGGATACCGCGACTCGTTCCGAACGCTCGGGGTTGTTTAGAAACGAATCAATGATCGCCGAGACACCTGATGAATGGGTCCGTCCGGATTTGAACCGGAGTCTAGTGGTCCCGAACCACCAAGGATAGACCAAGCTACCCCACGGACCCGCGCGACGCGCGGTAGGTGGGGGGTCTGTATAAGTGTTGCGCGCGACGTCGGTATTCGTCGACCAAACATCCAGGGTTTTCGCGCGGCCCGTTGAGGTGTTCTGTCGGGTTTCACAAATCCCGGCCGCTCTGAGTCCCAGGAGAGCTATTCCTCCAGCGGATACTCAGCGACGAGCTTTCATAACCGGACCATCCAATCGATCCGGCGATGGCACAGCTCCAGATGGAGCCGCGGGCTCGGAAAAAGAAGAAATCCAACAAGCTCGAATTCGATGCCTCGCAGGTCTTCGGGACCTCGAAGGATACCGAGATTCAGATGGACTTGGACTCGGCCCGGTACGCCGCCCAAAAAGGCGAAGGCGGAGACCGACGAGTCTAGTTCTCGCTCCGCTCGTCGTCGCGATCGCGGAGGAAGACCCGGAGGGAGCGTCGTCGCGATTTTGAGAATGGCGCCGGTCCGGTTCGTCAGCCGCCGATAGCATCTTCGACACGCTTATATAGACCGCAACTTCTCGCGCGCTCCATGGAGTTCCCGATCCGCGAAAAAATCGCGGGGGAGATCGCCTTGTCCGACCAGCCGGGCAAGACGATGCGGAAGTGGCGGGAGGAATTGCGCATCTCACAAACGGAGCTCGCAACGCACATGCGCGTCTCGCCTTCGGTCATCTCCGACTACGAGGCGGGGCGTCGCACGTCTCCGGGCATCAAGACCATCCATCGGCTGGTGGATGCCCTTCTGGAGATCGATCAGCGGACCGGGCAGAAGCTCTCCAAGCGATTCCAGGAGTACTCCGACGTCATCCCCTCGATGCGGGACTGGGCCGTCGGCGTGCGGGCTGCGGATTTCCTGCGGAAGATCGACGGAAAGCTGCTGACGCAGAAGCTCAACACCCGGCGGCTCTTGAACGGCTACACCGTGATCGACTCGATGAAGGCGATCACCACCCTCGACGCGAGTGACTACCTGCGGATCTACGGGTCCACGAGCGAGAGGGCCCTGTTCTTCACCGGAGTCAAGTACGGTCGCTCGCCGATGATTGCAATCAAGGCCCATCCGATGAAACCCGCGATGGTCGTGTACGTGCAGCCGGAGAACATCGATGACCTCGCGGTGAAGCTGGCGGAGCTGGATAACATCATCCTCGCGCGCACGGACCTGGACCAGGGAGAACTCATCTCGAGACTGGAGCGAATCGCATGAAAGCAGGCATCGTGAGCTACGGCGGGTACATCCCGCGGTACCGGATTCGACCGAAGGACATCGGCGTGGTCTGGGGGGCCGACGGCGAGGCGATGGGTCGCGGGCTGAACATCCGCGCGAAGAGCGTGCCGGGTCCCGACGAGGACGTCATCACGATCTCCGTCGAAGCCGCGCGGGCGTGCATGGCGAAGGTCGACATCGACCCCACCGAGATCGGCGCGATCTACGTCGGCTCGGAATCCCATCCGTACGCCGTCAAGCCGACCGCGACGATCGTGGCGGAAGCGATCGGATCGGCGCCGGTCCTCACCGCGGCCGACTTCGAGTTCGCCTGCAAGGCGGGAACCGCCGCGATCCAGACGACGATGGGCCTGACCCTCTCGAAGATGATGAAGTACGGACTCGCGATCGGCTCGGACACCAGCCAAGGCGCGCCGGGCGATGCCCTCGAGTACAGCGCCTCCGCGGGCGGGGCGGCTCTCCTGATCGGGACCGACCGGGCGGTCGCAGACATCAGCCATACCGTCTCGTTCACGACGGACACCCCGGACTTCTGGCGGCGCGAAGGCCAACGGTATCCGAGCCACGGCGGTCGTTTCACCGGCGAACCCGCGTACTTCAAGCACGTCGTCAATTGCGCCCAGCTCCTCTTCAAGCGGGCCGGCACGACCGCCGAGGAATACGACTACGCGGTCTTCCACCAGCCGAACGGAAAGTTCCCGGTCCGGGTGGCGAAGCAGCTCGGCTTCAAGGAGGCGCAGATGGATGCCGGCCTGTGCGTGCGGGACATCGGGAACACGTACAGCGGGGCCATCATGGTGGGCCTCTGCGCGATCCTGGACGAGGCCGAGGCGGGAGACCGAATCTTCGCCGTCGGCTACGGCAGCGGCGCGGGGTCGGACGGCTTCGATCTCACGGTCACGGACGAGATCACGAAGATCCGACGCGATGCGTCGCCGTCGATCAAAGACATGATCGCGGACCAGGTGTTCGTCGACTACGCGACGTACGCGAAGTACCGCGGGAAGATCTTGATGCGGGAGGCCTAGGTCGATGCGGGACGTCGCGGTCATCGGCGTCGGCGAGACGGAGTTCGGGGAGTTGTGGGATCGCTCCTTCCGGGACCTCGGGATCGAGGCCGGGCTGAAGGCGATCCAGGACGCGAAGCTCCGCTCGGAGGACATCGACGCGGTGTACATCGGCAACATGTCGGCGGGGAAATTCATCGACCAAGAGCATGTGTCCGCCCTCGTCGCCGATTATGCGGGCCTCGCGGACATGCACCTGCCGACGGTCCGCGTCGAGGGCGGCGGCGCGTGCGGCGCGATCGCTCTCTTCCAAGCTCGACTCGCCATCGCGTCCGGGATGTACGACATCGTCGTCGTGGGCGGCGCGGAGAAGATGACGGACGTTGGCGAGGTTCAGGCCGCGGAGATCCTGTCGTCCACCGCGGACCAGGAGTGGGAGACCGTCTTCGGTGCGACGTTCGCCGGCCTGTACGCGATGATGGCCCGCCGACACATGTACGAGTATGGCACGACGCGGGAACAGATGGCCGCCGTCGCGGTGAAGAATCACAAGAACGGCGCGCTGAATCCCGAGGCCCAGTTCCAGAAGGAAATCACGCTCGAGACGGTCCTGCAGGCCCCCTGGGTCGCAGAGCCGCTCGGGTTGTTCGACTGTGCGCCGCTCTCCGACGGAGCCGCAGCGGTCGTCCTGTGCGAGATGCAGAAGGCACGCAAGTTCACCGACACGCCGATTCGCATCGCGGGCTCCGGCCAAGCGAGTGATTTCCTGGCGCTCCATGATCGCCGCGACCTCACGATGATGGACGCGACGGTTGTCGCGGGCAAGAGGGCGTTCGCGGAGGCGAGGCTCGACCCCAAAGACGTCCAAGTCGCGGAGGTGCACGACAACTTCACGATCTCCGAGATTCTCGCCATCGAAGATCTTAGGTTCGTCGAGAAGGGGAAAGGCGGCCCCGCTACGGCGGACGGTCTCACGGCATTGAACGGCAAGATTTCCATCAATACATCCGGCGGGCTGAAGGCGCGCGGTCAACCGGTTGGCGCAACGGGCGTCGCGCAAGCGGTGGAGATCGTGAGGCAGCTCCGCGGACAAGGCGGCAAGCGCCAAGTCGTCGGCGCGCGCCGCGGGCTGACGCACACCCTGGGCGGCACCGGGGCCACCGCGGTCGTCCACATCTTCGAGCGGGGGGACTGAGATGGCCATCCCTCGGTTCTGGCGGGAGATCCAGAGCCGCTACAACCTGATCGGCACGAAATGCGGGAGCTGCGGCAAGGTCGACTTCCCTCCGCGGGCCGTGTGCCCGACGTGCGGGCGCCGTTCCGTCGGGAAGATGCAACGGATTCGTCTCGCCGGCAAAGGGGCGGTCGTGACGTACACGGTCATCCACGATGCGCCGGCCCAGTTCGAGATGCAGAAGCCGTACGTGATGGCGATTGTCCAGATGGACGAGGGGGTCCGGCTCACCTCGCAGCTGATCGATGTCAAGCCGGAGCACGTCAAGATCGGAATGAAGGTTCAGGCGACGTTCCGGAAACTGGGTCAGGAAGGCGAGGCGGGCGTCATTCATTACGGATACAAATTCCGGCCGATGGCGTGAGACGTCGACCCACCTTCGCCCAGTATCCTTCGATCGAGGCTACGCTCAGGATTCCAGGCGAGCCTTCGGAGCCCCTTGCGGCGGCATGTGATGCCGGATTCCGTAGCGAAGGAACGCGAGCAGGATGAACACCGCGTCCTCTCCTCTCGATGTCAAGCGATAAGCGACCTTTTCGTTCGTCACGACCCGTTCCACGAGACCTTCCTGCTGCATCTGCCGAAGTCGTCGGGCGAGGACCCGCGGCGTCAGCCCGGGATTGTTGCGCAGGATCTGCCCGAACCGCGTCAGCTTGAGAAACGCCATGTCGCGCAAGATGAGCAACGTCCATTTGCGTCCGAGCCACTTGACGCTCTCCCGGATCGGATCCGCTTGGTACGCCAGGAGAGGGTAGATCTTCCGTTCTTCCTCGCTCGCGTTAGTCGGTCTTCGTGCCACTATCCGTTCGGCCCCTACCAGGCCTATATACTATCCAATGGATATCACTTTGCGCGATCGAGAGTTCACGATGGCAAGGAAGACGACCCGAACGGAATCAAGCCAGGACGGATCGATGGCCTTCTCCGAGTTTTCGAGCACCGATCCGGCCGCGACCCGAAGTTTCCTCGAGAGGGTCTTCGGCTGGCGCTTCGAGTCCGTGAAGTTCCCGATGGGCGACTACCTTTCGTTCCGGACGCCCGGCGGTGGGCAAGGCGGAATCCGACCGGCACAGGCGAAGGAAGCCCCGGGGAGCACGAGCTACGTGCGCGTCGACGACCTCGATGCGGCGCGAACGAAGGTCGAGCGGGCGGGTGGAGAGATCGTCCTGCCGCGCGTGGATGTCCCGGGCATGGGGAGCTTCTTCTGGTTCCGCGCGCCCGGTGGCCCGATCCTCGCGGCATGGCAAGATGCCCCCGCGTTGCCGACGGAGCGTGATTGAATGTCGAACGCGAAAGAAATTGTGATGGCGTATCAGAAAGCATTGGGGAAAGGCGACTTTGCGGACGCACGGAAATACCTGCACGACGATCTGTCGTTCGTGGGTCCGTTCGAATCGTTCAACCGACCAGAGCCGTATCTGGAGGCTTTGGGAAAGCTGCACCACATCATCGCCCGGGTCGAACCGAAGAAGACGTTCGTCGACGGCGACGACGTCTGCCTGTTGTACGACATGGTGACGAACACTCCCGCGGGGACGGCCTTCATCTGCGAGTGGTACCGGATCCGCGGCGACAAAATCGGCTCGGTCCGCGCCGTCTTCGACGCGCGGCCATTCGCGCCAATGTTCAACCGGTGAGACGCGATGGCGGCGAGGCGGGGCCAGATGACCAAGAAGTCGAAATACTTCACCGCGGAGTTCTTCGGGTTCTTCAGTGACCTCGCGAAGAACAACAACAAAGAGTGGTTTACGAAGAACAAGGAACGTTACGAGAACGCCGTACAAGAACCGAGCTTGCGATTCATTCGTGACGCCGGACCGCGGCTGCAGAAGATTAGCCCGTATCTCGTCGCCGATGCCAAGCCGTTCGGCGGGTCTCTATCCCGCATCTATCGGGACGTCCGGTTCTCGCCGGACAAGAGCCCGTACAAGACGGAGGTCGGAATCCATTTCTGGCACGCGAAGGCGACCGGGCCGGAGGAGATGGCTCCCGGCTACTATCTTCACATGCACTCGGGCGAGACGATGGCCCATTCGGGGGTCTGGCATCCCGACGCCTCGACTCTGAAGAAGGTTCGCGATCGGATCGTCGACGAACCGGACGCGTGGAAGAAGGTCATCCGAAGCCGGGTCGCCGTCGAGGGAGACTCGCTGAAGCGACCCCCGCCCGGCTACGATCCGAATCATCCGCTCATCCAGGACCTGCGGCGCAAGGACTTCGTCTCCAGTCGGAGCTTTCGCGACAACCAGGTTACGAGCCCGCAGTTCCTCGACTCGTTCCTCGAGGTGTGCGAGTCGATGGACCCGCTGAACCGCTTCCTCGCTGGAGCGATCGGCCTCCCCTGGTAGGTCCGGGACTCGGGGCGTCGCCCTCGGCGGGCGCGTCCTCATTATCGGAAGAGAAACAATTCACAGTGATTCAGCGACCTTTATGCCTCAGAAACCGAATACCAGTGCGGGGAGGCGGAGGACCGATGGGGAACGGTCCAGAAGGGGGCTCAAGCGCATCGCCGCAGGCGCCATCGCCGGCGTCGGCGGTCAACGGTCCGCAAGGCATTCGTCGGTTGGCGCGACTCAAGGAATGGTTTTTCCACAAGCCGAAACCCGAGGTCGTCCACGCGCCGCCGCCGATCGTGCGCCACCAGCCCGATCCCCCCGCCGTCGTCCTCTCGTGCGAGCGATGCGGCTTCGACTATACGATCACGAAGATAGAGATCAGCGGCAAGCCGGGCGTCGTATGGACCTGCGAATGCGGGAGCGAGTTCATCCCGCCAGGAGGCCCCGAGTCGTTCAACCTCGTTCGGCCCTGATCCGACTCACGGCCGCGGCGAGCGATAGACTCCTTCGACGGAGGGCCGCCACCGCGGGGTCGTCCAGTGCAGGCCCAAGCCGATGTAGACGAACAACAGGACCGCAATCACGGCGGCCTCGAGCGAAACGACGAGCGAACCGCTCATGTCCCGCAACGAGTAGCGGTACAGGAAGTACGAGAACGTGACCATCGCGATCCCGCCGAGGAGCGCGCCGAGGGTCCGGATTCGCGACCGCGTGAAGAACCATCGAAGGAAGGCGATTCCGAAGTTCGAGACCCCGAGGAGCCCCCAGAACAGACCGGCGCTCACGATCAGGCCCTCCGGAGGCCGGAAGGCGGCTCGGCCGGCCAGGATTTGATCCCACCAGCGCCGCAGCTCCGTGAGCAAGTTGCCATTCAGGAAGAAGACGATGCCCAGGACGAGGAAGAAGAACGCCACCCCGAGGAGGCCGACGAAGTCGGGCGTCCGCGGCCGCGGGACGTACACCGGCCGGAGGGGAGCGGCGCGGGGCAACGGAGGCGGGGGGGCGGGCGACGAAGCGGTACTCGCGGGAGTAACGGGCGCCGCCTCCATGCCTGCCGTGGTCAAGGAGGCCCCGCAATACAGGCAGAAGCGGGAGGTCTCCTTGTTCATCGTGCCGCACGCGTCGCAGCGCATCGAAGGAACCCGGGTCCGCATACCAGGGTCGGGCTTTGAACTTTGGGTCGTGACCTGTCGGTTCTACCGCAAGAGGAAGTAATCGACCGCGGCGCGTCCCACCACGGCGACGACTCCGGTCAAGGTGATCGCGGCAATGCGGGTCATGGCCCGCGTCTCGAACGGCCACGTCGGCAGGGTCTGGATTCGGCGTTCCTCGTCCCGGTGCAGGAGAATCCCGTGCGTGCGGAGGAGCAGGTCTCGCACTTCGTGGAGGCTCGGTTCCGACGTCGGGTTCCTGGCCGTGAGCGGCGCATAGACATCGCCTGCCCGCGAACTCGCAGTAACAATTGCGCGACGCTTCTCCGTCACCATGAGCCGATGGATCGAAACAAGCGGGAGGAACAACAGCCCTGCACCGAACAGGACCAAGACGATCAGGAACGCGAGGTATGCCGGGCGGACAGGGTCCGGGCTGAGGGTCACCTCGGCAATGATGATCGCGAGCGCCCCGAAGAAGTAGAAGGTGGCTCCCAGGGCGAGTGATCCCAGAGGGCGCAGCCCGAGCATCGGATCTTCGAAGGCGGGTCGGAGACGGAGCGCCTCTCGTCCGATTCGATGGACGCCCCAGACCGTCGCGGCGTAGTTCCAGATCACCTGCGCGTCCACGAAGGGGAGGAACAGCAGGTTCAGGCCCACGATGAGAAAGTCGAAGAATCCGAAATCGGACGGAATCGGTTCGAGCAACAGGGCGAAGAACAGACCGAAGGCGGCGGCAAGCCCAATCACGGGAAGGCGCCAGTAGAGGTGGCGAAAGATTCGACGGACGCCCGCCTCTCCGTCGGCCAGGAGCGGCGCGATCTCTTTCGCGTAGCGAGCGATGTGAAGTCGCGAATGCCGCACGAGCCACAGCAGGTACACGTCGAACCCGACGGACAGGATGATTAGCGGAATCGATCGCCAGAGAGGGAGTGCGAAGGCACCCCCGAAGACTGCCGCAACGGTTTGATTCCAATCCCCGCCGCTTTCGATCAGGTGCGCGAGGAAGTAGCCCGGCCCCGTCGCGAGGAGGGCGAGGATCGTGCATGTCACGGGATACGGGAGCGGGATCGTGGCGATCGCACGCTCGACGACGGTGGGCCGGTCGGGGCCCAGCGCGCCCTCTCCCCCCGACTTCCCGATCGAAACGATGCGGCTCGATGGCAATTCGCGAGTATAAGACCGTGCCGGCCCCGTCCCGGTCGTGGCCGGCGCGGGCCGCGTCGTCGTGGCGCGCGCTGGAGCGGATGCCGGCGTACCAAGTGCCGATCGTCCTCGGCGGGGCCCTCGCGGCGCTCGTCGGTGTCGTGGCGCTCGGTGTCGCCGTCGTGGCGGAGCCGGTGCTCGGGATCTCGTGGGTCCGGGCGCTGTTGCTCATCGCCTTCGGCGCCTTGGCCCTGATCGGGTACAAGGTGACGCGGGCGAACCTGCGGAACGGTGCCGTCGTCGCGGGGATCGCGGGCGTGGCCCTGATCCTCGTGGCGGGCGGAACGGTCGGCCTGGTTACGGGCCTGCTCGTCCTCGCGGGCGCGTTGTGGGGGCTCGTGAAGTCCTTCTGAGGACTTCCCCCCTCTTCATTTTTGTCATCCACGCGGGTGAGAGAATTGGACCCGGAGTTCGTCGCGGTGCGCGAGGGCCAGGCTTCGCGGATCCTTCCAAAGAGACGTCCCGCAATCCGCGTCTTCTTGATCCTCTTCGAGCAGCCTCGTCCGTCGGTCACGGAATCGGGAAGCGGCTACCGAGGGCGATTAAGAGGAACGACTCGTGACATCGGCCTTCGAGGTTCCGACGCGGTGCGTCGGCAGCTCCCACATGAGACCGCGCCCGACCGGACGACGGATCACGTCATCGCGGCCTTCCAGTTCCTCTAGGAGGATCTCCGCGTCGTCGTCGGTCGTTCCGAGGACCGCCGCGAGCTCGGTGGTGGCCAGCGTGCCATATCGTTGGATG
>WNGM01012892.1_pt1 | contig 10306 bp, 9 predicted proteins | sample 5400571 | NCBI WGS metagenome assembly WNGM01 (sample SAMN13153378, study PRJNA577476) | soil metagenome | isolation source: 100 cm soil or saprolite under Garry oak tree replicate 2 | place: USA:California | collected 2016-06-15 | reverse complement strand
CGTACCGGTCGTAGGCGGTGTTGAGCCTGGAGCGTAACGGGACCAGGGAGGGACTCATCGCCGCGCCCATGGTCGGCGTCGGCATCCAGCAGGTCCACAGCCGCGTCGCGCAGCCGGATCAAGCTGGTCAGCTCGGCCAGTTCCTTGCCCTGCTTCCCGGACGCGACCAGCTCGCCGTCCCGAACCTGGAACACCACGCCGTCGATGAGGTGGAACGACTGTTCCTTCCTGCCGTCAGCGCGCTGAACGATGCCGACATCACCCGCCCCGGGGACGGGGCTCGCCCGTGCGGCCCAGGTCAGCCCGCGAGAGCGCGCGCCCGCCACCAGGCGGCCGGCGATCGCGGCGACGTCACGCTCGACCGGTCCGGCATCGGCTGGCCGGTCGACCCGGATCGTGTGCCCGAACCGGGCACCGCGGTTGGGCCGCAGCTCGCCGAGCACCACGTGCTGGCGGGTGACGAACCACTGATTGACGCGCTCGTCGTAGGCCCACTGCTGAGCCGGGAACGCCTCGGCCAGCAGCACGCTGTCGAGCCAGCCCTCGCTGTCATCGGTGTCCTCGTCGTCGCGGCGGCGCAGCACCAGGAGGTCGGCGACGACCTCGGTGCCGCCAGGCGACAGCACCTCGCCGGGAAGCCGGATCGCCCCGACCAGGGCTGCCTCCTCGGCGATGGCCATCCGGGCGGCCCGCTCGCGCGAGTCCATCGTGTACCGCGAGGTAATCAGGGCCGCGACCCCGCCCGGCCGGAGGGTCCTGACCGACCGCCAGATGCAGTAGTTGTGCAGGTTCCTCGTCACGGCCTTCGGCGCGGTCGGATCGTAGACGCCCGCCTCGCTGAACGGCACGTTGCCGATGGCCGCGTCCATGCTGTGCGCCGGCAGCGCGGCGTTCTGCAGGCGGTCATTGATGATCTCGGCGTGCGGGTGCAGCAGTGCCGCGATCCGGGCCGTTGTCGGGTCGCGCTCGACTCCGGTCCAGGCAGCGGCCACGTCCGGCGGGGTGGCGGCCAGGAACGCCCCGGCACCGCACCCCGGTTCGAGTATCTTGCCGCCGCTGAACCCGAGGCCGCGCAGGATCTGCCAGCACGCCCCGGCGAGGGCTGGCGGGGTGTAGAAGGCGTTCGGCGTGGCCTGCTCTGCTTCCCGGAGCTGGCCGGGCGAGAGCAGCCATTCCAGCCGTTCGCCGATCTCCTTCCACGCACCGGCCCGGCCCGGCGCGAACGCGGGCGCCATCGGCCCCCATCCCGCCCAGCCGCGCAGCTCACCCAGGTCATCGCCCGACGGCTCGGCGCCGGGCGCGCTCAGCCGGTCGAGTGCCTCCAGCGCGCGCAGGCTCGCTCGGGCACGGGTGACCGGCCCGTCCATCAGCCTGCGGCGAAGCTGTCGCCGGTGTCCCACCAGTCCTCGGGCGCGGGCTCGGCGCCGGCCTCGCGTGGTTCCCGGTGGGCGGTGTCGCTGCACTGGCAGAAAGGTCCGCGGGCGCCCATCAGGATCGGCAGCTGGTGGTCCAGGTGGTCGCGGTACCAGGTCGCGATCCCGGTGCCCGGCTGGAGGCGCAGCACCTCCCAGGCGTGCCACAGGGCGGTCAGCCGGCTGATCGCTTCGCCGTGCTGCCACCACTGGCCGCACCAGCGGAACTCGCCGCCCAGCGTCCGCCGGAACATCGGCAGGAAATAGCCCGTCACCCAGTCCTCGACCGTCGGGAACGCTGGTTCGGGCGGCTCATCATCAACCTGCCCGGGGCCGCCGGCCTGATCAGTGACGTCAGCGCTCACGGGGCCGCCTCCAGCGCGGATGCCCGGCCCGGGCCGGATTCGATGGCGCGGTCGCGGATCAGCTGCTGGGCGATCCGCTGCGCCTGCGTGATCTCGGCGGCTCGCGGTCCTGCGTACCACGGGCTGAGCCGGATGAGCGCCGGCTTGATTCCGGTCGCCAGAAGCAGCGCGGTGCCGGGCGGCAGCGCGCGGATGTCGGCCGGTTCGAGGATGTCCTGCCGCCGCAGCGACAGTGACTCGCTCGCGCGCCCTTCGCCGTAGTTGACGGTCCGGACCGGGACGTCGTGCTGGCCGACGAGGGTGGCCAGGTCACGGGTCAGCCTGGGTGAGTCCACCCCGCCGCCGATGATCTTCTTGGTGGCCGCTCCCCACAGCGCCGCCATGCCGTGCTCGCCCCACACGGTCACGCCCTGGTCGTAGGACTGCAAGATCGTGACCGGGGTGATGCCACGCGACCCGAGATGGGAGTACAGGTCCGGCAGGTCGGCGATCGGGCAGATGTTCGCTGCCTCGTCCAGCGCCACGACCAGCGGGGGGTCAAGCCGGCCGCCCAGCCGTTCGGCACGTCGCTCGGCAGCGCGCATCGCGGTGTCGGACAGCGCGGCGATCAGCGGCGCCGCAGCCGACCGGGACTTCGACAGCAGGTACAGAGTGTCCCGGCTGGCCGCGAACTCCTCCGGGTCGAACGCCGGCAGCTCGCGGCCGTCTGGCGGCGCGACCCAGGCCATGATCTCGGGGTCCGTCATCGCCTTCGCGGCGGTCCGTGCCGTCTGGTAGATGCTGTCCCGCGTCTCGGGGGCGCCGTTCTGCGCTCCGCGCAGCGACATGGCCATCGCGGTGAACCCGGCGTCGGCCAGCAACTCGATCGGAGTCGGCACCGCGGGCTCGTTCAGCCAGCCGACCACATCGCGCAGGCAGTGCCCGGACCTGGCAGCGGCGAGGAACAGCGCGGCGAGCAGATCCTGCGCGGCCGGACCCCACAGGTCCCGTCGCTGCTCGTCGGTGACGGTCAGCACGAAGTGCCCGGCCAGCCGGTGCGCGTCCTCCACCGTCCGCACCCCGCGCAGCAGGTCCCACCACCAGGTCTGCGGCTGCCACGTGATCCGCTGCGGATCGAACAGCCACACCCGCCCGCCCGTCGCGTTGGCCCGAAGCTCCGCGGTGGCTGCCCACAGATCCGCCTTGTTCGACGTCGCGATGACCGCGCCGGGCGCCGACAGGACGAACGGCACTGCCTGCGCTGTCGTCTTGCCTGACCGGGGCGCCATGAACGCCACGATCGTGTCCTCCCAGCTCGCATACACTTCCGGGCCGGCGCGCCCGCCAGGTCGCAGCAGGCGGCCGAGCGCCAGCCCGGTTTCGGCCGGCGTGATCGCCCGGGGGTCGGCGCCGGCCAGCGACCGGCGCAGCCCGCTGGCCGCGCGGGCAATGCTCAGCCGCGTCAGCGCCCGCATCCTCGGATCGCGGGCCAGCGCCGCGACCGGGTCACCAGGCGCGCCGAGCCGCCGGGTCACGCAGCGGCCGGTCAGGGCGGCGATCGTGGCGAGGACCGCGAGCAGCACGACCGCCGTCGCGACGACCGCAGCCGTCGGCGTGCGCGGCCACGCGATGCTGGTGCGGCCGTGCACGACATCGGTCATGAACTTCACTCCGAACGGTTCGCACGCGCCGCTCGCCAGCCAGGAAGCGAATCTGGCTGCGACCCAGATCAGGCAGCCGGCGCCGGCCGGAGCCCAGCAGCCGATGAGGACCGCCCACCCGGCGGCCGATCCGCTGGGCGTGATCGACGGCCGTGGTCCCAGTGCGCGGCTCACAACAGTCCCCTCATCTGGTCCGCTTCGGCCCGGATGGCCTGGTCGGTGTCGTACAGCTCGCGTTCTGGCCCGACGAGGGTCAGCTGCAGCGGGATGCCGAGCCGCTCGCCGGTCTTGATCAGGTACTTGCCCCGGCCGGGATGCCTGGCGCCGGGCTGGTAGGACTCCGGGGCCGACCATGAGGCGACGAGCGCCTGCTCCGGCTCGGTCAGCGGGGTGATCTCGTTCAGCGGGGTGATCTCGTTGACCCGCGCCAGCTCACGAGGCGGCAGGCCCGCCAGTACGGTGATGGCCGAGCGGTCCATGAATCCGCGTGCCCGTGCCCGGTCTGCCTCGGTCGCCAGGGCGTCGAGGTCGGCGAGGGAGTGGGTGATCATGATGCTGGCCATGCCTCTGGCGCGGTTCAGCCTGGTCAGCGAGTCGGCGTGCTCGACCAGGCCGGGCGCGCCGTGCAGCGCCCGCCGGTAGCGCTCTGGCGTCGTGACGCGGGCGGCTGAGCGGAGCGTGTCAGGGCCTTGCTCGATCACGGCCAGGACGTCGGGGACGGTCGGCTCGGCGGTGCCGTGCCGGCGTTCGTCGAGCAGGTCGATGGCGCGGCCGAGCACGACTTCTTCGGCGTTGGGCAGCCGGGCTTCGCGGATCAGCGTGGCCAGCGCCATCAGCAGCGACAGGCGCCGGGAGCGGACCTCCCAGCGGAGCTGGCCGGCCTGCGGTCCGGTGAGCCGGCGCAGGGCCGCGCCGAGCGGGCCGGAGTCGAGCGGGTTGATCTTTCCCAGGCCCCGGCCGATCCGGATGACCTGCCCGCCGACATAGTGCACGAGGGGGCTGTAGTCGGGTTTGGCGTCGCCGAGGACCAGTGCCCGCGTTCCGCTCGCGACGGCTCCGGTGACCAGGCGTTTGACGAGGGCGGATTTGCCGGTGCCTGGCTGCCCGAGCACGAACATGCCGGGGTTGGTGACCAGGCCGGCCCGGAGCCAGGCCAGCGGGTCGAGGCACACGACCTCTCCCCAGAGCTGGTGCCGGCCGACCGGGGTGCCTGCGGTGGGAGTGCCGCTGCCGGCGACGAAGGGGTACAGGCCGCAGAGCTGGTTGGTGGTGCCCTGGTACTCCGGGCCTGCGGCCACGTGGCCGGCACGGCCGCCGCCCGGGAACCGCCATCCCCAGGCCGGGGCGAGCAGAGGGGCCCGCGTTCCGCGGCGTGCGGCACCCGGCTCCGGCAACGAAGCCGGGCGATCCGGCCGAGCGTGATGCGGTCGGGGTGGGCGAGCCGGCCGCGCGATTGCGTTCTGCATATGCGGTCTGGTCCCTTTGTCAGTGGCGGAGGCGGACAGCCAGCTCAGGAAGGCAGATGCCGCACGGCAGGGTGGCCGTGAACCCGGCGGCCTGGCCGCGGTACAGGCGGCGCAGCTGGATCTTGGAGAACTCGGCGGACGCCTCGGTGTCGGCGACCGCGCGGCCGAGCTGGCCGGGGTCGGTCACGGTGACGGTCACGTACAGGCCGATGAGGCCGACCCCGGCACCGCGTGCCTCCTCGTCGGCGGCCTGCCGGGCGCGGGCGTGGTCGTGGGCGTCGCGGGCGGTCAGGTCGCGGCGGGTGCGGCGGGAGTACTCGCGGCGGAACTCAGCCGCCCGGACCTCGCTGTCCAGCACGCTGGCCGCGGTCGCGGCGTGCAGCGGCCGGTACTGCACGGTGACGCGCTTGGCGTAGGCGCCGGGTGCGACGAGGCGGGCGAGCGCGTCGCTGCGCACGTTCTGCCGGGGTGCCTCGCGCCAGGTCCACGTCACCGAGGTGCCGGAGTCGTGCTGGTAGCAGTCCCACCGTTCTTCGGCGGCTTGCGGCCCGGCGCTGGCCCAGCTCAGCTGGTCCTCGAGGCCGGGGCTGATGTCGGTGGCCAGCAGGCGGGACACCTCGCCGCGCACGGCCGGGTCGAACGCGGTCCTGACAACGCCGGCGATGTCGGCGGCGCGGGCCCGGCCGAGGAGGGTCAGGCCGCAGGACGCGAGCGCGGATTCCAGGCCCGCCAGGGACTGGCCGGTCTCGGTGATCGCTGCGGCCACCGTTCGCGGGCTGCCCGGGTAGGCGGCCGGGTCGAAGGTGACGCTGACGCGGGTGTCGACGTCCGCCGCGGCGGCGGGCGCGGTGGCCACGAGCTGGTCGATGATGTCGAGCGCGGCCCGGGGCGCCGCCGGGTTGATGGCGGCCGCCACCTGGTCGGCGAGCGTGTAGCCGGGATCGGGCGCGGTATCGATGGTGACGGACACCCAGCGAACGGCCGGGAGATAGCCGAGAGAGGCCATCCAGGCACCCCAGTTGGCCACCCAGGAGTCCGAGTCGCCGGCATTGGCCAGCCAGGTCGAGGTCGGGACCACCTTCAGCGTGGCGGTCAGGTAGCCGGTGCGGCGGTCGCGGACCAGCCCGTACCGGCCGCCGAAACCGTCCTCGGCCGACAGCAGCTCGGTCGCGGCCAGGGGTCCGGGCAGGTCGATGGTGCCGGCGTGGCGCCGGACGATGTCGGCGCGGTAGCCGGCCTGGCCGGTTCTGGTGGCGTGCCACCAGCGCAGGCGGTGCACCGCGAGCAGGGCCAGGGGCGTGCCGGTCGGGCGGATAAGGGCTGCAGCGGCGGCCAGCACGGCCGGCGGGGCGACGTACGGCAGCGTGCGGATGGAGACGGCGGCCATGATCAGGACCAGCGTGAGGCCGCCGAGCAGCACCGACGTCGCGGCCGGGCCGAGTCCGACCAGGCCGATCCCGCGTGAGCGGCGCCAGCCGCCGTACGTCCTGACGTGGTTGTGCTCGCTGGTCATCGGTCACCCTCCGGTCCCAGCGCGCCCTCGGCGAGGCGAGAGGTCGTGTCAGCGGCGGCCTGCGCGGCCTGCGCGGCTGCAGCTGCGGGCAGGCCGGCCGGACCTGCCGCTGCTGCGGCGCCGGCCGCTGTGCCCGATGCGGCTCTGGCAGCGGCGCCCGCCGATCCGGCGGAGGCCTCGGCGGCACCGGTCGCGGCCATGGCGCTGCCCCCTGAGGCAGGCGCCGCGCCGGCCGGTGTTCCGCCCGGCGCCGGGCTCCCGTAGGCCGGGGCGCTGGCGGTCGCGCCGGCTGGTGCTCCGTAGGCCGACGGCGGCGCGGCGGCTGGCGGGAACGCGCTGACTGGTTGTGCTGCCGCTGAGCCGGACGGTGCGGGTGGACCGGCTGGACCGCCTGAGCCGCCGGGTGAGGCGGGATTCCCGGGGTCTGGCGGAGCGCCGCCGGCTGGGGGCGGACCGAGCCGGGAGCTCAGGTACGCGGCCTGGTCCCGGGCCGCTGACGCCGATCCGCCGGCCGAGCCGGAACGCAGCGCCCCCACCGCGACGGCACCGAGGGCGGCCGTGCCGAGTAGCTGCCCGCCGCCGCCGGATTCGGCGATCGAGCCTGTTGTCCAGGTGAAGAACTTCATCAGGGCAGGCAGTGCGACCAGGGACAGCAGCATGGTGACGAAACCCATCAGCACCGTCCGGGTGCCGCGGCCCGACCCGAACATCGTGAACGCCGCCGCGTACACGGCTGCTGCGGCCGGCTTGTAGCAGATCAGCGCGAGCGTCCAGGAACTGATCTTGCGGATCCACGGCCGGGTCAGGGGGGCGACCGTTCCGGCTGCCGCCAGCGGCAGGACTCCGGCCAGGATCACCAGCGCGACCTGGCGGAAGAGCATCAGGACGGCCTGGGCCAAGGCCAGCACGATCGCCACGAGGCCGAGGATCAGCACGACGGCCGGCGCGGCGTTGCCACCGAGCTGCAGCATGCCGGTCAGCCGCTGAGTGAAGTGGCCGCCCGTGGAGGCCTGCAGGACCCACGACGACCAGGCATCTCCTGCCCTGAGCAGCAGCGCCGGGATGATGACGCCGAGGGTGATCGCGGCAGCGAGCGCCAGCAAGCCGCTGGAGACGTCGAGCAGCGGGGCCGCGCGGCGGGTAACAGCCATCCGCAGGCCCGCGGCGATCACGCCGCCGACGCCGATTGCCAGAGTGATGGGAAGCAGCCAGGCCTGGATGCGGGCCACCGCCGGCTCCGCGGCCAGGTCCGGGGAGGGGATCTGGATCCACCAGGTGGCTGTGTTCACCACGATCCACCGGATGCCCTCGTTCATCGCCTGGGCGATGCCGGCGAGGATGCCTCCGGTCACCGTTCCCGTGATGGGCGGTATGACCTTGGTAATGATGCAGGCCGGGTCGGTCAGCGGGTTGCAGGACATGGTGCTCACCGTCCGGCGGAGAGAAGGGTGTACCCGGCGAGGGAGGAGATCGCCGTGGCGGCGTTGGCCCAGTCGCCGTCCGGCGGGGCGTACAACCGCCAGTCGCCGCGCAGCCAGGCGACGCGGAGGCGGGTCATGACCAGGACGAGCGAGCCGCTGGCCCCTTGGCTCGTCGTGACGACCTCGACGATCGCGGCGGCCGGGGTGTACGCGACGAATCGGTAGGCCTCTTCGACCGCCTGCGAGCTGCTGGCGGCCTTGCTGTTGTCGTGCGGTGTTGTGCGGAGCTGCGCGTAGGCGTCGGTGTCGGCTCGGAGCAGGGCTCCGGCGGCCGGGCCGGTGACCTGCTGGGTGATCGTCGGCCGGAAGATCGCTGGTCCCCACCGCGCGGCCGTGCGGACCGCGATGTTGATGGCCGCCAGCAACGCCCCGGCCGGTGACCGGGCGAAGCCGCTGGCCAGGCCGTTGCGCATGGCGCGCGGTCCGGCCGGTGTCGAGACGGGCAGGTCGATCCCGTGGAAGTTTGTCCAGCTCACGGTCAGCCCGGCGGACTTGCGACCGGAGTGGCGGCCCGGTACGCGGTGCGGGACGTGCCTCGCCCGCGGTCGCGTCGGGTCATGTCTTCGCCCGGCACGGCCAGAGGGGTGGTGAGCCGTGTGATGGCGGGTCAGGTGATGGTGGGTGCCGGGCTTCGGGCCGTGGAGCAGGGCGAAGACGAGGAGGACCAGGATCAGCATCGCTGCCATGCCGCGCCGGAAGGTGAGGTGGCGGTAGTGGTGCGAGCAGTGGTAACAGCAGTCGTAGCGCGAGAACACCGCGGGCCTCACACGAAGACCGCGACGATGCCCGATGACAGGGCAATGAGCGTCAGTCCGGCCAGCACCCAGGGGATGCCGGCCGCGCCGTCGGCGGCCAGGTTCGAGCGGTTGCGGCGGCCGATCGCCATCATCGCCCCGCACGCGATCAGGCCGAAGACCCCGGCGATCAGCGAACCCCACTTCCACCACGCCAGCAGCGTGTTCACCCGGCGGGCCAGGCCAGGCGGTGCCACGGGCGCCGGATTGGGTACGCCCCCCGCCAGAGGCGCCGGAGTTGGCCCGGCCTGGTCGCGGTAGGCGGCGGCGAGTTCGTGCAGGGCCAGTGCGTGGGTGAGCACCGACATCGTCAGCTCCTCTGCGGAAGATCTGGAACGGGCGGAACCGGGGACAGGCCAGCGGCGGCGCGGATCTGCTCGACCGCGCGCCTGCCCTGCCGGGGCAGCGGGACAGCGGCCGGATCATCGGCCAGGCGAAGACCGGGCAGGAACGGGACCCGGATGACCGCGCCGAGCCGCGGTTCGAGCAGGCGGATCCGGGCGCGTGCGGCTGCGGGTTCCGGCCATCCGTCGCTTACCACCGCCAGTACGCAGACGGCGGCACCAGCCCTGGTCATCCCGGCGACGGCGGCCGTGGCCGCCCGCGAGGCGCAGGCGGTCGTGCCGCAGGCCACGATCACGGGCCTGCCGTTCGCCACCCAGGCCGGATACCGGGGATAGTGTCCCGGCCGCATCGCTCCCATGTCGCAGGCGGGATGCAGCCAGGCGGCCAGCGTCGAGGTGCCCGCGCCGCCGTGTGCACCCCAGATCAGCACCTCGGCCGGCCGCCAGTCGGCCGACCGGAGCCAGGGCACGATCCCGGGGCGCGGGCCGCGGGCCGCGGCTGGTGCCGGCGAAGACTTGCCGGATGGCGTCCGGTTCCGCGGACCGGCTGGCCGGACGGGCACGGATCGCGTCATCGCCTGGTCACCGCCAGGCCCCGGCCCGACGCCGGGCCGGGAGCGGGAATGGCGGGTGCGGGACGCTGCTCGCCGCTGACGCCGAGCAGCTCAAGCAAGCCCGGCGTCGGGATGCGGTAGGTGTCGCCGATCCGGATCACCCGGCACGGGAACTCGTCGCGCCGGGCCAGGTCGTAGGCCTTGGTGCGGCCCAGGCCGAGAGCGCGCGCGGCGGTCATCAGATCGACGGTCGTGCTGGAGCGCAGCTGGCTGATGGTCACTGGTTTCATGGCAATCGGTTCCTCTGCGGAGACGGGCTGGTTAGCTGACGGGCGCCAGCGCGGACGGCCGGGTGGCGATGACCACGGCGGACGGGTCGAGCGGGTCGATCTGCACGTCCTGGCCTGGCTGCGGCGCCTGGATGATCAGGCCGCCGCCGAGGTACATCACGACGTGGCCAGGGTTGGCGGGGGTGCCGTCGCCGCCTGCGGAGAACAGCAGGTCGCCGGGCTGGATCTGCGGCAGCGGGATCTGCGGCCCGTCCTGCCGCCAGCCGAACGTGGTCCGCGCGATCGAGATGCCGGCGGTCGCGTAGGCCGCGAAAACCAGGCCGGAGCAGTCGAAGGCATCTGGCCCGTCGGCACCCCATTGGTACGGCTTGCCGATCTGCCGGATGGCGAAGGCGATCGCCGTGGCCGCCGTTGCGGAGGGGGCGGGAACGGTGTACCGGGCGGCCC
>WNGM01005090.1_pt1 | contig 10306 bp, 17 predicted proteins | sample 5400571 | NCBI WGS metagenome assembly WNGM01 (sample SAMN13153378, study PRJNA577476) | soil metagenome | isolation source: 100 cm soil or saprolite under Garry oak tree replicate 2 | place: USA:California | collected 2016-06-15 | reverse complement strand
TGCGTCGCAAAATAGGCGTAGAGGACGCCATTCGGCGAGCGGGCGGAGCGGAGCGCTTGCCGATGCTTGGACCGCGCCTGGATCGCTTCGAGCCTCTTTCGATGGCCGACGCGCTGGAGCACGAGATCGAGCGCATGAGGGCTGAAGGTTGGCCGGTGATCTCGTTCAGCATGACGCTCGACGACGCGGGGCGGATGATGCGCTACTTCAGGAAGCACCGATGACTATTCAATTCCAGGGTCTCAGCGGCTATGTCGCCGAGGTCGGCGGGCCGGTGTTTCGTGGGCTGCATGTTCACGTCAAGCCGCTGGAGTATGGTGCGCTGGGGCACTATCGGGCGTCGGCGCGCTTTGCGCTTGCCAATGCGCAGGCGGCAGCGTCGCGGCTATACGAGATGCGCAACTCAGGTACGAATCTCGTCATCCCGACGCGCATGACTATCAAGTGGCTGCAGACGGTGCTGAGCACGGCGGCCATTCTCGACAGCCTCGACGTGTTCAAGGACACGGCGTTCTCGGCGGTTGACACTGCGAGCACCGTGACTCCAACGCTATCGGTGAAGCGCGGCGCGACCATGGCGGCTGCGCCTGGCGGCATTCAGGTTCGCCACGTAACGGCGGCTGGAGTTGCTGCAGGCATGACAGCTGGCACGCGCACGCCCGATGGCAATCCCTTTGCGTCGTTGCCGAAATGGTTGCTCGGTGCGGTTCCGACGGCGGGTGATGTCCCATTTTCGTTTCTCGATGTGTTCGATGACGTAAATGGAACGCACCCCTTCGTGTTTGCAAACAACGAGGGATTCGAGATCCAGAATCGAGTGCTGCTGGGTGCGTCGGCAGGCGCGGATGTGACCGTCGATCTGGGAGCTGCGGAAGTCGCGGCATTTTGATGCAAAGGGAGCCAAATTGTGGCTGCAGCATTGGTATCGGGATTGCGCGTGGTGGAGAAAATCTACAATGGTCAGGTAGGCATCGTGGCGACGTGCTTCTTCTCAGGCGACGATGTGGACCCGAGTATCGAGGGCAAGCCGCAGGATGTACTCGTGCTGCTCGCGTCAGGATACACGCTCTCAGACCTGCGCAATGGGATAGTCGCTTCAGTGCAAGCCAAGGCGACAGAATTGGGGCTCACGGTGAACGCGTCGGATCTGGACATGCCGACGCTGCAGCACGGAGCTGGCCCGCCATGATTATCGGCCCCGGCGAGGTGAACCTGGTGAATGGACAGGCGATAGTGCCCGTCAGACGCATTCCACCCGATGCGGTAGTCCTGCTATCGCGTCGGCGCGCCCTCGGAACAATCGGCGAGTTGACTTGGACGATTACGGACAAGGCTAACTTCTCGATCGCGAGTCTCAATCTTTTGGATCAGAGCACAGTGCGCTGGATGGTGCTCGCGTGAGCGCTCCATGTCGCTACTTCTCATACTCCCGGCGGATGCTCCGGCCACCGACAATCCGGAAACCCGGAACCTTTTGGTCGCGGAGTTCTTCGATGAGCCCGAGTTCTTTGACGATGTGCCCGTTCAAGTCTTCGAGGATTCGGTCGAGGCGATGTTCGGCGTCATCGCCGAGATCGAACACGAGGTCGAGTTGGCTGATGATTTCATCGCCCAACTGCTCGAGGATGGGTCCGAGCCTCTACTTTCTCTTTCGCTGGAGGACGTCGAAGCCGAAATCGAGCTGCCGGACGAATTCTTCGCGCAGTTGCTCGAGGACTTGCTCGAAGCCCTGCTTTTGCCGTTTGCCGAGTTCGACGAGCCTGCCGATGAACTGGAGGATCCCGTACCGCAGCGGGTCGAGGACGTCGTCGCTCCAATCGTCGACACGCCCGAGGCGCGCATGGAGATCCACGAAGATGCAATCGAAATGGAAGATGCCATCTTCCAGGACGGCCAGGTCGTCCCACAGAACACCGATGAGCCTATTGTCCGACAAGTGGTCGAATGGCTCGCCCGTGCGCGCCGGCGCGGAGTGAGATGATGGCAAATGACCGGATCAGAACAGAATACGAACAAAGCGAAGTACAGCTTGTCAAGCAAGCACTGCGCGAACATTACAACGAGACAAAGACCGAGCGCGAGAAATTCTACTCAGATCTGCTCGATAAGATCGTGGATAAGCGACTGGCGAGGATAGGGTTGTGGGCGGTTGGAGTGGTAGTCGTAGGGATAGGAACAGTCATTATTTATGTTGCTCACTTGATAACGTCGAAATGAAAAATGACTGAGCTTTTTTTCGCGATCGTTCTGTCCTGGTCCGTGATCGATGGCGATACGATCCGCGTGCAGGCCCGTATCTGGCCGAATGTGATCGCCGAGGAGCATGTGCGCTTGCTCGGGATAGACACGCCCGAGCTTCGAGCTGCGACCCAATGCGAAAAAGCACTGGCGCAGGCCGCCAAGCAGGTGACGTCGGAAGTTTTAAGCGGCGCCCAACGCATCACCATCACCGCGAACTCCCGGGATTCGTTCGGGCGCATCCTCGGGAACGTCTCGGTGGATGGACTTTCGCTGTCGGACCTGTTGCTTGCCAAGGGCGTGGCGCGGAAATACGGATCGAAAGGAGTATGGTGTTGATATGAGCGGCTGGTGGGCAGAGTTCTTCAAGGGCTACGTGCTGGCGGACGCGATCTACATGGTCACGCTCTTGGTGGTGATCGCCTGCCTGTGGCGCGGCCAGCGCGATGGGCTCATCAATCTATGGGATTTGGTCACTTCCACCGATAAAGCGAGTAAGGTCCGCACCGATGCCCGCAAGATGTTCGAAGCGGGCACCTTCGTGGTGATGACGGTGGGCTTTTCCTATCTGCTGCTGATCGGCAAAATGACCGAGTTCTACGCCGCGATCTACGTGGGTGCCTTCGTCACCGCGCGCATCTTCCGCGACCGCGAGCAGCGCCTGAACAAGCTCATGGAAATGACCCATGGCGCGAAGCCCGAAGAAGGGAAACCGTAAATGGCGAGCTCCGGCACCTACGCCTTCCAGCTCACCTTCGACGATATCTTCGACGAAGCGTTCGAGCGCTGCGGCGTGGATCCTGCGACCCTGACGCCGCGGCACATGACGAGCGCCATCCGCAGTGCGAACCTGCTCATGGCCGAGTGGAGCGCGAAGGAGATCACGCTCTTTGATGTGGATGAGCAGACCCAAGCGCTCACCGCCGGCCAGGGTGACGATGCGACGCCTTACACCGCCACTACTGGCACCATCCTGATCTTGGAAGCCAATGTCCGGCGCGCGGGCGTGGATACGCCGGTATTCGTCATCAGCCGCGAGATGTATTTCAGGATCCCCAAAAAGACGCAACGCGGCCTCCCGACCAACGTGTGGTACGACATCAGCCAGAGCAAATACAGCCTGTGGACGGTGCCGGAGAACTCCACCGATGTCTTCCACTACAAGCGCCTGCGGCGCAAACAGGATGTGACCGCGATGAGCGAGTCGCCCGATCTTCCATACACCTATTACGAGGCAGTGTGCGCTGGCATGGCGAAGCAACTGTCGCTCAAGTTCGCCCCGGATCGGTTCCAGCTGCTGCAGGGACTCGCCGACAAGGCCCTCGCGATCGCCGGCGAGGCCGACCGCGAGTACACCGATGTCAGCTTCGAGTTGGGTGGAATCTGATGAAGTTGAGCGGAATTTACATCATCTTAAATCTGTTAGACGGACGGATGTATATCGGTTCGTCTGTTGATGTGGCGTATCGGTGGCGCAAACATCGCGAAGCGTTGCGTCGTGGAAGACATCACTCACCTTTCTTACAAAACGCCTGGAATGCTCATGGCGAAAGTACGTTCATGTTCATGATGGTGAAATCGGTTGAGCAGAGCCAGTTGCTGAAAGTCGAGCAGTATTACTTGGATCGTTGCATCTATGTTTACAACGGCAGCAGAAGCGCTTCGTGCTCGAATCCGGCTGGAAGCAAACTTCCAGATCAATGGCGGATAAACGCAGCGGCTGCTTGGAAAGAAAAGTTCTTGACCAAGGTTAGAAGCGGAGAAATTCCAAATCCATATAAGGGCCGAACAAATAGCGAATCACACAGAACAGAGACAAGCATCAGAACCCGAATCATGTGGTCGAAGCGCAGAAAGGAATTGATCGCCGCTCAAAAGGCTGGCATTGATCCGAAACAGCGCTCCGAAGCGGCGAGGAAATTATGGAGAGATCCTGAATACGCTGAGCGTAATGCAACTGCTCGTAGAGGTATTGCTACCAACAAGGGCTACAAGTGCACGCCAGAGCAGGTGAAAAATCGCAGGAAAGCCGCTCGCATCTCGAACATGAAACGCAACTACGGCGATAGTTGGCGCATTGAATATGCGCGTCGCTATCCGCAGAACGCGCATGAGGTGGCATTGTGAGCAAATACGCCAAGGGAAAATTTGCTTTAGGTCTCTGCGGCCGGTGCGGCGGGAAATATCGTCTGAACAAGCTCGTTCCCGATGGCCAGGTGCCGAACCTGCTGGTGCATCCGCATTGCCGCGACATCAAGCATGAGCAGGAAAAGCGCCAGATCAAGGAGGACGCGGTGATCCTCAAGAAGCCGAGTCCGGACCTGGACGACATGAGCCCGGGCAATCATCCGGGCGTGGATCTGGTGACAGCTCGAGGTGATACTGGGCCGTTCTTCGGCGGAGGCACATGAAGTTGCGCCAACTCGACGGACGTCTACTCCATTGCGAGAAGGAAATCTCTGCAGAAAGGGATGAGAAGGGCATGTATCTATTCCGCGGCGATGATGGGCAGATCGATATGTGGTCGCCAACCCCGGACCGGTGGGTATTCCATCCAGTGGAGACCGTTGCCCAAGCCCATGGTGTGTGTTTTCTGTGCCCGAAGTCGTATGCGAAGAATGGCGGCCCGAAGGGCACGCACTCCGTGTACATCTTTTTTCAGGGCTCTCCTTACGCTGGCCGCAATAAGGCCGGCCAAGAGGTGCGCTGGAATGTGGCTGGCGGCAGTTCGCTAGATGACCTGCAGCTCACACCTTCCATCCAAGAAGAGGATGACGACATGCCGCCCGAACATCGGTGCAACTGGCACGGATTTGTTGGTTCGAGCGGCGTTCCTGCTGGAGAGGCTGCCTGATGGCCTCCTACACCTACACGCAGCTCAAAACCCAATTCGAGTCATGGGTCGAAGATCCTGGATCGGATTTCGATGGCGACGTTCCGAACATGCTCGCGCTCGCCGAGGACCGGCTTCTGAAGGACCTGGACCTGACGGTCTTCGACATCGAGCAGGCGCTCACGTTGAACGCGCAGACCATCACCAAACTTCCTTCTGGCCTCGTGATCCAGACCCGGGAGATCTTCGTCCCAAGCCTCTCGCGATTCCTTTACCCGAGGACCTGGGGCTACATCAAGATGCGCCACGGCTCAACAACCGGCAATCCCAAGGATTACGCGGATCTGGACGCGAATACCTACCTGGTCGGGCCGATACCGACTGCGCCCGTATCAGCCACGGCGCTCGTCACCCGGCGCCCGAACAGCCTCGCCATCGACACGAGCGGCACTTTCCTTTCGACCCGGGCCGGCGATTGCCTGTTCAAAGCGTGCCTGGTCGAAGCCGGCATTTACCTGGAGAAGGAAGCGAACGAGCAGGCGAAGCTCGAGGCCGCCTACGGGACCGCGCTCAACAGCGCTCGGTTCGAGCTGCGGGCGCTGCGCCGGCGCGACTATTCGCCGCTCGCTCCGCAGCCCACTGCAGCCGGAAAACAGGAACGATGAGGAGAGTGTCATAGCAAGTACCTACAGCGATCTTCTCAGGCTTGAGAAGCAGGGTGCCGGTGAAAACGACACCACCTGGGGCGACCGCGCCAATACCGTCTTCGAGATGATCGAAGATGCGATCGCCAACTTCAAGAGCGTGGTGCTCGCTGCGGATGCGAACTACGTTCTGACCACGAACAATGGCATCGCCGATGAGGCCCGCAGCATGGGTCTCAACATCACTTCCGGCGTCACGCTGACTGCCACGCGGGATATCACCATCCCGACGAGCACGAAATCCTACCTCGTCAAGAACAACACCACTGGCGGACAAAGCCTGCGCGTGAAGACCGCCGCCGGCACCGGCATCACCATTCCGAACGGCAAGACCACCTTCGTTCTTTGCGATGGCGTCAACGTCATCATGGCCCTTGATTGGGTCAACGCGCTGGCGTTTGGAGATGCGCCGACTACACGCACCAATCTTGGCGTGGCGATAGGAACGAACGTCGAGGCTTGGGATGCGGATCTGGATGCACTGGCCGCTCTTGGCTCTACAGGGATTGCTGTGCGTAGTGCGGCGAATACTTGGGCACAACGGTCTCTCGCTCAACCAGCCGCTGGAATAACGATCAGCAATTCGGATGGTGTTGCCGGGAATCCGACGCTCGCATTGTCGAATGATCTTTCCGCTCTGGAAGGACTATCAAGTACCGGGATCGCGGTGCGCACCGGAACCGATGCTTGGGCGCAACGCACGATTCAGGGCACCGCCAACCGCATCTTGGTCAGCAACGGTAGTGGTGCCGGAGGCGATCCAAGTTTGAATCTTGATCCGCAAGTTGTCATGGCTGCTATCGAATATGTTTTCGACGGTGGTGGGGCCGTGCTTACAACGGGCATCAAGGGCGATGTGCGGATTCCATTCGCATGCACTATCAATAGCGTGACCCTGCTTGCCGATCAGGCTGGTTCGATCGTCATCGATATCTGGAAGGATACCTACGCGAACTACCCTCCCACGGTAGCCGATACGATCACGGCTGCGGCAAAACCGACACTTTCTGCGGCCTCAAAATCTGAAGACACCACACTCACGGGCTGGACGACCTCGATTGCTGCCGGTGACACGCTACGCTTCAATGTCGACTCCGTCACGACCTGCACGCGCGTCGTCTTGATCTTGAAAGTGACCAAGACCTGATGATTTCGCATATCTTCAAAACCTACGACGAGAAGATGCTGATCGTCGTCATGCACTGCGAGGCTGGCGAGAGCACGTCGCGACATGCCCACGATTATCCTCACGACTGCTTCATCACCAAGGGGCGCGTGCGTTTGGATATCGGATCAATATCGAAAGAGCTGTCGGCGGGCGAGACCGCGCATTTCCCTGATGGTGCCGAGCACCAAATAACGGCCATCGAGCCTTCCATCATGATTGTGCAACACGACGCGGAGAAGGCAAAGTGACTGTCGTTGTCCTCACCGCTACTGGCGCTCAAAATTGGACCGTTCCAAGTGACTTCAATGACGCGAGTAATACCGTTGAAGGAATCGGAGCTGGCGGTAGCGGTTTCAACGGCGCCGTGGGTGGGTCAACGAATGGAGCTGGTGGTGCTGCTGGTGGCGGTGGAGCGTACACCAAGCTCACCAACTTCAATCACGGTGGCTCGGGCACGATCCCGTATTCAGCCGGAACGGGCGGCCTTCACAACAACGGTGGCGCGCCGACCGACAGTACCTTCAATACTTCATCGTTGGTGGCTAAAGCTGGAGGCAACGCGACTGGCCTTGCTATCCCTGGAAACGGCGGCGCAGGTGCCTCATGTACGCCAGCAGGCACAAACGGCGGTAACGGGGGCCAAACCGCTGGTGCTGGTAACGGGGGAGGCGGCGCGGGCGGCGGAGCAGCTGGGCCCAACGGGACAGGAGCCGCTGGAGCGAACGGGGCGGGCACAACCGGAGGGGCGGGCGGTGCAGGTGATGCTGGCACAGGCGGCACGGGTGGTCCCGGTGGCACAGCACCAAATGCCGGCACGGCTGGAGGCAATGGTTCTGAAATCGGCGCGAGCGGCGTGGGCGCGGGCGGTGGTGGGGGCGGTGGCGGTGCCGGAACATCCGGCAACAACGGCGGGGTAGGAGCTCCCGGAGGAAATTACGGCGGTGCTGGCGGTGGTGGGGGCGGTGGCTTCGGAACCTCCAATCCGTGCCTGCGCACTGGAGGCGGTCTGGGCGGTGACGGCAAACAAGGCGTGATCATCATCACCTACGTACCGCTCGTTCGTGCAAACCAGGCGCATATTTACGGATAGCAAATGACCCTCCGCAACGTCATCATCCTCCCCGGCATCGCCACGGTGCCCACTGACCGCATGGCGGGCCAGGCAGCGCGTTGGAAGTCTGGTGACAAGGTGCGATTCTTCAACGGCCTGCCGCAAAAGATTGGCGGTTGGCAGAAATCCACGGTCAATACCTTCATCGGAAAAGTACGCGGGACGGCAGAATGGCCGACTCTTGCCGCCGAGAAATTCATCGGTGCCGGAAGCCACCTTAAGCTCTACGTCTATAAGGGCGGCACATTCTACGATGTGACTCCGCTGCGCAGTTCGGGAACGTTGGGAAACAACCCATTCACCACCACCAATGGTTCCGCAATCGTCAGCGTTGCGCACACGAGCCACGGGAATCTGCTCGGCGATTACGTGCACTTCTCCGGAGCTACTGCGGTCGGAGGCATCACTATCGATGGCCAGTACATCGTTACCGAAGTGGTGGACGCCAATACCTACAAGATCACACATTCCATCGTGGCGAGCTCCGGTGCGACGGGCGGCGGAGCAGCGGTGACTTTCCAATACGAGATCCACGTAGGAACAGCGGACTCCATCTACGGACTGGGATGGGGTGCCGGCACTTGGAGCCTCGGAACCTGGGGCACGGCAAGAACCATCTCGAATTTCCTGCAGAACGCGCGCACCTGGAAGCTCGACAACTGGGGCGAGGACCTGATCGCGAACTACCGCAAGGGAGGAATCTATTTTTGGGATGCGAGCGTTGGGACGGGAACGCGGGCGACGCTCATCGGCGCGGCACCGGTTACGGCGCGTGGGATTTTCGTATCACCGGAGCAGCGCATCCTGGTGGCTTATGGAGCGCATGATGGCACGGCCGATGATGCGATGCGGGTGCGTTGGTCTGATAGCGAGAACTACAACCAGTGGACTCCGGATGTCATCACCAATGTCGCCGGTTCCAAGCGCTTGGACAAGGGAAACGAATTGCTCGCACATGCGAAAACGCGTTCCGGGACCCTGATCTTCAGTGATGCCTTCGTGTGGATGATGAGCTTCGTCGGACCTCCGGATACTTTCGGCTGGACGCCGATGGGATCGAACGGCTCGATCGTCGGCCCCAACGCGGTGGTGGAAGTCGACGGGCTCGTGTTCTGGATGGCAAATAAGAATTTCTATCTCTACGATGGCTCGTTGCGCATCATCCCGTGCGATGTGCACAACACCGTGTTTGACGACCTCAATTTCATCCAGAAGGACAAGGTGTGGGCGGGGTCGAATCTATTTTTCACCGAGGCCTGGTGGCTCTATCCTTCCAGGGCTTCGTTGGAGTGCGACCGCTACGTGCTCTACAACTACCGCGAGGGCACTTGGAGCATCGGCACTCTGGATCGCACCGTGTTCGTCGGTGATTCGAAGCTGTTTCAGACGCCCTACGCTTTCGGCATCGACGGCTATCTCTACGATCACGAATTCGGGGTCAACGCCGATGGCGCGACGATGAACGATTACCTGGAATCGGGAGACATCGAGATCCAGGAAGGCGATCAGATCATGCGCGTGAGAAAGTTAATTCCCGACTTCAAGGTGCTTGCCGGCTCGATCGGGATCACCCTGAAAGGTCGCAAGTACCCGCAGCGGGTAGAGCAATTCACCAAGGGGCCTTTTACCGTGAACTCGGGCACCGCCTTCGTGAATCCTAAGATCCGGGCGCGGCAAATCGCTGTCCGCCTGAGCGCCAACGCGCTGAACGCTAACTGGCGCACCGGCACGTTTCGCATGGAACTGACACCCTCCGGCCGGCGATGAATGTCATCCTGCAGGACATCCCGGAGACCTACGAGCCGAACATATTTCGGGCGTTCCGGCAGTCGATCGAGCGCGCTTTTCTCAAGGCTTTTGCTCAAGGTGGAGAACTCGTCATCGGCAACGGCCAGAAGATCCGGGCGCACTTGTCACAGACCTTCAACCTCAACTTCGCGGCCCCGGGCGCGGTGCCAGGCAAGACCGATCAGGTGGTCACTTTGACCGGGGTTCGCCTTGGCGATACGGTAGTTGTTGCAGCACCCGTAACTGTGGGCGCAAACTATGTCCCACCGCTAGGATTTGTGTCCGCGGCCGACCAGGTCACAATACGTTGGTGGCAGCTGACTGGGGCGGCGGCGGATCCGGACGGAGCGGGTGGCCTATATCGCGTCGACGCGTGGAGGCATTGATGGCGCAGGAAGATCCTTACTTCAGCGGCACGCCTGGTGGCGGGGCATTTAACGATTTCACCGGAACGTGGGACACCG
>WNGM01017195.1_pt1 | contig 10309 bp, 12 predicted proteins | sample 5400571 | NCBI WGS metagenome assembly WNGM01 (sample SAMN13153378, study PRJNA577476) | soil metagenome | isolation source: 100 cm soil or saprolite under Garry oak tree replicate 2 | place: USA:California | collected 2016-06-15 | reverse complement strand
AAGAACGCCGTGTCGGGATCGGCGTAGCCCGGCGTGGTGTTCATCGTCATGTCGAAGTCGTGCGCGAGCCAGCGCTTGATCCAGAGCGCGTACTCGACGTTCTCGATCTCCATGGTGATGCCGATGCGCTTGAGCTGCGCGGCGATGACCGGCGCGCCCGAGACCATGGTCGGAAAAGTCGGGATGACCATGCACTTCACCGTGAAGCCGCTGGCCACGCCGGCGTCCGCCATCAGCTTCTTCGCCTTGTCGAGGTCGGGCTTGTAGTAGCGCATCCACTGCTCTTCCGGCAGCTGCCACTGCTTCATCGGCGCGGTCGCCGGCGCGGTGAGGCGGCCGAAGCCCGCGGTGGCCACCCGCATCACCTGCGAGCGGTCGACGGCCCACGAGATCGCCTGGCGCACGCGCACGTCCTTGAGCGGCCCGCGGGTGGCGGTGATGTTCAGGTAGTCGTAGCCGAGCCGTGAGCTCCGGTAGCCCGTCAGCGTCTTCTCGTCCTTCAGGAGGTTGTAGTTCTTGTTGTCCTCGATGAACGCGTGGTGAATCTGCCCCGTGCGCAGCGCGGCCACGATGTTCGCCTCGTCGGGGATCACGCGCAGGATCACCTGGTCGACGTGCGGCAGCCCCTTCTTGAAGTAGGCCGGGTTCTTCTTGAGGACCATCTGTTGCTCGACCTTCCAGTCCTCGAGCACGTACGGTCCCGTCCCGACGCTCGACCTTCCAGTCCTCGAGCACGTACGGGCCCGTCCCCACCGCGGCCTTGTTGAGGTCGCCGTGCTTCTTCACGCCGGCCTCGTTGATGATGAAGCCCCAGAAGCCGCCGAGGGCCGCCAGCAGCCCCGCAAACGGCTCCTTGGTGGTGAACTTCACGCCGTACTTCCCGGTCGGCTCGACCTGGTCGACGGCGATGAAGTCCGACTTGCCCGGCGACTTCTCGAAGAGCCGATCGAACGTGAACTTCACGTCGGCCGACGTCAGCTCCTGGCCGTCGTGGAACTTCACGCCTTGCCGAAGCTTGAACGTCCAGGCAAGCCCGTCGCGGCTCACCTCCCACGACTCCGCCAGCTCGCCCACCGGCGTCATGTCCGGCTCGAACCGGACGAGCTGGTTGTACATGAGCGGCGAGCGCGCGCTGCGCGAGAACGCGGGCACGAGCTGAGGATCGAGGCCCGTCGCTTCGGTGGTGCGCGCGGTGACGAACGTGCCGCCCGCCTTCGCCTGGGCGCGGGCGCGGCCTGGCAATGCGAGCGCGCCCAGCGTGAGGCCGCCCGCCTGGAGGAGCCGGCGCCGAGTCATGGTGGTCATGCGTGATCTCCTTTGAGTCGCGGGCTCCCGGGCGCTCAGGCGCCCGCCCGCTCGGCTGCTGCTGTCACACTGCTGTGCATCGGGTCCAAGAGGTCCCGGAGGCCGTCGCCGATCAGGTTGAACGCCAGCACGGCGATCATGATGGCGACGCCCGGAAAGACCGAGATCCACGGCGCGGTCTCGAGATAGGTCCGCCCCTCGTTGAGCATGTTGCCCCATGATGGTGTCGGCGGTTGCGCCGACAGGCCCAGGTAGCTCAGCGACGCCTCAATGAGAATTGCCTGCGAGAACGCCACCGTGCCCTGCACGACGAACGGCGAGATCACGTTCGGCAGCACGTGCTTGAGCGCGATGACCAGACGCGGCGCGCCCAGCGCGCGCACGGCCTCCACGTAGTCCTTCTCGCGCTCGGCCAGGACCGGCGCGCGCATGACGCGCACGAAGAGCGGCGTGTACACGATGGTGATCGCGACGACGGCGCTGTTGACCCCGGGGCCACGCATCGCCGCGATCCCGACGGCGAGCAGCAAGCCGGGAATGCTGAAGAACACGTCCATCACCCGGTTGATGCCGTTGTCCCACGCGCCGCCGGCATAGCCGGCCGTGAGGCCGAGCCCGCCACCCGCGACCATCGCGAGGCCAATCGACAGCACCGCGACGTAGAGCGAGACCCGCGCGCCGTAGATGACGCGACTCAGGACGTCGCGGCCGAAGCGATCGGTGCCGAAGAAGGCCTGCGCGCTCGGCCTGGCTTCGATGAGGTCGAAGTTCTGCTCGTCCGGCGGGTGCGGCGCCAGCACGCCGGCGAACAGGGCCATGCCGACGATCGCCAGCGCGAACGCGGCGCCGACCACGACGACCACATTGCGCGTGACTCGCCGAAGTCCTTTCGTCGTCGCCTCCGGGAACGCGGCGCCTAGTATACGGTGACGGAAGATGGACGTGCTGACCGCCGGGCGCGGCCCGCCGCGCCCGAGGTCGGCGTCCACCAATCCGTACAGACCTGTTTGACGTTCTATCCATTGAGGAGCGTGTGGACGACGAGCGGACCCTACGCGAGAAAGCCCGGGCAGTAATCCAGGCCGGGAAGTTACCCAACCGCCGCCCAGATGGCATGTGGGGCGGGCCAAGTGCCGGGGATGACTGCTCGATTTGTCGTGAGCCCGTGAAGCACGGCGAGGTCGAATTCGAGATCGAGTTCGCCCGAGACGGCAATGTTCGCTGCCTGGACAAGTACCACGTCCACATCCACTGCTTCGCGGCCTGGGAGTCCGAACGCTATGACCTCGAGCTTGCTCGGGGGGGCCTGCAGCGAACAGCGTGACAGTGGGGCGGTCGCCTTGACAGGAACGATCGACGTCGGCATGATTCCCGTGCTGTGGCCGCGGCACCCCGTCCAGACCAGGACCGGCCTGAATCCAAGACGACGACGCTCGGCGATGGGCTCTATGCCAACAGGGCGAAGACACCCGTCTCGGAGAAGGACTGGGTCCGATTGGTCCAGTCGATCGCTAGAGGTGACCAGCTTGCGCTGCATGCGCTCTACGAGCAGACGCATCGACTCGTGTTCACATTTACCGTCCGTATCACGGGCAATCGGGCCACCGCTGAAGAAGTGACACTCGATGTGTTCCACGATGTGTGGCGAAGGGCGTCGGCCTACGATCCTGCCGGCGGTTCGGTCGTCGGATGGATCATGAATCAGGCGCGGTCCCGAGCGATCGACCGGTTGCGGTTCGAGGGGCGGAAGAAACGCGTCGACGCTCATGCGGACAGTCCACTGACAGTGACTGCCCCGAGTGGCCCGCACGAGGCCCTCGATGTCAGCGAGCAAGGCCGTCGCCTGCGCCATGCCTTGCAGGCGCTGACGCCGGAAGAGCGCCAGGCGATCGAAACCGCATTTTTCTCCGAGCTCACGTACAGCGACGCGGCAGCAAAATTGAATCAGCCCCTTGGAACGGTGAAGACACGCATCCGGTCGGGATTGGGGAAACTCCGACAGGCGCTCGGCGGAACATGACAGGCCTATGAGCTCAGGATCGAGCACACACGATCGAGACGACCCGGAGTTGGTGTTCCTGTACGCCCTGCAGGCCCTTCCTTCGAGCGAACGGCCCGGCGTGGAGGCTCATATCTCCGCGTGTGCGGAGTGTCGGCAGGAAATGGAGACGCTTCGTCCGATCATCGACGCCTTCGTCTCCTGGCCAACCGACGTGCTGCGCCCATCAGCATCGCTGTGGGAACGCCTGACGCGGCGAATCGCGGCGGAGACCGGTCGGGAGCCAGTCGTGCCCGCGCCGCAAGGACGGACGGAATCGGAATGGGAAGAAGTCGCGCCTGGCATCTCTTGCAAACTGCTCGCGACGGATACGGAGAAAGACCGCGTCAGCATGCTCGTACGACTCGCGCCGGGAGCCGCGTATCCGCCCCACGGCCATGCCGGGGTCGAAGAATTGTATCTGCTTCACGGTGAGCTGATGATCGACGACAAGAAGCTCTCTCCCGGGGATTACAATCGGGCGGAGGCCGGCAGCACCGATCAACGTGTCTGGAGCGAGACCGGCTGCACGTGCGTTCTTCTCACCTCCACCCGAGACGTGCTTCGCTGATTGCGCTACTCCTTCGTCACACGCTCCACACGCAGGTCGAAGCCGCTGGGATGCAGCTTGAAGCCCTTCACGGCGGCACGCGTGGCCACGACCTGCACCTCGTGGTCGACGAAGACCCACGGCGCATCCTCGACGATCAGGCGCTGGGCCTTCTTGTACAGCTCGGCGCGCTTGCCGCGGTCGGCGACCTGGCGGGCCTGGACGAGGAGCTGATCGACCTCGGGGTTGTTGTAGTTCGACCGGTTCGGTAGCGGCTGGTTCTTCGAGAAGAAGAGCGGGTACATCGAGAGGTCGGGATCCTCCGACTTGAGGAACCAGGAGAGCGCGAACATCGCCGGCGCCTCCGCGCGGATCTTGCCGAGATACGACCCCCACTCGAACGTCTTCAGCGAGGCCTTGACGCCGATGGCGGCCAGGTTCGCCTGGATCACCGTCGACATCTCGACGGGCGCCTGCATCCCCGACCCTGACTCCGGCATCCAGAAGTCCACCTCGAGGCCGTTCGGATAGCCGGCCTCCGCGAGGAGCTTCCGCGCAGCGGCCGGATCGTACGCGTACTTGCGCACGTTGGGCTCGAACGCCCACGTGCCGGGCAGGAGCGGCCCGACGGCAGCGATGCCGGTCCCCTTGAGGATGTCGCGGACGATCGCGTCCTTGTTGACCGCGTGGTTGAAGGCCTGACGCACGCGGCGGTCGGTGAAGGGCTTCTTCTCGACGTTGAAGCCGACGTACCACACCGTGAGGCCCGTCTTCTTGTGCACAGTGATGCCGGCGGTCTTCTCGAGTCGCGCGACGAAATCGGGCGGGATCGGCAGGATGAGGTCCACGCCGCCCGTGAGCAGCTCGGTCACCCGCGCGTTGGCCTCTGCGATGCCTCGGTACACGAGCGTCTGCGGCTTGCCCTTGTCACCCCAGTAGTCGTCGTTACGGCGCAGCACCAGGCGGCTACCCCGCTCCCAGGACTCGAACTTGTAACGGCCGCTGCCCACCGGCTTCGTGTCGAAGTCCGCGGGCGCCTTCGTGAAGGCGGTGGGGCTGATCGAGCGTCTCGACCGACTTCACGCTGGAGAGATAGCCGGTGACGAACGACCACTTGCCGCTCTTGGCGTGCGGATGCGCGGGATCGATCACGCGGTCGAACGTGAACTTCACGGCCGCGGCGTCGAGCGGCGTGCCGTCGTGGAAGCGGACGCCCTTGCGCAGCTTGAAGGTCCACGTCAGCCCATCGGACGACGTGGTCCAGGACTCGGCGAGGCCGGGGATGACGTCCGTGCTGTCGTCGGGCGTGGCGACGAGCGTCTCGAAGATCTCGGCGGTCACCCGCAGCGTGTGGAGCCCCAACGCCTGGCCGGGATCGAGCCCCGGCGGCTCCGCCTCCATGCCGACGACGACCACATCGCGCGGAGCCTGCGCCCAGACGGCGGCTCCGAGCAGAACGACGGCGAGCAGCGTGGCGACGATCGCGGCGAGTCTCGACATGTCAGGCAGGTCCTCCCGTTTCGAAGTCGGCCGTATCATACTCCGGGCGTTCGAGCGTTCGCGCTCGACGACGCACCAACGTGACCACAGGGAGGCTTGGGCATGACCAGCAGACTGAGTGTGTCGATCCTCGTATCGATCGCGATGCTGTGCCTCGGCACGGCTGCCGTCGCGCAGGCGCAACCGGCGAACATGAGCTTCTTCGTGACCAGCGCCGGCCCGGGCAAGGGCGCCGACCTCGGCGGCCTCGCCGGCGCGGACAAGACCTGTCAGACGCTCGCGCAGGCGGCGGGCGCGAGCAGCAAAACGTGGCACGCGTACCTGAGCACGCAAGGGCCCGGCGCCGTCAACGCGCGCGACCGCATCGGGAGCGGCCCCTGGCAGAACGCCAAGGGCGCCGTCATCGCGAAGGACGTGGCCGAGCTCCACGGCAAGAACAACCTCACCAAGGACACGGCGCTGACGGAGAAGGGCGAGAAGGTCAACGGCCGCGGCGACACGCCGAACATGCACGACATCCTCACCGGCTCCCAGCCGGACGGCACCGCCTTCGCGGCCGGCGACGATCGCACGTGCGGCAACTGGACGAAGAGCGGTCAGGGCTCGGCGATGGTCGGCCACTCCGACCGGCAGGGCCTGCGCGACGACGACGTGTCGAAGTCCTGGAACTCGTCGCATCCCTCACGCGGCCCGGACGGCGGCTGCAGCCAGAGCGATCTGAAGAGCACCGGCGGCAACGGCTTCTTCTACTGCTTCGCCACGAAGTAGCCGACTGATCCCCATCGGCGGGGGCAGCGTCGCGCGCGCTGCCCCCGCCGTCTTTCAGGCCGCCCGCTCGCGGATCTGCTCGAGCACCTGGTGGGGATGCTTGGCCGCGTCGGCCACGCGCGCCCAGTGCTTGCGCACGGTGCCGTCGGGGCCGATCCACACGCTGGAGCGGATCACGCCCCTGGTCTTCTTGCCGTACATCATCTTGTCGCCGTACGCTCCCCACGCCTCCATGACCTTGCGGTCGGGATCGGACAGGAGCGGGAACGGGAGCTTGTACTTCGTCGCGAACTTCGCGTGGGAGGCGGCGCTGTCGGCCGAGATGCCGAGCACGACGACTCCGGCCTTCTGCAGATCTTTCCAGTCATCGCGGAAGCCGCACGCCTCCTTGGTGCAGCCGGGCGTGTCGTCCTTCGGGTAGAAGTAGACGATCACGTCCTTGCCCTTGAAATCGGCGAGCGAGACCCGCTTGCCGCTCGCGTCCTCCAGCGTGAAGTCGGGCGCCTTCTTGCCTTCGGCGATCTTCGTGGCCATCGGCTCACCTCGCGCGCGCCGTGTCGGTCGCGCAGCCTTCGGGGTTGAGTTTCAGCGCGACAGTGTACTCGCGGCGTGCCCGGCATGCCGAGGCCCGATTGTGGTATCCAGGCTGGCATGGCGACAGACATGTTCAGCGGGTAGCGCACGAGGCAAGAGGAGAGCACCATGCACAACCATCGTCATTGGGTCGGCACCTGGACCACCGCGCCCGCGCCGGCCGAGGGCGCCGCGTTCAGCAACCACACGGTGCGGATGAACGTCCGCGCCAGCATCGGCGGCGACACGCTGCGGGTGCGCCTCTCCAACGCCTACGGCACCCGCAAGCTCCTCGTCGGTGCGGCGCGGGTCGGGCTGCGCGACAGCGGCCCCGCCATCGTCAAGGGCTCCGATCGCGCGCTGACCTTCGGCGGCGCCGAGTCCGCGACGATCGCCGCCGGATCGCTCTTGATCAGCGATCCGGTCTCGCTGCCGCTGCCGCCGCTCGGCGACCTGGCGATCAGCGTCTATCTCCCGGGCGATCTGCCGGCGACCTTCGGGATCACCGGCCGCTACTCGCGCCAGACGAACTACATTTCGCCGCCGGGCAACTTCGCCTCGGCGGTCGCGATGCCGGTCGGCAAGATCACCGACGACTGGTATTTCGTCTGCGGCGTCGACGTGCTCGCCTCGCGAGAGACCGGCGGCGTCGTGGCGCTCGGCGACTCGCTGACCGACGCCAACATCTCGACGATCGACGCGTTCTGCCGCTGGCCCGATCAGCTCTCGCGCCGCCTGCACGCTCGTGCCGGCGGCCGCCCGATGGCGGTCATGAACCAGGGGCTCGGCGGCAACCGGATCCTGCACGACATCCGGGGCGACAGCGGCCTGCGTCGCTTCGACCGTGACGTCCTGGTCCAGCCCGGCGTCACCCACGCGATCGTGATGCTCGGCACCAACGACCTCCGCAACCGCTGGGCCAAGCCCGACGAGGAGGTCACGGCCGAGCAGATGATCGCCGGCCTGAAGCAGCTCGCGGTGCGTGCCCAGACACGCGGCATCAAGATGTTCGGCGGCACCCTGACGCCGTTCGAGAACGAGACGTTTCTTCCCGGCGCCTGGACCCCGGAGCGCGAGTCCAAGCGCCAGGCGGTCAACGCCTGGATCCGCGACGGCGGCGCCTTCGACGCGGTCGTCGACTTCGACGAGGTGTTGCGCGATCCGAACCATCCGACCCGCATGCTGCCGATCTACGACTGCGGCGACCACCTTCATCCGAGCGATCTCGGCTACAACACGATGGGCGACGCGGTCGACCTGTCGCTGTTCGACAAGCCGTGAGCGCGAAGCGCGCGACGGTTACAGAGCGATCGAGAGTCCCGCGTCCACGGTCAGCACCTGGCCCGTGACGTAGGACGCGGCGTCGGACGCGAGGAAGATGGCGGCGCCGACGATCTCGTCGGGCCGGCCGAAGCGCCGCAGCGGGATGCGACGCGCCAGCTCGGCGATGCGCGGCTGGGAGAAGAACGGAGCGTTCCGCTCGGTCAGGAAGAATCCGGGAGCGATCGCGTTGGCGGCGATGCCCTGGTCGCCGAGCTCCACGGCGAGCGCGCGCATCAGGGCCTCCAGCCCACCTTTCGAGGCGACGTAGGCCGGATCGCCCTGGAACGACTGCGGCCCCACCATCGAGCTGATGAACACGAGGCGGCCCCGGCCTCGCGCCGCCATGGGCCGCGTGGCCAGGCGTGAGAGCTCGTACTGAGCGACCAGGTTGGTCTCGATCAGGCGACGGAAGTCCTCGGCCGTGATGTCCTGCAGCGGCCGGCGATCGCGGACGGCCGCGTTGTTGACGAGACAATCGAGATGGTCGTAGCGCGCCACGATCTCGTCGATGGCCGCCGCCGCCGCGCTCAGATCGGTGATGTCGAACGGCGCGGCAAACGCGTTCGGGATGCTCTTGGCGATCTCGCCGGCCCGCTCGGCATCACGCCCGTTGATCCCGACCACGGCGCCGGCCGCCGCCATGCCGCGCGCGATCTCGAGCCCCAGCCCGCGTGTCGCGCCCGTGATCAGCACGATGCGCCCGGACAGCGAGAAGCGTTCGAGCCCGGAGGAATCTGGCGGCCGTGTCATTGACAGGCGTCGTCTCGATTCCGGACAATAGACCACTTTTTCGAGAGGGGAAAGCCGTGCGCAAGAACTTCTCCGTGTTCGACTGCGACAGCCACGTCGTCGAGCCGCCGGCAATCTGGGACGAGTACGTGCCGACGAAGAGCCGAAGCTGGATCAAGACCCAGTTCTGCTTCCACACCGACAGCGACCTCCTCTACATCAACGGCCGGGTCGTCCCCGCCGCGCGCGAGCGCTCGAACGCCGCCGAGGTGGGCTGGGCGCGCTGGGACAAGAAAGAAGTCGGCAAGCTCACGCCCGGCACCGCGGCCTGGCAGGAGAAGTTCGGGCGCCTGCTCGGCTGTCGCGACCCGCACGCGCGGCTCAGCGACATGGACGCGCTCGGCACCGACCAGGTGATGCTGTTCCCGACGTGGTTCGTGCGCCTGGCGCTGGTGCGCAGCGCCGAGGCGGCGACGATCCTGGCCCGCGCCTACAACGACTGGGTGCTCGACTACTGCGCCGCCGACCGGAGACGGCTGTTTCCCTGCGCCGTGCTGCCGCTCCAGAGCGTCGAGGCGTCGATCGCCGAGCTCCGGCGCATCGCCGCGCTCGGCTTCAAGGCGGCGGCAGTGCGCCCCTGCTTCTGGAACGGCCGCTATCCCACGCTGCCCGAGTTCGACCCGCTCTGGCGCGAGTTCGAAGCCACGGGCGTCGTGCTCGCCATGCACACCTTCCCGTCGCGCGAGGCGCTCACGCCCGACTGGGGCCAGCGCATGGCCCAGGCGCGCGGCCATTCGGGGCAGGGCCTGCTCTTCACCGACGAAGCCGTCGTCTACTCGCCCGGCCAGTTCGTGTCGAACATCACCGCGGCGATGGATCCGGCCATCGACGCCTCGGAGACGCTGGGCTTCCTGATGGAGGCGATGACCTGGGTGACGGTCGTGGTGCAGACCGGCTGGCTGGAGAAGTTCCCTCGGCTGAAGGCGGCGGTGCTCGAGTCCAACGCCTCGTGGCTGCCGCTGATCCTGGCGCGCAGCTCGAACTTCTCGAACCTGTTCGCGTTCCAGCGCGACAACCGGCTCATCCGCGATCCGGTCGAGGTGTTCAACGAGCGCTGCTTCATCGGCTTCGAATCGGACGAGACGATGGTCTATCGCCTGTGGGACGTATTCCAGGACGTCGCGATCTGGTCCTCCGACTATCCCCACCACGACGCCGAGGACGCGTGGGACGCGCTCCGCCACATGACCGAATGCGACGTGCCGGCGAAGGCGCAGCAGAAGCTGCTCGGCGAGAACGCGCGACGGCTCTACGGCATCGAGCCGGTGACGACGGTCGAGGAGCGAATCGAGAAGTACGAGCCGGCGATCCTGCCCTGGTAGACGCCGCGGCGACGCGCTATGGCGCTTCCTGCCCTGCGTCTCGAATGATCGACCTGCCGAGGAGACGCCGGCGATCGCTGGCCACCGTCCCGATGACGCCGATACGCTCTCCCGACCTCATGAACGCGTACTCGCTTTGTG
>WNGM01011988.1_pt1 | contig 10309 bp, 12 predicted proteins | sample 5400571 | NCBI WGS metagenome assembly WNGM01 (sample SAMN13153378, study PRJNA577476) | soil metagenome | isolation source: 100 cm soil or saprolite under Garry oak tree replicate 2 | place: USA:California | collected 2016-06-15 | reverse complement strand
TTCTCCGCAACCGCTTCAACATTCTTTCTTTGTATCATGGTTAGCCAAGTCACATGGGGCCACTCTCTTCTGATCTTGCCGTGCGATCGCAACGATCACGCCGGCGGAAATCTCTCAAACGGAGTCACTGCTGAGGTCACTTGGTTGGCAAACCACAAATGTAGCTGCGCGGCAGGCGACGTATCCGATTTTCTGGGCTTCCAGCAACTTGTCAGCAAACGGGTTCCGTGCCCAAGGGATCTACGCCGGCGCCAGTTCAATTTTCTTCCCTGACGCGTCCATTGCTTTGATCGTGAACGAACGCACTTGACCCTCGCGGTATGGCTCGGAACTCGCGGCCGCCGCGGATTTCACGCCGCCCTTCCAGGCCGCCGCCAATTGTGCCGCCAGCGATCCGCCCGACGCGGGCGCGAGCGCGCCAGGCGCGGCTTCTTCGACGATACACACGCCTTCGACGCCCTCGCCCAACTGTACCGTCACCGTGTTTCCCCGGACGTGTAGTACGCGTCCGCTGACGCGGTCGCCTACCGCCGCCGCTTGCGCAAACTGGCCGGCGGAGGTCGCCTCAAGCTGCTTCATGCCCAGCTTCAAGCGCTTCGTTTCCGGATCGGCCGACAAAATCACCGCACGCACAACTTGTCCGACTTTCACCACTTCGCTGGGATGCCCGATGCGCTTCTCGTTTGTGAATTCGGAAACGTGGACCAGGCCGTCGATGCCCTCCTCCACCTCCACGAAAGCCCCGAACGTAGCAAGTCTTGTGACCTTGCCCTCGATGACTTTTCCGTTCGGGTAACGCTCCTTAATCGTGTTCCAAGGATTCCCCAAAACCTGCCTCAGCCCGAGGCTCAGACGCCCCGCCGCGCTGTCCACCTTCAGGACCACGGCCTCGACGCGCTCGCCTTTCTTCAGCACGTCGCTTGGACGCTGGATGCGTCTGGTCCACGACATTTCCGACACGTGGATCAATCCTTCCACGCCGGGCAGCACTTCGACAAACGCGCCGAAATCCGTCAGCCTGGTGATCTCGCCCGTCACGCGATCGCCCGGATTCAGGCTCGCAACCGCTTCTTTCCACGGGTCGGGAGACATCTGCTTCAGGCCGAGCGAAATCTTGCCGGCCTGTTTGTCGAGCTTCAATACCTTCAGGTCAAGCACATCGCCGACCGCCAACTCCGTCGAAGGATCGGCCACGCGCGACCAGGAAATGTCGCCGACATGCAGCAGGCCGTCGACGCCACCAATGTCGATGAACGCGCCGTAACCGGCAAGAGCCCGCACCGTACCGCGCAATACCGCGCCTTCTTCCAGAGCCGCGAGCGTGTTCTGCCGCACCTGGTTGGCTTCCTCTTCCACCACCAGGCGACGATCGACGACTACATCTTCTTCGTCGACGTCGAGCTTGATGATGCGGCATCGGATCTCCTGCCCCACCAGCTTTTCCATCTCCTCGGCGTCGCGGATGCCGCTGCGCGAAGCCGGCATGAACGCGCGCGTTCCCACGTCCACCGTAAAGCCGCCCTTCACCGTGGCGGTTACGCGGCCGGCCACAATTTCCTTGTTTTCGAAGGCGCGCGTCAGCCCTTCCCAATCGCGCGGACGCGGACCGGTGATGCGCGAAAGCGTCACCATACCCTCGCTGTTGTAGCCGGTGATCGCCACATCAAAGCTGTCGCCGCGCTTCACACTAAGATTACCCTCCGCGTCGAGAAGATCGGCGGATGCAATCACGCCCTCGGCTTTCTCGCCGTAGTCGATCAGAAGGAAGTCGCCGGACACACCAACAACGGTGCCGCGATGCGGCGGGGGCCCGGCCGTCTTGCTCTTGCCTTTACCTTTGGGGGCGGGCGCGGCAGCGCCTTGAGGAGCGATGCGGCTGTTGCTTTCGAACTCATTGAGAATGTCGGCGAACGACTTGTCCGCCGTCTCTTCACCCTGTTCCCGAGGATCGTTTACCATCGTTTAATACTATATCAACGCCGTCCGGAAGAAGTCTTTCCAGCAGAAGGGCCGTAACAAAATGGCACAAGGCTCAAATAAAGCTCTCAGCCGAGTAACACGTTTCGAGGACTGACCACGCCGTCCGCGCCAACTTTGGTGGCCTTCGGCATCATCTTCTTGATGGCGCGGCCACTCCTCCTTTGCAAGGAGGGGAATACGTTCTTGTTCAACATTTCTACCGAAAAAAGGCCTCCAGGGATGTCTGTTTTTGAATGGTGTCAGTTGATCCAAGACTCCCCCTTCAGTACTGCCATTCGCGAATCCCGTATCGTTTTTCCGATCATTGAAGGCACTCACGTCCTCACGCTGGCTTTGTCCGTCGGCATGGTGATGTGGTTCGACCTTCGTCTGCTGGGCATCTCCATGCGGCGGCATACCGTGTCCGAAACGTTCGGATACGTTAAACCCTGGATGTTTAGCGGGTTCATTATCATGTTTACCAGCGGCGGGCTTCTTTTCTGGTCGCAACCGCTAAGGTGTTACGTCAGCGGATATTTTCTAGCAAAACTCATATTGCTGGTGTTGGCAGGTGTGAACGTTATGGTTTACCACTTCACGATCGACCGGAGCCGGGAACAATGGGACAAGTCGCCGATCCCGCCGCTCCAGGCCCGCCTGGCCGGTCTTGTGTCTCTTCTCTTGTGGATGGGCGTTATCGCTGTTGGACGAATCATGGCCTACACCTTTTAAAGAGTAGATAACGTGTTGGAATCGCTTCGTCCTTTTATAATGTGGGCGTACAACGCCCCAGTGGCGTTGTGGGTTCGGGAATCATCATGGGCATTTGCGACGCTGGAAGTCGTCCACCTGTTCGGATTGACCATGCTGCTGGGATCCGTTCTCATGCTGAGTCTCCGCTCTTTTGGCCTCACAATGCGGAAACATTCCATCGGACAAGTTGCGCGGGATCTCTCGGTTGGCATGTTCGCCGGGCTTGCGCTCAATGTATCGTCCGGGATCCTGATGTTTGCCTCCGGAGCGGTGAGGTACTGGGTAAGCGGGCCCTTCCAATTCAAGATGGTCTGTTTATTGGTGGCGGTTGTCGTTCAGTCTTCACTTTATCTGAAAGTGACGCGATCGAACGATCAGCAACTGAACCTTCGGCGAACCAGGCTGGCTGGCGGCGTCGCATTGTTGCTCTGGATCAGTGTTGGTGCGGCGGGCAGGGCAATCGCGTTCATGTAGACCTTGACATGACCAACAGCGCCAATTAGTCTCGGGCCTACATCTGTTTTTAGTCTTCAAAGCAGGAACCATTTCGGAGGTATTACGATGAGATGCACTTTGCTTGGAACCATGGTTGTCGGGATTATTCTGGCGGCGCAGCCGGTGTCGGCGCATCACGCCGGAGCAACGAAGTATGACGAGAAAAAGCCGGTAACGTTGAAAGGAACGGTGACCAAGGTCGAATGGATGAATCCCCACGTCTACTATTACATCGACGTGAAGGATTCCAGCGGCAAGGTGCAGAACTGGGCCGTTGAAGGCGCTCCGCCGAATGTTCTTTACCGCCGCGGCTGGAAAAAGGATTCCTTGAAGGTCGGCGACGTCGTGACCGTGGAAGGGTTCCTGCCCCGGCAGGCGGGACTGCATGACATCAATGGACGGACCGTAACGCTCGCCGACGGCCGCAAGGTTTTCGGCGGCGCCGCTGATGGACTTCCCGGCGGACCAGCGTACTAAAGGAGCCGCGCATGAAAAAGATGACGAAGAGATCATTCTCCGCTTTGTTGTCGATCGTGGCCGCTGTGGTGATGGTTTCCATTCCCGCATTCGCCCATCATGGAACCAACATCTCCTACGACCATGCCCATCCGATCACATTCAAGGCCACAATGACCGAATTTCGATTCAGCAATCCTCATGCGCAGATCTTCTTCGACGTCGTCGATGAAAAAGGCAACGTCGCGCACTGGAATGGAGAGCTGACCAATCCCAGCAACCTGGCCAGAAACGGCTGGACCAGGAAACGTTCCGAGAGCGAACTTAAGCCCGGCATGCCGCTCACCATTACGGTGTTTCCTTCCAAAGCGGGAACCACGACCGGTGTGGTTTCGAAGATTCTGAACGAAAAGGGTGAACAGATACTGCTGGGCCGAGACGCACGTATCGAGTAGGAGTGCAACATGCCAAACCGCTTCATGACCATAATTGTGACCGCCTCGACTCTGCTGACATTGTCGTCGCCGGCCCTCGCTCAGAATGCTCCGCGGCAGGCAGCTCCGGCCGCCTCGGCCAAAGCTCCCTTGGATCCCCATGACCTGAATGGCATCTGGAGCCGGAATAACCAGGGATGGGGCGGCGGCGGGACCTGCCGCGAATGTGGAGACCGTGGATTCGGCAATGATGTCCCCCCCATGACACCGGAAGGCGAGAAGCTGTTCAACTCCTATAAGCCGTCTTATGGTCGGGAGCTGGGAAGCGCAGCGGCCGCCAAAAACACCCAGGAACATATTGGGCGGCGGCGGGCGGTTCCTCCGGCTCAGGGTACCGACATTGTCAACGAGTGCAATCCCTCGGGCATTCCCCGCATTCTGCTCTATCCGGATCCCGTGGATTTTCTTCAAACGAAGGATCGCATCGTCCAGTTTTTCCAGTGGACCAGCCAATGGCGCACCATCTGGATGGACGGACGCAAACTACCCGAGGAGCCGGATTTTCGCCGATGGAACGGATACTCGGTCGGTCACTGGGAGGGCGATACGCTCGTCGTCGACTCCTACGGCTTTGACGGACGCTCATGGGTCGATCATTTCGGTTATCCGCACAGTGATGACATGCGGCTTCAGGAACGTTATCGCCGCATCGACCATGACACCCTGGAACTCCATATGACCCTCACAGACCCGAAGATCTACACGAAGCCCTGGGTCAGTGATCCGAAACGGTTCAAGCTCCTGCCAAAGGAAATCATCTCCTACGATGGCTGGTACGGCATTCTTGAAGAAATCTGCGCTCCCATTGATGCCGTCGATAACTTCAAAAACAGAGTCATGGATCCTGCCGGCGGAGTAACCCACAAGTAGCGGCTTAGCCGAGTGCTGAGAAACCAGAATCGAGCACGTAGTCGGGGTCGCTCACACACCGTGCTTTCAAAAGCGCATTCCGAAACATGATTCTGTGAGCGACCACACCGGCTGCGCCTTTTCGCTGTGGCTTCGCGTCATCGATTGATGGCGCAGCCACCCCTCTGCACCAGGCTGCACCAGGAGGGGAATTCGCCATGCCCAAGGATGCAGGGACAATCCGGTTGCCAGCCGGTTTCGAATGTGACACAATGTGACACATGAAATCGATTTCAATTCGCGAGTTGCACGAAAAGACCGGCGAGTGGGTCCGGAAAAGCGAGAGGCTCGGCGCCATCACGGTGACCGACCGCGGCAAGGCAGTGGCTCGGATAGTTCCGGTGGAGGCTGCTTCGACGATCAATATGTTCTCGGCGCGCAAGCTGCGTCGAGGTTATGCGCGCATGCTCGGCTCGCTCAACCGTGGCACGGACAGCACGCGGTTGGTTTCTGAGGACCGGAATCGGACGTGAGCTATTTCGATTCGGCATATATCGCCAAGTTTTATGTCGACGAACCGGAAAGCGATGCCGTCCGGCGTTTGGCCGAAACGCTCGGACGCGTGCATTGCTGCGCGCTCGGACGCGTCGAGGTAGCAGGTGTCTTTCATCGCAAATGGCGCGAAGGCGCATTTACAGAGCGCGAGTTCCGCGAAGTCTCTGCCCAATTCTTCGACGATTGTGCGGCCGGGTTGTGGACATGGTTTTCGGTGACGGATGGCTTGATCGCGAGTGCCGCGGAGTCCCTTCGGACGCTGAGCAAGCGTGTCACGATTCGGTCGGCGGATGCATTGCATCTCGTCTGTGCCAGGGAGAACGGGCTGCGACGTCTCTATACCAACGACCGTCATCTGCGGCGGGCGGCGCCGGCGTTCGGAGTCGAAGCACGGACCATCTGATCGGGTGCTGCAGTTCAAAGCTAAAAGAAAGGAAGGGAGCGCAACTTTGCGGTTGGCTCCCTCCGGGACTGCGGCGTTACTTCAGAGGCAGAACGTGATCGGGATCAATGGCGATTCTCATGATGTCGCGGGGAACGGCTGTGGTCATTGAAGGCGTATGCGGCACGCCTGTTGGAGCGATCAACATGTCGCCGGCTTCGAGTGCTTGCTGCGTGCCCCCCTTGAAGTCCCCGGATACGCTGGGGCCTCGCACCACCTTGGTGGCGTAGCTGTTGGGATCATCGGGCTTCGGATTCTCGAGTGTGCCGCCGATCATGAAGCCGCCCGCGCCTCGCATGAAGTAGTAAATTTCGGCGATCGATGTGTGATACCACCCGCTCTTGGCAGGCGTCTGTGGTCCCTTTGGCATGTTGGCGCTGTGGAGCACATAAACCCCGACACGATAGTTGATGACGGGAAGATCGACGGTGCGGAGACATCCGCCTTCGGGATGTATACCCAGGCCGTCGACATTTTCGAAGCGGGCTTCCCTGTCGCGACCGGCACGGGCTTTGCAGCCTGACCCGTGGACGGGAATATCGGCATCACCTTGTGCGGATCGATCACGACGCGGATGATCTTGGTCCTCTCGGTGAAATCGCCCGGGCTGTGCGGCACGCCGGGCCCGACAATAAGTACATCTCCGGCTGTGAGCTTCTGATTGGTAAAACCCTTCAGCGTGCCCGTCACGCTTGGGCCTCTCACTTCCCTGCGCGAGCGGTCGTCGGGTTCCTCGGTCGGGTTCTCAACGTCACCGCCAACGCGCCAAGATCCCGAACCGCTGACGAGCAGGTAAACTTCGGCGATATCGCGGTGGTAAAAACCGGTGACGGACTGGCCGGCCGGCCTTGGCGGCGTCGGTTCGGTATTGAGTGTATACACGCCGAGATTGAATTTGCCGGCATCCACCATGCGGACCGGCGCGTCATTGGGAACCGCCTTGTTTTCGATTGCCTGCTGTACCTTCTCGATAGAGGCTTTCGGAATAAATGTGAAGGTTCCGGGCAGACTGCCCGTGGGTTTTGCGGCCTGACCTCGAGCCTGGACGGAAGTCCGGCTCGTCAGCAACAGTGCGAACAGCAGTGCCGCAACGCACCACATTGCCGTGATACGCATGTTGATCTCCTCCAAGGTCGAAAATTTCTTCCGATGTTACCACCTTTGCGGCAGCTACCGAGGTTCGATCGGTGCACTGTTAGAACGTCGCGCAGAAAACCCTTCGAGAAGATCTCTGTGCTGACTTCAATAGCGATCACATTAGAATCAATAATCTGAACCCACGAAGTTGCTGAAGGAGGATTCTTCCATGTCAATGCAGACAGCGTCCGTATCATCTGCTGCGGCCGTACTACAGATTCTTTCAGGCTATTGGTCTTCACGCGCCGTTTACGCCGCTGCGAAATTAGGGATTGCCGATCTTATTCAGGACGGGCCGAAAACGGCTGCCGAGCTTGCATCACGAACGGAAACGCACCCGCCGTCGCTATATCGGCTACTTCGGGCACTGGCGAGTATTGGCTGGCTGACGGAAGATGAAGGGCGGTTTGGACCGACTCCGCTGACGCCAGGCATTCAGAGCGGCGTTCCCGGTTCGCTGCGAAATCTCGCGATAACCGAATTGGGACAAGAGCACTATCCCGCTTGGGAGGATCTTTTGTTTAGCCTCAGGACTGGCGACATCGCTTTCAACCATGTCTTCGGAATGCAGAACTGGGAATATTGGGCCAGCCATCCCGAGCACGCGCAGATTTTCAATCAAGCGATGTCCGAGGTGACTGCAGTGACAGAACCCGCTGTTCTGGCGGCCTATGAGTTTTCCGATTTCAACAAAATCGTAGACGTTGGAGGTGGCAGAGGCACTCTGATTGCCTCGATCCTGCGAGCATGCCCGAAAGCGCGTGGTGTAGTGCTCGATCTACCCCATGTCATCGAATTAGGCAGGCAGCACATTCAGGAGCAGGACCTGGGCGCCCGCTGCGACCTTATAGCTGGAGACTTCTTTGAACGGGTGCCGGAGGGTGGCGATGTTTACATTCTGAAGTGGGTTATTCACGACTGGGATGATGAGCGCAGCATCGCGATTCTCAAGAGCTGCCACCGCTCGATGCCGCCGACTGCCAAGCTGCTGGTAATCGAAGCAGTCATACCCGTTGGAAACCAACCGTTCCTTCACAAGTTCATGGATCTGAATATGCTCGTGATGACCGGCGGCCGCGAACGAACAGCGGCGGAATATCGAGCATTGTTTGAAGCTGCTGGGTTTCATCTGAATCGGATCATTTCAACTCCGATGGAGGTCGCGGTGCTCGAAAGCATCCGGCGTAATGTTTGAAACCGCCGGAATGTTCGCGACACCAGCAAGGGACCAATGGAAGAGGTTGAATAAGCCACTGGTGGGTTGGTGGGAGTGCGATCCGGAGATTACCAGAACAGAAATGAAGCTGACAGCTCCAGTAAAATATCCGGGCAGTGACAAATAATGACTCCCGTTTTATGAGGTGCTGCCCCTGCCTTTTCACATAAAAAGGTTTTACAATAAACGTAGAAGCAGCTTCCACGGATTTGAGAGGTGAGATTTTGTCTAAAAAACTTGTCCTTTCACTGATGATGATGGGTGTACTGGCATATTCCCACTCCGCTTTTGGGCAAACAGTCCCAACAGGACAACAACGCATCGTACAGGAGATCATCGTCAACGGCCAGCAGGCGCAGGGTGTGATGGTCGTCCAAAACGGAACGGTCCAAGGCCACACCTGCCCATCCCCGCAACACTACGTCACGGCCGATCAATCCTCCAGTGGATGGGCGTGCTTTGAACAGACGACGGGAATGTGGCTACTCCATGCTCAACCGCCGCCACAGACTACATACGTATACCAGCAGCCCCCGGTATACGTCCCGGCCCCGACCATTCCAATCTATAGCTACTATCCGTATGGCTATGATCCGTACAGCTACTATCCCTACGGCTATTATCCATACATCTTTGGTCCGCGATTCGGTGTTGGATTCGGCTTCGGGTATCGTTCACCGATCTTCGTAACCAGACGCTTCATAAGCAGACCTTTCGCGCCGTTCGTCCAGCCCAGACCATTTGGCGGGTTCAGACAGGCGAGAGCGGGTGTAGCATTCGGGCGTATCGGGCGGAGATAAATCCAGCCGCGGCAGCCAGGCTTCAAACTCCTGCTCCCCCACGCGAAGGGAATTCTCGACCGGTGCACGGCGAGCAATTCCTGCCCGAAAATGGCGAGAGTTTTCATCCGACTTGGGAAGGGGGATCAATGAAACGCATTTGGATCGCTTTTTTCATTGGATTGGTGGGATCTTCGGTGACCTGCGGGAGCGTCTGGGCGCAAGCGACGGCGCAGATCAGCGGCACCGTTCGAGATCAGAGTGGGGCGGTGCTGCCTGGTGTGGAAGTGACAGCAACGCAAACCGATACGGGCATCGCCAGAACTGCCGTCACGAATGAGACCGGATCCTACATTCTGTCGAACCTGGCGTTGGGTCCGTATCGATTTGAAGCGGCATTGCTCGGTTTTCGTACGTTTGTACAGACCGGAATTGTCCTGCAGGTCAACAGCAACCCGGTGATCAACCCGGTTCTGGAGATCGGTCAGGTCACCGAACAGGTCGAGGTGCAGGCCAATGCCGCGCTCGTGGAAACGCGGAACACCGCTGTGGGTGCGGTCATCGAGAACGAGCGGATTCTGGAACTGCCACTTGAGGGACGCAGGGTCACCGACCTGATCACAATCTCGGGCGCCGCTGTCCAGGGGGTTGCAGGCTCCGTACCGGGCGGTTTTATTCGGGGTACGAGTGGAGCAGCTAATCTTGTCTCCATCGCTGGCGGACTGCAGTTCGGAGTGATGTATGCCCTGGACGGAGCCATGCATAACAATGCGTACGACAACTCGCAAATGCCATTCCCGTTCCCGGATGCGCTCCAGGAGTTTAAGGTGGAAGTCAGCGGCAGCGCCGCTGCGAGCGGCAGCCGGGGATCAGGCGGCCAGGTCAACGCGGTCACCAAGTCGGGCACGAATGAACTGCATGGCAACGCGTTTGAATTTGTGCGCAATTACGCGTTCAACGCTCGAAACTTCTTTGCCCTGCAGCGAGACAATTTGAAGCGCAATCAGTTTGGCGGAACGCTGGGTGGACCGATTTTGAAGAACAAGCTCTTCTTCTTCGGAGGCTATCAGGGGACCATAACCCGCTCCACCGGGGGGGACACGCCCGGCTATGTTCCAACGGCGGCGATGATGGCTGGTGACTGGACGACGTTCACCTCTCCAGCGTGTAATGC
>WNGM01012939.1_pt1 | contig 10311 bp, 8 predicted proteins | sample 5400571 | NCBI WGS metagenome assembly WNGM01 (sample SAMN13153378, study PRJNA577476) | soil metagenome | isolation source: 100 cm soil or saprolite under Garry oak tree replicate 2 | place: USA:California | collected 2016-06-15 | reverse complement strand
TTGATTATTGCTGAGGATATCGTGGGAGAAGCCCTGGCCGCGCTGCTGGCCAACAAAATGCGCGGCACATTTCATGTTCTAGGAGTGAGAGCACCAAGCTTTGGTGACCGTCGTGAAGCGATGATGGAAGATATCGCCATCATGACAGGAGGGCGTGTCATCAGCGAGAAGGTAGGTCTCAGGCTAGAGAAAGCTACTGTTAAAGACCTGGGGACGGCTCATAGCGTAACCACGACAAAGGACTCTACGGTGATCGTAGACGGCGGCGGCAGTAAAACGGCTATTCAGTCACGTATACGCGAACTCCGCGCCCTTCTTGCTAACGGCGCGGGTGACTACGACCGAGAGAAACTCCAGGAACGGATGGCAAATTTAACAGGTGGGGTTGGAGTGATCAAAGTCGGGGCCGCTACCGAGGTTGAGATGAAGGAGAAGAAGCTGCGTATGCAAGACGCATTGTCGGCAACACGCGCTGCTCTTGAAGAGGGTGTTGTTCCTGGTGGTGGCGTAGCCCTGGTGATTGCACTTCCAGCCCTGGACAGCGTCAAGACAAAGATGCCAGAAGAAATGACAGGGGTAAATATCCTGCGGCGTGCCATGGAAGAGCCTCTACGTCAGATCGCTATGAACGCCGGGTATGACGGCCCTGTTGTCGTTGCCAATGTTCGCGAAAAGCCGTTTGGATACGGCTTTGATGCGATCAGCGGTCAATATGTAGATATGTTCAAAGCCGGCATCGTCGATCCCTTGAAGGTGACGCGGGCAGCCTTACAAAATGCTGTTAGTATCGCAGCCCTGCTTCTAACAACAGACACGCTTATTACTGATAAGCCGGCTCATATTCCAGGTTTCAAAGATATCGAGTTTGGCCTCTAAGGGAGACGCTCGCAAGGAGTGATCTACTGACGAGCCTTGTCGCGCAGCTCCCGGCGCAAGAATTTGCCAGTAGGCGTCTTGGGCAGCTCCTCCAAAATCTCAATATGCCTGGGATACTTATAATTTGCCATGCGCTGCTTACAAAAGTGGATCAACTCCTCGGGTGTGACCTTTCCCTCAAACCCGCTTTTAAGGGCAACATAGGCTACGACCGTTTCGCCCCGGTAAGCATCTGGCACACCCACCACACCGGCTTCACGCACGGCAGGATGCTGGTACAGGACATCCTCTACCTCGCGTGGCCACACTTTGAACCCAGAAGCAATAATCATATCCTTCTTACGGTCAACCAGGTAAAACCAGCCCTCTTCGTCCATTCTAGCAACATCACCAGTATATAGATAGCCGTCACGGATTGCATTGGCAGTTTCTTCTGGTTTTTCCCAATAGCCAGCAACGACCTCCGGCCCTTTGGTAATCAATTCGCCAACCTCGCCGGGCGGAAGGTCCTGACCAGTAGCCACATCTAGCACTCGACAGATAGTGTTTGGGATAGGTACACCAACCGATAAGGCGCCTGAGTCGGTATCAACGGGGGCATGTCCTCCCAATGGGACGGCATGCGATGGGGAAGTCGTTTCCGTCAACCCGTAAATGTTGTGGATATAGACCCCAGTAAGCTCCTGGAAGTGTTCGACAATAGCAGGAGACACAGGGGCGCCGCCGCTGAACGCCTTTCTCAGCGATGAGAGGTCACGTGTTTTGAGGTCAGGGTGATTCAACAGCGCGATGAACACTGTAATTGCCGCCACCGTAAAACTTCCACGCCACTTCTCTATAAGCCGCAGCGTCTCGGCCGGGTCGAAGCGGTAAAACATAATAATGGGCATGCCGGCCAGCGCGGCCACGGCGAGGTGAGCGATCAGGCCGGTGATGTGGAAGAAAGGCGCTACGCCAATGACGACATCATTGCTGTCAAGCTGCATCCACTGTTGATAGAAGGTCGCATTAAACACAACATTGCCATGCGTATTCATTGCCCCTTTTGGTCGGCCAGTTGTGCCAGAAGTGTAGGTAAGAAAGGCCACATCTGCCGGTGTAAGGGTGGCGGGTTGAATGTTCGCTCCATCAAACTGTGCCAGGAGTTCGAGCATATCCAGAGTTTCATCGAACCGCTGCTTGCTGGAGGATCCAAGTAGTGCTGGAACTGATTCCCTGGCAACAAAATCTAGTTCGCTGGTGGTAATGACAAACTCAACCTTCGTGTTTGCAATGATGTCCCGGGCGATTGTTTCGTACAACGATTCTAGGCAAATAAGACCCTTTGCTCCAGAGTCGTTGAGGTGGTACTCAAGCTCCCGCTGCTTGAACATAGGATTGCATGGTACGACGATAGCTCCTACTTTCCAGGCACCATACAGAGCAATCAAGAATTGGGGAATGTTCTGTGAGTAGAGTGCTACACGATCACCATGTGTAACTCCGCGCCCCTGGAGAGCCGCAGCCAGAGCAGTACTTTTGTTGTCGAGTTCGCTGTAGCTCATGGATTGGTCGAAGTAGTATATCGCTGCTTGCTCAGGCATAGCCTTGGCCGTTTCGAGAAACATTTCAAGTCCATTGGCAAACCGAGTGGTAAGCTGTGGGGGTATGTAACTGGGATAGTGCTTGAGCCAGGGGCGTCCTTCGTAGGCTGTCCTGGGAGTAGATGCCTTAAATGTCGAGTCGTCTTTCATTAGAATCCTCCTTGTCCGGTGCAGATTCAAGGGACCTTTTGGGGAAAAGGGAAAAGTTGGGGACACCCCAAACCCCGGCAGGGAGGCTTCGCCCCCTGCACCCCCTTACCTAATGCTCGTGGCTGGTACTACTGGCGTTGGGTTCAGCGTGACTGTGGTGGTCATGGTGGTGATGATGACCGTGGTGACTGTGTTCGGTGACCGTTGATGTAATCTCTTGCTTATCAGACTTCAGCGACGGATCACGTAGTTCGGGATACTTCTCTTCTAGCTTCGCTTCTTGCTCGATACGCTTACGCCAGTAGCGCAATGTTTCCGGATCGCCTCCATTCGTATCATTCCAACTCGTAGGCCAGGCCGTACGCCCTGGTCCAGGATCAACTCTGCCGCCGACGGTAAAGGTCGACATCACCCGCCGGGCCTGTTCGCCGCCACAGACAGGGCAGGGTCTCTGCCCGCTTGCATCTGTGAACGTCAGGACCAGGTGTGAAAAGACCTCGCCGCAATCCAGGCAGTGATACTCGTAAATGGGCATTATGCTCACTCCCTCCATTCTATAAGGGCCATGATCTTTCCTGGAGGTCTTACACAGGTTGGTTTTTTCCCCAGATGAACACATCCCTCAGCAGCAGGCGGCCACAAGGGCCCACCCTCCGCATCCACGCCACTCCCGCCCCTACGCGAGGCTGTTCCCAGGCGGCTTCCCAAAAACCTACCCGTGTAAGACCATAAGGGCCGTAGTCTTCCCGGAACGAAATCCGTGAGAGACTGTAATGCTCCAGCTAAGAGCAGTTCAACCTACCAGTATTCGAAGCTGCTTTGGATGATTTGCCTCAGTTCTTCAGCACCTACATCTCGTGGACAATTGACCAGCAGCCGCTGCTGTTTGAGCGTGCCTTCAATCAGTGCACCTGCATCGGCATCTCCATAGCCGAGCGCTGCCAGACCATTCGGGATCCCTGTGTCACGCATCAGCGAGAGCAAGGTGCGTGGAAGTACCTCCGGCATCTCTGCCGCTGTAAGCCCGTTCACATTGGCTCCCAGCAACTGGGCGGCCCGCAGGTGGCGCTCAGAATTAACAGGATATGTCCAGCGGAACGTAGAAGGCGCGGTGATGATGACCGAAAGGCCATGCGGGATTATCGGCTCGTCTTTCGGGTAATCCGGGGGTGAGAAGTTTTTCACCAGGCCAGCAATCGGATAGGCAATCGCATGTGGCACATGGACGCCGGCGTTACCAAAGCCGATACCAGCGTAGGTTGCGGCAAGGGCCATATATGTCCGTGCTTCCACATCCATGCCATTGAGAACAGCCCGGCGCAAATAGCGTCCCAGGTATTCCAGCGCCTTCTCACACCACAGGTCGCTGATAGGGTTGCTACCGACATAGACCGGGCGCTCCTCCGGTTTGTGTTTGGGACGAGCGTCGTATGGCCGGCTCGTGTAGGATTCGAGTGCATGGGTCAGCACGTCGAAGCCCGGGTAGGCCGTTGCCATTGGAGGCAGCGTCACCGTATTCAATGGGTCGATGATAGCCATAGTGGGACGCAGGTAACGATGTGAGATGCCTGTCTTGACCTTCAATGACAGAACATCCATGATTGCCACCGCCGTGGTTTCACTGCCGGTGCCAGCCGTTGTGGGCAGAGCCACCAGGGGCTTGAGAGGCCCGGGAACGGGCAGACCCTTGCCGATGGGTTTGTTGACGTAGTCCAGCACCGGCGCTGGATAGGCGGTGAAAAGGTTGGCGGCCTTCGCTGAATCAATACTGCTGCCACCGCCAATGGCAACAAAACCATCGTAATCGCGCCCACGTACGAATGAGGCAATGGCCTCAAACGATTTATCTGTTGGCTCGACATGTACATCGTCGAAGATATCAGCACTGATACCATCTTCCTGTAGCAAGGTACGCACCCGCTCTGGCAGGCCAAGTTTCATGACCCCATGGTCGGTAACGATCAGCGCGTGTCGCACTCCCAGGCGCTTGAGATCGTATGCCACTTCGTCAGTGGCTCCGACTCCGACCTTGATGGGTGTCATCTCCATGGTGAAGACAGTTTCGTTGGGGATATCAAGGCAGCCCATGTTCTGTTCCTTTCTTCCTGGTGGATTGTCCACCCTTATTTGATGGGTGGGAACCTGGCACCCACAAGGGATGCCACTACATTTCACCCATCGATACTAGTCGTAGAAAGCTTCGGGCGCGAGACGAATTTCCTTGATCTGCTTGGGATCATGCCCAAAAATGATCGTCGCGTCACGCATACTGGCGAAGCCACGGATGCGCTCGACAGAGTTTAACCAGCCCAGACTGTCCCAGACAATAGCCGCTCCTACTGGTGGTGGACCATAGCTCTCACGCATATAGGCGGCATCCGAGGTGAAAATCATCGTGCCCGTGTTGGGCAGGTCGACCATCAGGCACATTGTGCCCCAGGTATGGCCGGGAGCTTCGAACAAACGAACACCCTCCAGGATCTCTGTATCCTCGCTCAATTGCACCCAGCGCAGCCCGTCCACCATGTAATCTTTTTTGAGATGGAAACCCTGCACCTCACCTGGGATCGAAATAGCCCCCTGATACTCTTTTCTGTGAACGAGGATCCTGGCATCAGTGTTTTTAAATGCCTTGATATTCCCGGCATGATCCAGGTGCAGGTGGCTCAAGGCAACATACTTAAAATCCGAGGGATCAAGCTTAAGCTGTTTGAGGCGCTCCTCGAAATACTGCTCCGGGGTGACATCTTCATAAGGAAACCAGTTCTTAGCAGCTGCGCCGGTCCAGTGTTGCTCCCAATCGCGCGGACAAGTGGTGTCGAAGAGCAGGCGGCCATCTGGATGGTCCACCACGACTGTATGGGTAGGACATGGTCCCCATTGCGACTGGGGCTGCTGGTTGCTCTTGCTTTGCATCCACTCTGCATTTACTAGCAACCACCTGTAGTCACACATCATGTTACCATGGTGCTGCACGTAGACTTTGATCGCGGGTTTTGCCATCGTGTCGTGCTCCTTTCAGTATCTTTATCTAGAAAACAAAGTGAGAAGGCAATAGGCACTAAGAGGTGAGCATACAGTCTTATGAACTACAGCAACCTGCCTTGCCACGCACGACAGGATTGCGCAGGGTGCCAAGTTGATCGATGCGAATCTGGACCAGGTCACCCGGCTGCAAGGTGAATTGTTTCTCCGGGACGAGCGCTGTACCTGTACAGAGAAATACCCCATCCGGGAAGTCGTTCTCAAGAAAGAGGTATGTTACCAGTTCCTCAAACCGGCGTTTGAGTTCTCGCGTGCTTGTCTCACCTTTCCAGTATACCTGGTTATTGCGCTCGATGGTCAGATTGTATAGCCGATGATCTCCCCATATGCGTTGATAACCAGAACCAGCTCTGGTTCTGGCACGTCCCACGTTGAATCGGTACGCACGACAATTGGTGCGTTGGGGTCAGCTACCCGTCGTGGAGTTGCTTTGAAGAAGAGTTCAGGGCGCTGCGCAGTGTACACCTTTGCATAGATGTCCGGCGTTCCACTTTCCTCCTTGCGCGCCTCTTCAGATTGCTTGTAGGTGACACCTGCGGCCCAAACCTCCGTTTTACCGTCAATCGGGGCGAGGGTATTTACAGCTGCATAGTTGCCTGTACCTGCTCTGGCAGCCTCCTCGATTTGCCCGCGCAGTTCAACGGCCTTCAGACGAAGGAGGTTGTGCAATCCTACTTCGGGCGTGCGGAAGTGACCGATGAACTGGCCGTTGCCGGTCACTCCAAGGGCCGTTCCGCCAGTGGAAGATCTGTAGCGAATAATCTGCACTGCACTGCTCCGTTTGGCGAAGAAGCCTTGTGGCTTAGCTTTACTCCCTACTAGTTTTGAAAGGCCAAAGTTTTCAAATACTGATAATAATTACACGTTTATGTAACCCAAAAAGTGACTGTGTAAGTAACTCTGCATTAGGAATGCGTTGTTGAGATTGCACTACGACAATAGCAATTCTTAGAAAGAGAGAGCGAAGGCAATCGTGAATAGCAACCAGGCATAGTGTGACTTCAAGTCAACATGATGGGCTTGTTATAGAATTGGTTCGAGCATAACAAGCATTGAAACGCATGCATGCCTGGAAACGTACCTGCTAATGAAAGTAAAAGTAGTATGAATATCCCCCTTTATAATTCAGGAACTTCATCCACCTCCGTTCCTTTCTCAATGGGAGGAGTAGAGAAGAGGGTTACGGCTATGACTGAGCAAACGAACGCTAGCAAACCGCGTGTCGGTTTTATTGGCGTCGGCGTGATGGGCCGCCCAATGGTAAGTAACCTGTTGAAGGCAGGCTTTCCCTGCACGATTTATGATGTCAACCCCATACCTGTCGAGGCTCTGGCAGCAGAGGGTGCAACTTCAGCAAATAGTGCAGCGGAAGTTGCAAAGGGAAGTGATATTTTCATAACGATGGTGGTAAATGATGCCCAGTTTGCAGCTACCCTCTTTGAGCCAGGGAACGCTGCTTCCGCGCTGGAGCCTGGCGCAATCGTCACCGGTATGAGTACTATGAGCGTGAGAATGGTGCGGGAAGCCGCCGCACGCCTGAAAGAAATGGGTGTATATTACCTGGATGCTCCAGTCAGCGGTGGAGAGATAGGCGCTACCGGGGGGACGTTGAGCATCATGGTGGGTGGCCCCAACGAGATATTTGAACGCTGCCGTCCCATGTTTTCGGTGCTGGGATCAAATATCTATCATGTTGGGCAGAACGTGGGTGACGGTCAGGCTGTCAAAATGATCAATCAGCTTATGGTCTGCGTGCATAATGCTGTGGCGGCAGAGGCACTCGCTTTAGGAGAGAGGGCTGGCCTGGACAAAGCAATGCTGCTTGAGATCATCAGCAAGAGCGCAGGCAATAGCTGGATATTTTCGGACAGAGGAGCGCGCATGGTTTCTGAGCAATTTTCACCGCCAAAAAGCGCTCTCAGTATCCTGGTGAAAGATTTGGGATTTGTGGTGGATACCGCCAACAACATGGGTTACCCTCTTATACTGGGTAGTGTTACTTACCAACTTTACAAGATGGCAAGCATCAAGGGTTGGGACAAACTGGATGACTCGATCATGATAAAGCTGATGGAGGAGATGGCTGGTTTGGGTAATTAAAGAATGAGTTGCTGAGGTGAAAGCGTATTAGTTTAGCCCATCCAGGAGGTTACCATGAGGAACAGATTTGAAGGAAAAGTCGCTTTAGTGACAGGCGCAGGGTCGCCGCGTGGTATCGGGCGAGCGACAGCATTGGCTCTAGCAAGGGAAGGCGCGAAAGTTACTATCACTGATATAGTAGCGGATAACGTGAAACGAGTAGTGTCGGAGCTAGAAGAGATAAGCCAGGCCATTGGTGAAGTGGCAGATGTGCGAAATAAGGATCAGATGGTGCAGGTAGTCAAAAGAACGACGGAGGCATTTGGGGGACTGGATATTCTGGTAAATGTCGCTGGCTTAACACGTCCTACTTTGCTTCTCGATGTCCCTGAAGAAGAGTATGACCTGGTGCTCGATGTCAATCTCAAAGGCACTTTTTTGACGACACAAGCGGCCGTGCCTGCTTTGCTGGAGCGAGGTGGGGGTGCAATTGTCTCTCTCTCTTCCGTTTCAGGGCAAAGAGGCGGTGGAGTTTTTGGCGCATCCGCTTATAGCGCGGCAAAAGCTGGCATTATGGGCCTGACCAAGGCTCTTGCTCGTGAGTTGACGCCACGCGGAATTCGCGTCAACTGTGTTGCACCCTCCATGGTCGATACTGATATTGCTGGAGATTTACTCACACCAGAACGCAAGGTCGAGCTTGCAAAGGGCACTCTGGTGGGTCGCCTTGCCGTTGTTGAGGATATAGCCAATTGTATCCTCTTCCTCGCTTCAGATGAAAGTGCCTATTTAACCGGTGTCACGCTGGACATCAATGGCGGTATGCATATGCACTAATGGGGAAGGGGCCGCCGAAAGAAAGCGCAATACAGATGGTTACTTTAACTGAGTTATTGGCCAACCTGCCACCTGAGCCAGACGAGGCCAGCTTGTTTGTTGAAATACAGCAAGAGGTAGCTAAGAGCAGGCGCAAACTGGTGGTGATTGACGACGACCCAACCGGCACGCAAACCGTGCATGACATTGAGTTATTTACCACCTGGAATAGGCAAATGCTAGCAGAAGCTCTGCAAAAAGAACCCCGGCTGTTCTATTTGCTTACAAACTCGCGCAGCATGCCCGAAAGGGATGCGGTTCGGTTAAACCGCGAAACTGCCCAACAACTTGCAGCGGCTTCGGAGGAGACGAAGATTGGTTTTGTTGTCGCTAGCCGGAGCGACTCCACTCTAAGAGGCCACTATCCAGCGGAAATACAAGCGCTTGAAAGTGGATTAACCTCCTCTGGTGGGGATAGTTTTGATGGTCACCTCGTTGTGCCAGCTTTTTTCGAGGGTGGGCGGTATACTATTAACGATACCCATTATGTCGCTACCCCCACTGCCAACTCTGATACTCTTCAGCCTGCAAGTGAGACACCATTTGCCAGGGATCGCGTTTTCGGTTACAAAACGGCATACCTGCCTGCCTGGATAGAGGCAAAGAGTGGTGGCTACTGGAAGGCCGATCAAGTGATGAGTATAGGACTGGAGGTTATTCGTCAGGGTGGACCAGAAGCAGTAGCGTCCAAATTGCAAACGGTCGAGGGAAGTATTCCGGTAGTTATCAACGCAGCTAGCTATGGCGATCTGGCAGTGGTCGTGCTGGGTCTGCTACGGGCAGAGGCGGCGGGTAAGCGGTTCTTATACCGAACAGCAGCGAGTTTCGTCAGAATGAGAGGTGCTGTCGAAAGTAAGCCTCCGTTGGAAACCAAAGAGATTATGAGTGGCACTCAATCAGTAGAAGGTGGAGGGATAGTCGTAGTTGGATCGTATGTGCCAGACAGTAGTAAGCAGCTTGAGAACTTACTGACCTTATCCGAGGTGATAGGCATCGAGCTTCCTGTTGAGCGGGTGATACGCAACTCTGCTGAGTCGGAAACAGTCAGCCGTGAAGTAGGTCAGCAACTCGAAGCGGCAATAAAGGCTAGACGTGTTGGAGTACTCTATACCAGCCGCAAGCTGGTGACGAGCGCAAACCGAGCTGAAAATCTCGAGATTGGGAACAAGGTATCGCATGCCCTGATCGCTGCCCTCCACCAGGTGACGAGCCGGCCGCGATTTATCATTGCTAAAGGCGGCATTACGAGCCATGATGTGGCGCAAAAGGGCCTGGGGGCAGTACGAGCACGTGTGTTAGGGCAACTTTTTCCAGGCGTTCCGGTCTGGAGGCTAGAGAGTGGGCCGCAGTCAAGATTCGAAGGTGTGCCATACATCGTGTTCCCTGGAAATGTGGGCGGCCCCGAGAGCCTGAGGGAGGCCGTGAAATTGCTCAGCGGAGAAGGATGAAAAAAGCTTGTAGGGGTATCCTTGTGGTCGACCGTGGCTCGAGCATCGCCTGTGGTGTTCCGGCACACGGAGGAAAGGGCGACCACAAGGGTCAATGCCATTCAAATAAGAAGAGGGGGTAGACAAAAAGGCGACTTTCTGATAAAGAGAAGAAAACAATCCATTTCTCGACAGAAAGGCACCATTTTGATGACTTCTAGGATACTGCAAGAAATGACGACTGACAAGCTGTGCCAGCAGATCGCGTTGCCGGT
>WNGM01005087.1_pt1 | contig 10311 bp, 10 predicted proteins | sample 5400571 | NCBI WGS metagenome assembly WNGM01 (sample SAMN13153378, study PRJNA577476) | soil metagenome | isolation source: 100 cm soil or saprolite under Garry oak tree replicate 2 | place: USA:California | collected 2016-06-15 | reverse complement strand
GCATCTTGGACATCGTTCTGTTTTTCAGGATGCGCTCAATACGGGGATCAAGCTGGGTGCTGGTTGACGGGATCATTACCCTCCTGCTGGGGCTGATGATCTACCTCCAATGGCCGTCGAGTTCGGCTTGGGCGATAGGAACTTTGGTCGGCGTGAGCATGATCATCAGCGGGGTTACGCGGGTGATGCTGTCGTTGGCCGTGCGCAAGGCGGCGGCTGCGATGGGCTAGCCTCCGTATTGTCTAAAGCGCGGCGATGCGCTCCCAACCGCCGGGGTACGCGGTCACCAAACCAAGATCATCGATGCCGATCTCAGTCGAAAACCCTGTGTCGCTTTCGTAGCGATACGTGTTTTTTGCCAGCCGCAGCGTTGGGACAGCGGTTCAACCGTAAGCTCGGGGAATTTGACCCAAGCGGCAATGACCGACTCACTCTCCCCGATACCGAGGTCAAGACGCCTGATGGGGAGGGTGTTGGTAGCGGGCGTAACCGCGAGATCAACGTCGGTCCCGCACAGGCGGTTGCGTTCGCGTCGCGCTCTTCGCTGGCAGCGCTCCCGGCGGTCTATGAAGGGGCGCGCGTCGGACTCGCCTTGCCCGAAGACATCTACAACTTATTTCTGCCCCTTGCGGCCTCTATGTTCCGCGTCGGTGGGCCGATGGTTCAAATCGTAGGCGTTCTGTTCCTGACGAAGCTATACGGAGTTGTGCTCAATCCATGGCAACTCACGACGATCACGGTGATGGCTGTGGCAACGAGTCTCACCATTCCGGGTGTACCTGCAGGAGGGGTCATCGTCATGGCGCCAGTCCTGACGTCAGTAAATCTTCCGGCGGCGGGAATTGGCATTCTGCTAGCAGTCGACACGATTCCCGACATGTTCCGTGCCCCGGCGAACGTGACCGGGTGGTTGTGTGTCTGCAGCATCCTGAGCCGTGGTGCGGCTCCGACGCCGAAAGTGGGGATCGCCCAGTCAGCCGTAGGCTAAGGCTGATCCCTAATCTGTTTCGACTTGGAGCCGGGCTTCTTCCCTCTGCGAATCTCTGCCTCCGCTTGGAGCCAGTCGTCCAAGGCGAATCCGTCAATCCTGCCGCGCTGCTCATACAACTCGTAGGCGCGTAGGCGAATTTTCTCCTCGGGGTTGCTCACAGGCTTCGGTTTCCGTGAGCGAGGTTGCCGAGATTTCGGCTTAGGGGTCATGGGTGTTCCTCCTCGGTGAGCACTTCTCTCTCACATTCAGTATGCGGCGGCCCGGCGTCTGCAAGCAGTGACGGCAATCACTTTCTTCGGTCAGATCGATTTTGTAAAAATTGAGAGGTAGAGGAATAGTAAGAACGCCAGAGCACTGAGAACGCTTCTCACGGCATGCAACGCGCCCCAGTGGGAGAGCAGCCGATCTGTCTCTGCTGGCGGTCTGTTCTGTGTAGGGGAAAACAAGAGCTTATTCGTTGGCAGGATTACAATCAGCGTGAATGGGATGACAGAGCCCAGCAGGGCTCCAGCAACGACCCACCAGAATGCCGCCCCCGCAAGCCACGCTGCAATGGAAGACAGCAGGCCCACTGCTGCCAAGGTCGCCTGCATGATACTGGCTCGGCGGTAGCTGGGCGGGAACTCAGCCGCAGCTATTTCTACTCCGCATTCCATTCTTGCAGGATGTTCAACGAGGCTGATGTAGAGGGCGGCTCCCGTGAACAAGCTACAAGCTAGAACAGCAACGAATTCGGCAATTTGGCGCATCGGTTCTTCTCCGCCAGAATCTCCATAGGCATTCTGGCAATTGTGGACAGATAATAGGGCGCGTTTCCGGATGGCAACTTGGTTAAACTGTTCCCACGCTGGAGGGCCGCGCCATGGATTCTTCATCTCCCGTCAAAGTCGCAGCAGCGCAAGTCGGGTCGATTCTCTTCGACGTACCTTCAACACTGGTCAAGGTCGAACACATATGTCGGCAAGCAGCCGAGGCAAGCATACGCCTGCTGGTGTTTCCCGAGGCGCTGCTGGGCGGCTATCCGAAAGGCGCGGATTTCGGAACCAAGGTGGGCAGCCGCAGTGATCGGGGTCGCGACCTGTTCCAGCGATACTGGAATGCGGCCGTCGTTTGTCCGGGGCCGGAAACCGAGCAACTCGCCGCGTGGTGCGATGAACTGGATTTGCATATCGTGATGGGGGTCATCGAGCGCGACAGTGGGACACTCTATTGCACCACTCTAATCTTCGTCCCCGGCAGGGGATTGGTGGCCAAGCATCGTAAGTTAATGCCTACTGGTAGCGAGCGTCTTATCTGGGGCTTTGGGGACGGCTCCACTCTGCCGCTAGTGGATACGTCTATCGGCCGATTGGGTTCGGCAATCTGCTGGGAGCACTACATGCCAATGTACCGCCAGTACCTGTACGCGGGAGGGGTACAAATCTGGTGTGCGTCCACGCTGGACGAGCGGGAGATGTGGAGGGTGAGCATGCGCCACATCGCGTATGAAGGACGATGCTTCGTGATTAGTGCCTGCCAGTATTTCACGTGCGCAGACTGCCCGACTGATTTCGAGCCAGCGCATGGGAACGCGCCTGACACTGCTCTAATCCGTGGTGGCAGCATGATCGTCACGCCCTTCGGAGAAGTGCTCGCCGGGCCCCTCGAAGGGCGCGAAGGGCTGGTCGCGGCGACCATTGATCTCAAGGAGATTTCACGGGGCAAATTTGATCTGGACGTTGCCGGGCACTATGCACGGCCGGACGTATTCCGTCTCACTGTCGATCTTGCGCCGAAGTGCGCGGTATTTACGGAGAACGCGGCCGAACAGTCTCCGGCTTCAACCTCGCCTGAATTGACGCAAGCCACTCGTCTTCGTGGTTGATTCGTTCAGGGGTCGATTCTTAATCCCATATCAGCAATTGGCATAACTGCCGGACTCGGCTGCGCCATCGGCGTTCCGCCCACCACCTGCTGTTCCGTTCCTTTCCGCAACGCGAGTAGCCGAATTCCGTAATCGGAGAGGTCTCGATTTTCGGGGAGGGTGGAAGGCTGGTCAGCACCGACGGTGAAACGCTTCGATGCTGCACTATCAATTTTTCGGTTCGGTCTTAAAATCTCGCGCGATTGCCGGGCCGGCCGTTTCGGTGGTTTTCCTCTTGCTGGCCTTTGCGTGCTATGGACTCTTGGGTTCAAATCTTTTTGCGATTACCCAAGCGTTAGCCGGGCCTCGGGCTTCTGGCAAATGGACCGGACTCCAAAATTTCTTTGGAGCCGGGGCTGGAATTCTCGCTCCATCACTGACCGGATTCATCGTCAACGTTACGGGGAGCTTTGTTTGGCCCTTCGCAATCACGATGTTGATCACTGCACTAGGATCGCTGTGCTGGGTTTTTTGGTCGGTTCGGTAAAGCAGGTGGTCTGGGCTCAGCCAAGGGGAAGCGATCTGGCGCGGACAGCCGCTGAAGCGGCGTAACCAAAATTCATTTCGCCTCTCGGGCTTGTGCTGGAAACTGACAATGGTCGCGCGTGCGCTGCGATTGACCTTTGCTCAGCCGCGTCCTACCATTCCCGCCAATGGCTACCCCTTCCCAACTCGTCGGCCAGACGATCTCTCACTACCGCATCCTCGAAAAGCTGGGCGGCGGCGGCATGGGTGTGGTCTACAAGGCCGAGGACACGCGCCTGCATCGTTTCGTCGCGCTGAAGTTCTTGCCGGAGGATGTTGCTCGCGATCCGCAGGCGCTCGCCCGCTTTCGACGTGAAGCTCAGGCTGCATCGGCGCTGAATCATCCGAACATCTGCACGATTCACGACATCGGCGAGCAGGATGGCCGCGCCTTCATTGCGATGGAGTTTCTCGATGGCGTGACGCTGAAGCGCATGATCAGCGGCCTCCCGCTCGAAACCGAGAGTCTGTTGTCGCTCGCCATCGAAATTGCCGATGCGCTCGACGCGGCCCACGACGACGGAATCGTTCATCGTGACATCAAGCCAGCAAACATATTCGTGACGAAGCGTGGACACGCGAAAATCTTGGATTTTGGGTTAGCGAAGGTGACAGCCTCATCATCGGGCGGGTTTGTGGATGCGGCTATAGGCGCACAACCGACGGCGATCAGCGACGATCACCTGACTAGTCCCGGAGCAGCGCTTGGAACAGTGGCATATATGTCCCCGGAGCAGGCATTAGGCAAAGAGTTGGACGGCCGCACCGACCTGTTCTCGTTTGGCACAGTCCTGTACGAGATGGCGACCGGAACGGTGCCGTTTCGAGGAGGCACTTCGGCCGTGATTTTCAAGGCCATTCTAGATCAGGCTCCAACTTCACCAATTCGTCTGAATCCCGATCTAGCTCCCAAGCTAGAAGAGATCATCAACAAGGCGCTGGAGAAGGACCGAAACTTACGTTACCAGTCGGCAGGCGAATTGAGGGCCGACCTGCAGCGTTTGAAACGTGATACCTACTCTAGCCGGTCTGTTGCGGTCGCTTCCACACCGACGAGGAGAACATCGAGAATTGTAGTTCTGGTGGTTCTTGCACTCCTCGCATTCTTCGGATTAGTCGGCGGTTATTACCTGCTACATCGAGGACCAACTGACATCGACTCAATAGCAGTGTTGCCGTTGGCGAATGCGACGGGAAACCCTGATCTGGAGTACCTCACCGACGGAATCACAGAAGGCGTGACCAATACACTTTCGCAAGTGCCGCAGCTCCGCGTTATGGCGCGAAGCACCGTGGCGCATTACAAAGGACACGAAGACGATCTCCTTAAAATCGGACGCGCGTTGAACGTTCGTGCCGTTCTGGTCGGCAGGATGCTGCAGCACGGCGACGCGGTCATCATACAGGCCGAACTGGTCGAGGCGACAAATGGCCGGCAGATTTGGGGGGAGCAATATAAGCGCGGCAGTGCTGAAATTTCTACGTTTCAGGACGACATTGCGCGAGACATAGCGAACAAACTAGAGTTGCGGCTCAGCACCGATCAGCGTGAGCGTATTTCGCGTCCTACTGCGGAGAACTCGCAGGCGTACGAGCTGTATCTGAAAGGCCGCTACGAATGGAATAAGCGCTCCCCTGAGCATCTGAAGAAAGCAGCCGATTATTTTCAGCAAGCTATCAACAGTGATCCCAATTACGCGCTTGCTTATGCTGGACTGGGCAGCGCTTACGTGCTTTTCCCAAACTATCAGATCGTTACCCCGCAAGATGCTGAACCAAAGGCGGAAGCCGCTATCCGGCAGGCGCTTCAACTCGACGATAAGCTGGCCGAGGCGCATGCTGTAATGGCCACATTAGACGAGAGCTGGCGCTGGGATTGGGGCGCGGCAGACGCTGAGTACAAGCGGGCATTGGAGCTAAACCCGAACTATCCCACCACTCACCACTGGTATTCGATTTACTTGGCTGAGATCGGGCGCTTGGATGAGGCCGTCTCGGAGGCGCAACGTGCCGTCCAGCTCGACCCGCTCAGTCTGCCCCTGATTCAAAACCTCGCCGATATCTATGGATATGCTCGCCGAGATGATCTTGCGATACAACAATATAGAAAAGCTATCGAACTTGATCCCGGATTTAATGGCGGGGCACTATACGATCTCATGGGCAACCTTTTCGCAATTCGGGGCCAACGGGCTGAAGCCATCGATGCCTTCAGGCACGGGGCAGCCGTCGCGGAGGATTCGCGCATGAAGGAGGTTCTGGCTGGTGAGGCCGAGGCGTACGAGTTGGCGAGTGATGTTCGTGGATTTTTCCAGAAGCAAATCGCGATGATGCTCGAAGACTCTCGAATGCATTACGTACCACCTAGCTGGATTGCCGGAGCTTACGCTAAGGTAGGCGACCGTGGTCATGCGTTCGAGTTCCTTGAAAAAGCATACCGGGAGAAAGACCCCTATTTGGTCTATCTCAAGGTTTGGCGGGATTTTGACAGCCTGCACTCCGACCCCCGCTACGCCGACCTGCTGCGCCGGATCGGGCTGACCCAATAGGGCCTGCGCGGGTGTCCTATAAAGGAAAAGAAATGAACAGTGTGGGGATGTCAAGGTTTGCGCGGATTACGCCCAGAGTGGTCTCCGGTCTGCCAGCATTTCTTGCATGCCTCGCTTCGCTACTCTCACCTCTGGCACAAGCCCAGAGTGCCGACTCTCCGACCTTTCAGATCAATTCGCAACGCTTACAAGGCACGCTTGAAAAATTATCCGAGTTCGGCCGAAATCCTGAAGGTGGCGTCACTCGTCTAGGGTTTTCGGAAACTGACTTGGCTGCGCGCGAATACGTCACAGGGTTGATGAAGCAAGCGGGGCTTGAAGTACGGATTGATCCTGCCGGAAATATCTTCGGCCTGCGTGCAGGCTCGGAGAAGTTGCCGATATTGCTTTTCGGCTCTCATATCGACTCGGTGCTACATGGCGGAAACTTCGATGGCGACGTGGGCAGCATGGGTGCAATCGAGGTCATGCGGGCTCTAAACGACGGCAGCGTGAAGACTCGGCACCCGTTGGAAGCGGTCATTTGGACAAACGAAGAAGGCAACCATTTTGGGATTGGGACGTTTGGCTCGGGAGTTGCGTCTGGATCGCTCGGACCTGAAATTCTCGACATTAAGGACGAGCAGGGGCTGACAGTGGCAGATTGGCTGCGTCGTTATGGACAGAATCCTGCGCAGCTTACTGACGCTCGCATCCCACGTGGTGCTTTGGCCGCTGATCTCGAATTGCATATCGAGCAAGGCCAGAACCTCTACGAGACCAAAGTACCAATCGGCGTTGTGCAGGGGATCGTGGGTATCAAACGCTGGATGTGTGTCGTTACAGGCTTCGCCAACCATGCGGGCACAACTCCGATGAATCGCAGGAAGGACGCCCTCGCCGCCGCTTCAAAGGACGTGCTCGCAGTGCGCGACGTGGTGCGGGCCGAAGAGGGTCGTCAAGTCGGCACTGTAGGATACGTGAAAGTCACCCCCGGTGCGATCAATGTCATCCCCGGCCGTGTTGAGTTTCCAGTGGAGTTGCGCGACCTTGATGCCGCAAAAATTGTTCGCATGTGGGAGCACATTCAACAGAGATTCGTAGAGACCGATAAGGCAGAAAGCGTCGAGACCCGCTGCACCCTGCTGGATCACTCGGAACCCGCTCGCGCCGACCCAAACTTGCAGACCGCCATCCGTGAAGCGGCAAAGTCGCTTGGTCTCGCAACGACAGACCTGCCCAGCCTCGCTGGACAGGATGCGCAAGAGATCGCCCGCATTGCGCCCATGGCGATGATCTTTGTTCCCAGTAAAGATGGCATCAGCCACTCTCCCAAAGAATTTACTCCTTGGCAAGACGTGGCCAACGGTACCGAAGTCCTCTACAGGTCAATATTGCTTCTGGATGGACAACTGGACAGGAAGTGATAGCGGCAGTTGTCGCAATGGCCAGTGACGGCTGAGGGCCGCAGATATAATCTGGTGCGATGATCAAGAGAATTCTCGCAGCCATGGTGGCCTTGCTGGCGACCGCCGCCGTTATCGCGCAGAACACGCCTTCAAGCGCACGACCCCGTGCCTCGGATTTGGGACTGAAGCTCGGTATTCTGCCCAGCGGCCTACTTGATGCAATCACCGATGTTGCTGGCGTTGAGGTTGGGCACACGACCATCATCCGTGGCGACGACGTCCGCACGGGCGTGACCGCCATCCTGCCACATCCCGGAAATATTTTCCGCGAAAAGGTGCCGGGCGCGATCTTCTTCGGTAACGCCTTCGGCAAGCTGGCTGGCTCCACCCAAGTGAATGAACTTGGCGAAATCGAAACTCCTATCCTGCTCACATCCACCTTGAGCGTGCCGCGTGTTGCGGACGCGCTCATCGACTACATGCTGGCTTTGCCGGGAAACGAGGATATCGAGTCCATCAACCCGCTGGTCGGCGAAACGAACGACGGATACCTGAACGACATCCGGGGACGACACATCACGCGGGAGGATGTGTTCGCCGCCATCAAAAACGCCAGGGAGGGTCGGTCGAGGAAGGCTCGGTCGGCTCGGGCACCGGGACGGTAGCGTTCGGCTTCAAGGGCGGCATCGGAACGTCGTCCCGCCGCCTGCCTACCAAGCTGGGCGGATACACAGTCGGCGTTCTCGTCCAGACGAACTTTGGGGGTGTGCTCACCATCGCAGGCGCTCCCGTGGGCCGGGAACTGGGCCGCTACTACTTGCGAGAGGAGCTTCAACAGGAAGGCCCTGCGACAGATCGAGGGAACGGATCGGTAATGATTGTCATCGCGACCGACGCGCCTGTGGACGCACGGAATCTGAAGCGGATGGCAGCGAGGGCGATGCTGGGTTTAGGGCGTACGGGCGCTGCGGGGTCAAACGGCAGCGGGGATTACGTGATTGCGTTCTCCACTGCCTCACAGGTGCGAATACGAACAGAGGAAAAGGCGCAGTCCCGGCGCATTGAGGTGCTGACGAATGACGCGATGTCGCCGCTGTTTTTGGCAGTCATCGAGGCCAGCGAGGAAGCGGTCTACAATTCCCTCTTTCGAGCAACGACGATAACGGGACGTGGGCACACCATCGAGGCACTACCGATTGAGAAAACCACTGAGATACTGAGGAAATACGGAGGCATCAAGTAAAGAAGAGGTATGAGCATGCAAATTCATTTGAGGTGGATCGCCATAGTTCTTCTATCTGCCGTAGGTATAGGAGCCTGTGCGCAGGAGGTCAACACGCCTAAAGATAAGGATGCAGTTGCAAAATTTTTGATCGAGATGGAGCGCCAGTGGTCCGAAGCGGCTACTCCGGCAGAGGAAATCAGCGTAGTGAAGAAAATCTTTGCTGATGATTTCTTGGGAACCGACACGGACGGGACACTCTACACGAAAGCGGAAAAAATCGAGAAGGAAAAAGCTAGATCAGCTTCCGAGGGCGAGGTTCTGTCGCCTCGTCTGGATGATGTCAAGGTGCGCTTTTTCGGCGATAACCTCGCCGTGCTGTATGGGCGGGAATCGTCCATTCGGAAATCGAAGGGGGGAAAGGAACACACACGATGGGTGGTCTGGACTGACACATGGCTGAAGCGTGACGGTCATTGGCAGATTATCGCAGTGCAAGACATGGTGGCCCAACCGGGCGCAGCTTCGGCATTGCCCGCCCAATCTGAGTCCGCACTGATCGAAGACCTCACATGGACCGAGGTTCGCGATGCCATCGCAGCAGGCAAGACCACCGCAATCTACTACGCTGGAAGCACAGAGCAGAACGGCCCGCACATGGCATTGGGCAAGCACAACTTCATCGCCCGCTACGTATCGCAGCGCGTTGCCGAAGAGCTTGGCAATGCATTGGTTTATCCAATTATGCCTTTCGGCCCGACAGGCGACATTGCAACCAAGACGGATCACATGCGTTTTCCGGGCAGCGTCTCTGTTTCTCAGGACACCTTTGGCGCAGTGGCTCGTGAAGTTGCTCTCAGCGCAATTGCGGCTGGATTCAAAAACGTCGTCCTCATGGGAGATCACGGAGGCGATCAGGAAGCACTGAAGACGGTCGCCGGGGGGCTGGACAACGAGTGGTCGCCAAAAGGAATTCACGTCCGTTACATTCCCGACCTGTATTACAAAGAAAAGGAACAGATGCGTGAATACCTCACTAAGCGGAATATGGCCATCGACCAACATGCTGGCATTGATGACACATCGGAGGTGATGTTTATTGATACGGATGGAAGATGGATTCGCAAGGACAAACTTGCACCGGACAACGGAAAGATGGGTGTCGAAGGCGATCCTACACAAGCCTCTGCTGAGTTAGGCAGGATGTTCATCGAGTTCAAAATACAGGATGCCGTTGCGCAAATTCGGGGTTTGGTTGAAGGTAGAAAGTGAACAGCGTGAGCCTCAGATTCGTTGCGAAACAAATCGTCCCTGAAGGCTGCATCTCCGTTTCGAGGATTGCAGACCAATTGACCTCCACCCTGACCCGTCCTACCATTCGTTGTGAGTGTCAACATCCCTCCAATTCGTCGGCCAGACGGTCTCTCATTACCGAATACTCCGCAAGCTTGGCGGTGGTGGCATGGGCGTGGTCTATGAGGCTGAGGACCTAAGGCTAGGTCGGCATGTCGCGTTGAAGTTCCTTCCTGACGAAGTGGCCAAGGATCGGCAGGCACTTGAGCGCTTTCAAAGGGAGGCTCGCGCTGCCTCTGCACTCGATCACCCGAATATCTGCACGGTTTACGACGTTGGGGAAGATGAAGGAAGGCCCTTCATCGCCATGCAGTACCTCGAAGGGGAAACCCTCAAGCACAAGGTCGCTGGAAAACCGCTGGAGGTCGAGACGGTGCTCG
>WNGM01007810.1_pt1 | contig 10312 bp, 7 predicted proteins | sample 5400571 | NCBI WGS metagenome assembly WNGM01 (sample SAMN13153378, study PRJNA577476) | soil metagenome | isolation source: 100 cm soil or saprolite under Garry oak tree replicate 2 | place: USA:California | collected 2016-06-15 | reverse complement strand
TAGTTATACTTGCCTTGAGTCAGCGCATACTGCTCTCCTGTTGGTCCAAAGGTGAGAGGCTGGCACCTGTCGTAAATAGCCTGGCCATATTGGTTGACCCTTTGCAATTCGCTCTCACCAAATTCAACCAACAAGCAGGATAAAATCGAGGCAAGTCGCCTTCGCAGGGAATCATCATCCAAATCATTCCATGCGAAATGATCAGGTATGGTAGGATATACTGCCTTACTGTTACCATTGGACATAAGCGCTACCTCATTCTCAACTAGTACCGCATCGATTACACGAGAATCAATCTCTTTGTTGGCAATACTACTCTCCTCTTCTGGCTCACGTCCCTCTTGTTCCTCGGAGAAAGCTGTACACAAAACCGGAACCTTTGTGAACTCAGCGGAAGCGATTTCACCTTGTTTTATGCGTTGGACGGCTTTTTCAGCCTCTGCCGCATCGACACGTCCACAGCCATAACACCAAGACCGGGGCTATAAGATGATCGGTGAACAAGGCCCTTTCCAAAGCATTGGTCATTCGGACTCGATTGACCAACTGATTCACCCAACGCTACTAGGCAAAAGCAGTTCCTCGATACCTGGCTTGATAAGGTTCAGTGAGGAAGCAAAGATTGGCTGGTAACTCTGGATGTAGTGCATGAACCTGATAGCGTTAATACGGGCCTGCACCCATTCGACGCTCTTAGGCCGGGTATGCAGCGCCCACTGCTCTAGATCCATAGGCTCCCCAGCCGATAGAAACCCAGGTTCCCGACGATGCTTATCAGCCGAGACCAGAAATTTCTTGAAGGTCTCCGTGCCATTGTTCCATTGCATATAATTGAGGGCCAGAGACAAGTACTTCACCTGCGGGAAGGAATTACTTTGCATCTGAGAGAACAGTGCATCCATCAGCTGTAACGAGAGGGCATAGAACTTGATTGTAGGCTGTACTGAGAAGGGAGCGCTGGACGATACAACTAGCTCAGCATTAATGGCCGAGGTGACATCTTCTGACAGCAGCCCACTCTTTACCAATCTACCCACCTGAGTGGCAAAGTGTGTCTCGTGGCTGCTTGCAGCACTATCACGGGGGTCCCAAGTATTATCTCTACTACCCGGCGGCCTAGTAGTTACAATAAAGTGATCACTGCCTAAGTCCTCAAAGTACACCTGAGATCTGAAGAGTGCCTTTGCATTTTGTGCTGTAGTCGCTTGGGGCACTACGCGAGCGCTCGTCACCATGCGATTACTTCCTTCCTTGGCCCACAGAGCGAGTAGCACTTCAGGCATCTGGTGTGAGTTGTATGCGGCGCGAATTACCGCCTCGAGCTTCTCACGTGTGATGCCGAGGTAGGGCTGGTTATCTGCAACAACCCCACTTTCAGTTCGGATCCGTTTAGCACTAATAAAGCTGGGATTGCTTGGTCTAGAAACTGTGCTCTTCAGTTTCTGAACCTCAATCACGCATTGAGTTACCGCCTGGGAGAGGAATGGTGACCCGTCACCAATACTTTCTGCCGCGTCACCTGGGCCAGAGGATGTGCTAGACGAACTTTCAGCATACATCTGCCGATAGGTATGGTCAAGCATTTGACGATAACTTACATCACCCTTCATTTGTTCACGGACACACGGTATATCAATAGCATCCTCTTTGAAGCGGAGCACCATACGCGTAAAGAACACATTCCCTTGCTCATCCGTGAGTACCTGCCCATAGCGGTTTTCACGCCTGTGGATCGACAGCCCCGCATCAATACATTGCACGCCTCTCCCTCGGAGCGCATCACGGCTCGCGAAGAAAGGATCCCTCATGTCATGGAGGGTGGGGTCAACAATGATAGCGATGTGCCCGAATGGTGCCTCTGGTTCAGGACCTCGTAGGAGGATATCTCCTGGTCTGATAGCTAGAGATCCAGATTGACCAGGCCGAACGATTACATCGAAGTACCTCAGGAAGTAATCTCTGCTAACAACTCCTGGGTCTGCTGCAAGGGCTGCGAAGGTTTTTGCTGTATTATTGTATGATCGGCCGTTTCTTGAGGAAGCACTGTAAAGAGGAGAAACAGGTACCTCGTATTAGTTATACTTGCCTTGAGTCAGCGCATACTGCTCTCCTGTTGGTCCAAAGGTGAGAGGCTGGCACCTGTCGTAAATAGCCTGGCCATATTGGTTGACCCTTTGCAATTCGCTCTCACCAAATTCAACCAACAAGCAGGGTAAAATCAGTGCCAGCCAACTTCGTAGAGAGGCATCATCCCGATTGATCCAGGCGAAATCAGTACCATTTTTCGATTGCTCGTAGTTTGCCCTAGACGTGATCATAGTACCCTCACTGTCTTTTTCAATGCTCATTAGGTCAGTGCTATCCGCTCCACCTGCGTTGTCTGGATACGCTAACTGACTCTCCCCGATCTCCCTTTCCTCATATTCCTCGGATAAAGTCGCAGACAATGCTAGTGGGGACAAATCCTGAGAAGCGGGTTCAGTCTGTTTCATAAGTAGCACGGCCTTTACCGCGGCTGCTGCATTGACACGCCCTGCACCATAGCGAAGGCGTTCCAGTTCCGACTCGCCACTGAGGGATTCGCTACGTACAGTTTTGATCAGGATTTCCCGCGTCTGATCAATGGTCAAACGGTGCTCTCGTGCAGCCTGATACATTAGAGCGATGACGCCGGCCACATGTGGGGATGCCATACTTGTCCCACTTTTCGTCGTCAGCCCATTTAGCGCCCTTGGCCCCTGATCACTTGGCTGCGAGGAACGCGCAGCCAGAATACCGACACCTGGAGCAGCAATATCTGGCTTCTGCCTGTTATCTCGTGTTGGCCCTGCGCTACTAAATGGTGCAAGCGGATGCGATGGCTCACGTGCATCATATGCCCCTACCGCAATTGTTTTACGTCCATTACAAATGGTGCCTGTGGTACTTGTTTGGACTGCACAATCCCGCGCAAAGCGGGATTGGAACATCGGGTTGTCACGCTCAATCCATGCGTGATAAGAGCCGTTCGTAACGGCCTCACCAAGCAATCGTATCGTCCATGTTCCGAGCATGGCGTCCGGCCACAGAAAGATCACGATATGGTTATCCTCATTATTGGGATCATGTTGACGATGAAAGATAGAGGCAATAATGCGCTCGCCATTCTTGACTGCCGTGTTGTCAGCGAGAGCAACACGAGCCACGTTTTGTCCGCTGGGATCAATCAGTTCTACATTGAATCTATCCGAACCTGCATACCAGATGTCCATTTCGGTGATTTCGTCATTTACTGGTGCAACTAACCACTGCAGGTCTATGTATTCGCCTGGCTTTAACTGCCCACTCGCATGCATGTCTGTGTCAAAGTAATTTCCCGCACTCATGACAATAGCTCTACCTGGCATCTCATCTAATAGGTTATCAAATGCCTGCTCTACCAATGTTTTTCCGTCATGAGCGCCAGCAGTTTTACCAAGACTCAGGTTTACTACTGCCGGCATATTAAATTCACGGGCTTTATCAAAAATATAATGGACAGCCTCAAGCACCCGCACAGAATCGCCCAGGGTACCGCCTGATCGAACATCTTCTCCTTTTAAGTGGACAACAATAAATTCAGCTTCGGGTGCAACGCCAGGAGACGACCCTGGCGCTCTATCATTTCCAGCAGCAATGTGCATGACATGAGTACAATGCGTTCCTATCCCCATCGGATCCGCATCAGCGGGATCATAACTCAAAGACACATATGGATCCGGTTGCAATAATGCAAAGTTGATCTGCTCACGGTTGAACTCGCGCCCATAGCCAAAAGGCTCAGGGCTTTCGGAATAACGGCCTCCACGCTGATCCCAGAGATAATGAATGCGCGATTTATCTTCCTTGTCGCGGAAGTTAACATGGGCAAAATCGCATCCCCAGTCCACAATGCCGATGATAACCCCGCGCCCTGTAAAACCCTCCACCCCAATTAATCCGTTGCTTGTCTCGGAAGAGGCGTGGATTTCGGGCACGGAAAAGGCGAGGTCAGCCTGATAGGTCCGGCTTGCCTTCAGGCTAGCAACATGACGCCTGACCTCAACAATTCGACCTAAGGGTACCCGAGCCGTCACAACCTGCCCAAAATGAGCTACAATTCTCAGTGATTCAACCGGCACTGAAGGATCGACGAGCTTTGCTACAACGGGGATCTCTTCAGCGCCGATCTCTTCGGACGGAATTTCACCTGATACACTCCCCGTTTTTCGAAGCAATAGTTGCCTGAGTGCAGGATCAAATTGTAATGTCTCCTCCATGAACTTTACACCCGGCCTCCTGTTTTCGCACTATCTCCAAGGAAGACGATATACAATGTAGGGAATAATTCATTACATCCTACATCGTGTCATTTCTCATTAGCGATGGTTGCACAATGCAAGCATCTGAAACCATACTATGCCTGATCTCACGCTACAATTCTCGACATCATTGAACCTATACGGTCTCAACAGATAAGACCGTACTGGCGACTTTCCACGAAGGTACTAAAACGGGCTGCGGCCTGGGAGTGTCTTCAGATCGCCATCTAGCTCTCCCATGAAGAAGCGCTGGGTAAAGTTCGCTTTATCGTAACAGGATCAGTTCCCTCGACAAACCGATAGGTCAGTTCACTCAGCTCTTGCTATCTCTGTTATAGTCAGCTTCCTGTGATAATTATTATCCTACAGCCGTATTTGGTCAACGAGGACAGCCCCAGCTTTGAGCAGTGGCTCTACCAGTAGGTTAGGCCAAAGTCTTTTGTGCCTGGCTAATAGGCCTGAACAGCCACATGCGGAACAGGTGTGGCTGTAGGGCAAGGAAATTTGACTTTTTAACTCCCACTTTTTTATTGAGGAGCAGCAGTAAAATTACATTAAACGAGGGTCAAGATAAAAAACCATGAAAATCACGCCTACTTCAACAGCTCCACCACTTAATCTGTTTGTACTGTGGAGCAGGCGCGAATAACTCAACTATGGGAAGTTGATTGATCTTACCTCAAAATATTTTGCCAAGGGACCAAATCGATGGCCAACAGCGATCCAATGATTATCAGTGGATTGCTCATGATTTTGGAGATATCGAGGCTATTGGAACGGCTGCTGTAAATGTCTTTCTGATAGAAAAGCAAAAATGCTATGGTCAACCCGTTCAGAACCTGAGAGGTAATCTTGGGGTTTACCCCCCCCGTTTTTTGAAACAGCGGGATCGTTCCATCATTCACTTTGTCCTTCACGGCAGTGACCAATAGAGTGGTTAATGCCAGCGCGCGTTGCTCTTCCCCCAGCCTTTTGAAAGCATTCCTTTCTTGGACATTACTCCGACGTACCTCATTTTCCAGCGATCCAACATTGTTCTGGAGATCGCTTTGTAGTGCGTTGTTTCTGTCCGCGATGCGATTGACGGCACTCCCTACCTTCTGTATCTCTTGCGAGAACCCTTCATTTGCTACTTTAGCATCCAGAGTTCCCCTCGGCGTCTCCAATTTTACTCTGTCAAAATTTGCGCTAGAACTAGGACGATATGGACGCCGCATTGGTGGTCGATATGGTCGATATGGTCGATATGGTCGATATGGGCCATACCGATACCCCCTTGGGTATGGGGAGTATCTCCTTCTGTAGGCCTCGCCGTAATCAGAGGCTTCACCGTAATCAGAGGCTTCACCGTAATCAGAGGCTTCACCGTAATCAAGGGCCTCGCCATAATCAAAGGCTTCGCTCTCAGTCGAATAGCTACCGTTCATGGACTGTTCCTCCTTATTGAATTAGATTACTACATCAGTACGCACCTTCAGCGGATGCTTCCTGGTCAAACGCTTCCCAATTTGACTACTCGCAAACCCAATTTTTTCAGGGCAGGTTTCACCCAGGCAAGTAATTCTTCTTCGTTTGGAAAGGTATCTTCGAGGACACCTCTGCCCTTACAATGTAAGCATTGTTTGCCCCAACCTAAGCAGAACGGACACACCCCAAACATCTCAGCGAAGTAATGGAGCATTGTATCTGCGTCCTCAAGATCTTCCCGGAGTTCTCGGATCGTCTGTCTGGCATTCGCCAAAGCGCGCTCAGGGTCTACTCTCTGCTCAGATGTCTCATTCTCGGTAGTTATCTGCCCTAGCATAGAATTGACAAGCATCGCCATTTGAGGATCTGGGAACAAGCTTGAAATGGAGGTTGATAAATCCCCCTTTTGTAGGTTATCGTAAACCTCCTTTGGAACACCCAATTTCTCTACTAACATTTGTGTCAGCATTTGATCCATACGAACTCCTTAGGATGGTTGCGCTGTCAAACAGCTAGCACTAATCACCATGTTCATGAAATGCTCCCAATCCCAGAGAGCATTGGGGCATGCAGAGTGCGTTGTTTTCGGATCTGCTTCTAAATGCCCTTGGATATGAGTACGATACCAACAAATCAATGTAGCGAGCACTAATATACCTGCAATCGATCTTCCACCGGTAATGGTTCCCCTATGCCACACCCTTCGAAATGAGTAGGAAAGACATCGTCGGCGAGGTAATCACCTTCAATTTCGCCATAAATATCTTCAGCGATTGCCTCTTTAGCAACACCTTGGTGCGATTGCTGTGCCAAGAACTGTTGCAACATTTTGGGCAGCACATCTCCAAGAACTCGCTCAACTTGCTTACTTAATTCGGGTGAAGCCACTTGAGGACTCCCAGCCGCTTGCGGTAAAGCAGTTGTCATTGCTGGACCTGGAGTAGTCACTACTGCTGGCGCAGGGGTGGCTACCGACACAGGAGCGGCTACCGGCGCTAATGGTGGAGCAGTGGGTCGCGCTGTTTGTGGTTGTGGAGCAGAAGGTTGCGCTTTAGGTTGTTGATATGTTTGGTAGGCTGCAGTGCCAGCTCCCGTCACGAGACCGACTGGCCCTCCAGTTACAATCCCTAACGCAGCACCCGTGCCGACATTCTTCAAATAATTTGTCCAATCTGCCTCACCGATATCTTCTCCAAAGAAGCCATTTTCAGCTAACCAGGTAGCTGCGTCTTCCTGCTCAATGGCTTCGTTCACACCCGTCCAATTTGCCTCACCAATATCTTCTCCGAAGAAGTAATTTTCAGCGAGCCAGGTAGCTGCGTCTTCCTGCTCAACGGCTTCATGGGTCCTTAGATAGCTTTCGCTCATGTTACCTCCAATTGACAGATATCTCAGTGCTTTTTTCGAAAGAACCAGTCAAGCAAGCTCAAAGGCAAGAATTACAACTCGATAAGGTCCTCTTTTACAAATCCAAGCGCTTGCAGACTCAAATTAACTGGTAGATTAGCTTTGCGACTCTCCGCTAACCCTTATCTTCCTTTCGCGGTTGTATGTTCTCCTCTTGTATATTTGCATCAGGTGAACCTTCTCCAAACCTCTCACTCTGTCGCTCCTCGTTCTTGTCCTTCACTCCTTCATTCAACTGACTCCCCGCTTGCCCCGGCGAATGCGCTAGGCTAACCTGGAGGAACGCTACAACTTCCGAGAGATCGAGCGCCAACCGTGTCCCTGTATGAGCATCCTCGATAGTTCCTCGAATGACCTTCCCATCATCCCCGACCCAGATGTGTGCCACAAACGAGACATATCCACCGGGTGCTTGTGATTGAGGATTTGTTGCATCATTGTTCAATTAATGTGCCCTCACTCCCGGTTACTGGCATCCTATGGCAAATCCTTAAAGTAACTCTTCAATCCCTTTCGCTCGTCTATGGGCAGATCAAATATGAACAAGTATGCCATGAACCGCTCAATTTTCACTTAAAATCCGCTCAATTTGCGTCCAATGATGTTGTTCGCTGGATCAATTGCTGATAGAGCATGGTTGTCTCGGGAGCGGGAGCTAGACGCAAGTCACGGCGCAGAATCTTCAGGCAGGCATGATACGTGCGTTTGACATCTGCCTGACGTCCACATGCGGAGTAGCAGCGCATCAACTGGCGATAGATGTCTTCGCGGTAGCAGTCAACAACCAGAATCTCGCGGTAGCACGAGACTGCAAGTTCCCATTCCTTACCCTGGCTATACAAAGGTCCCAACTGACTGAGCAAGGCAAGCCTCGTATCGATGAGGGCAAGGCGACGACTCGATGCCCACTCCTCATAGCAACCCGCGTGATAGTCGCCGGCGTAGAGAGCGCGAGCCTCCTCAAACGCCTGTTTCGCTTCAGCAGATTGTCCGGCATTTACAGCATGTTGACCACGTTCGTAGGCGGCTCGAAAACGATCCACGTCCTGCACAATAGATAAGGAGGGATTGAGGAAATAACGGTTGTTGCGAAACAGCACCGTTTCGTCGCCACCATTAGGGCCACAGCCACGAAGTGAGCGTCGCAGCGTGTGTACCGCTACCTGAAGACTATGCGCTCCTGCCTCCGGATCCACTTGCGGCCAGAAACACTCGGTCAACATCTCTGACGATGCAGCGTACCCGGGACTGGCGAGCAGGTACTTTAAGATGGATTGACCACGGCGGCTATTACAAAGAGCAAGATCACGGCCAGCATAGCGGAGGTGGAAGTTGCCCAGGCATGTGATCTCCCAGCAATCGGTTTTAGTCTCTAGTGGCTCAGACAAATTAGTATCGGCGGGACAAAATGATGGTCTTAGAGCAGGTTGCTCCAGGCATGGCATCTGAACGAACAAGGCCTGACGCAACTCCATGATTTCTTTTTCCAACCGAGCGATACGCTCAATCAGACTGTTGAGAGTGGCTTGGGAGACCTCTTCATCCATGGCTTCCTTCTTTATCTCTGGCAGAAAGAGCCAGTCGGCACGTTCTTTCTAAATGCTTCCGCCAAGAAGTTGCGGAATAGCCTTTACCACGAGTGGTCTGCTACTTAGTGTGAGATACACTCCTCGTTGATCATCCCACGAGTTCAAGTTAGAAGCATTTAGGGAAGAAAGAACCTGGTGGCAACGGCCTGTTCGTCACAAGAGAAAGTGACACGCTCTTCGCCCGTCTGCTCTCCTTCCCGAGGAACAGTGCAAAACTTGTCTCCATCAACGTGGATCGCAACTCCCAACTTCGAAAGGTGAGCCGTCTGTGAGTGAACAGCACCAGAGCTGATGGAAAGATGCCCCTTTCGTCTAGCGCCTCTGGCTCCTCTTCGGGCCAGAACAGCATGTGAAGCGAATCAGGTGTTGCATCATATGCCGAGTGGAGTGTCTATGCCTTCTAAAAGTAAGAGACCGTTGAACTGAGCAGAAAGTGATATTGATGAAGTTACAATGAGGGACACATAAGAAAAATGACAGTGTTCTATTGTTCCTCATATATAATAATAAATGATCGTTTTATTGTCAAGTGAAAGTAGTAGGCATTCTTACCTACTATTAAAAGTAACAAACAAGAGAAAAGTTTTGACTAATTCCATAGACACAATCGTTACCTATTATGATCTGTGCCTTTCACCATGCTGTGCTGGCTACTTGGTACATCCGTTCTTAAAAAAGAGGAGAGAACAACATTTTTAGAGTGCACCCATCTACAACTTACTGCACGTTTATGCGTCCATTTTCAATTTTCTGCAACTATGTGAGTCCAATCAGTCAAAAAACTCTACCTTTATCTTTCAGATTTTGAGCGTGGGGGAAGCTTTTTACTGCAATTATATGCGTCCAGACGACTGCAAAGAAATGGGAATAATGACATTGACCAAAAGTTTGATTGTCGCCAGCGCTCGCTTGATAGGGCTGGCGGCGCTTCTTTTCTAGCTTTGCGAATATGGCGCGTTGTCTTCATTGTTCAGAATTGTTCACGTTAATTCAGAACTGTACAGCGCGTAAACTGTCTATAAACTGTCATTGTTAACAGCATTTCAATGCTCCTAAGCGCCCTTGATAAGTAGGGTTGCAGACTGGAGAAACGACATGGTAAACGTACAGGAATCAATTCACATAAGCAGATTTTCCAATGCCAGGGCAGGTGCAATGGCAACGTCCTATTTTCCCACAGGGCTGCCCTTGCAGTATCATTGGAGCCGGAAGGCTTCACGGCTGTGTTCGGGATGGGAACGGGTGTTTCCCATCAGGGATTCAAAGGGGCAGTGGGAGCGATTTCCGAGAGCTTGGATACTACCATTCCAACGTCATATTGTATCGCTGACATTCACCGAGATGTGTTGATTATCGTCGGCTTTGCTGTCAAGATCGACAGCGTTGGCGAATGTTAAAAGTCAATAGTTTTTGCCGGTGCTGCGAATTACTGGTGCCGCTTCATCTTCCACAGAAGATGGCTTTGAAGCCATCTGACTCTCTTCACCCTCTCGGAGATGGTAATGGCTCGCTTCTTTCGCCCGATAACTC
>WNGM01005085.1_pt1 | contig 10313 bp, 10 predicted proteins | sample 5400571 | NCBI WGS metagenome assembly WNGM01 (sample SAMN13153378, study PRJNA577476) | soil metagenome | isolation source: 100 cm soil or saprolite under Garry oak tree replicate 2 | place: USA:California | collected 2016-06-15 | reverse complement strand
CCCACCCCGGCTGTCCCGCGTGGTGTTCATGGGCATGGGCGAGCCGCTGGCGAACTACGCCCGGGTCAGCGCGGCGGTCCGGCGGCTGACCGAACCGGCGCCCGGCGGCCTGGGTCTGTCCCAGCGGCACGTCACGGTGTCCACCGTCGGCCTGGTACCCGCCATGCACCGCCTCACCGACGAAGGGCTCGCGGTCACCCTCGCGCTGTCCCTGCACGCGCCCGACGACGAGCTGCGCGACGAGCTCGTCCCGGTCAACCAGCGCTGGCCGGTCGCCGAGGTACTCGACGCCGCCTGGGCGTATGCGGCGCGTACCGGCCGGCGGGTCTCGATCGAGTACGCAATGATCAGAGACGTGAACGATCAGGCATGGCGGGCGGATCTGATCGGTCGGCTCTTGGCCGGACGGCTCGCACATGTCAATCTGATCCCGCTCAACCCGACACCCGGTAGCCGATGGGACGCCAGTCCCAAACCGGTTGAGCGGGAGTTCGTCCGGCGGCTGCGGATGGCCGGCGTACCGACGACGGTACGGGACACCCGTGGCCGGGAGATCGACGGCGCGTGCGGCCAGCTCGCCGCGGCGGAGGGCACCAGGTGACACAGTGACCGGAAGCACGGGCGGGGTCGAGTGCAGGAAGGGCGGCATAGTGGCGAGTCAGGGTCAGCGGTTCCGGCGCCGGGCGCTGCGTCGCGGATACAAGGTCGACGAGGTGGACTCCTTCCTCGACCGGGTCGAAGCGACCCTCAACGGGGAGACCTCGGCTCCCGTCACCGCTGCGGAGGTCCACGACGTCGTGTTCCGCGTGCGCTTCGGCGGATACGACGAGTGGCAGGTCGACCTGCACCTCGACCGGGTCGAGCGGCAGCTCGGCGAGCTGGAGGAGCGGGGCGGGTTCGTCCCGATGCGCGGGGCGGACCGGCTCGGGCCGCCGCCGATGCGCGACGACCGGATGATGCCGCCGATGCGCGATGACCGGTCGATGCGCGACGACCGCCCGATGGGCCCGCCGATGTCGCCGCCCCCGATGGCCCCGCCGGCGCGACCACAGCCGCCGATGCCCGCACCCACCGGCGGCGGTTTCGGCCGGTACGACGAACCGGGCCGCTACGACGAGCCGACCGGTACCTTCGGCGGCGGCTTCGGCGGCTTCGAGCCGGGCCGGCACGGCAAGATGGACATGACCACCGAGATCAGGATGCCGGACGTCGGGCACCCCACGGGCCCGCCCGGAGGCGGAGGTGGCGAGATCCAGCGGATCGACCAGCTGCGGCGGACCTTCGTGCCGCGCCGGTTCGGCAGCGGGTACGACCCGAACCAGGTGGACCGGCTGTTCGAGGGCATCATCGCGGGGATGTCGGGCCGCGGAGCCATGCCGGTCAACGACGCCGAACTCGACCCCGGCCAGTTCAACCTGGTACCGGGCGGCTACTTCGAGGCCGAGGTCGACCAGGCGCTGCGCGAGGTGCGCGACATCCTGCGCCGCCGCTGAGCGGTCCGCGGCGCACGGTTCAGCGCAGGCCGTTCTTGCGCAGCAGCCAGTCGCCGACCAGCGCGGCCGCGATCAGTCCCGCGGTCACGATGAGGAAGATGTCCTCGATGTGTCCCTTGTGGTTGCCACAGATCATCGCGAGCAGGGACACGATGACCACGACCGCGCCGAAGCGCGCGGATCGGGTCGCTCCCGGCTTGTGCTGATCCGGTGAGGTGACGGGCTCTTCCGCTGCCACGTTCGGATCCCCTCTGTCTGGTCGGTCCGAACGCTAGTTTCGCAAGCCGCCGGTACGGCGCCGGGACCGGGTACCCGCTCCCCCGTGCAGAGGTTCCCGCCCCGGCACCGTATGCCCATCTTATGGGCAAAAGTCGTTTTCTCGGCCGAACCGGCGAAGTCGCGGACGGGCGTGTCCGGTACCGTCGGACCGGTGCCGACCCGTCGGCAGACCCCCGAGGAGGACGAGCGGTGCGGATCACCGGTACCGGCCACGCGAGCCTGCGCATCGACACCCCCGCCGGAAGCATCCTGTGTGACCCGTGGGTGAACCCGGCCTACTTCGCGTCCTGGTTCCCGTTCCCGGACAACTCGCTGCTGGACTGGGAAGCACTCGGCGACACCGACTACCTCTACGTCTCCCACCTGCACCGGGACCACTTCGACGCCGCGCACCTCCGTCGATACGTGTCGAAGAAGGCCACCGTCCTCCTGCCGGAATATCCGACGAGCGAGCTGGAGGACCAGCTCCGCGAGGTCGGCTTCACGTCGTTCCTCAAGACCGTCTCCGACGAGGTACACGAGCTGGACGGCGGCCTGAAGATCATGATCCAGGCGCTGACGTCGCCCACCGACGGCCCGATCGGGGACTCGTCGCTGTGGGTGGAGTACGACGGGGTACGGCTGCTGAACCAGAACGACGCCCGGCCGTCAGACCTGTCGCGCTTCGCCGAGATGGGCCACGTGCACGCCCACCTGCTCCAGTTCTCCGGCGCGATCTGGTACCCGATGGTGTACGAGCTGCCGCACGCGGCGAAGACCGCGTTCGGCAAGCAGAAGCGGGACCGGCAGTTCGACCGGACGTTCCGGTATATAGCCGACCTCAAGGCGTCGCACGTGTTCCCGATCGCCGGGCCGCCCTGCTTCCTCGACGACGAGCTGTGGCAGTTCAACGACCTCGGTACCGACGAGGGCAACATCTTCCCGGACCAGTGGAAGTTCGTGGAGGAGTACGGGAAGGTCGGCGGCAGCAACGAGATCGTCCTGCTGCCCGGCTCGGTGGCGATGGTGACCGCCGGCGGCGCCGACGTCCGGCATCCCGTGCCCGACCTAGGGGAGTTCTTCGCGAACAAGGAAGCGCACCTGCGGGACATGCAGGCCCGCAAGCGGCCGGTCATCGAGGCGGAGAAGGCGACCTGGCGGCACCCGGAGATCGACGTGCTCGGCGAGCTGAAGAAGCGGCTCGAACCGCTGCTCGACGAGTCGATCTACCTGGCTACCGGGGTCGGCGGCCCGGTGCGCGTCGACCTGACCGACGACACCGGCCCGGGTGGCGCCGTCGTCGAGTCGCTGGTCGTGGACTTCCCCGGCAAGCAGGTCCGCCCGTACGCCGACGAGAAGGTCCGGTACCGCTTCCGCACCGGCCGGGCCCTGGTCGAGCATCTGCTGCACATCGGCGAGGTCGACTGGGTCAACTCGCTGTTCCTGTCCTGCCGGTTCTCCGCCGCGCGGATCGGGCAGTACAACGAGTTCGTCTACGCGTTCTTCAAGTGCCTGTCCGAGGAACGGATCCAGTACGCCGAGGGCTGGTACGACGAGCACCAGCGGCACACCGACGCCGAGGACATCACGCTCGGCGACTGGCGGGTGCAGCGGCGCTGCCCGCACCTGAAGGCCGACCTGAGCCGGTTCGGCATCGTCGACGGCAACACGCTGACCTGCCAGCTGCACGGCTGGAAGTTCGACCTCGCGAGCGGCCGCTGTCTGACCAGCGTCGGCCACGAGATCCGGGCATCCCGGACTTCGGAAACGGAGCCCGCGTCAGCGCCCTAGGTCGGCCAGGATGCGGTGGGCCGCGTTGTGGCCGGCCGCACCGATCACGCTGCCGGCGGGGTGGCAGCCGGCGCTGCCGGCGTACAGGCCGGGTACCCCGGTCGCGTAGGGCATCCGGTCGGTGAACGACACCGTGTTGTCGATGTGGTGGATGTGCCCGCCGGTGATGCCGAAGTGTGCCTCGATCCCCGGCGGGGTCAGCGGGAACGTGTCCACGACCAGGTCCGAGGTACCCGGGGCGTACCGGTCGCAGATCGCCAGCAGATGGTCCACATAGGACGGTAGGAGCGCGTCCCAGTCGGCGCCGTACGGTACCGACTGCACGAACAGCGCCGACGAGTGGTGCCCGGCCGGGTCGCGCAGCGACGGGTCCACGGTCGTGTGCAGGTACCACTCGATGGTCGGCTCGGCGGGTACCCGGCCGGCGCGTACCTCGGCCCACATCTCGCGCAGCCGCGCCATCGGCGCGTCACCCGACGAGGACCCCGGCAGCAGGTGGATCGTCGAGCCGAACGGGCTCGGTGCATCGTCGGGCAGGCAGGTGAACCGGGGCAGGTCGGACAGCGCCATGTTCACCTTGAGCGTCGTTCCGTTGCGGCGCACCGCGTTGAGGTGAGCCGCCAGCGCGGGCGGCAGGTCAACGAGCGACATCAGCCGGTACGGGTCGCAGGCGCCGAGCACGACGGATGCCGCGACCTCCTGGCCGTCCCCGGTCCGGACACCGGCGACGGATCCGCCGGTGAGCAGCACGGAGGCGACCGGGGCGCCCGGCATGATGACCGCGCCGGCTGCGCGGGCCGCGTCGGCGAAGGTCCGGGAGACGGTACCCATGCCGCCGGCCGCGATCATCCAGGTGCCGTCCGAGCCGGGCAGCCGGCACATGTTGTGGGCGAGGAAGTTGTTGCCGGTACCGGGGTCGTCCGGGCCGGCGGTGAGGCCGGACAGGCCGTCGGTCACCGCGTACATCGCCATCAGCAGCTCCGAGCGGAACTCGAAGCGGGCGAGGTAGTCGGCGACGGAACCCTGTACCAGATCGGTGAAGACCTGGCGCAGCGCGGGCCGCACGTAGCGCTCGGCGGTCTCCGCGACGGGCAGCGGCTCGGCCAGCCACGCCGGCCCGACATCCTCGCGCAGCGCGGCCAGTTCGGCGTGCATCGCGTCGTCCGCGGCGGCGTCGGCCGCCGAGAAGAACCGGGTGAGCTGCGCCCGGGTGGCCGCGCGGTCCCGGCCGAACAGCAGGTACGGCCCGTCCGGCGTGGGCAGGAAGTAGTGCGGGTCTCGGCGCAGGACCGGGATCGTCAGGTCCAGCGTGCGCAGCAGCTCCGGCGGCATGAGGCCGAGCAGGTACGAGCCGGTGGACTGGCCCAGCTCCGGCACCTTGGCGAACGGGTGCTCGGTCCGGGTGGCCCCGCCGATCACGTCGGCGGCCTCGAGGACCACGACGGACAGGCCGGCCCGGGCGAGCAGGATCGCCGAAACCAGGCCGTTGTGCCCGGCTCCGATGATCACGACGTCGGCGCGGCGAGGAAGCTGGGTCATGCGCCGCCCCCCGCAGCCGACCGGGAGCGAGGGAGCGCAGCGACCGAGTCGGACGGTCGGCTACAGGGGGGCAGACAGGGCGCATGACCCGCGCGAGCGGAGCGAGCGCCAGCGAGTTGGGTCGTCATGACCGGTCAGCCTAGCTGGCGGACGAAAGCCGCCAACTCCGCCTCGAACGGCGGTTCGACATCGTCGACCGCCCAGCGCAGGTGGCCGAAAACCTCCAGGGCAACCACGCCGTACAGCCGGACCCAGCCGACCAGCAGGCGGGCGAAGGGTGCCATGAAGACCGCGCCGAGCCGGGCGCCGGGATGGTCCGGCGACTCGCAGTCCTCCTCCATCTGGGCCACCCCGGGTACCGGCGTGCCGAACAGCAGCACGAACTCCTGCGGATGCCCGATCGGCCAGTGGCGGAACCCGCGCGCCATGGCGATCAACTGGGCGCCGGCACCGCGAGACCGCCGAGCCCGAGCCCGCCCGGGACCCCGAGCCGACCCCGGTTGGGTAGGGTGGAACCCGGATGAAGGGTGGTGAAAATGCCATGGTCGCACCTGATCTCGACGACTTCTCCGAGGCCCCGACCCTCGGCGAGGGGCTCCTGACCGAAGTCGACCGCTGGACCGCCGAGCTGGCCATGAAATTGCTGCCCGAGACGAACGGTCCCAAGGTCGAGGTCTTTCGCGGGAGTGTGATCTTGTCCGCCCACGCCGGAGTAGATCACCAGATCATTGCGGCCCAACTTTTGCTCGCGCTCCGACCGGCGGCACGCCAGGCCGGCTTCCGGGCCTACCCGGAGATCAACGTCGTCGATGGCGAGGACCTGTACATTCCCGACGTCACGGTGCTCCGCAAGTCCGGCGCCGGCCAGTTGTCTGTCGATATCGGCGACGCTGTCATGCTGGTGGAGATCGTGTCGGACGGCAACCGGCGCAAGGACGTCATCGATCGGCCGCGCGTCTACGCGGCCGCCAAGGTGCCATGGTTCATGCGGATCGAGTTCCGGCGGCGGGTACCGACGATCGTCCTGCATGAGCTGATCGACGGGGAGTACGAGCCGGTGCTGGCCTGCGCCGCCGGTACCACGTTCGCGATGAGCGAACCGTTCCCGTTCTCCATCGACCCTGGCGAACTGCTGGACGACTAACTGACGTCGACGACGATCGGGGCGTGGTCGGACGGGGCCTTGCCCTTGCGGGCCTCCCGGTCGATGTACGCGTCGGTCACGTCGCCGGCGACCGGCGGCGTGGCGTAGAAAAGGTCGATCCGCATGCCCATGTCCTGGTGGAACATGCCGGCCCGGTAGTCCCAGTAGGTAAAGGGGTTCGAGCCCTTGAGCGGCCGGGGTACCACGTCCACCAGGCCCAGGTCGCGCAGCGCTTCCAGGGCGGCGCGCTCGGGCTCGGTCACGTGGGTCGCGCCGACGAACGCCTTCGGGTCCCAGACGTCGGAGTCGGCGGGCGCCACGTTGAAGTCGCCGCACACCACCAGCTTCGGGTGCCTCGCCAGCTCCGTCTCGAGCGCCGAGCGCAGCCCGGCCAGCCAGGCCAGCTTGTACCCGTAGTGCTCGGAGTCCACGATGCGCCCGTTGGGTACGTACACCGACCACATCCGTACCCCCGCGCACGTCACACCGAGCGCGCGCGTCTCCGCGTCGGGAAACCCCGGCTCGCCGGGGAAGCCGGCGGTGACCTCGTCGAGCCCGACCCGGGACAGCACGGCGACGCCGTTCCACCGGCCGTCGCCGTGGGCGGCGACCTGGTACCCGAGTTGCTCGACGTCCGCGGCCGGGAAGTTCGCGGTCTTGGTCTCCTGCAGGCACACGACGTCCGGCTTGGTACCCGCCAGCCAGTCCACGAGCCGGGGCAGCCGCGCCGTCACCGAGTTGACGTTCCACGTCGCCAGGCGCACCGCCTCACGGTAGACGCCGCCGGGCTCAGGTGCACGTGACGGTCTAGGGCACAGCGTTGGACCGCATGAGGTTCGGCCCCGAGGCCGTGGCGGTGATGCTCCTGCTGAACGTGCCCGGGTCCCCCGGCGTGTTCGTGAAGAGCTGGTGGGACACGGTCTTGCTGTCCGGCCCGGCGCCGGTGAACTTGAGCGTGTAGAGGATGGTCAGGCCGTCGTCGAAGGTGACGTTCACGTCGACCGGGCCGGACAACACCGACGTCACCGCCCGATTCTGTTGGCGGGCGTCCTCGGTTCGTCCTCGCTCGGTCTCCGGCCCCGGCCGGGTCGAGCGATCGGCGACAATGGGCGGGTGGCCCCGTCCCCCCGCGAGATCGTGCTGCTCGGTTCGACCGGCTCGATCGGTACCCAGGCGATCGACGTCATCCGGCGCGCTCCGGACCGGTTCCGGGTGGTCGGGCTCGGTGCCGGCGGGGGCAACGTGGCGCTGCTCGCGGCGCAGGCCCTGGAGCTGGGCGTCGGCGTCGTGGGGGTGGCCCGGGCGTCGGTGGTACAGGATTTGCAGCTCGCGTTCTACGCCGAGGCGCAACGGCGCGGGTACCCGACCGGCGGGTTCCGCATTCCGAAGATCCTGGCCGGCCCGGACGCGATGACCGAGCTGGCGAGCTGGCCCTGCCACACCGTGCTCAACGGCGTCGTCGGCTCGCTCGGGCTGGCACCGACCCTGGCCGCGCTGCGGGCGGGACGCCAGCTCGCGCTGGCCAACAAGGAGTCCATGGTGGCCGGTGGCCCGCTGGTCCGGGCGGTGGCGCGGCCCGGCCAGATCGTGCCGGTCGACTCCGAGCACTCCGCGCTGGCCCAGTGCCTGCGCGGCGGCGCGGCCGCCGAGGTGCGCCGGCTGATCCTGACCGCGAGCGGCGGCGCCTTCCGCGGGCGTAGCCGGGCGGAGCTGACCGGCGTCACGCCGGAGCAGGCGCTGGCCCACCCGACGTGGGACATGGGGCCGGTCGTCACGATCAACTCGGCCACGATGGTCAACAAGGCCCTTGAGGTGATCGAGGCGCACGAGCTGTTCGGAATCGGGTACGACGCGATCCAGGTCATGATCCACCCGCAGTCGGTGATCCACTCGCTGGTCGAGTTCCACGACGGGTCGACGCTGGCCCAGTGCAGCCCCCCGGACATGCGCCTGCCGATCGCCCTCGCGCTCGGCTGGCCGGATCGGATATCCGACGCAGCCGCCGCGGTGGACTGGACCGCCGCGCACGCGTGGGAGCTGCGGCCGCTGGACGAGGTAACCTTCCCGGCGGTACCGCTGGCCAAGGCCGCCGGCCGCGCAGGCCGCTGCCGTCCGGCGATCTACAACGCGGCGAACGAGGAGTGTGTGGCCGCGTTCACCGCCGGCGCGCTGCCGTTCCTGGGCATCGTGGATACCGTTGAACGGGTACTGACGCAGGCGCCCGATTTCGCCGAACCGGGTACCGTCGAGGACGTGCTCGTCGCCGAGGCGTGGGCGCGCGAGACCGCCCGCGCACTGGTCGCGGAGGCAGTGGAAGGAGCCTGATGGCGTACCTGCTCGGCGTGGTGCTCTTCGCGCTGGCCATCTTCATCTCGGTGTGCCTGCACGAGGCCGGCCACATGGCGACCGCCAAGGCCTTCGGGATGAAGGTCACCCGGTACTTCGCCGGGTTCGGGCCGACCCTGTGGTCGTTCAAGCGCGGCGAGACCGAGTACGGGCTGAAGGCCATCCCGCTGGGCGGTTTCGTCAAGATCGTCGGGATGACGCCGCAGGACGACGACGTGGCGCCGGCGGACCAGCCGCGCGCGATGTGGCGGTACCCCCTGTGGAAGCGCACGGCCGTGATGAGCGCCGGCTCGGCCACCCACTTCCTGCTCGGCTTCGCGGTGTTGTGGATCACGCTGGTCTTCGTCGGCGTGCCCAACCCGCTGGCCGGCGACATCACCAGGCAGCCCGCCACGATCAAGGTCGCGCCGTGCGTGGTCGGCAACGAGGACACCGCCACCTGCGTGCCCACCGACGCCCCGTCGCCGGCAAAGCTGGGCGGCCTGCAGAACGGCGACGTGATCACCGGGCTGGGCGACAAACCGATCAAGACCTACGACGACCTGCAGAAGGCCATCCGCTCCTCGACCTTCGGCCCGGTGGACGTCACCTACCAGCGGGCCGGCAAGACCGAGCACACGACCGTCTCGCTGATCCCGGCCAGCCGCCGGCCGCTGGATCAGCTGAACAACCCCAACGCGAAGCCGGTGACGGTACCGGCGCTCGGCGTGATCTACGAGCCCCCGCCGAACGTACCGTTGACCGTCACCTACGGTCCCGTCCAGGGGCTCAAGGAGTCCGGCCTCTACACCGGCCGGGTGTTCGCCGCGATGGGCGGCGCGATCGGGCGCATCCCCCAGAAGGTACCGGCGCTCTGGGACTCGCTGTCCGGCAAGCCGCGCGACCCGAACACGCCGATCAGCGTCGTCGGCGCGAGCCGGCTGGGCGGCGAGACCGTGGAGCACGGCGCCTGGTGGCTGTTCCTGAACATCCTGATCTCGCTGAACTTCTTCGTCGGCGTGTTCAACCTGCTGCCGCTGCTGCCGCTGGACGGCGGGCACATCGCGATCGCCTGGTTCGAGCGGGTCCGGTCCTGGGTGTATGCCCGGCTGCGCCGCCCCGACCCCGGCCGGGTGAACTACCTGAAGCTCATGCCGTTCACATACGCGGTCATCCTGATCTTCGGCGGGTTCACCGTGCTGACGGTCGCCGCCGATATCGTCAACCCCATCACCCTGTTCACGAAGTGAGTGCTGCGTGAGTCTTGTGAACCTCGGCATGCCCGCGGTACCGGTACCGCCGTTGGCCGCGCGGCGGGCGTCCCGCCAGATCATGGTGGGCAGCGTGCCGGTCGGCGGCGGCGCGCCGATCTCTGTGCAGTCGATGACCACCACGCTGACCGCCGACGTCAACGCGACTCTCCAGCAGATCGCCGAGCTGACCGCGTCCGGCTGCCAGATCGTCCGCGTGGCGGTACCGTCCCAGGACGACGCCGACGCGCTGCCGCAGATCGCCCGCAAGTCGCAGATCCCGGTGATCGCGGACATCCACTTCCAGCCCAGGTACGTCTTCGCCGCGATCGACGCGGGCTGCGCGTGCGTCCGGGTCAACCCGGGCAACATCAAGAAGTTCGACGACAAGGTCGGCGAGATCGCCAAGGCCGCCGCTGACGCGCGGGTACCGATCCGGATTGGCGTCAACGCCGGCTCTCTCGACCCGCGGCTGCTCGCCAAGTACGGCCGGGCCACCCCGGAGGCGCTGGT
>WNGM01005685.1_pt1 | contig 10314 bp, 7 predicted proteins | sample 5400571 | NCBI WGS metagenome assembly WNGM01 (sample SAMN13153378, study PRJNA577476) | soil metagenome | isolation source: 100 cm soil or saprolite under Garry oak tree replicate 2 | place: USA:California | collected 2016-06-15 | reverse complement strand
CGCTCGCGCCGAACGGCCGGCTGCATGTCGTCGGTGCCGTGCTGGAACCGATCCCGGTCGCGGCATTCTCGCTCATCTTTCAGCAGCGGAGCGTCTCGGGTTCGCCGACCGGCTCGCCGGTGGCGATCGAGACGATGCTCGACTTTGCTTCACGGCACAATGTCGCGCCGCAGACCGAGCACTTCCCAATGAGCAATATCAACGAGGCCTTTGCCCGACTAGAATCTGGCAAGGCGCGTTACCGTATCGTGCTGGACGCGGATTTCTGATCTGATGGAAGAGGCGGCAATGGCTGCGGAGAAATAGGCTGCCGTCGATTTGGGAACGCAAACGGAAGATTCATTGGAGACAAAAACATGAAAAGCGCAACGGACATAGCAACAAGCACAAAGCAAATACATCTTACGCGGCGCTCGCCCCAGTATTGGCGAGTAACGCTTGATCATCCGCCGCTCAACATCTTCGGTCCCGGAACGATTCCGCAACTCAACGAAGTCATCACAGCGATTGAAACTGACGAGCACGTCAAAGTGGTCGTCTTTGACAGCGCGGTTGAAGGATTCTTTATGACTCATTACGACTTCCTTGCACCAGTTGAGGATACAACCCGACTACCGCCGGGGCCGACGGGCTTGCAACCTCTACCCGACATGCTGGTGCGCCTGAGTCGTGCACCGGTTGTGTCGATCGCTTCAATTCGGGGGCGCGCTACCGGTGTCGGCAGTGAACTTGCCCTGGCATGCGATATGCGCTTCGCCAGCCGCGAAAAAGCTATCTTGTCGCATTTTGAAGTCGGGGCTGGTGTCGTGCCTGGAGGTGGCCCAATGGCACGACTACCACGTCTGATGGGAAGAGGACGCGCACTGGAAGTGCTCCTGGGCGCGGACGACATTCCGGGTGATCTGGCCGAACTATACGGATACGTCAACCGGTCATTTCCGGATGCTGAGCTGGATGCATTTGTCGATGCGTTGGCAACCCGCATCGCATCATTCGACAAACGGGCGATCAGCGAGACCAAGCGCTTCGCCGACGTGGCCAGCTTGCCTCCTGACTACGAAATCGCACCGGAGTGGGATGTGTGTATCGCCTCGATTATGCGGCCAGCCGCGCAAGAACGGATCAAGAAGTTACTGGACCAGGGATTTCACCAACCGGGTGATGTGGAACAGCGTTTGGGATATCACGTCGGCCAACTCGGGCGCTAAAGCATCGGATGAAGAAGTCGCAGGCTGCCGCTTGGGAGAACCAGATTGAGGTCATTTTTGAGGTGGCGAGGTGAATGCCTGGAATAGAAATCGAGTGACTGAGAAACTCGGGATTAATTACCCGATCGTACAAGGTCCGCTTGGCGGATTGTCATCGCAGAAATTGACGGCGGCAGTATCCAACTTTGGCGGCCTGGGATCGTTCGGTGCGCTGAATCTGTCGCCGGAAGAAATTAAGAACGTTATTTCTCAAGTTCGTTCACTGACATCGAAGCCCTTCGCGGTGAACTTGTGGGTGTCGATGGAAGATGACGGAACCCGAACTTCAGACGAAGCGGCTTTCAACCGAAGCCTCACTCCCCTTGCGAGCTACTTCGCGGAATTGAACGCACCTCATCCGGAATACAAACCATACTCGCCGATCAAATTCGAAGATCAGGCTCGTATTCTGTTGGACGAAAAAGTACCCGTGTTCAGCTTCATTTTCGGAATTCCGCCAAAAGAAATCCTTGACGAGTGTCGAGCGAAAGGCATCGTGACGATTGGTACTGCCACGACACCAGACGAGGCAGTTGCCCTTCAGAATGCGGGTGTCGACGTCATCGTCGGGTCGGGCTTCGAAGCAGGTGGACATCGTGGCTCTTTCCTTCGTGCCGCAGAGGATTCAGTGACCGGCACCTTTTCGCTCGTTCCCCGGATTGTCGACGTGGTTGACGTGCCCGTGATAGCTGCGGGAGGTATCGCAGATGCACGCGGCGTGATCGCAGCCTTCGCACTCGGCGCCGAAGCGGTTCAGATGGGAACAGCATTTCTCACCTGTGAAGAATCGGGCGCGAGCAGGATTCATCGCGAAGCTCTGATGCAGCGCATGGCTGAATACACCGGACTGACGAAGGCTTTCACGGGAAGACTGGCGCGCGGAATTAACAATCGCTTGATGAGTGAGTTGAACCAAAAGGGAGCGGAGATTCTCCCTTATCCGCTGCAACGAGTACTCGTCAGAAACCTTTCGATTGCGGCGGCGGCGGCTGGCCGAGCCGATCTTCTGCCGTTATGGGCCGGGCAAAGCGCTAATCTTTCGAGTTGCACCGACGTTTCGGTTTTCCTGAATTCTTTGGTTGAGGAAGTTTCTGCAATCGCCGGGCCGCTGACTGAGTGGAACGCGAAACGTCGTCACAAGCAAAGTAAGCGGCTTTGAGAGAGCGGAAATGAGAATGACGATTGTGATGGAGAGAATCGCCATAGTCAGCTCGCTGCGATGGCTGGCGTTAATCGGCAAAGGCATCAGCCAATACGAATTCGAGAGTTACTGAAGCGTCTTTCTAACGGTCGCTGGCATTTTCACTCGATACCGAAGACAATAAATGCCGACGTCAATTTAAGAATGCGATGGTTCGATACCAAAAATTTGATTACTTGGTTCGTTGGAGCTCAGCCCGGACAAAATCGTCTTAGCTCCAAAGTTCCGATCACACAATTCTGACTTAAGAGGTTTAGTTTGACTACGACCAGTGCCCAAGTCGCCGCTAAAGGTTTGAAGCCTGAGCAGTACCTCACTTTGCTTGAGCTGTCGAAGGCAATTGCGTCACATCGCGATTTAACGAAGCTGTTTCATGATCTCGCATGTCGGCTCCAGATGCTTTTCAAGTTTCGCAGTCTCGCGGTGATGTTTCACGATAGTTCGCGCAACATCATGCGGTGCCACTTTCTGGAAACGTGCGCGCCGACAAAGTGGCAAGCGCCAAAAGAAGTCCCGATGGAGGGTTCGATCGCTGGTTGGGTTTGGGAGCACCAGGAGCCGGTAGTCGTTCACGATATCGCGTTGGAAGATCGCTTTCCGTTTGCGAAGACGATACCAGATCATCCGATCAAGGCAATCTGCAGCTTTCCATTAACGACCGCCAATCACCGGCTGGGAGTCCTTAATTTCTGGGGTGACGAAGCCGGCATCTACGATCAACTTGATATTGAATTCACTGGACTGCTGGCAGGGCAGATTGCAGTGGCCATCGAAGCACAGTGTCATCAGCAGAAGCTGGCGCGCGAGCGTGACCGCTCGCGGATGCTTCTGGAAATCAACAACACGCTTGTCTCGAATCTCAATTTGCGCGAACTCCTTTCGGCTATCTCCGGTTGTGTTAGGCGAGTGATGCCGCATGATGTTGCTGGTCTCGCCCTTTACGATCGGCGAAGCGATAAGCTGCGAATTACAGCCCTTGAATTTCCCGAGCACGAAGACGTGTTTATTGAGGATGAGATCGTTGAACTGGAAGGAACCCCCGGGGGACGCGCTTTCACCACTCGTCAACCTGTCGTGAGTGGCGGGGAAATCTCAACTGATCCCCTCGGGCAACGTACTGGAGTTAAGTCAGCCTGCGCCGTTCCGCTGATCTCGCATGACCACGTGCTCGGTGTTCTCGGTGTCGGGAGGCTTAACGAGAACGCCTTTACTGAAGACGATGCGGAGTTGCTCACCGAAGTGGGCAAGCAGGTCGCGATTGCGGTTGAAAACGCGCTCGCGTATCGCGAGATCGATGCGTTGAGGAACAAGCTACAGGAAGAAAAACTTTATCTCCAGGAAGAGATCCGCACGGAATACAACTTCGACGAGATCGTTGGCACAAGCGCTACTCTGAAGCGCGCTTTGCAGGACGTCGAGACAGTGGCGCCTACCGACTCAACCGTGCTGATTTTTGGCGAGACTGGGACTGGGAAGGAGCTGATCGCGCGCGCTCTTCACAATCTGAGTGGCCGGGCGGAACATACGCTGGTCAAAGTGAACTGTGCCGCGATTCCGACCGGACTGCTCGAAAGCGAGATGTTTGGTCACGAGAGAGGCGCGTTTACCGGCGCCGTCACACAACGTAAAGGCCGGTTTGAACTCGCGCACCATGGAACAATATTTCTCGACGAGGTTGAGGAGATTCCGCTCGAGCTGCAACCGAAATTACTGCGCGTGCTTCAGGAGCAGGAGTTTGAGCGGTTAGGAAGCGGTAAAACGATCCGTGTTGACGTACGCGTAGTAGCTGCAACGAATGCCGACCTCGCTCAGATGGTGGCTGAGAAAAAGTTTCGCAGCGATCTTTACTATCGGCTAAACGTCTTTCCGGTCTCTTTGCCGGCCTTGCGGGAACGACCTGAAGATATTCCTCTGCTGATCAACTTCTTCGCACAGAAGTTTGCGCAACAGATGAAAAAACCCATCAAGACAATTCCGACCGAAACGATGACGCGGTTGGCTGCCTACAGCTGGCCCGGTAATATTCGCGAGCTTCAGAATCTCGTCGAGCGAGCAGTGATTCTTTCGCGCAGCTCGGTGCTCGAGGTTCCCCTCGCGGAGTTAAAGCAATCGGGAAATGGCAGTCCGGTTAATCAGCTTCAGGGTCCAATAAAGCTCGAGGCAGTTGAACGCGAGCATATCCTGAAGGTCTTGCGTGAGACTGGCTGGGTGATTGGTGGTCCCGCCGGAGCAGCCGCGCGCCTGGGCCTCAACCGCACTACTCTCAACCACCGTATGCGCAAACTCGGCATCAATCGACCACAACCGCAAGAGTCGTGATCCCTGCTCGTCATCTGGCCGCATGTCGTCACTGTCACGCTAACTGGCCAAGCGTTTAAGAGATCAAGCCTGGCACTCGTCCATTTATCCGTCCACTTTTTCAAAACAATTCATGTAACAGAGCTGTGGCAAGGTTTTTGTATTGGTAATTGTTTCTTCCGTCTTGGTCCATCCGGGAAACTGGGATGGGGATTTTGTAAGGCGAGAAGATGACAGAAGGAGTATGGAAATGAGAGGCCTTGTAATTCGAATGTTTATCACTCTGTTGCTGAGTGGGCTCTTTGCAACAACTATATTGGCGCAAACCAGCGCTAAGGAAGCTGCCGCAAATCTCCGCCTGCAATTGAGCGAAGTCCAAATCAGAAAGGCGGAAGTGCAGGCGCTCGACGAACAACTCGTAGAGGACCTGAGACCAGAAAATATTGAGCGAAGCTTTGCTGTAGCTTACTGGCAGAGCGCCGGCCTAGATATTGGCGTCCCGCAGAGACGGATAACTTGCCGTAATTAATCATCGATGAGGTGTTTAGCATCATGAAATCTTCCGTAAAAATCATAAAGAGGGGTAAGAACGAAGTTTTGACCGAGGTCCAGGCCGGGCAGGATGAGAGGACAGGCGCGCAAAGTACGCGTGAGATGATGAGGACAGTGAAAGGTTGGATAGTCGAATTGCATCGGCGTCATCAGGACGAAGAACTCGCCACGTCTGCATTCAGGAAGATGCGAGTGACCCTTCCACTGATCGTGCTCTTCATCTTGTGCGTGGGGACGGAGAGCAATTGCCAACAGCTGCGTGACGCATTTCGCAAAGTGGAGCAAGCAGTTGTGATCGTAAGGACGGAACAGAAGGGACTGGCGCCTTTTCCTCAGCAAGGAATGGTGAGCTTGAACGGCCTGGGATCGGGGGTTCTAATTTCCAATGACGGCAAAGTGCTTACCGCCACTCACCTGGTGCAGGCAGCAGATAGAACATTGGTTGAGTTCTCCAGTGGTGAACTTATTCCCGCCCACGTCCCAGGATCGGCGTTTTCCGCCGATGTCGCAGTGCTGCAACTTGAGCGCAACCCGGTAAATGTCGTGGCCGCGACATTAGGCGATTCGGACAAGGTAGATGTGGGAGATCAGATATTTGTGGTCGGAGCTCCGTACGGTCTCAGTCATACGTTGACCGCAGGCCACGTCAGCGGACGTCACACATTGGACAAGGGAAGTGAGAACACGACGGCCGTTGAATTCCTGCAAACCGACGCCGCGATCAACAGCGGCAACTCTGGCAGTCCGTTATTTAGCTTGAATGGCGAAGTCATGGGAATTGTCAGCAACATCATGAGCAGGTCTGGGGGCTCTGAGGGTTTGGCTTTCGCCGCGACTTCAAACACGGCCCGACGGCTGCTGCTGGAACAGAAACCGTTCTGGTCTGGGATTGAAGGTCTGATTGTCGACGGCGATCTCGCAAAGGCTCTCAATCTGCCGCAGTCAGCCGGCCTGCTCGTTCAGCGCGTGGCGGAAGGGTCGTTTGCCTGGCGCTGTGGCATACATGCCGGAAGCCTGCGAGCCAATGTCGAAGGGCAAGAACTTATTCTTGGTGGAGATGTTATCCTGAGAATAAATGAGGTTCCAGTGGAACAGAGCGGCAGCTACGATGAGATCTATTCCAGTATCGGCGGGCTTAAACCAGGCGACAATCTTGTGATTAGCGTCTTTCGGCAAGGGCGAATCGTCAAGCTGCTGATTCCAATATCACAATAGTATCCGCTCGTGACAGCCCCTTGTCACCTGACAGTATCCCGTCACTGCTCTTCACCAATCAATTCTTCCAGTCTAGTGGAATTCATCGATAGGCTCAGTTGAAAACTGTGTGGCAGGGCTGTTGCTTAGCAGAGAGAGTTGTATTCGAAATCACGAAAGAACATCGCAGTTTATGAGCGAACGAAAACGATGGGATTCAAGGAGGGCACAGGCTGAGATCAAAGGGGACTCGGCGTGTGTTCGGGCAGCGGATGGACTTGGAACTGAGAAGTGGGGCTCATGTGCCAGTCCATCCGCTTAGCGCGTTCCTGATGCGGGCAATTGAGTGACCCGCAACATGACGAGAAGTCGTCAGTAGCGTTGCGAGAATTCGTAACCAAACGGAAATCGCACATTAGATGGTCAACTCGACGTGGGTAAAACAGGCATTATCGGATTCAAGTCTGAAGAAGGTCAGTTGATGAGGTTCCCATGGAATTTCGGAAGATTTTGAGGCCATTACAGAACGTTTTGTTGAGAAACAAGTTGTTGCTCTCAGCGATCGCAGGCGTAACGGTTGTGGTTATAGGCGCTTTCATTGTCGCTGGCCGATCAAACAAACCGGCGCAGGCGGCGCCGCGACCGCTCGATGTTGAAGTGGTCCGAGTCGAGCAAAAGGATGTTCCCGTCTACAGCGAGTGGATCGGCACAACTGAGGGAATAGTCAACGCCGACATTAAAGCGGAAGTTACCGGTTATCTACTCAAACAGGACTACAAAGAGGGGTCATTCGTAAAGAAGGGCCAGTTGTTGTTTGAGCTCGATCCCCGGCCGTTTCAAGCTGCGTTGGATCAGGCAAATGGCCAGGTCGCTCAGTTTCAGGGTCAACTCGAACAGGCCTACTCTCAGGTTACGCAGGCAGAGGCGCAGGTGGCGCAAGCCAACAGTCAACTCTTGCAATCACAGGCACAGCTCGCTCAGGCGCAGGCGAATCAGGTCAAGACTCAACTCGACGTGAACAAGTATGCCCCGCTCGCTGAGCAGAAAGCAGTCACGCAACAGGATCTTGACAACGCGGTGCAGGGTAACGTTGTTGCCAAGGCGCAAGTCGAGGCGGCCAAGGCCGGAGTCGAGACCGCACGCGCGCAACTCCGCGCGGCCAACGCGCAGATCGGGACAGCCAAGGCCGCGATTAATACCGCGAAGGGACAGGTTGAAAACGCGAAAGCGGCGGTGAGAACTGCCCAACTCAATTTGGGTTTCACTCGCATCATCTCGCCCATTGATGGAATTGCCGGCATCGCTCAGGCCCAGGTCGGAAACTTGATTACGACAACGAGCCCTCCGCTGACGACGGTTTCAACCGTTGATCCGATCAAGGTCTATTTCACTCTCAGCGAGCAGCAGTACCTTAACTTTACCAAGCGAAATCTCATTGAAGCACGGCGCGGCGCCAGTGTGGTCCAGATCGAGCTCGAATTGATCCTCTCCGACGGAAGCACTTATCCCGAGAAGGGAAGCTTCTTTTTTGCTGATCGTCAGGTCGATCAAAAAACCGGCGCGATCCGCATGGCCGGAATATTCCCTAACCCGGGAAATGTTCTGCGGCCGGGACAATACGGTCGCGTCCGTGCGGTCACGGCAACCAAGCCCGATGCTTTGCTGGTTCCGCAGCGTGCCGTCAGTGAATTGCAAGGCAGTTATCAGGTCGCCATCATCGGCGCTGACAACAAGATTGAAATGCGCACGGTCAAGGTTAGCGAGCGCAGCGGCTCACAGTGGATTATCGAAGATGGATTGAAAGCCGGCGAGACCGTAGTCGTAGAAGGGACGCAAAAGATCAAACCGGGGGCAGTAGTAAATCCCAAGCCGTACCAAAGACAAACTGAACTTTCTCGGTAGAGGCGAACTAAAAATGATTTCGAAGCTCTTCATTAACCGGCCGATTGTTGCGATGGTGATCGCCATTGTCACGGTCATCGGTGGACTCGTGGCAATGGCGGGGCTGCCGGTGGCCCAGTTCCCGGAAATCGTACCGCCGCAGATCATTGTCAACACGACGTACACTGGCGCCGATGCCGTGACGATCGAGCAATCAGTAGCGACGCCACTCGAACAGCAGATGAGCGGCGTTGACAACATGCTCTACATGCAATCGACCAACGCCAACGACGGAACGATGACGCTGACCGTTACCTTCGACATCGATACTAATCCCAACATCGATCAGGTCAACGTACAAAACCGTGTGGCCCAGGCGCAGCCAAACCTTCCGGCTGACGTCAACCAGTTTGGTCTGAACATGCGCAAGTCGACGGGAATACCTACGCTGGCATTTGCCATCTATTCTCCGCACCAAACTCACGACTCCCTCTTTCTTGCGAACTACGCGAACATAAACATTAATGACGCACTCTATCGCGTTCCGGGCGTCGGTGAGGTTCGCCTTTTCGGCGCCAGCGATTATGCAATGCGCATCTGGGTCAAACCTGATCTGCTCGCGAAGCTTGGTTTGACAGTTCCGGATCTGGCGCGCGCGGTTCAGCAGCAGAGTACGGTTAATCCCGCTGGTCAGGTTGGCGCTGAACCCGCGCCGCAGGGAAAGGAGATGACCTACACCCTGCGAGCGCAGGGGCGCCTGCAAACTCCGGAAGAGTTCGGCCAGGTAGTGGTGCGTTCAAATCCGGACGGCTCGGTCGTGCGGCTCAAGGATGTAGCGCGGATTGAACTCGGCGCGCAGAACTACCAGCAGGTCGCGCGTTTTGGCGGGCAGCCTGCGGGCATCGTTGCCGTGTTTCAGGCGCCTGGGTCGAATGCGCTGGCCGTGGCCGACGGTGTGAAGAAGACGATGGAGGATCTGAAACAGCGATTTCCCGCCGACTTCGATTATGCGGTTGGACTCGACACGACTCGCTCGGTTACTGAAGGCATCAGGGAGATCGTTCAGACGCTACTGATTGCAATTGTTCTAGTGCTCCTAGTGGTCTTTATCTTCGCTTTTCGCTCTCGTGTTGGCGATCGGATTAGTGGTCGACGACGCGATCGTTGTCGTAGAGGCGGTCGAGCATCACATCGAGGAAGGCATGAGTCCGCATGACGCGACGTTTAGGGCGATGGAAGAGGTATCCGGGCCTGTCATCAGCATCGCGCTCATCCTGGCCTCAGTCTTTATCCCGGTGGCGTTGGTCAGCGGAATTCAAGGGCGCTTGAACAAACAGTTCGCCGTCACGATCGCTGTCTCCGTGGTCATCTCGGCGTTCAACGCGTTGACGTTGTCGCCAGCCCTCGCGGCGCTGTTGCTCAGGCCACGCAAGGAAGCGCGTGGCCCACTGGCGCGTCCTTTTGCTGCTTTCAATCGCTGGTTTGCCAAGGCCACGCACGGTTACGTCAGCTTAAGCCGTGGACTAATCCGCAAAGCAGCTATCGCCGTATTGATTCTGGTCGGCTTTGCGGCTGTCGATGGATTCTTCGGAAACCGGTTGCCAACCAGCTTCCTTCCCGAGGAGGATTACGGCTATCTCTTTCTTAACATCCAACTTCCGCCAGCGGCGTCGCTCGAGCGGACGGATCAGGTCTCGCGCAAAGTCGAAAATATTCTCAAGCAAACCGATGGGGTGCAGTTTGTCACCACCATTAACGGATTCAGTCTATTGAATCGAGTCTCGGCGAGCTACAACGGTTTCTGCTTTATCTCATTGCAACCGTGGAGCGAGCGCAAGCAGACGGCCCAGGAAATTCTCAAGAGCATCAATGGCAGGTTGGTGAGCGAAGTGCCCGAGGCGATGGCCTTTGCTTTTAGTCCGCCCGCGATTCCCGGGCTGG
>WNGM01006207.1_pt1 | contig 10318 bp, 11 predicted proteins | sample 5400571 | NCBI WGS metagenome assembly WNGM01 (sample SAMN13153378, study PRJNA577476) | soil metagenome | isolation source: 100 cm soil or saprolite under Garry oak tree replicate 2 | place: USA:California | collected 2016-06-15 | reverse complement strand
TGTCCTGCCGTTCTTTTTGCTCGCGATTGCTCTTACCTGCTGTTGCCATTGCCGCGGTAATGCTTTCGGGCCAGCTACTTCGCGCGGAAGTGCTGGATAAAGTCGCGGATATTTCCGGAACCAAGCTGCAATACAAAGTCGTCCTTCCGAATGGCTACGATCCGGCCAAGGCGTATCCCGCGATTCTCGCGTTCGGCGGCGGGCCGCAGACGATGGATATGGTCCAGGCCACGCTCCAGCGAAATTGGCGCGAACAGGCCGAGACTCTCGGCTACATCGTGATCCTCCCGGCCGCGCCGAATGGGGACCTCTTCTTTGAAAGTGGCGACCGCGTGTTTCCCGGGTTTATCGTCAAGCTTCTCGGCGATTTCAAGATTCTGCAAAACAAATTCCATATCGCCGGCGTTTCCAATGGCGGACTCAGCGCCTTTCATATTGCTTCTCTCTATCCGCAGTATTTCTGGTCTGTGACCGGGCTTCCCGGATTCCTCGATGACGCCTCGCCGGAGCGCATGCGGGCTCTCGCCAAGATGTGTATCTATATGTATGCCGGAGAACTCGATGTAGACTGGCTGCAAAGCGAAAAGGAGCAGGCGGCGAAGTTCCGGGGCCAGGGATTTACGGTCGAATTCAGCGAGGAAAAGGGGCAGGGGCACGTCATGCGAACGCTCGACGGGCAAGGCGCGGCGCGGCTTTTCAAGCAACTCGAGCAAGCCCGGCAGGGCTGCGGTAAGTAATAGCGATGTCGTTGGCTTCGAAAATGCCGAATCGCTTTGGGGTCCCACTAATGGTCCTGGTGCCGGCGCTGGCGTTTTCGCCGGTGGCTCTTGGTCGAAGTAAGCGGCCGCAGCAGGCGCCGGCAGTCAAGGATCAGAAATCGGCAGCGGTTAAAGGCCAGAAAACGGCGCCCTCCGCCGCGCCGCGCCATGACCTTTCCGGAACCTGGGAGCCGGCCAATGGTCCGAGCGACGGAATCCAACCCGATGGCGTAAAGGCCATGCCCAATGACGGCAAGCCGGAACATCAGTTGCCTTACACGCCTTGCCTTACACGCCTTACGGATTGCAAACATACAAGTCCCATCACGCACTGTTTGGACCCGACGAGAATCTCCCCGAGTTTAATAATGATCCGCGCGACAAATGCGAGCCGCTGGGATTCCCGCGCATGAATTTTTATAATCTGAGGGAAACGCAGATCCTGCAGAACGAATACAAAGTAGCGATGTTGTACGAGTATGGGACCGTCTGGCGCGTCATTTGGACCGACGGCCGCGAGCTTCCGAAGATGGTGGATGGCGGCGTAGCCGTTGGTGGCGAAATCAAGGAGCCGCGTTATTACGGATACTCAGTCGGGAAATGGGTGGACGATACGACTCTGGTCGTTCAGACGGCTGGAATGATGGGAGAAGACCGGGTGTGGCTGGATACCGCGGGGCGTCCCATCAGCGACCAAGTGCGCGTGGAGGAACGGATCCATCGCGTGGATCACGACCATTTGGAGTGGACGGTGACGATCAACGACCCGAAGATTTATACCAGACCGTGGGTGGCCATGGACAAGTTCCCCATGAAATTGGAGGACCCGCATCGGGATGTCATGGAACAGTACTGCTCACCCTCGGAGATGGAGAGATATAATAAAGTCTTTGCTGCTCCCGCAAGCGTCCCGGCCGGCCAGGCGCCGGAACGATAGCTTGCGCGGATGGGCTCGCGACGATCGTGCTTCAAATCAGCTTACGAGTTTGCGGGAACGCTATTCCCGGCGGAGGCCACGGCAATGAGAAGTAAAGTTATGGCGGCAGTGGTGCTGGCTATCGGTATGGTGACCGTTTCCGTTCCGCTCTTCGCGCATCACGGAACGGCCGCGTTCGAGAACGACAAGAAAGTTACCCTGAAGGGAACCGTCACGGAATGGCTGTGGTCCAATCCCCATTGCCTGCTGCAGTTCGACGTAAAGGGCGATGACGGGAAAGTGGTGCATTGGGTCGGGGAGACGCAAAATCCGGTCAGCATGACCAACGTGGGCTGGAGTAAGGCGGCCATTAAGGCCGGCGATGAAGTGACGGTCACGATCCTCCAGGTCAAGAATGGCCTGCCGCTCGGCCGCGTCGTCTCGGTGGCGCTCCCCAGTGGGAAGACGTTAATCTCCGGCGAGGGAGCGTCTAGAGAAGTGCGCGATCAACTGGAACGCGAAGCGCGGGAGGCGCGCCCCTAAGCATTCCCGCCGTCCGAAGACATTGATCACCCGCCATACCAGAGCGAAGCTGCCGATTCGTACCCCTCGTCCAGCGGCTTGCATCAAGATAAAAGCAGCCGAGCAGCAGAGGCGCCTCAATACCTAGCAATTTCATCTAACCGCCGGCCCGGAACATGGCAAACCAACCCGCCGCAGGGGAAATCAATCAGGAAATCAATCCCGAAATCAATCCCTGGATCATCGCCATTTCGGTGATGTTGAGCACCTTCATGGAGGTGCTGGACACCACGGTCGTCAACGTATCGCTGCCGCACATCGCCGGAAGCCTTTCGGCGAGCGTTGACGAAGCCACCTGGGCGCTCACTTCCTACCTGGTGGCCAACGCCATCATCCTGCCGATCACCGGCTGGCTGGCCAACCAACTGGGGCGCAAGCGCTTGCTGATGCTGGCGGTTTCCGGATTCACCACCGCGTCTTTCCTGTGTGGTCTCGCGCCCACACTTTCGTTGCTCATTATCTTCCGCGTCCTCCAGGGGGCCTGCGGCGGAGCCCTGCAGCCGATTTCGCAGGCGGTCTTGCTGGAATCATTTCCGCCCGAAGATCGCGGGAAGGCCATGGCATTTTGGGGGCTCGGCATCGTGGTTGCGCCGATGCTCGGCCCGGTATTGGGCGGATGGCTCACCGACAGTTACAGTTGGCGCTGGGTTTTCTACATCAACGTGCCGGTGGGTATCGCTTCCCTGGTCATGACGCAGCTGTTCATCTTCGATCCGCCTTATATCCGGCGGAGTTCGCAGCGTATCGATTATTGGGGCATCGGCATGCTGGCGATCGGCGTGGCGTGTCTTCAAGTAGTGCTGGATAAAGGCCAGGAGGCGGATTGGTTCGCGGCGCACTGGATTACGGCGCTCGCGGTGACCGCTTTCGTCGCGCTCACCGCGCTGGTGATTTATGAGCTGAAGACGCCGCATCCGGTCCTCGATCTGCGCGTTTTTCTTGTGCGCACCTACAGCACGGGCGTATTCCTGATGGCTGTTCTGGGAGTGGTGCTCTACGGCAGCCTGGTCATTCTGCCCATCATGCTGCAGACGCTGCTGGGGTATCCGGCGCTGCAAGCGGGCATCGCCCTGTTTCCTCGCGGCCTGGGCTCCTTTCTGGCCATGCCGATCGTGGGCGCCATGATGACGCGGCTGGACCCGCGCAAGCTCCTCATGGGCGGCATCCTGGGAGGATCTGCCAGTCTCTTCCTGTTAGGAAGCCTCAACCTGAGCGTCGGCTACTGGGATATTTTCTGGCCGCAGTTTCTGCAAGGAGTGTCGCTAGCGTGCCTCTTCGTTCCTTTGACCACCATCACCATGGATCCGATTCGCCGCGAAGCCATGGGCAATGCCACCAGCATCTTCAACTTGATGCGAAACCTCGGCGGAAGCGTGGGAATTGCGGGCGTGACGACGCTGGTGGCCCGTCACCAGCAAACCAATCTGAATAATTTGTCGGGCGATGTGAGCGCCGGAAGCGTGCGGGTGCAAGCTTTGGTGCAGGCGTTTCGCAGCTGGTTCATGTTCCGCGGCGCGAATGCTGTGACGGCGACGCGCCGTGCTTACGATGCGATGTGGGGAATGGTGCGGCAGCAGGCCGCCATGCTCTCTTTCAACCAGGTGTTTTGGCTCCTCGGCATCCTGTTTCTGTTGATGTTGCCGCTGGTTTTCCTCATGCGCCGGCCGGCGCGCCGCGGCCAGATTGCCGCCCACTGATCCCTCTCACGGGGACGGCACGAGTCTTTCGCGTACACGGAAGTCAATCAGACCTTCGCCTTCGGCGCGGATTACGCGGGCGTTCGCTGGCATCGCCAGCACGACAAGGTGGGCGCGGCATTCGTGACCAACGGCCTATCCGGGGACCATCAGGAATATCTGAAACTCGGCGGTTTGGGATTTCTCCTGGGCGATGGAACTCTTAGCTATGGGCGGGAAAACATCTTCGAGGCGTACTATAATGTCCATTTCTGGCGGGGCATATACGGCGCGCTCGATCTTCAGCATATTGCGAATCCGGGCTATAACCGGGACCGCGGTCCCGTTGTGGGATTGGCCTGGCAAATGCTCCTATATTCCAGAACTCAAAATAACGGCCCCCGGGAATAAGAATTTTCTCGAACTGGAGAGAACAGTCAAATGCGAAACAAACAAAAGGGCTTCTCGCTCATCGAGCTTCTCATCGTGGTGGCAATTATTCTGGTCATTGCCGCCATCGCGATTCCCAACCTGTTGCGGGCGAAGATAGCCGCCAACCAGGCCTCGGCGGTGGGCTCGCTGCGCACGTTGAACACGGCGTGCATCGCCTATTCGACGAGCTATAACCAATTTCCAGCGGCGCTCACCAATCTGGGGCCGATGGCGTCTGGCGGCACAGCCAGCTCCACCTCGGCGGACCTGATTGACTCTGTGCTGTCGGCTGGGACGAAGAGCGGCTACACGTTTGTCTATACGGCTGGCTCGCTAAACCAGTCTTACTCGATTACGGCCACCCCCATTACGGTGGGCACGACCGGGCAGAGCATGTATTACACCGATCAATCCGGCGTGATCCGCGTGAACAACTCCGGTTCGGGTGCAAACTCCGCCAGCACCCCAATCGGATAAGGTCCGATGCGGGACGCCGCGAAATCAGGAGCGCGTCAGTTTTCGTGAGGCCCGGAGACCCGCGTCGGCAATATCGGAAACGCCCTGCTGCACCTGGCTGGCCATCTCTTGCGCGCGCCGGGTGACGGCTTTGGTCGCCGTTCGAGCGCGACGCGCGCCCTCATTCAGCCGTTCGCTTACATCTTCCCTCAACTCCTCGCCCGATTTCGGGGCCAGAAGCATCCCGGCCACCACTCCCAGGCTCGCGCCGAGAACAAACGCGAAAACTCCGGTCCATTTGGAATCTGCCATAGCGACGCTCCTTAAGAAAAGTCTTCCACTTAATTTGATGCCGATCGCTGACGCCGCGTGCCTGGTGCCGTTCCAACTTGTTGCTACGAATTTCAGCCAGCCCCGAACCTGACGGGGATCGGTTAATCACAGAATATGCCCCAGAACGAATCAGGTTCGGGGCCAGCCCAGAAGCCAAGCGTGGTAGTTGGAACGGCACCAGCCATTTGGCCAAAATAGTTGGAACGGCACTGGAATATTGCGCGCGGCTTGTGGCCGCCGTTAACCCGCGGAGCGCTTGCCGGCCCGCTTGCGCGCCGCCACTGCTTCCGGCATGGCCTTCATCGGCTTCATTTCCACAGGAGCTTGTTTCGCTGGCGCTGGTTTGCCGGCCAGGCTCTTCTTCAGCGCTTCCATCAAGTCCACCACCGGCGCGAGCTGCGGATGCGGAGCCGCGGCGATTTCCTGTCCTTTTAGTTTGGCCTCGATCATGGCCCGCAAGCTTTGGCGATATTCGTCGTGAAATTTCTTTGGGTCGAAAGGCGCGGAGAGGCTCTCGATCAGCTGCAAAGCCAGTTTCTTCTCCTGTTCTTTCGGTTCGGCGCCATCCTTCTCGCCGTACTCGGAGACGCTGCGAATCTCATCGGCGTAAAACATGGTGTGCAGCGTGAGCCCGCGGGCGCGAGGCCGAATGACCACGATGTATTCGCGCTGATGCATGTATAGCTTGGCGATCGCTGCGTGCCCGGACTCCTCCATGGCCTCCAGCAGAAGATGATAGGCCTTCTTGCCGGCGTCTTCGGGAGTGGCGTAGTAAGAAGCGTCAAAGTAAAGCGGATCCACTTCATCGGCTTTGACGAATTCCAATATTTCCATGGTGCGCGCCGAGGGCGGGTCGAGCTTGTCCAATTCTTCTTCGGTGAAGAGCACGTACTGATCTTTCTCGTACTCAAACCCTTTGATAATCTCGGAGCGCTCGATCATGCGGTTGCAAGTGGGGCAGAACTGCGGCTGACGAATGCGCGAGTGGCACACCGTATGGAGCTGATTCAGGCTGATGCGCTCGGATCGCGCAGCGGCAAAGAGCCGGATGGGAATGGAAACCAGGCCAAAAGTGAGATGGCCCTTCCAGACTGAAGTTGCCATGAATCCACCTCCCGCTCCCGATAAAGAGTTCGCGCAGGCAGCGAGTCTGTAAGGTTAAGGAGCGCTGGCGGCGAATGCAAGGCGAAGAGCTGGCGAAAGTCCGCGAAACGGCACTCGCACTACTTCGTTCGCTGCTTGGCCGGGGGAAATGATTCCCAAGAAAATCTTTTCGATTGGCTATAATTTTCCGCGCGCGAATCTCCTTAAAAATTTCGATGTCTCCTCCTAACAACGCCGAGGGGAGTAATGTATATAATTCCCGAAATTTTAGCTTGACACTCGCGGGATGGGTGGATAGCTTCCGGCCAGCGTACGTTCCTTATCGGAAATCCCGGCTCTAAGGAGGAAAGCGTCATGAGCGCTACATCTATGGGCACAATCGTGAAAAAGTCAGTAGGGTGGTCCATTGGGCTCAGCGTCCTGATGATCCTGGCTGGTTTTCTAGCTATCGTGATACCTCAGGCGGCCGGAATCGCGGTGAATATATTGGTCGCCTGGCTGCTTGTTTTCAGCGGCGCGGCTCATCTGGTGTTTGGTTGGCACGTGCGCACCGCTGGCGGCATTCTCTGGGAGGTGCTGCTGGGGATTCTCTATATTTTCGTTGGTGCCTACCTCTTGTTTCATCCTGTGGCTGGTTTGGCGTCGCTCACGCTGGCGCTCGCGATCTACCTGTTTGCCGAAGGAGTCTTGGAACTGATCTTGTGGTTCCGGCTCCGCCCCCTGCTGGGCTCGGGCGGGCTGCTCTTCGATGGAATCATCACCCTGATCCTTGGCGTGATGATTTGGAGGACGTGGCCCTGGAGCACGGAATGGGCGATCGGCACGCTAGTGGGGATCAGCATGCTCTTCAGCGGAATCTCTCGTCTGATGCTTTCTGTGGCCGCGCGCCGCTTGGTAGCCAAGTTGGCTTAAGTGACGTGACCGAGTTTTATCCCGCGGCGAATGAGCGATTGGACGACCAATAGCCTGTAGCACATATACTCTGGCAGAATGGCGGCGCTTCGCTCGGCGACAACCAGTCGCGAGTTTTGGGGCTTACGGCCTGCCTATAAGTGAGCTTGATGGTTCTCGAATAACCGTAGCATTTCGCATTGAGTCCATGCGCCCTGAGGTTTCGGAGATCCTCAATAAATACGAACATTCCCCCGAAGAGATGAGCGCTGCCTCCGGCACGCAACATGTGGCCTGCGTGCTTTGTGGCTCCATCGAGGCGCGTTCCATACTGGAGAAGAGAATTAATGGCCCGGACGCCGCCTCGCTCTTTCGGCTCTGGCGATGTGCTGCCTGCGGTTTAGTCAGGACGGAGCCGCAGCTCACACCGCAAGAGCTCGAGCCATATTATCGGGAGGAATATTGGGGCGGAATCGAGGCGGCGAATCCAAACTGGATTCGACGCGACCAGCGCCATCGCACCGGCTTTCTCCATCGCTTTCGCCGCGAAGGGAGCGTGCTCGACGTTGGCTGCGGGCTGGGGTTTTTCCTGCGCGCCCTTGATCCGAAGCGATGGGACCGATACGGAGTCGAGCCCATGCCCGTGCCTTATCGAGAGGCGGCGCGTTCGCTGGGAGCGGACCGAATTCTCAATAGCGAACTCCTCGGGGCCGCATTGCCGCCGGGCAAATTCGACGCCATCACCTTTTGGGATTCGCTCGAGCATCTGCCCAATCCCCGCGCCATCCTGCAAGAGGCTGGGCGGCTGCTGCGTCCCGGCGGGCTCGTCTTGATTGGGCTGCCGAATTTTGGGGGCTATCAGGCGCGCCATTTCGGAGAAGATTGGTTCGGGCTGTCCTTGCCTCATCATTTTTTCCATTACACGCGCGAGACACTGACAAAAGTACTGGAACATTGTGGATTTCGCGTTCGCGTCATGGAAGATCGTAGCGGCCCGGAGAATTACCACGCGCTCAAGCACAGCCTGTTGAACCGCCTGACGCGGCTTCATGGCCCGCGCGGAGGGCGCGTGCTCTATTACGCGGCGAAACCGTTTCTGCATCCCTGGGAATGGATCAGCACGCGATGGGGCGGGGGATCGTCCCTGCAGGTCTGCGCGGAACGTGTTTCGCCGGAAGCCGCGGGATTTTCCAGTTGAGCGCGGCGGGGCTCAGCATCGTGGTGACCAATTGGAATGGCCGCGCGTTGCTCGAGAAATTTCTGCCCAGCGTAATCGAAGCGGCACGCGCCTTCCAGGCGGCGTTCGGCCAGCCCAGCGAAGTTCTCGTTGCCGATGACGCCGGCACGGACGACAGCGAGCCATGGTTGCGCGCGCAATGGCCGGAAGTGCGCTTCGAGAGCGGCGCGCGCCGCCAGGGTTTTGCGCCAACGGCAAACCGCGGTGTGCGGGCCGCCCGCTTTTCGTTGGTTTATCTGGTGAATAACGATGTCGCCTTGACGGCGGCTACACTGCCACCCCTCGCCGAACATTTCCGCGACCCCCACGTCTTTGCCGCGACCGGCAATGCCTACGATTTTGCCACGGGCGTGCTGCGCGGCGCGGGACAACGCGGCCGATTTCGGCGCGGCTTTCTCGGCGTGCACTCGCGATTCTTTGTTCCGTCGCCTCCTGGCGCGATGCAGCCGCTGATCACGCTGTACGCCACCGGCGGCTCGTCCCTGTTCGACCGCGATAAATTTATCGCTCTCGGCGGCTTTGAGGAGATGCTGGCGCCCTACGGCTGGGAAGATGTGGAGCTTTCGCTGCGCGCCTGGACGCAAGGATTCGAGGTGCGCTACGAACCGCGCAGCGCCATCTGGCATCAGTTCTCATCCACCATTGGCGCGCATGTGTCAGGGCGGCGTGCGGCGTCTACTTACGAACGCAACCGGCTGCTCACCCATTGGCTGCACCTGGATACGCACAGCCAGTGGGCATCTCATGCTCTGGGCGTCGCCGTGAAACTGCTCACCAGCCCATTTCTCGGCCGGACCGAATCCTGGCAGGCATTCGCGCAGGCCGTGGCGCTGTGGAGTAGAGTACGGATGCGGCGGGCCCAGTTGGGAAAAACGCAGCGGCGCACTCTGGCCGAAGTCGTGGGCAAGATCGACGAGCAGATGTCCCGGCCGGAGATTCGGCCTCTGGACGCCTCCTCGGCGCCCATACGGCCTTATGTCCAGCACGAAAAGTCCAGTTCGTTTCAGGCCGAGTCTGAGAAAACCACATGACAAATCGAAAAAAGACGACGCGGGCGGGTGTGCCGAGATTGATCCTTGTTTCACTGGTCGTGTTCCTAAGTTCATCGTCCGGTCTGCGCGCGCAGCGCGACCCTCTCCCCCAGCGCACGCGGCTTTTTTTAAGCGCGAGTGCACTCGCGCCCCAGAGGCGTGTGCTGGGGGCCCCGGATCCTCCACCCCAGCGCACGCAAGGCCGGCGTGTGCTGGGGGCCCCGGATCCGGCGGAGCCTCCCGCGGGGAAGCCCGCCCCCAAGCTGCTGCCGCGTCCCGCTGGCGCGATTTCGCGCCGGGAAGTGGACACATCCACGATGCGCAGCCTGATCGAGCAGCTGGTGGCTTGCGGGACGCGCAATTCGCTCTCCTCCTGGACCGACCCCCAACGCGGCGTGGGATGCGGCCGCGATCGCGTCGTGGCGCGGCTGAATGAAATTGCCAGGAATTCGGGCGGCCGGCTACAAGTCGTGGTGGACAAATTCGAGGGCACCGGGACGCGAACGAATAATAAACCTGCAGATATGGAAAACGTCTACGGCGTGCTGCCGGGCAGCGATGCCCGGCTCGCGAAAACCGTGTTCATCATTTCGGGCCATTTTGACTCGCGCGCTTCTGACGTGATGGATCCGAATCTGGACGCCCCCGGCGCGGATGACGATGCCTCCGGCGTCGCCGTGAGCATGGAATGCGCGCGGCTGCTCAGCCGCAGGGGCCCGAACGGCGCTGGAAACTATCGCGCGACGCTGCTCTTCGCCGCGGTTTCGGGCGAAGAGCAAGGTTTGCTCGGAGCCGAACGCATGTTGTCCTGGGCCAAGCAACAGGGCTACACCGTCGGGGGCATGCTGGACAATGACATCGTCGGCGCGGATTCCGCGCCGGGCGCGCCGCACCGCGTCCGG
>WNGM01005596.1_pt1 | contig 10319 bp, 8 predicted proteins | sample 5400571 | NCBI WGS metagenome assembly WNGM01 (sample SAMN13153378, study PRJNA577476) | soil metagenome | isolation source: 100 cm soil or saprolite under Garry oak tree replicate 2 | place: USA:California | collected 2016-06-15 | reverse complement strand
GGTTGCGTTGCTCGGCGCATTGTTCCGATGATCAACCTGGAAACTTACCAGACCGGGACGCCCGGGCCGGCATCTGTGGAGCTATTGAGAGCCGTTGGGGAGTCGCTGCGAAACATCAACGAGCCAGCAGAACTAATTCAAGACGATATCGTCACCAACATACGTCCGGAAAAAGGAGACATCGCATTGGAATCCGCTGATGGCAATATTCGCGGCACCCCCATCTATGTTGAGAACGTCGATTGCATTACCTACTGGCGCGATCCTTCAGCCTCGGTCGAGTGGGCGTTTGCACCACCTAAGTCCGGCAAATACAAAGTATTTGTCACCTGCATTCACGGCAACGGACCCAGCGAATACGAAGTCGCGATCGGGGAAAGGAAATTCACGGGCAAAATTGCCGGCACCGGTGCCGATCCCGGGTGGTCGGATTACCGGGACGAAGCGCTGGGCACCGTGGACCTGATCAAAGGCCGTCAATACGATGTGACGATTCGAGCCACCTCGATGCCAAAGGGGCCACCCATGAATTTGCGGCGCATTCTCCTGCGCTCGGTGCGTTAATGACAATTACTATGTTAAATTCATCCATCACAAATGACAATCTGTCCATGTCAGTTTAAGCCGGTTTTTGTAAAATTGGCACGACACCAGCAGATATGTTAACTCGTTCTATAATCAGAAATTTCAAAAGAGTTAGCCGCAGACCGAAGGCCTCTGCTCCCGCTCAGGACGCGACCCGTGCCTTCACCTTGATTGAATTGCTGGTGGTCATTGCCATCATCGCCATATTGGCCGCTATGTTGTTGCCTGCGCTGTCCAAAGCCAAGGCGCGCGCAAAAGGGATTAGCTGCTTGAGCAATCTCAAGCAATTGGGTCTGGCGCTGATCATGTATAAAGATGACAATCAGGGGTTTTATCCGCCCGGCTTTAATCACAATGCCACCGAGTGGGTCTGGCCGGCGCTGCTTCGGACTTACTCCTCAAAGCGGGATACAAAGGTCTTCTGGTGTCCTTCAGCCCCTACGGAGTCTCAGTGGACGCCGACTTTTGGCTCTGGATTGCCCGCTCAATACGGCTACTTGCAAGACGAATTCCACCTGAAGCCGGGAGGCAAGTACTTCATGAGTTACGGTCACAATTGCTGGGGTTCGCAGGCGACTCAACCTCAATCCGGCTTGGGGGTGCTTTGGGGCGATCCCGTTTATGGCCCGCAGAAGGAGACAAATATCAAGAAGCCGACCGAGATGATCGCCCTTGGCGACAGCAATTGGGACCTGACCAAGAAAGGAGATCCTAATTACAGCGGGTACATTGCCAATTACGAACCGCGCCAGTGGCCGCTGGATTTGCACGGTGGGGGTTCGTGGAACGAAGCCGCGCAGGCGTATGGCGGGCAGGCCAGCATTGTCTGGCTGGACGGGCATGCCAAGGGCATGAGGCGTCGTGAAATTATATCTTTCTTAGTACAGCCTCAGACCCAGCCTGCCAAGGACACGGCATGCCGCTTGTGGAACGCGGATAACGAGCCTCACTATTAAGCTGCCACAAAACCCCGCAGCAACGAAAACCCAGCACCTCGATCCCGTACATGCGAATCAACCAACACACGGACCATCAAAGTAACTATCAACCTAATCTCCATGATGAAAACTCTAGCAATTACAGCACTCGGCGGCCTTTTACTTTGGAATGCTGCTGGACAAAACCTGGTTAGTAACGGCGGCTTCGAAGATCCTAATCTGGGAAGCGGTTGGGCGCCGTATAGCGCTGGGGCTACGACTCTGACCGGTTGGACGATTAGCGGCAACGGCGTGCAGCATTTTAGCACAAATATCTATGGTGCCACTGGCTCCCAATGCGTCCAGATGACTGCCGATTACAGTGCCGCTGGCACGATTGGCCAGACGATCAGCAGCATTCCAGGCGCCTACTACATCATGAGTCTAAGGGTTGGAAGCCGTAACGGGGCGCCCGTTAACGGCATCGCCGGGTTCGGCGATACCCAACACCCCTACAGCTTCAGCGGTCTCGGCACGACGAATGTGACGAACGTGACGTTCACGGCTGCCGCGACGAGCAGCAGCACAATCGTTGAGGTCACGGGAGGCAATCCCAATAGCTCAAGCATGTTGGTGATCATTGATGACGTGAGTGTGGTCCAGGCCGTGCCGGGCCCGGTGGACGCCAATGTCTCCGCAGTTGACGCCTGGCAGGGGTCTGTCGCAGCCGACGGGTTGAGTTACTCTACGATAACCGTCACACTGACTGATTCAAACGGCATTCCTGTCTCGGGCAAAACGGTATCGCTGGCCAAAACATCAGGACCAGGAAGCCCAGTTATCAACACGATTTCCGGCACGACCGACGGCGGTGGGAAGGCAGTCTTCACGGTGACTTCAACCACGCCTGGGACGAATGTCTTTACGGGCACCGATGTGACCGATGGAAACCTCGTTATCACAGACACGGCCACGGTCAACTTTTTGGCTGGATCAGTTGCGAATGCCAACACTTCGACTGTGGTGGCATCCCCCACTTCAGTGCTGGCGAATAGCGTGGCCACATCCACAATCACCGTCACTTTGCAGAATGCAACCAATGGCCCCGTTTCGGGCAAGACGGTGTTTTTGAGCAAAAAATCAGGACCAGGAACCCCAGTCATCAACACGATTTCCGGCACTTCTGATGCGAATGGCCAGGCCTCATTTACGGTCGCCTCGACGAAAGCAGGCGCCGATGTGTTTGCGGCTGCCGATGTGACGGATAGAAGTATTGTCCTCACAAATACGGCTACCGTGACCTTTACAGTCGGGCCGGTTAGTTTGGCAATTTCGACCGTTGTTGCTTCACCTGCCTATGTCCCGGCTGATAATACCTCTGCCGCGATCATCACTGTCATGTTGCGAGACGCCACCAGCAATGGCGTGCCGAACAAAACTGTCAGCCTCAGCCAGACCTTGGGTCCGGGCATTCCGTCGATCACGCCCGTTTCCGGGACAACCACCGACACCAATGGCGCCGTGGCCTTTTCCTTGAGTTCCATCACGGTGGGTGCGGATGTTTTCACCGCGACGGACACTGATGATGGCAACCTGGTATTGACCAATACGGCCACCGTGACCTTCCTCGGCCTGATCAGTTGGTCGGGGTTCGCCACGACTGTGGTTGATGACAGCGATGTGAGGACCAACGGGATTCTTGTTTACGCGGAACATTGGGCTGGCTTCGATGGTCCGGTCAATGGTGTGTACTTTACTGCCGCCCAAAATAAGGTTGTTGGCAGCAGCGGCGGCTACGAGACCCTCAATGAGACCAACGGTTACCCCCAGGGATCTCTCTCGACAAATTATTGGAACATTCTTCGGGGCAAATGGTACAACGCCGGAAACGGTGAAACAGTCACTCTGAACGGCCTACAGGCGGGTCACAAATACTTGCTCCAAATCTGGTCGTCAGATCCCCGCTATGCCCCAAACCAGTCGGAGATCATACTCCCAGGTTTTGAGTTGAATATGCAAGAAGGACAATATGGCGTCGGCACTTTCACCGCAGTCGGCTCGACACACGTACTCGGTCTGGGAGGTGATGGCGTCCTTAACGCCGTTCAGACCCGCGACCTGAGCATCATCGCCATTAGCATCGGGCCGGGCGCCGGGCAACTGACCGTCCGCGGCTATACGGAATCCGCAGGTAACGTCGTGACCGAGAGAGCCATTTCGCTCACCTCGCCTATCGTGTGGACGCCGGTTCAGACCAATGCCGTTCCGGGCGGTAACTATAGCTTTACTGTCCCTAAGGGAGGCGGTGCAGCCGCTTACTTCAGGACCGTGGCACAGTAGTGGTCAACCCTGCCTTTGAAGTCACCGGGAGTTGATTAAGACGGTCTGCCGTGCAAGCCGCGGCGGACTCGTCTCAGGAAGGACCTAACGTAAGCAAAATTTACTAAACGCTTGAAGGTGGCAATGGAAGAATTCACAATTGTATGCTTGGCGTGCTGATGTCTTGGAGTGAGCCCCAACAGTGATTAAGGAGATGAAAATGATTGCGGCCCACAGGCAGGCAGTGGCCGGACTGCTTGCCAGCGCAATGATTTTCAGCGCGCTCTCATCACGCGCTCAGTGGTCCGTGCGGGTGGATGAGGGAAGGAGTCCCAAGGACATGTTTCCAGCGGACGATCCGCGGCGCAAGCTGCCCGATTATTTGTTTCAGCCGTTCACGGCCAACGAGTGGGAGGCTAGCAACTTCGCTCCTCCGGCCGATGCGGCGCGTTTTGAGGACTTGCGGTATGGAATGTTCATCCATTTCGGACTCTCTACTTACCAAGGCAAGAACTTGAGTTGGGGCACCGTCCAAAGCATCAAATGGCCCGATAAGCGCAAAGACGGCTACGTCGCACCGCCGGGACCGATCACGGACGAGTACTTGCAATGGCCAGCGAAAATGCGGCTCGAGAAGTTCAATGCGCCAGAGTGGGTGCGCATCGCCAGGGAATCCGGGTTCCGCTACATAGTCGTCACCGCGAAGCACCACGAGGGGTTTCACATGTGGGACACGGCATACTCGAATTTCAAGATCACCAAGACACCTTTTGGCCGGGACTATCTCAAGGAGATCGCTGACGCCTGCCATGAGGCCGGAATGCCGTGGGGCATCTATTACGCCCAACGCGAATGGTATCACCCGGATTACGATCCCAAAAACTACAAGGGCGAGCGTCACCAACGATACCTGGAATACAATCGCAACGTTTGCCGCGAGCTTTGTACCAAATATGGGAAAGTAGATTTCTTCTGGTTCGATGCCGCGTGGTGGGGTGGAATGTTCACGGCGGAAATGTGGGAGGCCGAGTCGTTGACGCGCATGCTCCGCGAGCTGCAACCGCACATGCTCATCAACAACCGGGCGAGCCTGCCGGGCGACTTCGATACGCCTGAGCAGCGTGCTGGGTTTTATCAAGAACGCGCTTGGGAGGCCTGCTTGTCCCTGACCGAGTCATGGTCCTGGAGCGGGATGCCTCCCAAGACTCGCAACCAGTTGGTCCGAATCCTGGCTTCAACCGCGTGCGCCAATGGCAATGCGCTGGTGAGCTGGGGGCCGCATTGGGATGGTGCCTTTGATCAGAAGGAACTAAGCCGCCTGCGGGAAATCGGCGAATGGTTGAAACAGAATGGCGAAAGCATCTATGGCACGCGGGGTGGTCCCTGGCTGCCGGGCACTTGGGGCGGCAGCACGCGCAGAGGAAAAACCGTCTATCTTCATGTCTTGGATTCGCAAGTGGCCACGTTGAATCTGCCCTCCATTCCGGCGCGGGTGGAAATTGCCCGGTTGCTGGATGACGGCTCACGCATTCCCTTCAAGCAGGATGCAGACGGCCTGAGATTGACTTTGCCAGCAACCCGGCGTGATCCAGCGGATACCATTGTGGTGTTGCTGGTGATCCAGCCGGTTACCGGAATCGTGCGTTCAGGAGGCGCCAACCATGCGTTCGGCGATACAGTGTCCTATGGAGAACTGGTGCTTGCTAAAACGAATATCAGTTTTTCTGCCGGTGAAGTGGCGCTGGATCTCGGGAAAACTAGGAAAGTAACGGCCGTGGTGGTGGAGCGGGAATCGGACAGCCTGCCGTTGCGGTTATTGCTTTCTTCGGACCGCCAGACTTGGAATCAAGTCGCCATGACTGAACAGTCACCGAGGGTTTGGGAAGTGACGCTAGAAAGTCAGGCCGCGGGTGCGATTCTGCCCGGGCAAAATGCTCGCTATCTTAGGATTCAAGTGCCGGGGGAAAACCCGTCCTCCACGCTCCGAAGAGTAGAGGCTTACGGATTTTGAGCACGCTTTGTCCCTCCGAGACACTGGTCTCGAACAAACTTTCGTGACGATGCTTCATTATTCGTCACGCGGTGGTTGGGTAGCGGCACTCACGTGGGCGCCGCCACTTCCAAAAAACGGCGGCTGCCGTTTGACAAGTTTGTTGCGCAGTTTGCATTTTTTTTAAATCCAGAGAACAATAAAAAGACAAATAACTCTATGAAGCACGTATCTATGTGGATTGCCCTGACTATGATTGTGTTCACCGCAATCGGTCAGGATTTGCAGCCGCCCGTGGTGCGCGTCAAGGCAGATGCTCCAACTTACCTCTACGGCGGGCAAGCATCAAAGATGGAAGGAGGCTTGAAGAAGCAAGGCGGGGACAACTTTTCCTGGAAGGGCAGTGGGAGTACGGCCTGGGAGGTCCAAGTTGACAAGTCGGGGGAATACGCTGTAGGACTTTGCCACGCCGCACAGCCTGGTTCCGCCGGCCAGGAACTCCAAATCGCCGGTGGTAAAAATCGGCTTGGTTACAAGCTGAGAATTACCAAAGGGGTATTCCCGGACAACATGGCATATGAGACAGTGCAAATCAATGGTTCGCTTCAGCTCCTGGCGGGAAAGCAAATCATAACCTTGAGTATCTCAAATGCGCCGGCGCAGAAGCCCGTGCTCGCCTTTCGCAGTCTTGAACTGATTCCACTTGCCGCCAAACCGGCCATTGAGGCGGAAAAAAGGGAAGCACGACGCTCGCGCGCCAGCACTGAATGGCTGGCCAATGCCGGTTATGGACTCATGTTTCACTGGACCTCCCAAAGCATTGGCAAGGATGGGACCATCAAACCCTTTGGCCAGGCGGTTGCCGATTTCCCTCTGGACCGATTTGTCGAAATGGTGGAAGCGACCGGCGCCGGTTACGTTCTGTTCACGGTCGGCCATGCCGAGCCGTATTGTCCGGCCCCGCTGAAAAGTTGGGAAAAGCACCACCCCGGCAAGACCGCGAAACGCGACCTGATCGCGCAGATGGCCGATGCTCTAAGCGCAAAAGGCATCAAGCTGATGTGTTACTTTCCCACACACGTTGTGGGCAAATACCCAAATGCTTCCGGCAAGGAATTCACTCGGATGACCGCCGATGTTTTGAAAGAGTTTGGGGAAAGATACGGGGAAAAGGTGGTTGGGTATTGGTTTGACGGGTTCTATCAATGCTACGAAAAATATCCGGATTTTTCCTTCCGCGATTTCTTCAGAATCTGCAAATCCGGGAACCCCAACCGGATCATCGCGCTGAACTCATGGATTTATCCGAACATCACTGAATGGCAGGAGTATTGGGCTGGGGAGACGGCGAGCCCGGTCGAGTTGCCGGTAAACGGCACCAATGCGCATGGCCCGGGGGAGGGACTCCGCTACCAGTCCCTGATTATCATGGAGCCTTACTGGGTGCAGGAGAAACTGGAGATGCCCGAACCGCGGTTTAATGCACAAGCGCTAGGTGATTACATCAGCCAGTGCATGAAAAATGGCGGCGCAGTGACGATCAACCTTGGCGTGTATCAAGACGGATCGGTTGACCCAAGAGCAGTCAATGTGCTCAAAGAAGTACGCAAGCGCATCCGAAAAACGCCCGACCAGGCAAACCGCGAGACATCACCAAACCTCGGAATATGAATACCTATGCGAGACCAGCCAGCAGGTCTTGGAAGCTAACAATTTCAAACCTGAACGACCACGGTGGCTTTGCAGGGGTAAAATTTAAGAGCTACAGTCTTCTGGGTGTTCGGGTTGTCTTTTGCCTTCAGCGGCCTGGCCGAGCCAAACGCTACCGCCACGACGAATTGGCCGGTTACATAACCGACTACGACCGGAAAGGCGCTCCAGTGATACTGAATATCGGGGTGTCTCCATAGGTCGGCCTCGCCGGCGACACTCAGCCAACTCGCAAGGCTGCACAAGCTCATTGCGGCAATTAGGCACACATTAGATCAGCCAATCTCGCAACCGCGCTTTCTCTATGGCATCCGCTTCGATATCCATCCTCGGCGCGCTGGTCGTGGTCGGCGGGGGTTTTCTGAGCGGCAGCGCTGCCTGGCCTATGAAGCTGATGAAGCGGTACCAGTTCGAGCATTGGTGGTTCGTGGCGATGCTGACCGGCCTAATTGTGGTCCCTTGGACGGTAACCCTTGTCTGCTGCCCGAACGCTCTAAGGGCCTACAGCTCCGTTCCTTGGAAAACGCTCGCCACTGCCAATTTATGGGCAACGGGTTGGGGTATTGCAAACGTGCTTTGCGGATTATGCTACTTAAGGCTGGGGATGGCTCTGACCTCTGTAATCATCACCGGCCTTGGCGCAGCGACTGGCGTCACTTTGCCCATGGTCGTTAAGGGTTCGGGCCTGTTTAAGCACGCGAGCGGCCCCTCGTCTCCGGCAGGACTAACCCTGCTTGGCGGGGTGTGCGTGATGCTGGTGGGTGTGGCTTTGGCCGGGGTAGCCGGCGCTGGACGGGATCGGGCACGGCCGAAGACTGAATTATCCTCGGGCACATTCCTGGCCGGCTTGCTAATGGCAGTGATTGCCGGTGTGTTCTCGGCAGGAATGGGCTTGTCGTTTGTTTACGGGCAGGGTCCCATCATGCAAGCCATGAAACACGAAGGTGCGGGCGAGATACCCTCCATCTTTTCGGTTTGGGCCGTTGCATTGTTGGGCGGCGCGCTTGTAAGTGTGCTATATCCAGTCTGGTTAATGTTGAAAAATCGGTCTTCGGGCGTACTTGGGCAGAGTTGGAAGGAACTGGTGCTGGCGATCGCCATAGGAGCCAACGCCTGCCTGGCAGTCGTGCTGATGGGCGCTGGCTTGAGGATGCTGGGCGCACTGGGCGCTTCGGCCGGCCTCGGAATCCAATCGGCCTCATGGATGTTGGGCGGTCAAAGCGTGGGGTTTGCCAGTGGCGAGTGGCGTGGGGTCTATGGGCAGCCACGCAAGAGAATGTATCTGGCCGTTCTCTGTCTCACAGTGGGGGTGATAATTATGGTTTTCGGAAATCTCATTTAAAGGTCTCTTCGAAACGAACGGGACCGGCGTGAGGCCCCGGTCGAAGTTCATGGTTGATGGTTGAGAGTTGATGGCGCGAAAAGACGCAAAGAGCCATAAGGTCAGGAACAAGGATGGCAGGCGCAGGGCTGCCAGATCCTGCCGGGGTCCGAACCGGACTGGCAACGGGCGGAGCTTGGCAAAAAACGAGGCGCGCGAAGCGCGCGAAATTTTTTGGGCGCCTGACATGGCTCCTCTGCTCTCCCCTTCCCCTCTCCTCCGCGACAGAGCGGAGGAGAGGAGAGCTTCTTAGCAAATGTTTAGGTAGCCGCACGGATTGACCGGCGGCGACGCAGCCGGCTGCGTCAGCCGGCGCCGAGTCGGCTCGTGGTGCATGATTGTGCCGACTGAAGTCGGCGGCTACCTGAACGGTTACGCTGCTTAAACCATCAGGTAACAAACCTCGGCTCATAGACTGGCCCACTTCCGTGCTTGCGCAGCAAGTCAATGAATTTGGCCAGGCCGCGCTTCTCGTCCGTGCCCAGATGGTAATGGATGTGCCAACTGAGGTAATCCTTGCGGAAGTCATAATCGTAATCGGTGCGTCCGCGGATAATCAAGTCGAGCGTGTCGAGGCCGAAATCGCGCGCTTCGCGGAGTTGTCGGCGCAGAGGGGAATTCTCCACCCCGCGACGCAAAGCCCAGACGGCATAGACGAACGGCAGTTTGGTCAGTTCGTACCAAGCGGCGCCGAGGTCCCAAAGGTCGTGCCGGCCAGGGGCCCGCAGCAAATCCAGCGCCGGGTCGCCTATCAGCAGCGCATAATCCGGCAGCGAGGCGCGCGCAGCAAATCCAGCGCCGGGTCGCCTATCAACAGCGCATAATCCGGCAGCGATGTCAGCTCGTAACTTGGCAGGGGTTTGAACTGCGGTTTGAGTCCGCGCTCGGCCAGCAAGACGCGCAACAATTCGACGCTGGTGAGGGAGGCCGTGTCGCAAAAGACTTCCCGCATCTCACCGAGCGGCTTGGTGTGCGCCAGCAGAACGCTTTTGACTTCGCCCAACGAGGCGATCGCAATGCCGTCCAGGACATCGTAACGATACTTGAATAGGACTTCCGTGACACTGACCAGCGCTGCGTCCAACTGGTCGCGTTGCAGCAACTCTGCCAGTTCCGATGGGGTGGCATAGACCACTTCCTCTTCCACTCCGCGCGTCAAAGGGACCGCGTTGAGGTAGCGCACCGAGCCGACGCGAAATGGGGCCAGCGACTGCAGGAGGTAGCTTTCCCTCTGCAGATTCGACGCGCGCTGCTCCCGCTGGAAACGATGGGCCAGTTCTTCGGCCGTTTCGCGCGGCGCCATGCGCAGCTTGGGAATGGATTCGGAGGAGTCCATTGTCTTTAGTCTGCTAGCCTGTGGCCAAATTCTTTTCCAAAATATCTGGCCGCTGGCTGTCGGGCGCAACTTCCGTTGGTG
>WNGM01006118.1_pt1 | contig 10322 bp, 7 predicted proteins | sample 5400571 | NCBI WGS metagenome assembly WNGM01 (sample SAMN13153378, study PRJNA577476) | soil metagenome | isolation source: 100 cm soil or saprolite under Garry oak tree replicate 2 | place: USA:California | collected 2016-06-15 | reverse complement strand
GACTTGTATAGCAATGCCGTGTATGAGTGTAACTGGTGCGGCTTAAGGGAACCTTCTACACGCATGGCAACCGAGTATCAGTGTTCTGAGTGTTTTCGCAGGGATACCAGAGAATAATAGACATATAGAAAGTGTTATATATAGAAAGGAGGTGATACATTGAACATTACAGCGTACGACGTTTTAGAGATATCCGAGAATGCTTCCCTTGATGAGGCGAAATATGCGTACTTTAAATTGGCGAAAAAATACCATCCTGATGTATGCAATGATGTAAGTGCGCTTGATCGGATGAAGAATATTAATCTGGCCTATGAGGCCATCAAGGATGGTAGAGGGCGCTGGTGGTCACCTCCGCTTCTGCATACACTCCCAGATCCCCCAGAAGAAGAAGAATTGCCGTCTCTTGCTGAAATGATTGCCTGGGCGAATACACACGTGGTTGAGGATGACTACCTTATTAGCATCTTTGTGGGCGGGCGGGATGCCTATTCAAAGCTACGACTGCCGGACTTGGAGCAGCGGGCGGGTGAAGAGATTGTCAGAAAAGTGAGAGGTGCCCTTCGACTGGATAAGTTGAGAGGGACGGCGCTCCGGTGGTACCTGCGAGGCCTCAATGTCGAATTGGCAATCCGCAAAGCGTACGTAGACGACAAGTTTTATCGCGATAAGGCCAGAACTGCCGCTTCGTGAGTCCGTTCCCGCACACGGGCGATGGTGCTATAGATTCTAGGAGGAATGATAATGCAGTCAGACGATATAGATCTAACCTATAAGCAAGCCATAGACCGAAAAGCACGCGCAATGTGTGGAGAGATCTTCGACTGGCTCTCTGATATAGGTGCGATCACGGAAGAGAGCAAGCAGAAGGCTCTTAACAGAATAGACGAGTCCTTTGCAGCAAGAGCAACCCATGTTGAACCTGTAGAAGAGTGTGAAGAAGATTGTACAGATGATACAAGTTTCAATTACTTCGATTATGAAAGGTTGCAACAACTGGACAATATTGATGATATTCCATTTTAAGAGGTAGCAACTACCTGAAGGTGCTAGCGTGACTGCCGAGCGGAAAGTAGCTCAGGAGGAATTGAAGAAGTGACACTCCAACTATCGAAAGGACACACACGATGACAACAACAACCGTTTATTCAACAGAAACACCAATTATCACATCTAAGAAGTATCACTTCAACTACGCTAGTAAGCGCGATGCCTACGTTGACGCGTGCTATGCTTGCCTGGGACTCAACCAAGCAGCGAAGGCAGCTCCAGACAATTATAAGCACTACCTCTACCGACTCAAAAATCGATGGATTGAGATGCTGTATCGTCGTGGTTTCTGTGTACGTGTCTACGAAGACTATGGTTTGTTCCACTTTCAATTCAAAATTGATGGGATTCTTTTTGCTTGGCATGTGTCGTTTGACACATAAATTCGCCAGAAGGGGGAGATATGCGTCAGAAGAAGAAAATGGCGAAGATATGTGTCAAATCTTGATCATATGTTCTCTATCAGCTCTCGCTAGAACCTGCTGTACCACCTCAAATGGAAGAACAAAGTCAATGTGATGCTCTATCTTGGCTTACTCAGCCTTAGAGGCCATACCAAATGACAAATTGTCCCTCTTTCCCCATTGAGAAGTTGTGCAAACCTTTACTATAATAGACTCAACCAGAAGGCTACATGGCGGCCTAATCCAATCGTCTCCACACGAGATAAGGATCAGGTTTGAGAACAAAGCAACGATGAATTACATGTTATACATATACTATCATTTATCACACGAATTGCTGATCCTATATTACTGCTTTTCTTGAGAGTTGTAATTCTGGGAATTTCATTCTCTTGTGGTCAGAAGACGGATATAATCCTCTTCTTGTATTCTCTTATAAAAATAACTGTCCAGTTTACTTAAACTATGTCTTAAAAGATACCTCAATCTTTTGGAGCTGCTATAAACTCCAAAAGAATATAAAGGAGCATTATTAGTTATGACATTTAGAAATCAATTTAGCAGATTCCATGATTCTACATTGGGGGTTGAAGAGGGCACACAGCCTAGCCCAGTTAATCAATTAGCCCCAGCAAAAAGGCATACGATCTTTAATTCAATGCCAGAGAGCATACCAATTGGGAAGCCGGAACGTGGTTTAGTACGACGGAACACCCCTGTCTCACAAACAGATATCGCGAAGGTCTATGCCGATGGTAATCCTGATGACCTTATCAATGCAACAACAGCAGTCACTCAAGCTATTGGTCCCGACAATAAGTATCTCGCCGATACTTTCGGGGTCAAACCAAACGGTCTTCCTTACAATGTCCATGTGGGGTTCTCCAATGGGGAGGGAGCTTCTCACCTGCGTTGCGATTCTACGACGTTCCAGGTCGCTGTCACCAAATCCGATGCTCAACTCGCTGCGGCCTTTACCACAGCAGAGATAGTAGAAGTCTATGAGGCTGTCATCAAAAACGGTTGGGATTGTGGTCGTAGCAATGGGGAGGGAATCTCTCGTATGCTAGCTCTACAACTGCACTCAGACTTGAAACCCTTGCTGACGAAGCCCGTCACTCATTGGTTGCAGCACGGGGCCTGCGACTGTATCTCGACCAACGATGCTAATGACAGAAACGCAGATAGCAACGGGTGCAGTGTAGTCTTTCTGGATTACCTTAATCAAGGATTAGGGTATAGTTGGAAAGACATTGTGCGCACAGGCGGCAACACGCTGGCCGAGACATATAGCAAACTCACCGGCGACGATTCCAGCACAGCCTACCGAAACTTCATGGAGGCCCTGCCGTCATTCACCAATGGAAACTTCACAGATGCCTTATCACCATTCGTCAATGGAAGCCAGTTAGCCTTGCCAGAAAAAGGTCACTTCTCTTGTACTCCTCCAGACCACACAAAGGAAATTATAGGAGGTAGTGTTGGGGGAGGCGTAGGGTTATTGGCACTGGGTGCTGTTGCATACCACTTCTGGAAACGCAGACGCCAAGCTAGGGCACACAACCAACAGCAGAATATCCAACTGGGCAATCTAGGGCAAACTACAAATCTAGATGGGGCGAATCTGGCTTGACGGGGAATGGTCTCAAAGTTCGGACAAGAGGGTTTCAAGCCAGTTTCTTCGTCCGAACTTTCAGCCTCTTTACTACTCTCCCATTGCTGTTCACTTTTGTCATCGATAGTCACTTGACACGCATCCTACTTCCGCCAGACGAGCTGGTGGGTTCATCCTTCTTCTGAACGAGTATCCACTCCGTTCCCTGCTCCATCCAACGCGTGACATTGCGCACTGGCCGTGATTTTCGCGGCGAATGCGGCAAAATCACCACGGATTGCTCTTTCTGCTTGGCTTTGCTTACCGAACCGCACGTTGGACATTGCACGTGCTCAACTGCCGATTCTTGCCAACATTTCGCCTCCAGTTTGATTGATCCTGAGAACGAACAATGAGTGGCTTCTCGATCTTCCTGTGCTGTTCCTACGGGATCTCGACGAGGCGATGGCTCACCAACATGGTGCTTCTGCTTGTGTGTCTCTTGCTCGGCAATCACGTCTTTGGGAGAAGGCATAGGAGGAAGGACAGGAGTTGGTTGCTGGGGGACAAAAGTTGGCATACTCGCTAAATCCGACAGATAGCTGTTTTGCCCGTCAGCGTACTGGAATTCGGCTTCCCCACTTCTGGCATCCGCACGCATCCGTTCCCATTTAGCATCCGGCAGGACCGACTTTTCCAAATGAGCACGAGTGAGTTCGGGGCTTTCTTCCCGCAATGCCCGATACAGTGCTCGCACCAGCCACTGTTTCAAAATCCCAATACATCCAATGCTCCCCTCAAAGAAATACCACCAGCGCTGTACCAAGCTATCCTGATCCACTTGGAGAGGGATCTGCTTGAGTAACGAGGAGAACGCGTTACGAAACGCCTGACAGTCGTTTTCGTCCTCCATATGGTAGCGGGCAAAGTGACATTCCGATCCACGCCGGGCCATTTGCCCATCCAGATTGCAGAATGGGAGCAAATCGTAGGTGCCGATCAAAACGTGCAAGACCCCAGTCTCTATGGCCATGGACTTGATCCAATTGAGTTGGTCTTTTGGCTGTTTGCTATCGCCGGACTGGATCAAATGTTGGGCCTCATCCAGAATCACTGCACGCAGTGAAAGCCTCCGAAGTTCTTCCTCATACACCTCACGTATTTCAGGATCATCCGGGTACTTGGTAGTCTTGCTTCTGGCTCTCTTTTTCTCGACCAGATGCTCGGCAGTGGCTACATCCACCTTGATGTGTCGATCAAAGGTGGTTTTGTCCAGGAGTTTCAGCCCTTTCCGATAGAAGTGCGCACGGTGGAACAATTCTCCATCGGGAGGGCGAGTATTGATCAGGAGTGCTCGTCGTGAGACATGCCCATTCAACTGATGTGTTGGGATGTGTAATCGGTTGGTCAAAACCTCTGCGAGCTTCGACTTGCCCACGCCGCTTGGTCCACAGACCACCATGTAGACCACATCTGCTGGTTCCCAGATGGTATCTGACACCTGTGTTCGGACCTCGAGCAGTCGGGGATGCCACACCGCATAGGCTTTGAAGCGCTCAAGGAGTGCTTGGGATTCCGGTGGTAAAGGCTCATTCAGGTCATCCGGTGGGTGAGGAAACTCCTCCATCAGCGAAACTCCTCATAGACTTGCAGGGTGGTCAGATCAACAGGAGCAAAGCGAGATTGAGCAGCATCATCGGTCAGACGTGCGCTCTTGGCTTCCCGTGAAACTGGCTGGGAAGTCTGCGCCGCTTCCGACGGCTTTTGCTCAATGTGGTACACTACGATCTGATTCTCCGTGTCCCGTTGACGCTGCAGCAGCACCGCTTCATATGCCTCGATTTTGGCCAGAAAGTCGGCCAAGCGTTTAGCGTCGATCGGTGTCCTGACATGGCTGTCCCGATTCTGCTCTCTCAGCTCTGCGCTTGCTAGGGTGATTTCCCGTTCGGAATGCCCATGCAACTGCCCGTAATAGGACTGCGCGACACACTCAACCCAATGGTTGTGGACGTAGGCATAGACATGGCTGATGTCAAAAGGATCAAAGCGCAGCTTCACCTTCGTTCCGATGACTCCAGGAGAGGCAAACACATCATTCCAGTACAAGAGATAATGGAACTGAATGCCGTGATTGCGGTAGACCAGTGCCGTTTCTCGCGGTGAACCGGGAAGGGTCAGCACCCGAAACACATCATCATAGCGAATATGTCGGTGTTCTCGCAGTCCACCCAGATCCAGTCCACTCTCCCATGCCTCGTGAGGGCTTTGCCCCAGTGCCGGATGCTTTTCCTGGTCATAGACCTCGTAGGCCCACTCACAGAGAAAATCGTAGAGGTCGGGCAGTTGCCATATCGCCTGATTCTTGGGATTAACAGCTTTAGTCATCTGTCGAGCCGTTTTGCTGGCCTGAGTGTTTCCGAGCAGATTAAAGACAAATTGGGTGTTGGCGGTCCCAAACAGGCGCTCAATCACCGCACCATAGCGAGGTTTGGCCCAGGGGCGATATTTCTTGCTGATGGAATAGCTATTGAGAAGGGCTTCAAAATACCGACTGCGGAACTCTTTACCGCCATCGACCACCAGCATCTGAGGGAGCCTACCGAGCCTTTGCACACACGCGCGTAGTACCATCATCACCGAGCGATAACTGGGGGGATCAAAGGTCAGATAGACGGAGAGCAGGCGACGAGAGTAGGCATCGACCAGAAACGTGGCCCACGGTCGCCCCAACGGTTTGCCCAAACTCGAAAGCAGTTCGATATCGAGTTGCGTATGATCGATGTGGGCAATTTCCCATGGACGATCACCATGCCGGGGAGTGGTGCGTTCCAGCTCCCAATACCAGGTACTTTCCTGATACGCCGCCCGTGCTCCCTTGCGTTTCTCGGTTAGCGCTGGGCCGCTTATCTTTTTCAGGTGCCGGTAAAAGCTTCGCTCACTGACTGGCTGAATGTTTTGTTCCAAGCAGGTGCGCTGGTAGAGGAGAAAGACATCGCGTTTTTTCTGTTGTTTGGGGCGAGCATAAAACTGTGTTACTGCTTCGTCGAGTAAGCGGCGCGAAGCTTCGTCAGCTTTGGGGTTCCGATTGCCACGTGCAGCCGTTTTCGGCAAGAGTCCGATATAGCCATAGCCATAGGCGGCCTCAGCGTCCCGAAAGTGGGCCAACCAATCGCGAATGGTACGCGACGGTGTGCCCGCATAGACTTCCTGTTGCTTGTTCCGGTAGGCTTCCACGAATCGATAGCGTTGGTTGGCTACCTCGAGAGCTTCATCTCCGGCCTCAATGAGGAGCCGATGAACCTCGGCAGAGAGAGCCATTGCCACACTTTGGGATGGATCCTTTACCTGAATGGCGTTACTATCTACCAGATGCAGAAACACTGGGGTCTCCAACTGGATGGGCGCTCCCTCTTCTGGCAGAAGTGTCGTAGTTGTGTCGCCCAGGTTGAGCAAGGTCCATCGTTTGCCATCCCAATCAAGCGGGGCGTTGGTGTGTAGGGTGGAGAGGTTTGTACTCTCAAATGGGACATGGCTCTGATTGGCTCGCAAAATGGCGTGTGCTTCGGCAGTTGGTCGGTCCAGGTAGAGAGGGAGATGCCAGTGATCCTTGAGCCACGTCGTAAAGAGATTCACATAGAGGCGATTGCGTGCAATGAGAGCATACACGTCATCCACGCGCAGATGGGGGTCTTGCTCTCGCAAGGCAGAAAGCGTGATGCCAGGTGTGGCTTCTACTGCCTCCAAGATGTGCACCAAAGCGGTATGTGGAACCATACATTCAAAAAAGTAGTCCTCTAAAAAGATGAGATTGCGAATATACCCTGGATGTAGTTCTGCCGAGGAACGCACGCGGTAGGAGAGTCCGATGCTTTCTGCTGCTGCTTCCCCCGGAGGACACCGCCATGTTCCATTGTCATCACGTTGATATCGCCCTGGATGTGTCACCATCAGTTCAAGTAACCGATTTTCAGGTTTCCATTCTTCAAAGGAGGCTCCATCCTTGCGGAGAACGAGAAAGTCTGGGGTATGCAGAGCTTTGGTCGAGCGACCGGATGGCCCAGGATAGGTGAGTTCGAGTTGGGTGGGCTGATCAAAGAATTCCAAGACATCTGGATCGTACTCCATCGTGTAGATCGCCCACAATTCAACGGTGTGGCTTTCAAATTGGATACTTACACCCATTTTTCGGCTGGCATAGGTTCCGCAGACATTGAGGAGACGCCCCTGAACTCGTCGCACTGGAGGCGATAAACGAAGGCGAAGGAGGAAGTCACGCGTGGCAGTCGGAAGCTGAAGCCGATCACACCACTGCTCAAAGGCAAAGGTCTTCATGGCGCTACTCCTTCTCATGCGGCCGGGGCCGCATGGAGTGCTAGACACTTCTGCTTAGAGCATACCCAATTCTTGGACCAAAAACAAGATGTTGACGCATTTTCTGATTCTTACGCAACTTTGCTGATGCCAGTTGTGGTACAATAAAGGATTGAACAAATTTTCATTCTCATTTGTCTTTCGAGGAACCAACACACACCCAATGATTATCATTCCAGACTTTCCAGAGATCGAAGTAGAGGAGGTAGAGGTATCTGAGGAGATCATTCTGACCCTGCGAACCACTTCCTCAACGTCTGCCTGTCCCTCGTGCGGGACCCAATCATCACAAATCCAAAGTCGGTATACACGAACCCTGCGAGATCTTCCCTCTGTAGGACGTCCAATCCGCCTCATGATGCATGTACGTCGCTTCTTCTGTAAAAGGCGCACCTGCGCTCAAAAGATCTTTACGGAGCGTCTCTCAGAACTTTGCCGCCCTCATGCCCAACGGACTAAACGGCTGCAAGAAGCCCTCTGTCGGCTTGGCCTCAAAGTAGGTGGTCAGGCGGGGGCCGATATTGGTCAGGAACAGGGCATGAGTGGGAGTCGTGATACGATCTTGCGTTTGGTTCGCCGCTTTTCACAACAGTCCACTCAATCGGAACCACGCGTCATTGGTCTAGACGACTGGGCATGGAAGCGCAGAATGCGCTATGGAACCTTGATTTGTGATTTGGAGCGGGGTTTGCCCATAGACCTGCTTCCTGACCGGAAGGTTTCGACCGTCTCAGCTTGGTTGCAAGACCATCCCTCCATCACTATCGTTAGCCGCGATGGCTCATCAGAGTATGCCTCAGCGATTAGAAAAGGTGCTCCACAAGCTCGACAGGTAAGCGACCGCTGGCATCTCGTCAAGAACCTGGCCGAATGTGTCTCGGTGCAGCTTGCCAAGACGCTTGCCCAACTCCGCCGCGCGGAAGTCATCACCCAGAGAGGATCTGAGCCAGTAGGAGAGCAGCCACCATCGAAACTCCGGCGTCCAGGACAAACACGAGCTGTCGCACAGGTGCAACTCGTCCGTCAAGATGAACGAACGGCCCGTTACGAGCATATCTTGGAACTGCAAAAACAAGGCATGAAGAGCACTGAGATTGCGAATCAGCTCGGCGTGACGCCTCGAACCATTCAGCGGTGGATCGCTATAGGAGACATCCCTTACTCTCGCCCTCGCAAGCAACGCCCTCGTCTCATTGATCCATACAAGGCATACATTTTGGAGCGATTGCAGCAAGGTTGTCGCAACAAAGCCCAACTGGAGAGAGAACTGAGGGCAAAAGGCTATAAGGGGTCAGGACGTGCGATGTATCGTTACCTGGAGACTTTAGAGCCAACTGACTCCTCTCCACGCACTTCTGCGTCGGGAACGTCCCAGGCGGTTTCCATACAGCCCAATCCCCTTTTGACTCTCTCGGCATCACAGGCCACCTGGCTCTTTTTCCGCAAGCATGAGGATTTAGAGTCAGAAGAGCAAGAGACACTCCGACAGTTGAGACAAGCCAGTCCGCACCTTGAAGCCACCTACCAACTGGTCGATGCATTTTTGCAGATGGTACGTGAGCGCACTGGGGAGTGGCTTGAAGAGTGGCTGGGCAAAGTGAAAGCCAGTCATTTGCAAGCCTTTCAGACGTTTGTAAAGGGCATACAAAACGATAAAGATGCTGTGCTTGCGGGACTAACATTGCCTTGGAGCAACGGTCCTCTGGAGGGGAATGTCAATAGGCTAAAGCTCATTAAAAAAAGCATGTATGGTCGCGCAGAGTAAAACACTTTGGAGAGGAAAAACAAGTACAAAAATAGGCAAACCCAACCAGTGGATCGTCTCAAGAAACCGAGAGGGATGAAAAACGGGACAAACTTTCAGCATACCACAATTGAGATCAGCAAAGTTGCGTAAGAACCCTTTTCTTGCCATATTGACGCAATTCTCCGCCAAATTTAGGCAGGAAATGGTGATTGATGAAGGAAATCGCGGGATTTTTGATGTGCGACTTTTTCGGGCAGGTTTATGAGTCAATTTCAAATTCGGGCAAAGATAGGCGTCAATAAAATGAAGAACATATATTCTAATCAAGCTCAAGGAACTGGCGAGTTTATGTGTCAAAAGTGGCGAAGTTATGGTATTTCTGACAACAACATCCTCGACATATTTTTGCTGTCGACATTGGCCGATGCGTACAGTTGTCTAGTCAAGTTGACACCTTCCCCGTTCTCCCTCTCTGATCGGAGTGATAGCTCTCGCTTTCTCGCATGACGACTTCGGCAATGCTCAAACTTCCACCCCAGATACATCAGCAGATTGAGATGCAGCAAGGAAAGTTAGCAGGCATCGCTATTCCCAAGGAAGTGAACAGCCAGTTGCGAGATGCAATCAAGCGAGCAATTAACGAAGCATATATTAATGGGTTTCACAGCGTGATGCTCCTCTGTGCAGGAATAGCAGTATTTAGCGCAATAACCGCTTGGATGATGATTAAAGATACCAGTAGATCCAAGAAATGATAAGGACTGTTTGTTCCAAAATGCATCTTTTACCTACCAACAGAAGGTGCATTGAGTCTCTTATCGGACGGTAAAAAGCGTTTCTCGGGAAAACTGAAAAGCTCCGCCAAGATGTCTAGAAGTTGTCTATTAGATGTCCTGGACAAAGCACTCTTCTCCCGTTATTCTTTAAGAGTGCACGATGCCAGCAAGCCATTCTGCTATGACTGGCTCTATATTGGAACCTATTCCGGTTCGGAGAGAGCGAGCTTAAAAACTGATACGCAGACGGAAGTTTCTTCCCTCACCATGACACCAATCGGAATAGAGTCTAAAAGAAAAAAACCCTACATAGGAGCTACTAACCATGGACAGATACAGCACAAGATACAGCGAAAAATCAGAAATAGAACAAACTATAG
>WNGM01007323.1_pt1 | contig 10333 bp, 10 predicted proteins | sample 5400571 | NCBI WGS metagenome assembly WNGM01 (sample SAMN13153378, study PRJNA577476) | soil metagenome | isolation source: 100 cm soil or saprolite under Garry oak tree replicate 2 | place: USA:California | collected 2016-06-15 | reverse complement strand
CCAGTCCTTCACGGCGAGCCCGAGCGACGTGCCGAAGCCGGCGCTCGCGACGCTCAGCAGTAGCTTCCCGGTAATTAGTAACACGGTCATCTCCGTCGTCCTCAGTCTCAGTCCTGGCAGGCCTTCCACGCCTGGTGATACACGTCGACGTCGTCCAGGAATCCGCTGTGGCGCGGCCGCCACCCCAGCACGCGAGCCGCCTTACCGGCGTCCACGCGCTGATCGAGGGCGAGCGCGTCGGCGAAGTCGCCCATCGTCTTCCGGGCTTCCGCGAGGGGCACGGGGCGGATCTCGCCCCGGTATCCCGTCGTGCGTGCGGCCGCCGTGGCCATCTCGAGCACCGTGGCGCGGGACCCGTCGGCGACGTCGAACACCTCCCCAGCGAGCCCCCCCCTCTCCCCTGCCCGCACGTAGGCGTCCGCCAGGTCGTCGGCATGGACCATCGCCCAGCGGTTGCGGCCGTCGCCCACCACCGTGGGCGGCTTGCCCGCGCTCGCCTCGGCGAACCAAGGGGCGGTGAGGCCGCCCGGTCCGCCGAACACGCAGCCGGGCCGGATCACGAGCCCCCGCACTCCAGTGGCCTGGAGCACTAGCTGCTCGTGCGCCGGCCGCCAGGCGACGAGCGTGATCGGGTTCGGCGGCCGCGTCTCGTCCACCGGGCGGTCGCCGGTGTTGCCGTGCACCCACACGCCGCTCGTGAGGATCAGCGTCTTAGGCTGCGCGCCGCGGCGCCCGGCCGCGACCAGCGCCTCGATGGCGGCCTTGTCCTTGGCGACGCCGTTGGCGGAGTATTCAAACGCCGCGTGGACGAGCACGGCGCACTCGGCGGCGATGTCGGCATAGCGCTGCGGATCGCCCAGGTCGCCGACGACGGGGTGGATCTCCTGCTGGGCAAGCCGTCGCGTCTTCGCCTCGCTCCGGGTCAGGCCCCAGACGCGATGCCCGGCCCGCCGGAACGCCGTGGCCACGCTCGATCCGACGTACCCGGTGGCACCCGTGACGAACACCTGCATTTGGAACCTCTCTAGTTGCCGGGTGATGCGTCTCCGATAACGGCGTCCCGGCTTGGGCGGTTCCGTCAGGACGCCGCGCCCGCGTCTTCGCCCCGTTCCAGGGCCTGCCGCTCGGGGGCCGGCTCCCCGCCCGCGATCTCCTCGAACCGGTCCCGTACCCGGCCCGCGTGGCGGGCGCTCTCCTCGAACTTCTTCTGCGCGTTCCCGAGGTGCGTGCCCACGGTCTGGAACGCCGACCAGAAGGCGCCGAACTGCTGCCGCAGGCCGCCGAGCTGGTCCTGGATCTCCCGGGCGCGCTGCTCCACCCGCATGCCCTTCAAGCCATGGAGAATGACGAGGAGATACGCATAGAAGGTGTGCGGCGACACCGGAATCACGCGGCGCCGCATGGCGTGGCCCAGCACGCTCTTGCCGTCGCCCGGATCCTCCGCGCGCATCACCGCCTCGTAATACACGTTCTCGGCGGGGATGTACATCAGCGCGAACTCGTACGTTCCCTCGTCGGGGCGGATGTATTTGTCGGCGATCTCGTCGATCCGGTCTTTCAGGGACCGGGTGAACGCCCGCCGCTCGCGCTCCTGCTCGGCGCCCGAGGCCGCGAGCATGCGCTGGCACGCCTCGAGCGGGAACTTCGCGTCCACCGGCACGAGACGATCGCCGAGCTTGAGTATCGCGTCCACCCGCTCGCCGGAGCGGAAGGTGTACTGCATCTCGTAATGGGACGCGGGAAGGATCTGCTGCAGCAGCTCGGCGAGCCACACTTCGCCGATCGTGCCGCGCAGCTTCGGGACCTGGAGCAGCTGCTGTACGTCGCTCACCGTCTCGCCCATGGTCTCGAGGCGCTTCGCCACCTCGCCAAGCTGCCCCAGGCGCTCGCGCACGTCCTGCAGCACGCGGGCCTGCTCGGCCGACCCGTGCGCCAGCGCCTTCGGCACCTCCTGCTGGGCTGCGACGAGCTGGTCGAACTTGGCGCGCAGCTCGATGAGCTGCTGCTGGATCAGGCCGGCGGCGCGCTCCCCGCCGGGGCGGCGCAGCAGCACCGCGACGAGCAGCGCCACGAGGATGACGATGGCGATCACGACGGCGGGCGGCATCTAGGCAAGCTATGGGAGCGATAGGCTTCCAGGCAATCCGGGGGCCTCTCGCGGTTTCGTGCCCCCATCGGCATAATACGGATACTGTATGCACGTCATACGCATATACCGTTTTCGGAGGACCGTCGCATGGGACGTAAGGTGCGCAAGACCCTCAACATCGACGCTGAGAAGCTCAAACGCGCCCAGCGATACCTGGGCGCCGAAACGGAGACCGAGGTAATCGACCGGCTGTTGGACGGTGCCGTTTTCGAGGAGGAGCTCCTCGAGGTCTTGAAGACCGCGCCGAAGAGTCTCCGCACGTTTCGCTCCCCTCTGACCCGAAGGCCGCCGCGCCGGTGAGGATCTGTCCCGACACGAACATCTGGATCGAGTGGGCCCGCCAGGCACCGCGGACGTTCGCGTTCGACCGGTTGGGGCCCGCCACGGTCTTCCTGGTCACGGTGACCCTGCAGGAACTGTGGGCGGGGGTGCGGTCCGAGGAAGAAGGTCTGTTCCTCGAACGCCTGTTCCATGTGACGCGGCGCCATGGCCGACTCCTTAACCCGCCCGGCCCGGCGTGGATTCTCTCGGGCCGCGCTCTTGCGGCGCTCGTGCACGTGCGGAGCCTCAAACCCACGCGCCTCCGCCTCTTGAAGAACGACGCGCTGCTCGCGGCTACCGCGTTCCTCCACGACGCTGCCGTGCTGACGCGAGACCGCGGCGACTTCGACGTCATCGCCGAGGTGCTGCCGGTACGAATCGTGACCCCTGAGGACTGGGGCGATCGCCGCGGGCCGCTAGATTTGCTTCATGCCCGCAAAATCCGCCGCCCGGCGCCTCTCCAAGTCCCGCTATCTCGCCGGCCTGCAGTGCCATAAGCAGCTGTGGTGGCGAGTGCACGAGCCCGACGCGCCGGAGCTCGTTCCCGATGTGGCGCAGCAGAACCTGTTCGACCAGGGGAAGGAAGTGGGGGAGCGCGCACGCGCCTACGTCCCGGGCGGCGAGCTGATCGACCTGCCGTATTACCAGTACGACAACAAGGTCGCCGCGACGCGCGAGCTGCTGCAACGAAAGCCGGCGGCGATCTACGAGGCCTGGTTCCTGGGCGACGAGACGTACGCCGGCGTGGACATTTTGGAGCACGGGCCCCGCGGTTACGGCGTGATCGAAGTGAAGGCGACGAACAGGCTCAAGCCCGAACACATCCCGGATGTGGCGGTGCAGGTGCACGTGCTGCGGCGGAGCGGCCTTCCGGTCGAGCGCGCCGAGCTGATGCACCTGAACCCCGAGTGCCGCTACCCCGACCTCTCCAATCTCTTCGTACGCGAGGACGTGACGGCGGTCGTCGAGGGGGTGCTACTGGGCGTGCCCGACGAGCTCCAAGCGCAGCGGCGCATGCTCGAGGGGCCGCTCCCCGAAGTGCCGATCGGGGATCACTGCACTCGGCCCTACGACTGTCCCTTCCTCGACCGCTGCTGGCCCAAGCTCCCCGAGTCTCACGTGAGCAAGCTGTACCGGATCGAGCGCAAGCGAGTCCTCGAGCTCGAGGCGGACGGTATCGCTACGATGCACGACCTGCCGACCGACCTCGAGCTGTCGGTGATCCACCAGCGCCAGGTGAAGGCGGTGCGGAGCGGCACGATGGTGGTCGAGTCCTCGCTCAAGGACGCGCTGCGGCAGTTCGCGTCGCCGCTCGCGTTTCTCGACTTCGAGACGGTGAGCCTCGCGATCCCGCGCTGGGCGGGATGCCGGCCGTGGCAGCTCGTGCCGGTGCAGTTCAGCGTTCATATGGAGCAGCGGGGCCGCGGTCTCGTGCATCACGAGTGGCTCGCCGACGGGCCCGAGGACCCGCGGCCGGCGCTCGCCGAGGCGCTGGTCGACGCGTGCGCCGGGGCGAAGAGCGTCGTAGCCTACTACGCGAGCTTCGAGCGCGACTGCATCCGTCACCTGAAGGAGGCCGTGCCCAAGCTCGCGCGGGAGCTCGAGCGCATCGAGCGGCGGCTCGTCGATCTCCTCCCCACGGTCCGCAACCACGTCTACCACCCCGATTTCGGCGGCAGCTTCAGCATCAAGAAGACGCTCCCCGCGCTCGTGCCGGGGTTGTCCTACGGCGACCTGAAGATCAACGAGGGCGAGACGGCGACGGTCGAGCTGCTGCGGCTGATGTTTCGGGGGGATGCGATGAAGCCCGGCGAGCAGGCGGAGCTGCGGGAGGCGCTGCTGCGCTATTGCGAGCGGGACAGCTGGGCGATGGTGAAGATGCTGGAGAGGCTACGGAGTCTGGTGGCGGATCAGCTCGAGCTGTTCTGAACCGCCGCGAAATCCTCCGGCGTATCCACGTCGGCGAGCAGCGCCACCGGCCGGTCCACGTACACCGCCTCGTGCTTGTGCACTTGCACGACGGGCTTGCCGCACCCCTCCCCCTTCCACGCGAGCAGCTCGCCGAACAACGCCCGCCGGAAGAGCAGCGGCGGCGCGGTCACGTCACCGTAGCGCGACACCACGAGCGGCGCCACGCTGCCCTGCGCCGCCGTCACCAGCTCCGCGAGCATGGCCTCGGTCACGCGCACCATGTCGCCGAGCATCACGACGACGGCGTCCAGGTCCGGGCCCAGCTTGTTCAAGCCCTGATGCAGCGAGCTGCTCGTGGGGCCGGTGAAATCGGGGTTCACGGCGAACTCGACGGGGAGATCCTTCAGCTCGGCGCGCACCCGATCCGCCTCATGGCCGACCACGACGACGACGGGCGAGAGCTTGGCCTGGAGGGCGCGGCGGGCGGCGCGGCGCACCAGCGATTCGCCCTCCAGCTGGAGCAGCATCTTGTTCCTGCCCATACGGCGCGACGCGCCAGCGGCGAGGATCACGCCGGCGACGCGCAGGTGTTTAGATGTCGTGGACAAGGATGCTGTTCACCTCAGAGCGTTCGGGCCTGGAAGTGCGCGAGTGAACTCGCGGCTCGGCATCTGCCCGTAAACGGGCGGTGCCGCCGCTTCAGCGGCAGCGCCGAGCCGCGGCTTCAGCCGCGACTCTCGGGCGGCACTCGATCGAATCATCAACCTGCTTTCCACTGACACCTAGTCGGCCGGGGCATGGATCGGCACCGCGCGCTCACGCAACGACCGCGCCCGCCGGCCCGAGCGGATGGCCAGGACCTCGGCGATCACCGCCAGCGCCACCTGCTCCGCCCCGTCGGTGCCGATGTCGAGACCCACGGGCCCGTAGATCAGCCCTTCGTTCGCCGGCCCCTCGGCCCCCAGGTTGCGGAGGATGCGCTCGGTGCGCTGCCGCGGCCCGAGCATTCCGATGTAGGACACGGGGGTCGTGAGCAGCGCCCGCAGATACGCCCGGTCGTCCGCGAAGGTGTGCGTCATGACGACGGCGCAGCACGCCGCATCGAGCGGCAGCGCCGCGGTGAGGCCGGCGCCGTCGCTCTCGAGGAGCAGCGCCGCCGCTGGAAACCGTTCCGCGGTGAGATACGCCGGCCGGCGATCCACCACCACGACCCGGAACCCCACGTCGGCCGCGAAGCGCACGAGCGGCCGGGCGTCGTCTCCCGCGCCGAGGATCACGAGCTGGGGCGGCGGCTGGAAGACGTCGATGAACACCGCGCGCTCGGGCGTCTCGTGCAGCCCGGACTCCTCGCCGTCGAGCAGCCCGCGCGCCAGCGCCGTCGCCGCCCCGTCGAGCCCGGGCACGCCGAGCGTTCCCTCGGTGCCCAACGGCGTCACGATCAACCTTCTCCCCTCTCCCTTCTCCCCTCCCCCCGGCATTACCGTACAGACCGCGAACGATCGCCGCTCATCCAACAGCGCCCGTTCCCGCGGCCGCGCCTCCGCAGGCTCCACGAAGACGTCCACCTGCCCCTCGCACCCCACACCCAGGTCCCACGCCTCGATTTCGTCGGCGCTGGAGCAGTAGTTGCGAAGCTCGGGCTTGCCGCTCCGGATCACCTGCAGCGCCACCTCGCGCACATCCTGCTCGAGGCAGCCGCCACTCACGTTCCCGGCGGTCGTCCCGTCGTCCGCGACGGCGAGCTTCGCGCCCTCGTGGCGATAGGCCGAGCCGCGCACGCGCACCACGGTCGCGAGCGCGGCGCGCTTCCCCTCGCCGCGCACCCGGGCTAAGAAGTCGAGTACCTCCCTCGTTTCATGCCAGTGTTTCATATACCGGAATCTAACGGTCCGTGGGGCCTTCCTCCGGCCCCCTCCGCCCCCGCCCCCGCCCCCACCCTCGCTGCGAACTCGTCCCAGAAGTTCTCGGTGAGCTTCTGCGCGGTGCCCTTGAGCAGCCGAGCTCCCACGCTCGCGACGGTGCCGCGCACCTCCGAGACGGCATGCCACTTGAGGCGGCAGCGGCCCGGGGCGACCGGCTCGATCTCGAGCGTGGTGCTCACCTCCACCCCCGACCCCGGCGCCTTGCCGCGGGCCGACATCCGGAGGCTCTGCGGCGGGTTCACGTCCGACAGCTCGACGTCGAGCTGAAACTTCACTTTCACCGCCCCGACGCCGAGCCCAGACACGACCTTGAAGTGCCGGTCGTCGATCGCTTCCACCGCCTCGATCCCGGGGGCGATCGATGCCACGAACTTGTGGTCGAGCAGCCGCGTCCACACCACCTCGGGAGGCGCCGCGATCTCGGGCGCTCCGGAAAACTCGAGTCGCACTGTTTCGCCCGGCGCGTGAGGGCTTCGTAATATGCCCGCGGGCAGGGTGGCCGCAACGCGAGTCCACCGCTAAGCCTGCAGCCTTGCCCGGGGCGAGACCCGGGGTAGCTTCCCCTCCCATCCGACAAGAGGAGGCACCTCATGAAACGCGCCCCATGGTTGCTGCTCCTGGCCGCGCTCCCCGCCGGCCTCGTGACGGCCCCCGCCCGCCGCGGCCCTGACGACGAGTCCGTCTTCGTCCGCGGCCTGAAGGCCGACCAGCACGAGTCCGTGCTCTACGTCTGGACGAGCGACGCCGACCAGAAGGACCCCGATTTCCTCACGGTCATCGACGCCAACCCGAAGTCGCCGAGCTACGGGACCGTGATCGCGACCGCGCCCACCGGCTCGCCCGCGAACGAAGCACACCACTTCGGCTACACGGTGAACGCCGACCGCATCTTCGCGGGCGGGTTGTTCTCCAACCGGCTGTTCATCTACGACGTCGCCACCGACCCGAAGCATCCACAGCTCGTGAAAACGGTCGCCGACCTGGCGGCGACCACGGGGTACTCGGGGCCGCACACGTTCTACGCCGTGCCCGGCGGCATGATGATCGCGATGCTCGGCGCCAAGGACGGTGGCGCGCCCGGCGCCCTGGTGAAGCTCGACAACGACGGTACCTTCCTACAGGCACTCCCCGCACCCGACTACATGTACGATGTGGGAATCAAGCCCGAGCTGAACCTGATCGTCACCTCGAGCTGGGCGCACCCCCATGCCGTCAAGGCCGGCAACACGCCGATGGACCAGGTCGGCGACGTGGTGGTCGCGTGGGACTACAAGACCGGGAAGGTGCTGCAGGTGGAGCACCTCGATAAGGCACCGCTCGAGGTGCGGTGGCTGCACGGCCCCGGGGCGCGCGGGGGATTCATCAATTGCGCGTTCGGGAACACCGTGTGGCAGTGGGAGGTGGTCAAGGACGGCAAGCTCGCGTTCACGCGCGTCGTCAAGCTCGCCGACGGCTCCATTCCGGCGGACATGCGGATCTCCTACGACAACCGCTTCTTGTTCGTGTCGCTGTTCGGCGCCGGCGCGGTGCAGCAATACGACATCAGGGACCCGCTGCACCCCAAGCTCGTGAGCAGCGTGGCGATTCCCCAGGCCCAGATGATGAAGCTGACGCCCGACAACCAGCGGCTGTACGTGAGCAACTCGCTGCTTTCGAACCTGGACGGGAAGGTCCCCTACCGGGTGCGTCTCGTGAACGTAGGCCCGAAGGGGCTCACGCTCGACGCGAAGTTCGACGTGGACTTCGAGCACTTCGCCACGGGCCAGGCGCGGCCGCATGATATGCTGTTGAAGTAGCGAACGCCCTCCGTATACCCGCCCTGAAGGGCTTGCTCGGCTCGGGGCGCGTCCTTAAGGACGCACTCGGGCCGAGACAGCCCACGGTACTCCCAGGCAGCTCCACGGTCTTACATTACGTGTCCCATGGCCACCGGCCCCGCGTTCCTGTTCGATCTCGACGGCACGTTGGTGGACAGCGTGGAGACGGGCGGCGAGGTGAGCGCCGACCAGGTGACGCGGATCCAGCGCGCCCACCGAGACGCGTACGCGCGCCTGGTGTCGCAGGTCCGGCCGCTCCCCGGCGCGCGCGAGCTCCTCGCCCATCTCACCACCAGCGGCGTGCCGTGGGCCATCGCGACGAGCGGGCGACTCGAGAGCGCGCGTCCCAACATCGAGATGCTCGACGTCCCGCCCGGCGTCCCCGTCATCACGCGCGACCAGGTGGAGCACGCCAAGCCCGACCCCGACCTGTTCCTCGCGGCCGCCGACCGGCTCGGCGTCGCGGTCGGCGATTCGGTCGTGGTGGGGGACAGCGTGTGGGATCTGCTCGCCGCGCGGCGCGCCCGCGCGCTCGCCGTGGGACTGCTCTCAGGCGGGTACGGCGAGGAAGAGCTGGAGCGCGCCGGGGCGTACCGCGTGTACCAGGACCCCGCCGACCTGCTGCGCCACCTGGACGAGGTGGGCGTGCGCTGATCCCCGTGCTTTGACTTCGCCCGGCCACCCTGTTACTCTTCGCTCACTGCTCGGCACGCCTCCTCGCGTGCCGGCCCCGAGCAAGAGTCAAGGCGGGACGTGGCCAATGGGCCGGTCCCGCCTTCGCTTTTGCCGACCTTCACCCGGGCGGACTGATGGCCAAGGAAGACGCGATCGAGATCGATGGGACCGTCGAGGAAGTGCTGCGCGGCGCCACCTTCCGCGTCCTCCTCACGAACGGTCATCACGTGCTCGCCACCATGGCGGGCAAGATGCGGCGCTTCCGGATCCGCGTGCTCGCCGGCGACCGGGTCACCCTCGCCGTGTCGCCGTACGACCTGACACGAGGCCGCATCACCTTTCGGCACAAATGAACCGCACGGTCGGAGGGCTTGACCTTGCGACCCCCGACCCGGTGATGCCGATCACTAGCCGGGAACAGACTTAGCGCTAGGGTGTTACTCGTCGGGTACCGCCACGATATTTAAGTCGTAAGAGGCCCCGTTGCGCCCGCGATCCGGCCGACGGGGCGTTTGTCGCTCCCCACGGCGAAGGAGGCCCTCATGGACTCCAAAGCCTTGATGGATAGCCTGGACGTCGGCGTGGCGGTCATCGCGCCGGACTGGATGATCCGGGACTGGAGCCCCGCGGCGGCTCGTATCACGGGACTCCCTGCCGAGCGAGTGCTGGGCAAGACGTTCTGGACCGCCTTTCCCACGGCGAAGACGACGCACGTCGAGCGGGTACTCCAGGAGGTGCTGTTCGACGGGCGGCCGCGCTCCTATCTGGCGCCCGCTCGGGCTCCCCAATTCACCGGCGCGTTCTTCGAGGTCCGCGCGACCCGGGGGCCGGGCGACCTACTGGTGCTCCTGTTTCGGCCCTTGCAGGAGGAGCTGCCGCCCGAGTCGCGCGCCGCGCAGATCCTCACGGCGTTCGAGGAGGAGCGCCGGCTGTACGCGCAGCTGTTCAGCATGATCCCCATCCCCGCCCTCGTCCTCGCGGCGGACGGCCAGATTCTGCGGGCGAACCCCGAGGCCGGGGCGCTGCTCGGGGCGCCGGACACGCCGACGCTCCACGGACGGTCGCTCGCCGATTGGGCCCCGGCGGCGCAGCGACCGGCTCTGACCGCGGCGCTGCGCGACGCCGTCGCGCAGCGGCAGCGGTTCCGCATGGCCGTGGACTTCGCGGGCGAATCCGTGCGCGAGGTGGACGCGGTCATCGAGAACCTCGATCCCCGGCGCGCGCCCCAGCTGTTGTTTCTCGCGATCGACGCGTCGCGCGAAGTGCTGCTCCAGCGCAAACTGCTGGAGGCCGACCGACTCTCGCAACTGGGCAGCCTGGTGTCGGGTGTGGCCCACGAGCTCAACAATCCCCTGGCGGCCATCGCGGCCTTCGCGGAGGTGCTGCTGGCCGACGTGACGCAGCCCCACCTGCGCGAGGCCGCGGAAGTGATCCAGACGGAGGCGCTGCGGGCCGGGCGAGTCATCGAGACGCTGCTCGACTTCGCGCGGCAGCGGCCGCACGAGCGCCAGGCTGTGGACATCAAGGACGTCGTCGCG
>WNGM01016782.1_pt1 | contig 10340 bp, 6 predicted proteins | sample 5400571 | NCBI WGS metagenome assembly WNGM01 (sample SAMN13153378, study PRJNA577476) | soil metagenome | isolation source: 100 cm soil or saprolite under Garry oak tree replicate 2 | place: USA:California | collected 2016-06-15 | reverse complement strand
CAAACGTCGTACGGTCTTCGTTCCCCGGGATGATGCCGCCGGCGCCGCCGCCCATCACGTGATCCATCAGGTTGTGGCCAAGCTCGCCGCTCGAATTGGCCAGGCCATTGGGGAATTCGGGCGTGGTGGAATTCAAGAGAATCCGAGCCGACTCGAGCGCGGATGCACAGAGAAACACAACGCGCCCCTTGAACTCCAGCGCTTTGCGCGTTTGTGCGTCAATGACGCGGACACCCGTCACCCGGCGCTTCGCAGCGTCGAAATTCAAGCCCTGCACGACGCTGTAAGGCCGCAACGTCATGCGTCCCGTTGCGATGGCCGCGGGCAGGGTCGAATTCAGGCTGCTGAAATAGGAGCGCGTCACGCATCCGCGATGGCAGGGGCCGCAATAGTGGCACGCGGCGCGGCCGCGGTGTGTGCGCGTCAAAACGGCGGCGCGGCCGATGGTCATCCGCCGTTCGCCCGCGAAGTGCTTGGCGATCGCATCGCGGACCATGAGCTCTGCGCACGTCATCGCCATCGGAGGCAGGAATTTTCCGTCCGGCAGTTGCGGCAACTCTTCGGCCTGGCCGCTCACTCCGATGAAGTCCTCGACGTAGTCGTACCACGGAGCGATGTCCTTGTAGCGGATGGGCCAATCAACGGCGATTCCTTCGCGCGTATTGGCCTCAAAATCCAGGTCGCTCCAGCGATAGCTTTGCCGGCCCCACATGATGGACCGGCCGCCCACGTGTCGGCCGCGAATCCACAGGAAAGGCTTGTCCGCCGGCGTAGTGTAGGGGTTTTCCTTGTCGTTTACGAAGAACTTGCTCGACCATTCGTCCAGCGCGTTGCATTTTTTTTGAACCGGCTGCTCGTCGGCCACGCGCCGGCGGTCTTCCATGCCCCGAAAACGCAACTGCCAGACGGGCACATGCTCCGCGTAGTCTTCTTCGGGATTGATCGGGCGGCCCGCCTCAAGAACGAGCGTCTTCAGCCCCTTCTCCGTGAGCTCTTTGGCGGCCCAGCCACCGGTGATTCCCGAGCCGACGACAATCGCGTCGTACTGCGTTTCCGCCACGGCTACTCCTCCCCGCCGGTGGCCCCTGTGACGGGAACGCAGCCATCGAAGCGTCCTGGAAACATCTGGAAGTGCAGTTCTTGCTCCGCGCCGATTTGTGAAGTGTAGTAGCCGGTCAAAGTGAGATGCTTCATTATATAGAAGAAATTCTTCTCCGGATGGGGTGGTGAACCACGGGAGTCGCGCGCCGCGTACTTCAAGGCTTCGGCTTCTCTCATCATCTCCTCATCCAGAGCGGTCAAAATCTCCTTCTGCTGGTCGGGCGCGCATCCCACGAAATCCTTGCCGAAAAGCTTGCGGCTCCGCGTATCCACGTCGGCGAGACCATGCAAAAACCGTGTGCGCTCCTCGTCGTTGCACCACTCCGTGAGAATCAAATCGATGAACTCGTTCACGCGAGCGGCCTTTGCGCCGGGCGTCTCCGTTGCGGGGATGATCATCTCGGCCATCGTCGTCACGATCTCGTTCTGGTGCGCGTCCAGCGTGCGCAGCGCGGGCAGGTCGCCGACCTCCGCGCGCGCCTCGCGAAGGAGCGCTCTGAGTTGTGAGGGGACCAGAGAAAGTCCCGCCGCCGTTGCCAGCAGCCGGATCGCTTCGCGTCTCTCCATTGAATGACTCCTCTTTGCGCCAAAGATCTGTTTGCGCGTGAAAATCAGCGACGCCCGCGTACCTTTTCGAAGTTCACATTCGCTTCAAGAGCTGAACCCCGTGCAAACTACCGCCACGCGGTTCTCCCGTCAATCCCCAATCGCATCCGGGGCGATTCGTCAGTCCCGGCTTAGCCGCTCCCGTATTGCATCGCCATCTCCCGCGCCGCTCGCAGGCTCGCAATCGGATCCCCCGTGGGCAGGAATTCCATCGCGACGAAGCGGTTGTAGTGAAGCTGTCCCAGTTTGCGATAGATATTCGGAAAATTGATCTCGCCCGTTCCGGGTTCATGACGCCCGGGCACGTCCGCAATGTGGATCAATCCTACTTTGTCGATATTCTTTTCGAGCTTCTCGATCAAATTGCCTTCCGCAATTTGCTCGTGGAACAAGTCGCACAGAAACTTGACTTTGGGGTGGTTCACCTCGCCGATAATCTCGAACCCCTCGGCCACCGACGTAAGGAAGTACTTCGGATTCTCCTCCGGATCGATGTTTTCTAGGAGCAACTCCACATTTCGTTCGGCGGCGATTTCGACTGCGCGCTTCAAGCCTTCAACACAGCTCTGGTGCTGCTCGCGCAGGGGCAGGTCTGGATTCTTGTTGCCAGACAAAACGATCAGGCGGCTGCACTCCAGTTTGTCCAATACCGGCATCATTGAACGCACATCGGCGAGAAACACCTGCCGCTCGGCAGGGTCACAAATTCCCTTGCGCAGGCCCGCGGCGGTATCGAAGCCCATCCCGAGGCTGCGTTTCTTGCGATTCGCGTTGCGGAAGTCTTCCTCGGACCATTTGTCGTATTCGTGGACGAGTTGGACCGCGCGATAGCCCGCCTCCGCCACCTTTTCCAGCCGCTGCTCGAACGGCAAATCGCGGTACACCGTCCACAGCATCACGGAGAGCTGGAAGGGCGCCGCCTGTCCGCTCGTGGCGCTCTCTTCGCCAGCGACCGGGCTTACTCCTCCGCCGAAAGCAGTTGCGCCCGCAACGGCTCCGACTGCGCGCGCAAATTCACGCCGATTCAGTGTCATGATTCCAGCAACTCGTTCCGGACGTTCTTGAGCACGTAGGCGGCGCGTTCGGATGCCTTCGTACCCGACCTCCATATAGGCAGCGACCACGGCTTTCCAAAGGCTCGCGCTATGCCCATAGCCGACCGCGCGGAAAGTCTCCGAAGCATCCTCCAGTTCGTTTTTCTCGAACGCAAAATTCAGCACGCCGTAGCGCGCAACATTTTCCGGATACATCACTGTATCCTTCATGTGCGCGTGAAAGATCGCTCCCTGCTTGCCCAGCAGCCGGATCACTTCCACGGGATCGCAGCCCTGCCAGAACAGATGGCTCAAGTCACAATTGGCGCCGATCTCTTCGCCAACGGCCTCGCGCAGTTGCAGCAGCGTCTTCGGGTTATACACCACGAAGCAGGGGTGCATCTCGAAGGCCAACCGCTTGATGCCGTGCTCGCGCGCGAATTTCGCCGCCTCCTTCCAGTACGGAATCACCTTTTCCTTCCACTGCCATTTCAGCGCTTCGCCGTATTCCGGCGGCCAGCGATAGGTAATCCAATTGGGCATGGCGTCGGTGGGCGAGCCGCCGGGGCAACCGGAGAAACCGACAATCACCTTCACGTCGAGGATTTCCGCCAGCCGGACCGTATTCCGAAATATCTCCGCATCGCGTGCGGCGTGCTTTGCGTCCGGGTGAAGCGGGTTGCCGTGACAGCTCAGCGTGGCCACGCGAATCCCGCGATCTTCGAACTTCTTCTTCCACGCGCGAGCCTTCGCAGCGTCGGCCAGGAGTTCCGCAACCGGACAGTGCGACGCTCCCGGATATCCACCAGTCCCAATCTCCATGGCTTCGAGCCCCAAAGCGGACACGCGGTCTAGCATCTGGTCGAGCGACAGGTCTGCGTACACCGGGTCGAACACCCCAATGGGAATCTTCTTTTTCGGCAAGGAAGGATCGAGCAGACGCTTCGAAACCGGCTTCGCCGCTTCACCAACCGAGCCTACGGCCGAGGCTGCAAGCGGTCCCGCCGTCAGCGCCGCCGCGGCCGCCCCGCTTGCCGCACCGAGAAACTCCCTGCGATTGATTGCATTCCGAGTCGTGCGCTCGTGCATGAATTGACCCCCTGTCGGCAATTGTGACCGCGAAAAGGCTAACTGCAAGTGTCCTCTTTTCGCCGGGATTATACGCCGGAGGCGGCGTAGGCAAAAACCAATCAATCCGGCACGGAAGACTCACGCACATGACAAAATTTCTTTGCGGACTCAGCCGCACTGCGGAGTACAATTCCCGAGTCTCGCTGATGACTATGCGCAGTTTCTTTCTGCGTTCTCTGCGGCCGCTCCTCTTGATGATGGCGGGCGCGACGCTTTCTTCGCTGGCCCAAGGCCAAACCGCCTATACTCCTTCCGCTGCGAACCTGGAGGCCCGGCAGTGGTTTCGGGACGCCAAGTTTGGCCTGTTCATCCATTGGGGTGTTTACAGCGTTTTGGGCGACGGGGAATGGGTGATGGAAACACACAAGATGCGCGTCTCGGATTACGAGCGTCTGCCATCGCAATTCAACCCGCAAAATTTCGATCCCACCGCATGGGTGGCCCTAGCGAAATCCGCCGGCATGAAGTACATCACCATCACGAGCAAGCATCACGACGGCTTCGCCATGTTTGATTCCCAAGTTTCCGACTGGACGATCGTGCAGCGGACGCCCTATAAGCGCGACGTCCTCAAGCTCCTCGCCGATGAATGCCACAAGCAGGGAATCAAGCTCTTCTTCTACCACTCGCAGCTCGATTGGCACCATCGCGATTACTTCCCGCGCGGGGCCACCGGCCACTCCTCTGGCCGGCCGGAAAGCGGCGATTGGACGAAGTATCTCGACTATCAAAATGCACAACTGTGTGAACTGCTCACGAACTACGGCGAAATTGCCGGCATCTGGTTCGATGGGTGGTGGGACAAATCGGACGCGGACTGGCAACTCGACAAGACCTACCAGCTCATTCATAGCCTCCAGCCGCAGGCGCTGATCGGCAATAACCACCATCGCACCCCTTTGCCCGGTGAAGATTTCCAGATGTTCGAGAAGGATCTTCCCGGACGGAATACCGCAGGCTTCAACGAAGGAGAAAAGGTGGGTAACCTCCCGCTCGAAACGGCCGAAACCATCAACCAGTCCTGGGGCTACAATCAGAACGACCATCACTTCAAATCCACCCGCGAGCTGATCCAGTATCTCGTCCGCGCCGCCGGCAACAATGCCAACTTCCTGCTCAACGTCGGTCCGCGTCCGGACGGAACGATTCAGCCCGAATTCGTCACGCGGCTACGGGAAATGGGCGAGTGGCTGGCCCGCTACGGCGAGTCCGTCTACGGAACGCGTGGCGGCCCCATCGGTCCGCGTCCGTGGGGAGTCACCACCAGCAAAGGCAGCACACTTTATGTCCACATTCTCGATTGGCGGGATCCCGTTTTAGCCCTTCCCGAGATGCCAAGACCGGTCCGATCCGCTCATTTTTTGAAGGGCGGCAAGAAGGCCGAAGTCTCTCCCGTTACCGGAGGCTTGCTTTTGAAAATTCCGGAGCAGAGCCGGAATGAATTCGACACGGTTGTAGTCTTCGAGCTTGCGACGGAGGGGAAGAATTGAGCCGTAATTGGGAGTCCTCGTCGCGGGGGAGCGGCTGGTCACACAAGTCTGCTTGCTTCGCACGCTGTTTGGCATACAATGCCACGCTCAACGGGCCGAAAACGCCGGGAGGGATCTCAAGAGCACATCTATGATCTCGGCTCTGGTTTTTGTCAATCCGCAGCGCTTGGTGCGTCTCTCGGCGGTCGATCTGGCGATCATCGCCATTTACTTTCTAGCGGTCCTGCTGATCGGGTTTTATCTGAAGCGCTTCGCCAAGAGCGGCGAGGACTTCTTCCTGGCTGGACGCGAAATGACGGCGTGGGTCGCGGGGCTGAGTTTCGTTTCGGCCAATCTTGGTTCCCTCGAGCTGATGGGCTGGGCGGGTAACGCCTACCAATACGGCATTCTTGCCGCGCATTGGTATTGGGTCGGCGCCATTCCCGCCATGCTTTTCCTTGGCATCGTCATGATGCCCTTTTATTACATCTCGAAGACGCACTCGGTACCGGGCTACCTTCAGCTCCGCTACGGGAAACCTACCAGCGCGCTGAGCGCCCTATCGTTCGCGTTCATGACGATCCTGATGTCCGGTGTCAACATGTACTCGATGGCCGTGGTGATGAAAGTGGTGCTCGGCTGGAACTTTCACTTCAGTATCTGGATTTCATCGCTGACCGTGGGCATCTATGTGGCGCTAGGTGGACTTTTTTCCGCGATCTTTAATGAGGTCGTTCAGTTCTTTCTAATCTGGTTCGGCGCACTCCTCATTCCCATTTTGGGTCTGGTGGAGACGGGAGGGTGGAACGGCATGGTGGCCCGCATCCACCAAAACTTCCCCGGCCAGGACTATACACACATGTGGCGCCCTATGGCCCACTTCGCCGACAATCCCATGGGTGTTCAGTGGGTCGCAATCGTCTTCGGACTCGGCGCCGTTCTCTCGATGGGTTACTGGACGACGGACTTTCTGGTGGTGCAGCGCGTGATCTCGGCCAAGGATGTTCGCGCCGCCAAACTGGCCCCGGTGATTGGCTCTTTCTTTAAGATGGCCGTGCCGTTCATCGTCATCTTGCCGGGATTGCTGGGTCTCGCAGCGTTGCCTTTTCATTTGGTGCCGGCGAGCGGCATGCAGCCGGGCCAACATAGTTATGATGAGGTCCTTCCGCTCATGCTGGCGCGATATTGCGGCCCCGGACTTTTGGGCCTGGGCATTACCGCACTCATCGCCGGCTTCATGGCCGGCATGGCCGGCAACGTCAGTGCCTTCGCCACCGTGTGGACTTATGACATCTACCGTCCGTTCCTGCGCAAGAACGCGCCCGACGCGCACTACGTTTCGATGGGGCGCTGGTGCACGATCATCGGATTGATCATCAGCATCGGCGCGGCGTACATCGTGACCCATTTTGGCAGCCTCATGGACTACGTTCAGGCCCTGTTCAGCTTTTTCATCGCGCCCCTGTTCCCAACCGTGTTGCTCGGAATGCTCTGGAAAAGGGCCACCTCGGCGGGAGGCTTCCTGGGTTTACTCGCCGGCACGCTTTCCTCCATCGTTATGTTTACGTTGGTAGAACTGGATCCAAGTAAGGTAGCTCTGATTGCGCTTTCGCCTCTTGCCAAGCCTCTGGCGATCGATATGTGGCGCGCTCTGTGGTCAGGGATCATTTGCGTGATTGTTACGGTGGCCGTCAGCCTGGCCACGAAGCCCAAGGAGGACATTCAACTGAAGGGGCTGGTTTATGGCGCTACCAAAATTCCCAGCGAGGGACATTTACCTTTAGTCAAGCGTCCAATTTTCTGGGCGGGCGTTTCGGGCGTTGCCTTCCTGATCTTGCAGTGGATCTTCTGGTGAGCGCGTGAGCGAGAAAAGGCACATTGTTCCGGTGTGGTTCTTCGTGGGGCTTCTGCTTTTGATCTACGGTTGCCTGATCCTAGCGACTGGGCTGGCAGAGTGGTCCAATCCTCCGCAGACCATCCTCGCCGAATTGCACGCGCCGGTGTGGTGGGGCGGGTTGCTGGTTGCTCTTGGCGGCGTCTACTGTTACTTCTTTGCGCCTCGCCGCCAGAAGTCCTAAGAGCGCGCATTCGCGGCTGGGAAAGCTACTTGCAGCCTAGCAAGTCTCCATCGGCACGGCAGTGGAACTTCGGGGTTCCGCGTTGTATTCTCGATTCGTGCAGCGCGCGCCAGGGCGTTCGCCCACTCCCGCACTCATCTTCGGACTGATCATCACGCTTACCGCGGTGGTGGCTTATTCCTGGTACATCACCATTCAGATTTCCGGACTTCGCAATCTGCAAAATAATTTGACCGATCGCAGCCGCAAGGACTCTCTGCAACTCTTGCGCATCCAGAATGACCTGAACTCTCTCGCTCTTGCGATGCGCGACATGCTCGATAACGACGAACCCTATCCGGTCACCGCCTGGTCGGCGCAGTTCCAGCGCATTCGTTCCGATCTGAACGACGCCCTTCGCCTCGAAGAGCAGCTGGCCCTCACCAGCCGCACCCCGGAGCAGAAACAGTACCTCGCCAGCTCTCTTGCGCAGTTTTGGGACGCCGCTGAGCGCATCTTTGCGCTCGCCAGCGACGGCAAAGATAAGGATGCGCGCGACCAAATCCGCCTTTCCTTGCAAGCCCGCCAGGCCGCCCGCGTGCAACGTCAGGTCTATCTCTTCCTCACGGCTACGCTTGTGGCGATTCTCCTCACCAGCCTGTACTTGATCCGCTCGAATCGCCGCCTCTTCACCCAGCTTGCTTCGCTCTCGAGCCTGCGGAGCGAGCTCGCGCAGCAGCTCATCTCCACGCAGGAGTCCACGCTGCGTTATATCTCTCGCGAACTGCACGATGAGTTTGGCCAGATTCTCACCGCCATCGGCTCCATGCTGGGCCGCTCGGAAAAACAGGTTCCGGAGGGCTCTCCGCTTCGTGCCGAACTCCACGAGATCCGCGACATCGCTCAGACTACGCTCAACAACGTGCGCAGCCTCTCGCAGGCTCTGCATCCCGTTATGCTCGACGAAGCGGGCTTGGAAAGTACGATCGACTGGTATCTCCCGGTGGTGGAAAAACAAACCGGCATTGTCATAAGCTACGAAAAATCAGGCGCAGCTTTTCCGATGAACGGTAGCGCGGCGATTTACACTTACCGAATCTTGCAGGAAGCGCTCAACAACGTCGCTCGCCACGCGGGCGTGCAACAGGCCTGGGTTCGCCTGCGATTCTTGCCCGATACCTTGGAGATGGAAGTGGAAGATCACGGCAAAGGATTTGCGGCGCCGTCGTCGAAGCCCGGCATCGGGCTTGTCGCCATGCGCGAGCGCGCGCAGTTGCTCGGCGGGTCCATCGAGTTCCTTCGTCCGCCCCATGGTGGAACGCTCGTGCGGCTGAAAGTTCCTCGTGAAAAAGCGGAATCAAATGCCCGAGAAGAACCCCAGTAAAATCACCGTGCTCCTGGTGGATGATCACAGCCTGGTCCGGCGCGGCTTTCGCCGCATCATCGAGGACGAGCCGGATCTCGTGGTCGTCGGCGAGGCCAGCGATGGCGACGAAGCTGTACGGATGGCTCGCGAGCTGCGCCCCCGCGTCATCCTGATGGACTGTGCTCTTCCCCGCACAAGCGGCCTCGCGGCTGCGCAGAAAATTCTCCATAGCAATCGCGATCAAGTCATTCTCATGCTCAGCATGCATTCGGAGAGCACGCTCGTCCGCCAGTCGCTTGATGCCGGCGCTCGCGGCTATATCCTCAAGAACGCCGTGGACCTCGAACTTGTCTCCGCCATCCGCCGCGTTGCCAGGGGAGAAATCGTGCTCGCTCCGGAAGTTGTGCGTCCCGCCGGCCTGAAAGGCGAGCGCACTGCGGGTCTCACCGCGCGCGAACTCGAAATCCTGCAGCTCATCGTCGCCGGCAAGTCCAATAAGGAAATTGCCGACGAGTTGGCCCTCAGCGTCAATACGGTTTCCGTCCATCGCGCGAACATCATGGACGCGCTCGGTATTCACAAGACGGCCGAGCTTGTCGTTTACGCCATCCGCAACGGACTGGTGAACATCTCGTGAATCGAAGATTTTTCCTGCGGAGTCTTGCTGGTTTCGCATCTTTTCCTGGGCCGCGGGTTTTGGAAATTCTGGCGGCCGTGTCTCCGCAATCCTCGGACCTGGGATTTCGGCTTGCCGACGTGACCTCCGCCGCTGGCATTCAGTTCAAGCACAACTCGGGCGCCTACGGCGGCAAGCTTCTGCCGGAAACTCTCGGCTCCGGCTGTGCTTTCCTCGACTACGATGCGGATGGATGGCTCGACGTTCTCCTCATCAACGGCATGGACTGGCCGGGGCACAAGCGCATGCGGAGCACGCTGCGGCTCTACCGCAACAATCGCAACGGCACCTTCACCGATGTCACGCGCGCCGCGGGTCTTGATATCGAGATGTACGGCATGGGCGTGGCCGTAGGCGATTACAATAACGACGGCTTTCCCGACATCCTCGTTACCTGCGTCGGCCAGAACCATCTTTTCAAGAACACCGGGAGGGGAAGATTCATCGACGTCACGCGCGCAAGCGGTCTCGCGGGGCGGTCCGCCTTCAGTACATCCGCTCTCTGGCTTGATTACGACCGCGATGGCCTCCTCGATCTCTTCGTGTGCAATTACGTCAAATGGTCGCCCGAGCGTGATGTTTTCTGCAGCCTCGACGGAAAGCACAAATCCTATTGCACGCCCGAAGCCTATCGCGGCGAAACGTGCTGGCTCTTCCATAATCGCGGCGACGGCACCTTCGAGGACGTCACCGCAAAATGCGGCATCTTCGACAGCAGCTCCAAATCTCTTGGTGCAACTGTCCTCGATGACGATCGGGACGGCTGGCCTGATCTGTTGGTCGCCAACGACACACAGCCCAACAAGCTCTATCGCAACCAGCGCAACGGCACTTTCAAGGATGTGGCCGTGGAAGCGGGGATTGCCTTCAGCACGGAAGGGAAAGCGCGCGCCGGCATGG
>WNGM01013744.1_pt1 | contig 10340 bp, 10 predicted proteins | sample 5400571 | NCBI WGS metagenome assembly WNGM01 (sample SAMN13153378, study PRJNA577476) | soil metagenome | isolation source: 100 cm soil or saprolite under Garry oak tree replicate 2 | place: USA:California | collected 2016-06-15 | reverse complement strand
ATTCCGGTGCCGAGCGTGCCGTGCAGCGCTTAGCGCTGAGTAAATAAAAGGTAGTGTGTTATGATAGATTTCGGACAGGCCGTTGTAGGCATTATCGTATTGCTGCTAGCTGTGGGCGCTTTGTTGTACGTGTTCTACTCTCGTACGAACGCCGTCGAGAAGACTGGGTACGGCGCCCTCATCATGCTGTCCATTATCTCGCTGATGATCCCGGTTTTCTGGATCCTGGAAACCAATCAAGAGACAGTAGCCAGGTCAGAGCAGCATATACTCGCCGTACAGCGCGGCGCCACGATATATGCGCAGTACTGCTACCAGTGCCATGGAACCAATGGACAGGGACGCACTGGCCCCAAGCTCAACGGAAATCCTACTGTCAATAAGCTGAGCGACGCTGACCTGATACGCATCATCAGTGGTGGCATTTATGATCCTGCGGATCCGACCAAGCCGCTCATGCCGGCATGGAGCCAGCGCTATGGCGGCCCCCTGACCGATAACGATATTCAGAACTTATTTGAACTGATTCGCTCGTCTGACCCACAATACCTGTCTAAAAACGGCTACACGGGAGCCAGCGCCATCAATGGCTTTACGCTGGTGAAAGATTTGATCCTGCCTTCGGCCTACCAGACGGCCGTAGCGCAGGAGAGTACCGGGCAATTTGGCGCCCCTGTTGATATGACCAACAAAGGCGCCGTCACGATCAACATGATTAACCCGCCCCCCGGGGCGTCTTGCTCTCCGTCCTGCTTTGCGATATTGAATGTGAAGGTCAAGGTAGGAACCGTCATTACGTGGGTCAATCAGACGTCGGTGCCCCACACGGTCACGGCAATTGTTGGCAGTAATGTAAGTTCGCCAAAAAATGCATCACAGATCTTTGACTCTGGCGTCGCTAATGGCATCAAAACTGGCCAGAAATTTACCTATACCGTGACCATGGCTGCCTATAACTTCAACCCGAATCACACGGTCATCTACTACTGCCAGTATCATCCCAGTATGCTGGCGGAGCTGACGATTGTGCCATAATGATCTTGATCGCTAGTCTTGTCGCCGCAGCGAGTGCTGGCAACATGTTGAAAGGGATTGCGATCTATGCAACATACACAACCACGGGACATGCCGGAGCGCATGTCCTGGGCGCGAGCGATGATTTTTGCCCTTGGCTTCTTTTTCCTCGCGGCCATCCTGGTAGCGCAACTGCCCTCATATATTAATTTTGAAATGACCTCGGCCTCGCTCACCGGCCTGGAACAGGGCTTGCTGGCGCTGGCGGCTGTGGGCATTGGAGGCTTCATTGTCATACAGGTGATCGTACTACTCTTCGATCCCAAGCCTGTTGTGCCACCTGCCATTATTGTTGGGCTGGGTATAGTGTTCGCTCTGGGCGGCCTGGCTCTTCTCCTGTGGGCATTCTTTACAAATACCCAGTATTTCCCTGGTTCAAATTTCTCCTTGTTCCCGCTCCTGGGCGGAAAATTACTCTGGCTGCAGGCAGCAGCAATTGATTTTATCATGATTGGCGCTGTGATACTGGGCATTGGCCTGGCGATGGTGTTTTATGGCACGCTGGCCCTGGGCGAGTTGCGCAGCCCGGACCGCAGCGATCCAGGCACGACTCTTGGTGTGCAGGTGATGCTCACCATTGCTATCGTATTGCTTGCCCTGTTTGCCATCTTCTACACCTTCGTGAGCGATCAAGGGCTGGCAGCCAGCATTGCTAAAAACCCGGGCAACGCGCAAGCTGCTATCGAGGCGGGCATTACGGTGTTCTTCCTCCTCCTGGCCATCTTCACCGCCTACCTGGGTCTGGTTCGTAGGCGATCTTCACGTTCTCAAAATAGCCAGGTATCAAGGGCTTTATACGGGGTTGCTGCCCTATCCTCCTTCTTGATCGTGTTATACTGGCTCCTGCGTCTCACCGGTATTCTTGATAGTATCATCGCAGGTATGGCCACTGCGTTCGCTCAACAGGATGTAGGAACTATACAGCGTGTGATTGATGCAATTCTTAGTATTGTGTTGGGCACGGCGGTCTTCCTGGCGCTTGGTGCATTCGCCCTGCGGCTGCACTATCTCATGCGGCCTGTGCGCAAGCGCACTATGAATATACTGTACATCGTTGGCATAAACCTGGCGCAGGTAGGCGTGATCTTTTTGCTGGCGTGGCTGCTGGTCTATCCAGCGGTCACCTGGATTCACACCTGGTCGTTCATTGGCCTGGGTGACTACCTGACGCTCTGCGCGAAGAAAACCGTTATTCCCGGCTCCTGTGCGTTCACGCAGCAGGCAGGCTACATCGTCGATGCTGCCATCAGCACGAACACCTTTGTCCTGCTCATGGCGGCCGTGTGGGCATGGAAGGGACGCCGTAACCTGGTGATTGTCAGCGGCGTGACCATCACAGCGGTACTGGGACTGGCGACCCTCCTGACGCATATGCACCCGGACGAGTTGCTCGTGGCCATGGTACTTACCGGCGCTATATTGACACTGGCTGTGATCTGGACGAGCGTTGCACGGCGCGAATTCGCGGTCGTGGGCGAGCAGAACCTGGGCTGCCTGGGTCAATGGCTCGTTGTCGGCACCTGCCTGCTGCTCTACCTGGCGGCCTTTGCCCTCTTCTCGCTGCCGGGCTTCCGCGAAACCAACCCGAATATTCCCTTTGTGCCTGGCAAGGTGATTCCTGTGCCACCCCCGGCAGGGCAGCCGGTAACGCCTGGCACCCCTGATGCCATGGTCATGCTGTTAATTATGGGCATTCTGGCAGGTATCCAGTTCTACTTCCTGGTGCGCAACCGCTATAAGGTGTGATGGAGCTTTGTGCGGCCTCTCATCCGAGATTGAAACGGAGCGATACTCATGCAGTACGAACGATCTCTCAGGGTGCTCATCCTTGCTGCCGAGATCGTGCCTTTTGTCAAAGTAGGTGGCCTGGCCGATGTGGTCGGGGCACTGCCAAAGTCTCTCCAGATGCTCGGTCATGATGTCCGCCTGGCGATGCCGCGCTACGGGCAGGTAGATCCAGACCGCTTCAAGCTCAGCACGATGCTGGATGCAGTAGATGTGAACATGAACAGCTTTCGCGAAAAGGCTGCGGTACGGCAGGGTTCTATCGGCGACGGCATTCCGGTCTATATGATCGATGCGCCGCGCTACTTTGATCGCGAGAATATCTACGGCTATACCGATGACGGGGAGCGGTTCATCCTGTTTTGCCGTGCTGCGCTGGAAGCAATGCGTGCGTTGGATTGGTCTCCTGATATTATCCACTGTAATGATTGGCACACGGGTATCGTCCCAAATTGGACGCATACCATCTTCCGCGATGATCCCTTCTTTGCAGACACTGCCACCGTGTATACGATACATAACCTCGCCTACCAGGGTATCTTTGGCCTGCGTATCCTGGAGGTCGCTGGGGTCGCCGCCAATGGATTCCTCTACCCACAGATCGCAGAGCTGGCGAACGTCGTGGATATTATGGGGCGCGGCATCCTCTTCGCCGATGCCGTTACGACTGTGAGCGAGCGCTATGCCCAGGAGATCCTGACGCCCACCTTCGGTGAGAAGCTAGATCACCTGCTGCGCTCCCGCCGTGACCGTCTCTTCGGTATCCTCAACGGCATCGACTACCAGGAAATGGACCCCGCCACCGACCGCTACATCTCCGCCCAGTTCGACGCACATTCGCTCGATAGGCGCACCCAGAATAAGCAGGCGCTGCAAGAGCGAGCGCACCTGCCCGTGCAGCCGGACACCCCGCTGCTGGCAATGATCTCTCGCCTCACCGACCAGAAGGGCTTTGATCTACTCGCTCAGATCGCGCAGCCTTTGCTTGCCCAGGGGGTGCAGTTTATTGTCCTTGGCATAGGCGACCAGCACTACCACCAGTTGTTTCAGAACCTGGCAGCGCGCTACCCTGAGCAGGTGGCGGTTTTCCTCACCTTCAACACCGAACTCGCCCAGTGTATCTACGCGGGCAGTGACATGTTCCTGATGCCTTCGCGTTTCGAGCCCTGCGGCCTGGGTCAACTGATCGCTATGCGCTACGGCAGCGTGCCGATTGTTCACAGCGTCGGGGGCCTGGCCGATACTGTCCAGGAGTACGACCCGCGCAGCGGCCAGGGTAATGGCTTCGCCTTCGCCAACTATGACCCCTGGGAATTGTTCGCGGCCATCGTGCGTGCCCTGGAACTCTACCGCTTCACAGACATCTGGCGTACTTTGCAGCAGCGCGGCATGGCCGCCGATCACTCGTGGCATGCATCCACAATGAAGTACGTCGAAGCTTCCTCGTAAGTCGTTCCATGTGTGACACACCCTGGAAGTTCAGGGACTCTTACCACGAAGATGTTATCTCGGCTATCCCACTGGATAATCATTGAGTAGTGAATCTGGTTCATTTCCGTTTTCCCTTCAGTTGATGATTGGGCCGCCTCCCCTCTCTTTCAAGGAGGGTAAGGTGGCCCCAACAAGCTCTTCCTAAATACTAGAACGCATGTTACAATGACGTGTATAGATGCACAGCACACCAAACACGTCACGTACAAGCTGACCTATCACCTCGTCTGGTGCTCAAAAGACTGCAAACGTATTTTGACCGGGCAGATCGCGGCGTGTGTCGAGCAGGAAATTTGACAGATCTGTGAGACCAACGGATGGGCCATTGGTGCGTTGAACATTCAGACCGATCATGTACATCTCTTATGTAGACACTTTTCACCCTTAACCCTTAATGCTGTAAGATATCCAGAACGAGATCTTGCAACCTGCTGGGATTATCTGCCACACCATCGGCCACCTTGGATTTTTCTCGATTTACCCGCGCCGCACTACTGGTATAAAACACAAACGGCACTTGTAGCTGGTATCCCTTGATGCGATCAAGGAGTTCATACCCAGCTGTTGGATTACTACGTCCATTCTCGTCTCGGTGGACATCTGAGATGATGAGATCATATTTCTTGGAAGCCTGGTGCAGGTAATGTACAGCTTGTTCTGTAGAGGTCGCTTGCTTGATGGTTGCGCCTAACTGCTTAAAAATGCTTTCTTCGTAGGCGTTGTTGAGTGGATTATCGTCAACCCAGAGAATAGAGCGCCCACTTAATGGAAGAGATTGTGCTAAGGGTTTGGAAGAGGCGCTTGCTTCAGGCAATTTCTCGATCTGTTTTCTCACAAAGCTGGCCAGTTCATCGGGGTCATCCTTGAGTTTTTCAACACCTGATTCAATGGAGTCTTGTAGGGCCCTCACCGCAACTTCAGTGAACTCAAAAGAAGACCCTGCAATGTCAGCTTTCTTTAATCTTCTTGCCAACGCTGGAAGAAATTGGCGAACTTCATGACGAAAGATGAGGATAATGATCAGCAAGATGACAGGCCAAGCTGTCACGAACCCAAGCAGTTGAAGAATAAATGCAACAATATCCTTAGCACTCATAAAGCTCTTCCCTTCAATAGTTGCAAGTATTTTAATCTACTGCCTCCCCGCCGTCAATGGGTTCACCGAGGTCTGCTAACAATGCTTCAATCCGTCTCATTGGGACAAGTGTCTACATAAAACACCTTTCTCTCGGCTCCTCATCTGTTGTTCCTTCACAGATCGCCCATAAGTTGAAGGGTGCCGCAGCCCGCCGCGTTTTTCAGCACTTTCCAGAAATAAAACGCCACTTGTAGGGTGGTGGATTGTGGTCCCGCTCGTATTATGTCGGCAGCGTTGGAGACATGAACATCAATGTAGTGCTCAAATATATCGAATTGGGACAGGATTAAGAATGATATGTTTCGAGGCGTTTACTTGTCTTTTTCTTCAACTTCTTTGGGACGTGGACCAGCAAATGTATCGACCTCGGACTGTTTATAATAGGTCCACCGTAATGCTCCAAATACGTAGGGTTTTAAATGTGGAGCGACATTGCGTTGAAAGGTATCACGAACAATCCCTAATCGCTTCGCTGCTTCATTAGCGGTCAGATAGGTTTCACCGTCTACGATTTTTTGCACTGCTCTTCCCTCCAAAGTTCTGGACACACTATAACATATTTTTGTTAACCCCGTCAAATACTTTACTTTCGATAACTTCTATTATATACTTTACTTATTAGCAATTAAGGTAACTTCAGCATCATCAGTAGGTTGGCAATAAAAAAGGCTAGCACCGTAGCAATCATAGAACTAGCCAGAGGGACTAGACACCGACTCACATGACAAGAAAGCAGCGACCATGAGCATCAAAGCCTACAAATATCGAATAGAGGCGAACAAGGCTACCACCGAAAAGCTGCAATGGGTGCTTGATCGTGCTCGCGAGTTATACAATGCCGGGCTGCAAGAGAGGCGCGATGTCTACGAGATCATGGTGAAGCGCCACCCCAACTACTACGATGAAGCCACGCGCAAGCAACTTACGAGAGAGCACGCGATCAGCGTCTACGAGCAAAAGCGCGACCTGGTGGACATCAAAGAAGAGATCAGGCCAGAGTATCAGGAGGTTGCCTCGCACGTTCTCCAAGATGTCCTCTTTCGCCTGGATAAGGCATTCAAGGCATTCTTCCGGCGCATCAAGAACGGCGAGAAGCCTGGATACCCCCGCTTTCAGGGGCGCAATCGCTACGACTCGTTCTGCTATCCCGACAGGGCAGGCTGGAAGCTCACGGTGGAAGAGCGGGAGGAAAAGAGCAAGAAGAAGTTTTCAGGAAGGCTCCATCTCAGTAAGATCGGTACCGTTAAGGTCAAGTTGCATCGTGAGATGGAAGGCAACGTGAAGACGTTGACGGTGAAGCGGGAAGGCCAGCACTGGTACGCCATTTTTACTTGTGAAGTAGAAACGGAAAAGCTGCCTGTTACTTATGAAGATGTCGGCATTGATCTGGGTGTCACCCACTTTGCTGCTCTCTCCAATGGGGAATTCATTGACCATCCCCACCATTTCAGACGTGCTGAAAAGAAGTTGGCATCAGCCCAGCAAGCGGTCTCACGCAAGAAAAAGGGGAGCCATCGCCGGGCAAAGGCGGTGAAGATACTTTCAAAGCACCATCGCAAGATCCGCAACCAGAGGCGCGATTTTCATCACAAGGCTTCACGCAGGCTGGTCAATCAATATCAGGTGATGTGCTTTGAAGACTTACAGACCAAGAACCTTACCAAAACGCCAGCCCCCAAACAAGACGAGACAACGGGGCAGTATCTTCCCAATGGAGCGAGCGCAAAAGCAGGGCTCAACAAGAGCATTTTAGATGCGGGATGGAGAGCCTTCACCGAGATGGTGAGCGCCAAGGCAGCATGGGCCGGGCGTACCGTCATCTTTGTGAACCCGAAGAACACCTCCCAAGCATGCTCAGGATGCGGTAGCATCGTCGAAAAAGATCTCGAAGTCCGGTGGCACAGTTGTCCCTGCGGCACCGAACTGGACCGGGATACCAACGCCGCAAAAAACATCCTCATGCTTGGACGAAAACAGCTTTTGGTCGGGACGCGGCCAACGTCGGCAACGGCGTAGAAGCCCCCGCATTCTGTGCGGAGGTACGTTCACTTCTCTGATTTTCGGTGGCATGGTCGGCCCCTTCTCCCACATAGTATAGCAACAATGTGGGCATTCTGCTACTTTTTTGCTTTAACCTTGCCTATGGTGTGCGCAGTTGTCCTCCGAAAGCCATGCTGTAGGAGGTCCACCCGTCCGCGCCGGACGTGCGCTGGCAGTGGTCAAGGAACTCGGTCAGGCGCGCTTCGGCCATATCGGCCTGATGTACTATCAATGCCTCAATGGTGGCGGGACAAACTGGTGAACCGAAGGCCAGCGTTCCGTGGTGTGTCAGGATAATATGGAGCAGGTCATGCAGGATCGCTTTTTCTAGTCCGTATACCTGCTGCGCGTGTTCCTGTACATATTGCATGCCGAGGATGACATGCCCGACCATGCGGCCCGGCGTCGTGAACCCTGCGCCTGGACGTTCCTCGAGTTCGTCCAGCTTGCCGATGTCGTGCAGGAGCGCACCTGCAAGAACAAGATTTGCATTGCACGGGTAAAGTTCAGCGAGACGTTGAGCGATGGTGGTAACATTTACCGTATGTTCAAGCAGGCCACCGGCGACGGCTCCGTGGTGTCGCACGGCAGCGGGCCAGCGGCGAAAGCGGGCGATCACTTCGGGTGTAAAACAACTGCGCAGTAGTTTACGCAGGCCCGGATCTTCCACTTCGTTCAGGAAGCGTTGCAAGCGTGCCTCCAGTTCCTCCACTGGCCTGCGTGTTCCCGGCTCAAAAAGGACAGTGGAGGCCGACTCGTCGACCTCGGCGCGTGTCAGCTTTATTTGCGGCTGGTCGCGATACTCCTCGACGATCCCTTCCAAAAGGAGCACCTTACCTTCCCTGGGCGCAAGCGCCTCCAGGCGCGGCGGATCGAACTGGCGCGCCACTATCTCGTTTCCCCTCTGGTCACGCAGTTTCAGGTACAGGTACGGCATGCCGGTCACCGCCAGGCGCGTTTGCAGGCCCGTGACAAGCAGCCAGCCCTGTACCGATCTGCCTATCTTCAGCTCGCTGATAGTGAGTGGAGCCGGGGCAGTCGTTTGATCTCGTTGCAGTGTTTGATTGAGCATAGTTTCGAGTCCCCCTATAGCAGTGTTGTATTCTACTTTTCAGATACATGCCTCGGGGGAAAAAGCGGAAATTAACTTGTCGTTTCTGCCTTGTTAAGGATTTCCAGGAGGTAAGAGTCGTATTTCGCAGGGCCGGCCAAACTGACCAAACTCTATCGTTAGTGCCCACTCCACATCTTTCGACCGATCATTCTCACAAACATAGTTGAAGTGCCCTTGCTTCTGTGCTTGAATGGCAATTACAGTCTGATCATCTCTGTCCTCAACGCCAACAACTTCAAAATATTTTAGCATGGCCGCGGTCGGTGGAGTCTTCTGTTTTACTCGTTTGATCACCTTCTCCCACGCATCCCTGACCTGCTGTACTGTCAGCGACGGCATCTGTGCGCCACTGGGCGCAACTACCGCCAATATAGCCGATCCATCCACGAGGCTGGCGGCAGTATCTTTGACTGCTGATGGTTTGCTGGGAGCAGGCAGAGGTACATGTGATGCTTCAGATGGTTCCATTAGCGAGTCTGCAGAAAATTCTTCGATAACTTTTTGGATTCCTTCCGCAATGTTTACAAATGCTTTATCTTTATTATGCCACTCGGTAACGGATTTGCCATCCGCAGGGAGAGGTCGTAATTTATTAACAGTTGCAATTCTCCAGTTAACTGGACGAAGAATGATAGGGATTACCCGGCACTCCCCTGCGTCATGCCTGAGCAATGCTTGTTTAACTTCAACGCTAGTGCAGTAATCTGAAGCCATAAAGTCTGAACTTATGAGTAGTAAAATCACATGTGCTGTACTGAGGTGTTCATTAATCTCGTTATCCCATTCTTTACCTGCATTGATCCTAAGATTATTCCAAAACGTGACATAACCTTGATGCTTTAAGGTAGCTAGATGCTTCTCAAGTTTGAGCATGAGTCTTTCATCTTCTTGAGCATAAGAAATGAAGACTTCAATAACTTTAGCAGGCTTAGATGTCATCGTTTTAAGCCCCTGAGGAGAGAGATTTTCTATCATGGACAGCTTTTCGTAAGCTGAGAGGAAAATACTAGTGGTTATTATCATCCAAAGGACATAGTTTGTTAGGCAAGGTCAGCTTTATGGCAATATACATTATGCGTCAAACTCCTTGTATATTCCTTGATACCATATGCTTGTGCTTGTCTACAGAGTGTCCCACCCTAAGTACAATTAGGAGCGTTCAGATGCCTCTCGATAGTATAATACCTTCATTGTCAACAATTATTGAAGTAGCTAAATTGAACCTTTAACGCTTTCTTTAAACGACGCTAACTTGTCCGTATTACGACAAACAGGTCGGCGCTTAAACATCGGTAGCCTGCTTTGGGGTATTCCCGTCAGTCTAGCAAGATATGTTTGTGCTATTATGACAGGTAGCTTGGATACCACATTATGTGCTTTATTCGGCCAGTTCTTTTTCCTCCTTTTGTTTACCTATACGTATAGATAAGACAGAATAGCAGTCAAGCCCGGTACAACTGGCAGATGCATTGACGTATATCCCACCAATGCCTATACTAGAGCGGGGGCAATCTTGTCGTGCGTCTAGTGAAAAGTATTGGGCATTGTGGAACAAGCGCTTTCTCATCCTGAAGAGGGCTATGACAGCACTATAGCAGTGGTCGAACGTCGCAGCGCCTTTGCAGGTGTATACAATGCGCTGCCTGCATATGGATGCGATGCTTTCTGGCGTGCCATTGAAGAGCCTGGCAAGCCTCT
>WNGM01017304.1_pt1 | contig 10343 bp, 10 predicted proteins | sample 5400571 | NCBI WGS metagenome assembly WNGM01 (sample SAMN13153378, study PRJNA577476) | soil metagenome | isolation source: 100 cm soil or saprolite under Garry oak tree replicate 2 | place: USA:California | collected 2016-06-15 | reverse complement strand
ACGCGATGGACTTCTATTGCAGCCCCGATGATCGCATCTGTCAGTTCGTTCAAGGTCTTCATAGTCTCTGCGCCCTCTGCGGTTAAATAGTCATTCGTATCGTAGTGCTGCGACTGGATCGAGGCGTGACGCTGTCCAAGCTGGCGCGAAACCTGAGAACAAGCCGGTCAGTATTGACACGATCATGCTTATGAGCACAAGGCCGACGGAAAAGTGAATTGGGAACGACGGAAACGCTTTGCCAATTCCGAAGCACATTAGATAGGCAAACGCCAGCCCGATAAATCCGCCGAGGAGACAAAGCGCCGTCGACTCGATCAGAAATTGCAGCAGGATCGTTCGCCGCCGCGCGCCAAGCGCTTTGCGTGTTCCGATTTCCTTCGTGCGCTCTTTTACGCTGACGAACGTGATGTTCATGATGCCGATCGCGCCGACGAAAAGGGACAGGCCAGTAATGAACAGTCCGGCGATCGCAATTGAGTTTTTCACCGGATCGAGCGTGCTCTTGAATGCCTGTTGCTCGTTGATCGAGAAATCGTCCTTTTTCTCGGGGGGCAATCCGCGCACGCGCCGCATCAAACCAGTGAGCTCGTCCTTCGCATCGGCGAGTCTGGTCTTGTCTTTTACTTTCACACGCACGTCCGAATCGCTTTTAGCGGAGAAATATTTGTTAAACGCGCCGAGCGGCATCGCGACCATTGAGTCCCAGCTGAACAAACCAAGAAAGGTGCCCTGTCGCGTATTTACTCCAACGACTTTGAACAATTGCCCGTTGATCAACACCAATTTGTTGAGCGGGCTTTCGGAAGGGAAAAGCGCGTCGGCCACGTCGTAGCCAATCACGACAACGTTGGCGCCGCCGCGCGACTCGAGTTCGTTGAAGAATCGCCCAACCGTACAATCGATCGTCGAGGTTACGATGAAGTCCGACGTCGTCCCGAGCACGAAGACGTTGTAGACCTGGCTGCCGCCATGTTTGATTGATCGCATCAAATTCGACGTCGGGACTGCGATGACCAGGTTCGAGTTCGGCGTTGCCGCGATCATCCTGTTTAATGTCTCGGCGTATTCAGTTTTGAGCTTTTTGCGGTCTCGGTAGTTCCACCAGTCGTCGACCGGCTTCCAGGGCCATTGCGTCACGTAGAGAACATCATCGCCGAGTACGGCCATGCTTTTGTCGAAACCGATAGAGATGCCGTCGACGGCGGTGCCCATCAACGTCACAGCGATGATGCCGATAATGACCCCGAGTGCAGTGAGCGTTGAGCGTGTCAGATTCAAGCGCATTTGCGCCGCCGCAATTTTCCAACTCTCGGTCAGCTCGTAGAGGAAACGCTTCATGTTCACGCTGTCGTTCCGAGTTCAATCGGCATATCCAGTTCCGGAATAAATCCCGCGTGATCCATCTCGATGAGTCCGTCGCGCAAATGCACGGTTCGACGCGCGTGCGCAGCGATATCGCGTTCATGCGTCACGAGAATGATCGTGTTGCCGCGCTGATATAAATCCTCGAAGAGTTCCATGATTTCTTCGCCCGTTTTCGAATCCAGATTGCCGGTGGGTTCGTCGGCGAGAATAATCGATGGTCCGTTCACGAGCGCGCGGGCGATGGCCACTCGCTGGCGTTGGCCGCCAGAAAGTTCGTTCGGTTTGTGATGAATGCGATCGCCCAGGCCCACGTCTGTCAGTACCTGGGTCGCGCGTTCTACACGCCGCTCGGGCTGGATGCCCGCGTAGATGAGCGGCAGCTCCACATTACGTAAAGATGTCGATCTGGGCAGAAGATTGAAGGTTTGAAACACGAAGCCGATCTCGCGATTGCGAACGGCTGCAAGCTCGTCGTCATCCATTTCGGCAACGTTCTTGCCATTGAATTCGTAGCGGCCGGAGGTCGGGGTATCGAGACAACCGAGCATGTTCATGAGCGTCGATTTGCCGCTGCCGCTCGGCCCCATTATGGCTATGTATTCGTTGCGATGAATCTTCAGGTTGACGCCGCGCAGCGCACGAACGACTTCCTCCCCCATCACGTAGTCTTTAGTGATGTTCTCAATGTCGATCACGACCGGCCCACGCGGTCTGATTGAGTTTCGAGTCTCCATCGCAATGTCGATAGTCGCTCGTCGAGATTACTTCATTCCTTCCTTGTCGTAAGTGACCTTGATGCCGTCTTTCAACTTTCGGCTGATCACGCTGTAACTTCCCGAGATAACCTCGTCGCCAGGCTGAATGCCGCTTTTGATTTCGGTGTACGTATCGTCGGAAATACCGGTCGTTACTTTCACTATCTGGGCTTTGGCTCCTTTTTTAAGGAACACGACCTTGGAGACTCTTTCGCGCTCTTCTTTTTGTGCCGCTTTCTCGGCGCGCTCATTGACGAACTCCGCATTGTTATCGCCCTTGTCGCGCTGCGCGACCTTCTGCTTTTTCTTTTCGATTTCCTCTGGACTCAAATTGCTCTCGCCGGTGCGAATGGTCACGGCCTGCATCGGCACTGCCACGACGTCTTTCGCCTCGTTTGTATGGATTTCCGCCGTACAACTCAGCGCGGGCTTCAACGTCACGGCAGCGTCTTCGATTCGAATTTTCACCTCAAAATTGGTGACCTCTTCCTGAGTGCCCGCGCCGGTTGTCTTTCCAGTGTTGGCGATTTGATAAACTGTGCCATGAAATTTCCGATCACCGTAGGCGTCAATTTTGATCTCGGCCTTGTCGCCCACCTTGACACTTACGACATCGTTCTCGTTCACATCGACACGCGCTTCCATGTGGCTGAGATCAGCAACGCGCATGACTTCCGTGCCGGCAAATTGCCCTGTCGCCACCAGACGTTCGCCCTGTTTGCTGTTGAGAACTGTGACCGTGCCATCGATCGGGGAATAAATTGTCGTCTTTGACAGCTGGTCGCGCGCCTGACTCGAGCCAGCCTGCGCGCGCTCAATCTCATGGAGCGAGCTTTCGTAAGTGTTCTTCGCAACGTCATACGCTGCTTCAGCCGCATTGTATTCCTGCTCTGAAATTAGCTTCTTACTGAACAGATCTTCCGCTCGCTTGAAATCGTGCTCGGTCTTCAGCATCGTCGCCTTCTGCTGAAGATTTGTTGCTTTCGCTGCGCTGATCGCCGCCTCCTGTTGCTCCACGAGCGCCTTGTACGAATCCGGCTTGATCCGCACGAGCAGATCGCCTTGCTTGACTCGCTTTCCGTCTTCCACCGGTAGCTCGATGATTTCGCCCGCGACCTCGGGAGAAATTTTTACTTCTGTTTCCGGTTGCACCTTTCCTGTTGCTGAAACTGTCTGCACGATGGTTTTGCGAATCGCCTTCTCCGTGGTGACCGGAATCGGCTTCTCGCGCTTGCTCCAGATAATCGACGCAGCGATGCAAAGCACGACCAGGCCGATGGAACTGCAAATGATTTGCTTTTTGCGTCGGGCCCGACGCTGCTTCGCCGTCAAAGGCGCTGGGGCAGGTGTGCTTACAGCTTGGTGCATTGTGGGAGCGGTTCGCGGGGTGAAAGCCTCAGGGTTAGTTGGTTGTTGGACTCTTGCAAACGAAATCCCGTTCATGACAACCGTGGGATGCGGCCAAGAACGGCTTTGGATTCAACTAATTAGCATTTCGCTGGATCCTGCCAATCGGACGGATTTCTCCGCGGCGAGACCGAATTTGACGAATGGCCCACTCCGCGTGCTCCGCGATTAATGGCTCCGGATCGGCTGCCGCGCGTTCGAGCGCCGGAATGTCGAACGCGTCGCCTACGTTGCCCAAGGCGACACATACATTGCGCAAAAAGCCCCGACGCTTGACACGCTTGATTGGAGAGTTTTTGAAAAGCACGCGGAACTCTGCATCACTTAGCTCAAGATAGTCCCGTAAGGACATGCTGGTCGACTCGCGTCCTGAAAAAGCTGCCTCGTGCGAAACTTGAGCCAACCGGTTCCAGGGACAGACATCCAGACAATCATCGCAACCGAAAATCCGATCCCCGATGAGCGGCCGGAGCTCGACCGGAATCGAGCCTTTGAGTTCAATGGTCAGATAAGAGATACAGCGGCGGGCATCGAGCTGATGCGGCGCTGTAATCGCATTGGTCGGGCACACGTTGATGCAGCGCTCACACGTTCCGCAGCGATCCGCGACTGGTTGATCCGATGGCAATTCGAGCGTCGTCAAAAGCTCCGCGAGAAAGAACCAAGTCCCGAGCCGTTCATCAATCAGCATGGTGTTTTTGCCATGCCAGCCAATTCCAGCTTGCGCGGCATGGTCACGCTCTAAAATAGGGCCGGTATCCACGTAATATTTCTGCTGTCCGCCAAAGCTGCGAAGAAACTGGTCGATCTTGCTGAGCTTCGCCTCGATCACATCGTGATAATCTTCGCCCCACGCGTAGCGTGCGATTCTGCCCGTAGCTCCGACATGTCGGGGCGACTGACGAATTTGTTCACCCTGAAAATAATTCAGCGCCAAAGTAACGATGGATCGCGCGCCGGGCAAAACTTTCTGCGGATCGCAACGCTTCTCTTCGCCGCGTTGCATGTAATGCATTTCGCCGTGTGCGCCGTCATGCAACCATTCCCGAAATTCACTTGCATGCGCTGGCTCGGTGCAAGCTGCTATGCGACAGGAATCAAAACCAATCTGCCGCGCAAAAGACACCAGCTGCGCCTTCAAATCCCTTTGCGAAGTTTGAGTCATCATGCTGTAGCCGGCATAGGCAGCTCCGGCGGCGGGTTGGCGCCGACTCTTCCGAGTTTGCTCAAAATTGCCAGGGCAACTTCCTCGTCCGTAAGCATCGACGTATCGACTCGGACATCCGCAACGCTGCCATAAAGTGGTTGCCGTGCCTGTAACATTCGCGCAAACGATCGCCTTGGACTCTTCACTTGCAACAACGGTCGGTTGCCTGATCGCGAGGCGCGTTCGAATAGCGCTTCTTCGTTGCCGTCCAGCCAAACGGTTATGCCGAGCCGTTTCAAAATCTGCAGATTCTCGTGGCGTAAAACGATACCCCCACCGGTTACGATGATTGCCCGCTTTGTCTCTGACAGTTGGCGGAGGGCTTGAGTTTCCGCTTCACGGAATTTCTTCTCGCCATGTTTGGAAAAGATTTCCGGGATCGAGAGTCTAAATTTCGACGCAACGATGTCGGTATCGAACAGGGCGAGGGCCGTGCGCCGCTGCAGGCAGGTTCCAACGGACGACTTTCCTGCCCCCATCATGCCGATGAGGACAATCGATGTAGCGACAGCGTTCACAGGGCAATATCTCATTAACACCTTGCTTCAGCTAGGTGCGATATACCGGAAAAGCAGAGAAAGCCGTTTAACGGCTTGCTTCTAAGTGTGGATCGCACACCGCGCTGAAGCGCGGTGTTAATGAAAGACTAAGCGGTCGGGCTTGGCGTTTCACAGAATGGAGCAGGCGGGAGCCGAGCGACATGGACGGGAAGCCCGAAGGGTGAGTTTGCTGGCGCAAACGAATCAAACGCCCTACAATTTGCCCATGCCTGAATCGAAGCCTTTGGTTGCCATCATCATGGGCAGCAAATCAGATTGGGAAACGATGCGGCACGCTGTGGAAACGCTAGATGAGCTCGGTGTGGCGAATGAAGCGCGCGTTCTATCTGCGCATCGCACTCCCGACGCGACTACGGAGTTCGCGCGAACAGCAGCTGATCGCGGCGTACGGGTGATTATCGCTGGCGCAGGTGGCGCGGCGCATTTGGCTGGAGTGATTGCTGCACATACATGGCTGCCTGTGCTCGGTGTTCCGATTCAATCGAAGCTCCAGGGGCTCGATTCCCTTTTGTCGACTGCTCAAATGCCGGGGGGCATTCCCGTCGGCACTTTAGCGATCGGGGAGGCGGGGGCGAAAAACGCCGCGCTTCTCGCGGCTGCGATTCTCGCCACATCCGATAAGACGATTCGTCATCAACTGGAGGCCTTTCGTAGGAAACAGTCGGAAGCTGTACTGGCCGCGAAATTGCCAAAGTGAAAACAGTGATTTCAACCGACCGCGTTGCGGCGGTTGAACTGCTGCGCAAAGGCGAGATTGTCGGACTGCCCACGGAAACGGTTTACGGACTCGCTGCTGACGCGCTGAACCCGATTGCAGTCGCGAAAATCTTTGAGGCGAAGGAACGACCGCGGTTCGATCCGCTGATTGTGCATTTGCCCAACGAAGAATGGCTGGAACGCGTAGCAAAGATCGACAATCGTTCCCACGCGCCGATCAATAAGTTGGTCACGCGATTCTGGCCCGGACCGCTCACACTAGTTTTAGATCGGCGATCGATTGTTCCGGAAATTGTAACCGCGGGGCTCGACACCGTTGCCGTGCGAATGAGTTCGCATCCGGTTTTTGCCGAAATCATCTCCGAACTTGGAAAACCAATTGCTGCGCCTAGCGCGAACCGATTCGGCCGCATCAGTCCTACGACTGCACAACACGTGCTCGCTGAACTCAATGGACGAATCGAGTTAATCATTGACGCGGGGCGAACCCAACATGGACTTGAGTCAACAATTGTTCGTGTGCGCGGAAACAGCATCCAGATCTTGCGGCGTGGGCCGATTACCGCAGAGCAGTTATCGGAATTTGCAAAGGTCAACATCGTTGCGCCGTCGACACAGAAAATTTCGGCTCCGGGACAATTGCCATCGCATTATGCGCCCAAAACACCATTGGACTTGATCGACGACGCGAAATCATTTTCACCGAAAAACGACCAACGCGTTGGTTTGCTGGCGTGGCATCCAAGGAAGGGCGATCTCCAGATCGCCCAGCGGCGGACTGGAGACCGCCGCTCCTTGCAATTTCTCGCAGTCCGAAATCTCAGCGAACAACAAGACCTTCGCGAAGCAGCTGCGAACCTGTTTCGATATCTGCGCGAACTCGATGCACTTGGTCTCGATCTTATCGTTGCGGAACGAGTTCCCTCTCAGGGACTCGGCGCAGCGATTCTTGATCGGCTTGAGCGTGCGTCGCACGGCTACTCTGTCGCCCCAGAGATGCCTGAATAAATCCTTTAAACAGTGGGTGCGGCTTATTTGGTTTGCTTTGGAACTCCGGGTGATACTGGCAACCGACAAAATACGGATGATCGCGCAGCTCGATCAATTCAGCGAGCGAGCCATCCGGTGATGTTCCTGAAATCACAAAGCCTTTCGCGTCCATTCGGTCGCGATACTTCATGTTGAACTCGTATCGGTGCCGGTGCCGCTCCGTTACCTCGGTGTCACCGTAGATTTTTTCAGCGAGCGTGCCTTGGACAACCTTGGTTGGCCATGTGCCCAGTCGCATGCTTGCCCCTTTGTTACGGACGCCACGCTGCTCCTCGTTCCTCGCAAATTCAATCGTCGCCACCTGCATACCAAGACACAGACCGAGGTACGGAATCTTATGCTCCCGTGCGAAACGTGCTGCGTTGATTTTTCCGTCAACACCGCGAGCGCCAAATCCGCCAGGAATCAGGACGGCGCCAATATCTTTCAACTGCGAGTCCACGCCGTGCTCCAGCGATTCGGCATCAATCAGTTTAAGGTCGATTCCGCAGTCCTCGCTCGCGGCGGCGTGCGTGAGTGATTCATAAATGCTCTTGTAGGCGTCGCGGACTTCCATGTATTTGCCGACTACCGCGATCTTGATGCGGCGCTTTGGATTTACAACGCGTTCGACAAATTTCCGCCAGTCTGCCAGATCGGGGGCAGGCGTTTGCAGATGCAAAAGATCGCACACCAATTGGTCGAGTCCCTCAGCATGCAGTGTTAACGGCACTTCATAAATCGTGTGCTCGACATCGCGCTCCTCGATCACGGCTTTTTCAGAAACGCTGCAGAACATCGACAGTTTCCGACGCACATCCCGATCCAGCGGTTTTTCGCTACGGCAAATCAACACCTGCGGCTGCAAACCGATCTCGCGGAGCTTCGCCACGCTTTGCTGCGTTGGCTTTGTTTTTAATTCGTGCGCCGCCTTGATGTACGGAACAAGCGTCACGTGCATGTTCAGCACGTTTTCCGGGCCGACCTCTAGAATAAATTGTCGAATCGCTTCCAGAAATGGCAGACCTTCGATGTCACCGGTCGTTCCGCCGATCTCAGTAATAACGACGTCGTATTTGCTTTCGTCGGAAAGCTCACGAATGCGATTTTTGATCACGTCTGTGACATGCGGAATGACTTGGACAGTCTTGCCGAGATAATCGCCGCGCCGCTCCTTTAAAATGACGGTCTCGTAAACCTGGCCGCTGGTCAGGTTGTTGTGCCGTGTGAGGACGCAGTTGGTGAAGCGCTCGTAATGTCCAAGATCGAGATCGGTTTCAGCGCCATCATTGAGCACATAAACTTCTCCGTGCTGGAACGGGTTCATCGTGCCGGGATCGACATTGAGGTAAGGATCGAACTTTTGGAGGACAACGCGCAGCTTCCGCGCTTCAAGTAGCGTCCCGAGTGAGGCTGCGGTTAAGCCTTTACCCAGCGAACTGACGACGCCCCCGGTGACAAAAATGTATTTCATCCGGAGCGAGCACTCTGTTGGGCGCGAACGAGTTTTTGCTCCAGCGCTTTTGCGTCGGCGGGCGTGTCCACGCCGGGCGAACCATGTTTGGTGATGAGCACATGAACTTTTACACCATTTTCCAACGCGCGCAATTGCTCCAGCGACTCAGCGCGCTCAAGTGGACTCGGTTTCCACTTCACAAACTGGAGCAGCGCGTCGCGACGGAAACCATAAATACCCTGATGCCGCAGATAACGAACACGGGAAGGTTTGGCAGAGTAGGGGATAACGCTTCGCGAGAAGTAGAGAGCGCAATTGTGCCGATCTATGACGACTTTGTTTTGATGCGGTGATTCTGCTTCGGAAGGATTTTGGAACGGATGCGCGGCAGTAACGATGTCGATCTTCACGTCCGAGCGGAGTTTTTCAACGACTGCATCAATCAAACGGGGATCGAGCAACGGTTCATCCCCTTGGATATTGAGCACGAACGAAAAAGCTTTTGCGCGGCGTGCGACTTCCGCCACCCGATCAGTCCCGCTACGATGTCTCGGGGAGGTCAAAGCGACCTCGGCGCCCCAATCGAAAGCGGCCTCGGCAATGCGCATATCGTCGGTGGCAACGATTAGCCGGTCTAGATTTTTGGCTGTTCGACATCGCTGCCAGACGTGTTGCAGAAGTGGTTTATCTGCAATGAGATACAATGGTTTTCCCGGAAAACGTGTAGACGACCAACGCGCTGGAATGACGCCCAAGGCCTTATTCATTGCCTGTCATCCTGAGCGAACCGCAGGATCTCTCGATTGCCGAAGCATTACGCAAGTGGACGTCTCCGTGCAACGAACCAAAGGGCGGGGTTCCTCCCCTGGTTCGGAATGACCGCGTAATCATGACGTTATGTTCAAGATAATCTCCGCCGCTGCGGGGAAATCCTCCGCAATCCAATCAGCCTTGCTGCTAGTAATGTCGCGTTGAAAACCGGTTTGAACGCGGATCGTGCGCACGCCAGCGTTGCGACCGCATTCGACATCGACTTCCTTGTCGCCAATGAAAAATGAGCGTGAAAGGTCAATCCCGTGTTCTTGCTTGGCCTGCAAGATCATCCCGGGGGCTGGTTTGCGAGAGCTGGAATCTTGCCCGGGAAGATCGGGGGAAAAATAGGTCGCCCCGATCAAATCATCCAACTGTCGAAGGACCTCCGCGTCAACGGCACGATATTGTTCGACTGTCATCAGACCGCGACCGATCCCGCTCTGATTTGTAATGACAATCAGTTTGAAACCACGCGCTTTCAAACGCCGCAATGCTTCCGGAACGCCTGGAAAAATCCTGACGTCTTTCGGGTCGGAACAATAATCACAATCCTTCATGATGGTGCCGTCGCGATCGACAAAGACGGCAGGAGACAGCTCATCAGTCATGGTCGCTATTTTCTCGGAAGCTGGCGATAAGTTCATTTCGCGTCACGGTTGCTGTTCCAAGTTTGCTAACCACAATTGCGCTTCCGTGGTTGGCGATTTCTGCCGCTTCAATTGGAGTTGCTCCGCAGACAAGCCCGAGGGTAAAGAGCGCAACGGCAGTATCGCCCGCGCCGGAGACATCAAAAACCTGTCGTGCCTTTGTTGGAATATAATGTGGCTCTTCTATCTGTTGAAAAAGCATCATGCCGTGTTCGCCCAGCGTGATGAGAAGATATTTTGTGTTCCATTTCTTAAGAAGCGCTTCGCCGACGCGCCGGAGATCGACATCGTGCGGCGGGACCGCATCCGGATCGCGCCCGGGAATGCCAGCTGCGAGAAAAGCTTCTGCGCGGTTCGGGGTAACCACCGTGGCGCTATGCCAAT
>WNGM01005332.1_pt1 | contig 10345 bp, 9 predicted proteins | sample 5400571 | NCBI WGS metagenome assembly WNGM01 (sample SAMN13153378, study PRJNA577476) | soil metagenome | isolation source: 100 cm soil or saprolite under Garry oak tree replicate 2 | place: USA:California | collected 2016-06-15 | reverse complement strand
GCAGCACGTTGAGCACCTCCGACATGGTGCCGACCGTGCTGCGCGGCCCCGGTATCGGCGGGCGCTGCCGCAGCGCCAGCGCGGGCGGCAGGTGGTCGATCCGGTCCACGTCCGGCCGCTGGGCCTGGGTCAGCCGCCGGCGGCTGTAGGTGCTCAGGCTCTCCAGGAACCGCTGCATGCCCTCGGCGTACAGCGTGCCGATGGCCAGCGACGTCTTGCCCGATCCCGACACGCCGACCACCGCGACCGTCCGCCACAGCGGCACGTCGACGTCGATATCCTGCAGGTTGTTGTGCCGGGCCCCGCGCACGCCGATGACCGTGGGCAGGGTTGGCGGCACCGAAACATCGCCAGTCGCCACACAAGTCAGCCTAGGGCCATGCGTCAGCCGTCACCACGGCTCCGGCTGCCAGGGCCAGGCATCCGCCGAGCATCATGCAGTCCGGACGGGTCGACACGCGCGTCCACTCGGCCGTCCCCACCGCCCCAAACCGCGACCTCATGGCCGTGATCAGCCTTCGTCACGCGGAGGCGACGGCTGCGCGTGCCTGGTCGACGTCCAGCAGCCTGCCATTCAGACCGCCGTTCTGGTGCAGGTCGCCGCCGGGGACCTCGATCCGCCCCGCGTCCTTGATGCCGCCGACCTTCACCGGATCGAACCCGGCGGCGGTGATGAGCCGTTCGGTCGTGTCGGCGGCGCCATCGTCGTCGGTGGCGTAGAACAGCACCGCGCGACGAGGGCTGCGATTCGCGTCATTCGCGAGCGAGGCGGCGCCAAGCGACCCGAACGCCTTCACGAACTGTGCACCGTTGGGAAGCAGGCCTGCGACCACCGACCCGGCGGAGGTCCCCTCGGGGAGAGTGCGGTGGACCTGGCCCTTGTCGTCGAAGCCGATGGGATTCGATGGATCCACGACGACCTTGCCCTCGAGCAGGTCTGCGATCTGGGGCATCAGCGCTCTGCACTGGTCCAACCAGATCGCCAGCACGACCACGTCGGCGTCGGCGTCGGCGATCGCCTCGCGGACCGGCGCGGCGGTCGCCCGGTCGCCGAGCTCGCTGGCCAGGGCGTCGGCGTGCGACTGGTCCCGTGCGGCCAGCACGACGCGCTCGCCGCCGCGGACCAGATCTCGCGCCAGCCCGCTTCCGATCTGGCCGACACCGATAATTGCGGTTGTCATGGCGTTCCTTCTTCCGATCCGTTCACTCGCCGAGGTCGATCTCGCCGTGATGCGCGACGGGCAGTTGCCGTGATCTTCTCCTTCAGGGCAGGCGCACCGACTCCAGGTGCCGCCCAGTGCTGACGACCGCTCATCCGGCCGGCACCAGGGCCGGCGCTCGCCGGCCCCGGTGCGTTGTGGTCAGGGGTGGACTGGTCCGCTGGGCCCGCGGTCGAGGCGCAGCGACTGCATGATGGCGAACGTGGTGGTGGTGGTGGTGGTGGTGAAAATCTCGATGTCGGCGGCGGCCAGCACGCCGGTGTACTTGGCGATGATGGGCGCGGCCGCGCGCTCGGTGACGGTGTCGAGGTGGGCCTTAACCCCGCCTTAACCCCGGCCCAGGGGTTCTCCCCGTACCTCATGTAAAAGGGCGTCGGGTCGACGGTGGCCAGCGCCTCTCTCGCGCTGGCTTCGATGTCGGCGATGTACTGCTGGTGCACCGAGACGTCGTCGCGGGTGGCGAGCCTGCCGAGGTGCCCGCAGATGAAGTGGGTCCACGGGTAGGACAGGGCGGTGGCCGGGGCCTGGATGTACCCGGGGACGTCTTCGCTGAGGTTGAGGTTGTAGATGGGCACCCAGCCGGCGTTGACGACGTCGATGAGCATCAGGGTGTCGTGGCCGGGGAAGTGGATGAAGATGTTGTCCGGCGAGTGGTTGGGGCCATGCCAGACCAGCTCGGCGCGCTCACCCGCAACCTCCAGGGTGTAACGGTCGGCGAAGGTCACCTCCGGTGCCGGCCGGGCCGGGTCATTGTCCCGCAGCAGCAGCCGCCGCGTCTCCTCGTGCCCGACGCGGACGACGTTGCGGTCGAACAGCGAGGCCGCGCCGGCGTGGTCGTCGTGGTGATGGGAGTAGACGAGGTGCGTCACCTGGTTGCTCACGCCGTTGGCGGCGGCGATCTCGTCGATGGCCCGCTGCAGGTTGTGGCCGATGGTCGGGGGCGCGTCGAACAGCACGACGCCGTCGCGGGTGGTCAGGAACGCCGACTGGTAGACGCCGTCGGTGATCCAGTAGAGGTTTCGCTCGACGCGTCCGACGTAGTAGCCCTGGTCGTTGAGGGCGGGGCCGAGCGAGGACCGAGGAATCGGCGCGTAGTCGGGCAGGGCTGGTGATGTCACGGTATCTCCTTGCTTCTCGGGCACGTCCCCTGGCGGCCGTGCGAGCCTTCGCGACGGACCCAGGCTGGCCACCAGGCAGGTGAGAGGTCGTCACCGGATCATGGTGATTCGCGAGACCGGGGCACCGCAGAACGGGATCGATCACGCGGACGGCTCATGCCTTCGCATCACGGTCAGGCGCAAGCGGGAGAGCCCACGACCGCCAGGCACGTGTTGGCGGCGCGTGGACATTCGCGCGCCGTCGACCGAGCACGTACGCTGGCCTGGTGCCAAGAGGGTAGGGCGCCAGGACCGTGTCGCCGACGATAGGGCGTCAGGCGTAGACACCAGGGCAGGCATCTGACGGTGGCTACAGCAACTCCCCGGCTGATCGACCGGGGCGATCTCCTCGACGCTCTGGATCGCGCCGCGTCGACGAAGGTGACGATCGTCTCGGCTCCCGCCGGCAGCGGGAAGACGTCGCTGCTGCGCGCCTGGGCAGACCGTCCGGGCCAGCCCCACCGGCTCGCCGTCGTCCAGGTGCAACGCGACCAGCAAGACGCCCAGCAGTTCTGGCTTGCCCTGCTCGACGCGGTCCGTCATGCCTCCGACACCGCCAGCCGGGCGGAACCGCCAGCAGCGACACCCGGCTTCAACGGGCGGGCGATGGTCGACCGAGTGCTATCAGAGCTCGCCGGCCAACACGGCCGCGTCATCCTGGTCATCGACGATCTCCACGAGCTGCACTCGCCGGAGGCTCTCGCCCAGCTCACGCGCCTGCTGACGAACCTCCCCCCCCACGTGCACGCAATCCTGGCCACGCGGCGCGATCTCCCGCTGCGCCTTCATCAGCTACGCCTGGCAGGCGAACTGGCCGAGATCCGCGCGGCAGATCTGCGCTTCACCGAGCGCGAAACACGCGAGCTCCTCGATGCCTCGGGTATCGCGCTGTCCGAGGCCGGAGCGGCGCTGCTGCACCAGCGGACGGAAGGGTGGGCCGCGGGCCTGCGGCTCGCGGCGATCTCACTGGCTGCTCGCCCCGATCCCGAGCGTTTCGTGGCGGAGTTCTCCGGCAGCAACCGCACGGTCGCCGAGTACCTGCTCGCCGAGATGCTGGAGCGCCAGCCAGACAACGTCCAGCAGCTGCTGCTGCGCACCTCCCTGCTCGATCGCGTCAACGGTGAACTGGCAGATCTGCTGACCGGGCGCCCTGGCTCGGAACGGATCCTGCTGGAACTCGAAGACGCGAACGCGTTTGTGGTATCGCTCGACCCCCAGCGCACGTGGTTTCGCTACCACCACCTACTCGGGGATTTCCTCCGGCTGGAGCTGCGCCGGACGCGGCCCGAAGAAGTGCCGGCGCTGCACCGGCGGGCCGCTGCATGGCTCACCCAGCATGGCCAGGTCGCCGACGCCATCCGGCACACGCAAGCGGCGGGCGACTGGTCCGACGCGGCCCGGCTGCTCGCCGACCATTCGTTCGGCCTGACGCTCGACGGGCAAGCGCAGACCATCCAGGCGCTGTTGCGGGCCTTCCCGCAGGGAGCCGCGGCGGATGACCCCGAGCTGGCCCTGGTGCGCTCCGCGGATGATCTGCTCCACGGACGCCTGGACGAGGCGGCCGCCCATCTGGCAGTCGCCGAGACCTACGTCGAGACGACGCCACCAGACCGCCAGCGCCGCCTCCGGGTGGCCATCGCGTCGCTGAGGCTGTGGCTGGCGCGGCGGCGCGGTCACCTGGCCGGCGTCATCGAACAGGCCAGATTCCTCGCCTCCCCGGTAACTGGGCAGTCCGACGAGGACATCGCGCTCGGCAGCGACCTGCGTGCGGTGGCGCTGATGAACCTGGGGACCCTCGAGGCGTGGTCCCTAGGGCTGCAAGACGCTGAACGTCACCTCCAGGAGGGCGCCGTCCTGGCCCGGAGGATCGGCCGGCCCTACCTCGAAGTCGCCTGCCTGGCGCAGCTGGGTTTCGCGTCGAAGATCCGCCCGATCGCCACCACCCGGCAGCGCTGCCAAGAGGCGATAACGCTCGCCGAGCGGCACGGCTGGGGCGCGGAGCCCATCGTCGCGCCCGCGCTCGTAACGCTGGCCGCCGCGACGATCTGGACGGGTGACTTTGACGAAGGCGAGCGATGGCTGCAGCGCACCGCACAGGCCCTGCAAACAGACACCGGGCCGGGCATCAGGCAGCTGCTGCATCTAGCGACCGGGATGCTCCACGCCGGCCGCGGCCGCCACCACGAGGCGCTCGAGGAGTTCAGCGCGGCCGAACGGCTGCAATCGCAGTTGGCGGGCTCGCACGCTCTGGCCAGCCAGGTGACCGGCTGGATGCTGACCACCCAAGCCCGCCTCGGGATGCCCGGCGAAGCCCGCGCCTCGCTCGCGGCGCTCACTGACGAGCGAGCGAACTCGGGCGAAATCCGCAATGCCCGCGCAGTGATCTGCCTCGCGGAGGGCAATCCGGCCGAAGCTCTCGGCGCGCTGCAGGATGTTCTGGACGGCACGGCACCGGTCATCGGTTACGTCACGGTCGTTGAAACCCAACTGCTGGCCGCGCTCGCCCACCGTGAGCTCGGTGACCAGCGCGCGGCGAACACGGCAACCGAACGCGCCCTCGCCCTCGCCGAGCCTGACCGGCTGGTCCTGCCGTTCGCGATGACAGGCTCAGGGGAGCTGCTGGAGGCCCTGCCGCGACACGAGACAGCGCACGCCGCACTGCTCACCGACATCCTCGACGTCGTGCACGGCGCATCCTTGACGGCCAACGACCAGTCCCCCACGCCGCAAACCGAAGAGCTCAGCCCAAGCGAGCTCAGGGTGCTGCGATACCTGCCGACCAACCTCTCCAGGCCGGAGATCGCCAGCGAACTGTCCGTCTCGGTGAACACTGTCAACACTCACGTCCGCAACATCTACGCCAAGCTCCAGGCCCGTGATCGCTCCTCGGCGGTGCAGCGCGCGCGAGAACTGCGGCTGCTCTCGACCGGCCGCACGCGCTAGCGCGGCGATCACCTGATCCTGGTGATGCGGGTTCACCTGCCAGCGCTCAACCATGGCCTCATGGACCCAGCACCCGCCCTGTATGCGATCCGGATCCATGGCCACCTCGGCGCCACGGTGCTGTCGGCGTTCCCAGCGATGGTGTCACAGCGGCACGGCGCAGACACCGTGCTCACTGGCCTCCTGGACCGGTCGGCACTGTACGGCGTACTGGCCGAGATCGAGGCGCTCGGGCTCGACCTCGTCGAGGTCCGCCAGCTGACACGGAAAAGCAAATCACCGGAACCAGGTGACACCTGCTCACCGTGATGGTCACTAGCTTTGGGCGCATCCGATCCCTACTGCGAAAGGCGTCGCTCCAATGACCAGTGCCCCAGTCCGCGACCCGCTCGCGGACCATCTCATCACTCCGCAGAACGCAGCGCTCCTGCTCATCGACTACCAGCCCTCACAGCTGGCCGGAGTCCGCTCGATGGATCACAAGCTCTCGGGGGGACTTCCATGACGACGACCTCACGTCCGGCCGCGCAGCGTGCCCCCGGGCAGGCACGGCGTGGCGTCCACCCTGGGCTGGCGCTGGCGGTGATCGCGGGCGCGCAGCTCATGGTGGTGCTCGACGCCACCATCGTCAACATCGCCCTGCCGCACATCCAGGGGGCCCTGCACTTCTCCACCACCGACCTGTCGTGGGTGCTGAACGCCTACACCCTGACCTTCGGCGGGCTGCTGCTGCTCGGCGGCCGCGCCGGCGACATCCTCGGCCGGCGCCGCGTGTTCATCACCGGCATCCTGCTGTTCAGCCTGGCCTCGCTGCTCGGTGGGCTGGCGACATCGTCCGGGTGGCTGCTGACCGCCAGGGCGCTGCAGGGCGTCGGCGGCGCGATCGCCTCGCCGACCGCGCTGGCGCTGATCACCACCAACTTCCCCGAGGGGCCCCAGCGCAACCGCGCCTTCGGCGTGTACGCGGCGGTCTCCGGCTCCGGGGCCGCCGTCGGCCTGCTGGCCGGGGGGATGCTGACCGAGTGGCTGTCGTGGCGGTGGGTGCTGTTCGTCAACGTGCCGATCGGGATCCTCATCGCGCTGGCGGCGCCGCTGTACATCGCCGAGTCGGAGCGGCGCCCTGGCCGCTTCGACATCAGCGGGGCGCTGACCTCGACGGCGGGGATGGTGGCACTGGTCTACGGGTTCATCCGCGCGGCGCAGGAGGGCTGGAGCGACCCGGTGACGGTCGGCTCGTTCGTCGCCGCGGTGGTGCTGCTGTCGGTGTTCCTGTTGATCGAGACCAGGACCAAGCAGCCGATCACGCCGCTGCACATGTTCCGCGACCGCAACCGGGCGGGCAGCTACGCGATCATGCTCGCCGTGGTCGCGGCGCTGTTCGGGATGCTCTTCTTCCTGACCCTGTTCGTGCAGGAGGTGCTGGGCTACAGCCCGATCACGGCCGGCCTGGCGTTCCTGCCGGTCAGCGGGGTGATCATCGTCGCCTCGCAGGTGGTCGCGCGGTTGCTCCCCAGGGTGGGGCCCAAGCGGTTCATGGTGGCGGGGTCGCTGCTGGCCACCGTCGGGCTCGCGTGGCTGTCGAGGATCTCGGTGAGCAGCGGCTACCTCGACGGGCTGCTCGGCCCGATGTTGCTGTTCGGGCTGGGCCTGGGGTTCCTGTTCGTGCCGCTGACGCTCATGGCGGTCTCGGGCGTGTCGCGCGAGGAGACGGGTGCGGCCTCCGGCCTGCTGAACGCGATGCAGCAGGTGGGCGGATCGCTGGGGTTGTCGATCCTGGTCACGGTGTTCGGGACGGCCAGCCGCAACGAGGCCAAGGACCAGGTGGCGCGGTTCCTCGCCACGGCGACACCCGCCACGCGGGCCCAGTTCCAGCGGACCGGCCAACTGCCCCCGCAAGATGCCGCCCGGATACTGGCGCACGGGATCTCGACCGCCTTCGAGTTCGCCGCGCTGTTCGCCCTGGCCGCCCTGATCGTCAGCGTGGTCGTCATCCGCGCCCGGCCGTCGGAGCCGCCCGAGGGGACCGTCACCCAGCCGAGGGTCGACACCGCCACCACCTGATCGCCGTCGCGCCCAGGGGGATCGCGCCGATGCCGCCTGCTCGAGTCGAGCAGGCGGCATCCCCGCCCGGCGTCATGCCGCGGATGCTTCCGGTCCACAAGGAGGTCACCCGATCGCCATGCGCGAGCCAGGTCCGATCCGGCACACCCGCCGCCCGCGACATGGTCAGCCGCACCCTCGGCCATCTCCTCGGGCCAGCCACCCTCCGGTGACCACGGCGAACAGCGGAGCATGGAGGCTTTCTGGCTCTGGATACGCGCCTGCACCGATCCGTATGGCAGCAGGAACCAGCTCATCCCCCACCTCCACAAATCGACACCGGGCGCTGGGACAGCGCACTGACAATGGCGGCCGAGGCCAGCCACCTGGCTGAGGCCTACCAGATGGACATGGTCGCCGCCTCCGCCATCGACAGCGCCCTGGACCGGCGCTGGCTCATCCTGGGCGTGATCGGCCTGGCGCAGCTGATGGTGGTCCTCGACCTGACGGTGATGAACATCGCGTTGCCGTCCGCGCGCGCGCGCGCTGGGTTTCACCACCGTGGAGCGGCAGTGGGTGGTCACCGCCTACACCCTGGCGTTCGGCAGCCTGCTGCTGCCCGGTGGCCGGCTGGCCGACCTGTTCGGGCGGAAGGTCACGTTCCTGACCGGCCTGGCCGGGTTCGCCGGGGTGTCGGCCATCGGCGGCGCCTCGGTCAACTTCGCCATGCTGATCATCGCGCGGGCCTGCCAGGGCGCGTTCGCGGCGCTGCTGGTGCCATCGGCGCTGTCGCTGCTGACCACCACGTTCACCGAGCCGAAGGACCGTGGCAGGCGTTCGGCATCTACGGGGCGATCGCCGCGGCCGGCGGCGCGCTGACCGAGTACCTGTCCTGGCGCTGGACGCTGTATGTGAACCTGGTCTTCGCCGGGGTGGCGTTCATCGGGGGGCGGTGCTGCTGAAGCGGCAGCCGTCCCGGGTTAAGCCCAGGCTCGATGTCCCGGGCGCCCTGCTGGTCTCCGGCGCGGTGTTCTGCCTGGTCTACGGGTTCTCCAACGCGGCCGCGCACCACTGGGCCACGCCGTCCACCTACGGGTTCCTGGCCGCCGGGGTGGCGCTTGGCGCAGGGTTCGCGGCCTGGCAGGGCCGGGCGGCCCACCCGCTGCTGCCGCCCCGGGTGGTGCTCGACCGCAACCGGGGCGGCGCCTACCTGTCGATGCTCATCGGCACGGCCGGGCTGTTCGGGACCTTCTTGTTCCTGACCTACTATCTGCAGCAGACGCTGGGCTACTCGCCGCTGGTGACCGGTGTGGCGTTCCTGCCGATCAGCGGCGGCCTGGTGGTCGCGTCCAACCTGTCCACGATCGTGCTGATGCCCAGAGTCGGGCCCAAGCCGCTGATCGCGTTCGGGATGCTGGCCGCAGCGGGCGGGACGGCCTGGCTGGCCCAGCTGGGCCCGCACACCGGCTATGCCGCGGGCGTCCTCGGCCCGCTCATCCTGGCCGGAATCGGCCTGGGCATGGTGATCGCGCCGGCGATCAACACCGGCACGTTCGGCGTGGCCCCCAGGACGCGGGTGTCGCATCCGCGACTGTCACTGTGGGCCAGATGCTCGGCGCCTCGGTCGGCACCTCGCTGCTGAACACCATCTTCGCCGCCGCCGTCACCTCCTACATCACCGCGCATCTCGCCACCGCCCGGCTGATCGGCCGCCAGGCGCTGACCGGGCTGGCGCTGGCGCACGGCTACGACACCGCGTTCTGGTGGATCGCCGGCATCTTCGCCGGGGGCGCGGTCGTCGGCGGCGCCCTGCTCCGCCCCGGGCCGCTGGGCCAGAAGCGCACGCCGCCCCCGGCACATGGCGGGATAACAACGGCGCAAGCCGAGGCCAGCCGGGAACGGGCCCAGTGACCGGGGATTCCAGCCGCACGGTGTGGCTGCAGCAGGCGCGGTCCTGCCTGCGCCAGGCCGACCCGGTGCTGGCGCGGCTCATCGACGACCGGCCGGACTTCGACCCCCGGGCGTGGCTGACCCAGCTGCCGCCGATAGACCTGTACGGCGCGCTGCTGTTCCAGGTCACCGGGCAGCAGCTGTCGGTCGCGGCAACCCGCCGGACCCTGGCCCGCATCGAGGATCTGTTCGGCGGCCATCTGCCCGCACCCACCGAATTGGAGGCCGTCGATCCCGGCAAGCTCCGGGAGGCCGGGCTGTCGTGGCGGAAGATCGGCACACTCCGCGACCTCGCCGAGCGGCTAACCGATGGCCGCCTGAACCAGGACGCCCTGAGCAAGCTGCCCGACGATGAGCTCATCGCGGAACTCACCACAATTCCGGGGATAGGACCGTGGACCGTGCAGGGCGCCCTCCTCATCGCCCTCGGCCGAGAAGACGTCGTCCTGCCGGGCGACCTGGCCCTGCGTAAGGCCATCCTGGCCGCCTATCACCTCGACCGCCTTCCCACCCAGCAAGAGGTCCTCGACATCGCCGACAAATGGCGGCCCTACCGCAGCCTGGCCACCACCAGTCGCCTCGCCGGTACTGTCGCACCGGTGACGGATCGGGCCGCACCGATGTCGATGTTCGACTACGACGCCCGCCCGGTCACGCCGGGCGTGGTCCTGGTGGGCACGCGCGCCTCCCGTGGCGCGTACGCGATCCGTGATTTCCTGAGCCGCAATGGTTACCCGTTCGAGTGGGTCGACGCCGGCCAGCCCGACGCAGTGCGGGCGGTCCTGGGGGTCGCCGAGGTGGAGCCATCGGCGCTGCCGCTGTGCATCCTGCCGGACGGGTCGCGGCTGGCATCTGCGACGGTGGAACAGGTCGCCGCGGGTCTGGGCATGGTCGCGGCCCCAGCGCGGTCGGAATACGACCTGACGATCGTCGGTGCGGGACCGGCCGGCCTGGCCGCCGCCGTCAACGCGGCCTCCGAGGGCCTGCGCACCATCGTGGTCGAGGCGGTGGCGCCGGGGGGCCAGGCCGGGACCA
>WNGM01005057.1_pt1 | contig 10349 bp, 9 predicted proteins | sample 5400571 | NCBI WGS metagenome assembly WNGM01 (sample SAMN13153378, study PRJNA577476) | soil metagenome | isolation source: 100 cm soil or saprolite under Garry oak tree replicate 2 | place: USA:California | collected 2016-06-15 | reverse complement strand
TCCGGATGTGGGGCAACGTGAAGCGCTATTTCCGTCTGTGGCCGTATTCATATTAACTCGGAAGGGGCCTCGACGGCCCCCTCCGATGCCTCCCCCAGGAGGGGTTGCGCCGGCGAAGCCGGCGCTCGACAAGGAGGGATTGCGGCGGCAAAGCCGCCGCTCGAAGCGGAGAGGTGGCGCCGGCGAAGCCGGCGCTCGAACGATGCGAGACACGAATTGGGCGTTCACGCCCGTAGCACCACTGACAAGGAGGATGATATGCGGATCAAGGGATGGGTGACGGCAGCCGTCGCCGTCGTGCTGCTGACGGCGCTCGTCATGCCGGCGATGGCGGACCACGTCATCAAGATCGGCGGCCAGTGCGACCGCACGGGGCCGACCAAGAACGTCGGGGTGGAGCTCTGCCCCGGGATCCACGACTACATCGCGCTCGTCAACAAGAAGGGCGGAGTGCTCGGCCACAAGATCGAGCACACCGAGATCGAGCACGGCTACACCGTGGACCGGGGCGTGGAGGCCTACGAACGGCTCAAGCGTCATGGCGTGGTGGCCGCGTTCGACTACGGCACCCCGATCGTCTACGCTCTCACGCCGCGGCACATGGACGACAAGATCCCGGCCATCACGCCGGGCTTCGGCCGCGCCGACTCCATCGACGGCGAGGCGTGGCCGTACATCTTCCCGATGGCGGCTTCCTACTGGTCGCAGGCCGGCGCCGCCATGAAGTACATCAAAGACAACGGCGCCAAGAAGGGGACGAAGGTCGCTCACATCTACTACGACAACCCGGCCGGCCGCGAGGGCATCCCGATCATGGAGGCGGTCGCGAAGAAGGAAGGCTACCAGCTGCGGCTGTTCGCGGTGCCGCCGCCCGGCGTCGAGATGGGGCCACAGGTCATCGACATCACGCGGCGCTTCAAAGCGGACTGGGTGGTCGGCCACCTGTTTGGCCAATCGCCCTCGGTGTCGATCAAGGAGCTCAAGCGGGCGGGCTTTCCGATGAGCCGCGTCGTCAGCTTCGTCTGGGGCGCCGGTGAGGCCAACATCGAGGCGGCAGGGTGGGACATCGCCCAGGGTTACATCGGCATGCAGTTCACGTCCATCGGGCGCGACCTGCCCGTGATCCGGGAAATCATGCAGAAGGTTTACAACGACGAGGGCAAGGAGGTGCCCAAATACGTCGGCGGCGTCTATTACAGCCGAGGCGTGCTGAACGGTGCGCTCGCCGTCGAGGGCATCCGGCTCGCCATCCAGAACTTCGGCCTGCCGGTGACGGGCGACAAGGTCCGGAAGGGTTACGAGTCCATCAAAAACTTCGACCTCCAGGGTTTCCTGCCGCCCATGACCGTCAGCCCGCAAGACCACGAGGGCGGCGGCTGGGTGCGGATGTACCAGGTCAAGGGCACGGAGTGGGTGCCCGTCACCGACTGGGTCCGGGGCTACCGCGAGGAAGTCATGGCCATGGTGAGGCTGGTCAACAAGAAGTAGCGCGCATGCTTCGACTCAACAACGTCGAGGTCGTCTACGACCGGGCCATCCTGGTCCTCAAGGGAATCTCGCTCGATGTGCCGGAGCAGCGGATCATCACCCTGCTCGGGTCCAACGGGGCCGGCAAGAGCACGACGCTCAAGGCCATCTCCGGCCTCCTCAAGCCCGAGCGGGGTGAGATCACCAGGGGCTCGGTCGAGTTCAACGGCGAGCGGATCGACCACCGAGGGCCGGAAGAGATCGTCAAGCTGGGCATCACGCAGGTCATGGAGGGCCGCCGGGTGTTCGACGACCTGACGACGGAGGAGAACCTCCTGTCGGGCGCCCACACCCGGCGGGGCGTGGCCGAGATCCGTGCCGACCTCGCCGCCGTCTACGAGTACTTTCCAGGGCTGGCCGAGCGGAGGACGCTCAAGGCCGGGTACCTCTCGGGGGGTGAGCAGCAGATGCTGGCGATCGGCCGGGCCCTCATGGCCCGGCCGAAGCTCATGCTCCTCGACGAGCCGTCGCTCGGACTCGCCCCGCTCCTCGTCGAGGAGATCTTCCAGATCATCCAGCGGCTCAATCGCCAGGAGAAACTGACGGTGCTGCTAGTCGAGCAGAACGCGGCGATGGCCCTCACCATCGCCGAGCACGGCTACATCATGGAGAACGGACGGATCGTGCTGGACGGCCCGGTGGAGGCGCTGCGCGAGAACCCCGACGTGAAGGAGTTCTACCTGGGGCTGACCGAGGTCGGGGCGCGCAAGTCGTACCGCGACGTCAAGCACTACAAGCGACGGAAACGGTGGCTCAGCTAGACGAGGAGCCTGTCGGAGTGTCGAGGAACGCCACGGCTTCGCTGGGGCGTTCCGAGCGTCGGGGGGGGTGGGGGGCCATGTCGGGGCCCCCCATGTTCCTAGGAGGGCTGCGTCCATGCGAGAGAAAGGCGTGAGGAGTGGCGTGCTGGTGCTGGCGGGAGCGCTGGGCCTGGCGGCTTGCGCGACGATGCAGCCCGAGCCGACTCTCTACGAGCGGCTGCGCATCGTGGATGTCTCGGGCGTACCCCAACTGGGCCGGTCAGCCATCTCGCTCGTGGTGGACGACTTCGTCGCCAATGTCGCGGCCGACGACCGGATCAACGCGCGCTTCAAGGCCTTGCAGCCGCCTCAGGTGTCCAGGCTGAAGGCGAATCTCGCCGATCAGATCTGCCAGGCCGCGGGCGGTCCCTGCTCGTACCTCGGCCGTGACATGAAGGACACGCACAAGGGCATGAACATTACCGAGGCCGAGTGGAACGCGACGGTGGAGGCGCTCGTCAAGGCCCTCGACAAGTACAAGGTCGGAGAGCGCGAGAAGAAAGAGCTGCTGGCGGCGCTCGGGCCCATGAAGGCGGACATCGTCGGGCAGTGACGAGCGTGCCGCATCACGGGTGACCTTAGATGAGTGTGCACGGATTCACGGTCTACGACATGATCGCGCGGGGCGCGCTCGTGCATGGCGACGCGCCGGCCATCATCCAGGGCGAGCGGCAGCTCTCCTTCCGGGAGTTCCAGCGCCAGGTGGACGTGCTGGCCGGAGGGCTGGCGGCCCTGGGCATCGGCAAGGGCGACCGCATCTGCGTCCTGGCGCAGAACGACACCGCCTACCTCACGCTGTATGGCGCCTGCGCGCGGCAGGGCGTCATCGCCTACCCCATCAACTGGCGCCTGACCGCGCAGGAAGTGGAGCGAGTGGTCGAGCGCGCCGCGCCCAGGATGATGGTGGTCGACGCCTCCACGCTCCCCGTGGTGGCCGGCTGGCCGGAGCGCAAGAAGTCGATCGCTCACTGGTATCAGTTCGGCGAGCCCGTGGGCCCGGGTTTCATGCCCTTCGCGACGCTCTCCCGCAACGCCGTCGAGCCCCCCGTGGCCGACGTGGCGCCCGACGATCCGTTCGCCGTCATCTCCACCGCGGCCGTGGACGTCATCCCGCGCGGCGCAGCGCTCACTCACGCTAACGTCATTACCGCAAACCTCACGGCCATGGCCTGCATCGGCTACAGCGCAGCGGATCGCTACCTGCTGGCGCTGCCGCTGTTCCATATCACCGCGCTCGGCATGGCGATGGCCCACATGCACGCGGGCGGTGCCAGCGTGGTGGTGTCACGCTTCGACGCGGAGGAGGCGGTGCGGCTGATCGACCGCCACCGCGTCACCCACGTCTCGGACTTTCCCCCCGTGCTGAGCACCCTGCTGGACGCGGCCGAGAAGCTGGGCAGTCGGCTGCCGAGCTTGAAGCACGTCTCGGGCCTCGATTCGCCCCAGACCATCCAGCGCCTGCACGAGCAAACCCGGGCGCAGTTCTGGACCGGGTTCGGGCAGTCGGAAACCAGCGGGTTCGTCACGCTGCAGCGGGTGCTCGACAAGCCCGGCGCCGCCGGCAAGCCCGTGCCCCTGTGCCAGGTGAAGGTGGTGGACGAGTACGACCGTGAGGTGCCCGTGGGCGCGCCGGGGGAGATCGTCGTGCGCGGCCCGCTGGTGTTCCAGGGCTACTTCGGCCAGCCGGACGTGACGGCCTACACCCTCCGCAACGGCTGGCACCACACCGGGGATGTGGGGCGGTTCGATGCCGACGGCTACCTCTATTACGTCAGGCGCAAGCCGGAGAAGGAGCTGATCAAGCCCGGCGGCGAGAACGTGTACCCGGCGGAGGTGGAGACGGTCATCATGCAGATGGATGGCGTGAGCGGCGTGTGCGTGTACGGCATCCCGGACGCCAAGTGGGGCGAGGCCATCAAGGCCGTGGTGGAGGTGAAGGCCGCCGGCCGGTACACCGCTCAGCAGGTGAGCGACTTCGTGGCATCGAAAATCGCCCGCTTCAAGAGGCCCCACGCGGTGGCGTTCGCCGACGCCCTTCCGCGCACTGCGGACGGCGCGGTGGACCGCGAGGCCGTGAAGGCCAAGTGGGGTCAGGCGCCGTGAGGATCTTCCGCCTGGGGCCGCGGTGACGCTCGGCGGCCGCGTGGCGATCGTCACCGGCGCCGCGAGCGGCATCGGGCGGGCAATCGCCGGAGCGCTCGCCCGCGCGGGCGCCCGTGTCGCGGTCGCCGACCTGAACGAGGCGGGCGGGCTCGAGGCCGCGCGGCAGATCGAGAAGGACGGCGGCGCGGCCGCCGCGTGGCGAGTGGACATCACCGACGCCGCCGCGGTCGCCGCCATGGTGGAGCGCGTGGTGGCGCGCTGGGGCACGGTCCACATTCTCGTGAACAACGCCGGCTGGGACCGGCCGATCCCCTTCGTGGAGACCACGCCGGACTTCTGGGATCGGATCCTCGCCATCAACCTCCGCGGGCCGATCGCCTGCACCCACGCCGTGCTGCCGCACATGATCCGGCAGGAGTACGGCAAGATCGTGTCGATCGCCTCCGACGCGGGCCGCGTGGGCTCGACGGGCGAGGCCGTCTACTCGGCGGCGAAGGGCGGGATCATCGCGTTCACCAAGACGATCGCCCGCGAAGTGGCGCGTCACCGGATCAACGTGAACTGCGTCTGTCCGGGCCCGTCCGAGACGCCGCTGTTCCAGACCGAGTTCGTCGCGCAGAGCCCCAAGCTCGCCGAGAGCCTCAAGCGCGTGATCCCCTGGGGGCGGCTCGGGACGCCCGAGGACGTCGCGCCCGCCGTGGTTTTTCTCGCCTCCGATGAGGCGGGCTTCGTCACCGGCCAGACCCTCTCGGTGTCTGGCGGTCTCACGATGATCTAGGATCGGTCCTGGCCGCGCCTGACTTCGTCGCCATCGGGCATGTCACGCTCGACCGTGTCGGCGACGCGACCCGACCCGGTGGCGCCGCCCTCTACGCGGCCGTCACCGCCCATCGCCTCGGGCTCTCCGTCGGCCTCCTGACGAGCCACGCGGGCGATTTTCCCCTCGATGCGATCCCGTCGCGGATCGAGGTGGTCACGCTCGAGTCGCGCGAGACGACCCGCTTCGAGCACCGCTACGAGGCGGGCGGCCGCGTCTCCCGCGTCCGCGGCCGCGCGCTCCCACTCACCACGGCGGACGTCCCCGAAGACTGGCGCGACGCGCCGCTGGTGCTCCTGGCACCGGTGATCGACGAGGTGGATCCGCTGCTCGCGGCCGAGTTCACGGACGGCGCGGTCGGCGCCGCGGCGCAGGGCTGGCTCCGCCTGGTCGGCAGGGACAGCACCGTCGGCCCGCGCGCGTGGGAGTCGTCGCGCCCCCTGCTGGACAAGATCCAAGCGCTCTTCCTCTCGCGTGAGGACGTCCGCGGCCAGGAGGCCGCCGTGATCGAATGGCTCCAGTACGTCCCTATCGGTGTCCTTACCGCCGATCGCGACGGCGCGCTGCTCTTCGTCAACGGCGACCGCTACGAGGTGCGGCCGCGGCCCGCGGTGGAGACGGACCCGACGGGCGCCGGCGACGTCTTCGCCGCGACGTTTCTCGTCGAGTACCAGCGCTCCGGCGATCCCTGGCTCGCGGCGACCGCGGCGGCGTGTGCGGGCTCGCTCTCCGTCGAGCGCGAGGGCTGGGCGGCGGTGCCCGACCGGGTTGCGCTCGATGCTACGCTCAAGGAGTACGAGCGGAGCGGTTGAGGCCTGCCGTCATGTGGGAGACGAGATGCGAATCGGGATCATCGGCACGGGCACCGTCGGCGCCACGCTCGGCAAGCGCTGGGCCGCCACCGGCCACGAGGTGATGTTCGGCGCCCGTGAGCCCGGGAGCGCCAAGGTGACGTCCCTGGTCGCGACGGCGGGCGTGAAGACGCGGGCGGGCAGCGTTGCCGAGGCGGCGCGCTTCGGTGAGGTAGTCGTTCTCGCGACGCCGTTCGACGCCACGGAGGCCGCGATCCGTCAGGCGGGCGACCTGGCCGGGAGAGTCGTGATCGACTGCACCAACCCGCTCAAGCCCGACCTCTCGGGCCTCAGCGTGGGCCACACCAGCTCGGGGGCCGAGGCAGTCGCACGGTGGGCGAAAAGCGCCAGGGTGGTCAAGACGCTCAACAGCACGGGCGCCGGTAACATGGCCAACCCGGTCTACGGCGGCGAGCGGGCGACGATGTTCGTCTGCGGCGACGACGCCGCGGCGAAGACGACGGCAGGCGAGCTCGTGAGCGCGCTCGGCTTCGACGTCGTGGATGCCGGTCCGCTCGCCCAGGCGCGGACGCTCGAGCCGCTCGCGATGCTCTGGATCTCGCTCGCCGTCCACCGGGGCCTCGGGCCGAACATCGCGTTCCGGCTGATGCGCCGCGGTTGACACGCCTTCGCCACGGGGACTAGGCTCTACGCGTGGCGGTGGCTCGCGCGATCGCGTCACCCTGAGGAGGACCTCATGAAGATCTTTCTCGATACGGCGAGCATCAACGAGCTCAAGGAAGGCGTCGCCCTCGGCGTCGTCGACGGCGTCACGACCAACCCGTCGCTCATCGCCAAGGAGAAGCGGCCCTTCCGGCCGCTGGTCGAGGAGATCTGCTCGATCGTGCCGGGCGACGTGAGCCTCGAGGTCGTCGCCACCGACTTCGAGGGGATGGTGAAGGAAGGCGAGGAGCTCGCGCAGATCGCGCCCAACGTCGTCGTCAAGTGCCCGCTCACCAAGGACGGGCTCAAGGCGGTGAAGCACCTCACGGGCAAGGGGATCCGCGTGAACCAGACGCTCTGCTTCTCGGCGACCCAGGCGCTGCTCTCGGCGAAGGCGGGCGCCTACTACATCAGCCCCTTCCTCGGGCGTCTCGACGATATCGCCCACGTCGGCATGGACCTGATCCGTGACATCTGCGAGATCTACCGGGTCCAGGGGTTCAAGACGCGGGTCCTCGCCGCGTCGATCCGCAACCCGCTTCACGTGGTGGACGCGGCGAAGGCGGGCGCGCATGTGGCGACGATGCCGTTCGCGGTGCTCGAGCAGCTCATGAAGCACCCGCTGACGGACATCGGGCTCAAGAAGTTCCTCGACGACTGGGCGAAGCTCGGCGAGAAGATCTAGACTCTCCCCCGAACCTCAGCAGCGAAGCGCTCGTAGATCTGGATCATGTCCGCGAGGTCGCGGACGCGCGATTCGAGGACGAGGTGGCGGACGCCGAGCTCGGCGAGCGCTCTGATCTCGCGAACAAGGGCGTCCGGGTCGTACCGGGCAGGCACCCCGAGGCGCGCGCTGAGCGTGAGCGATTTGAGGTCGCGCCCCGCCGTGCGGCACGCCGCCGCCAGCTCTGCGAGCCCGCCCTTCAGCTTCTCGGCGCTCGGGAACGCGGCGTGCCATCCGTCGCCGAGCTCGGCCACGCGCCGGAGAGCCCGCGGCGTGTGACCGCCGATCCAGATGGGGATGGTGCCGCGCGCGGGCTTCGGGGCGAAGCCAAGGGGGTCGAAGCTCACGAACGCGCCCCTGAAGCTCGGGCGCTCCTCCCGCCAGCACGCCTTCATGATCCTGAGCGCCTCGTCGCTCCACGCGCCGCGCTGCTCGAAGGCCACGCCGAAGAGCTCGATCTCCTCGCGCATCCAACCGACGCCCGCACCCAGGATGACGCGCCCCGGTGCCAGGTGGTCGAGCGTCGCGAGCATCTTCGCCGCGAGCACGGGATGCCGGTGGGGGAGCACCAGGACCGTCGTGCCCAGGCGGATCCGCTCGGTCGCGCCCGCCACGAGAGCGAGCGCGGTGAGCGGCTCGAGAAAGTTGGCGGTCGGTGGCAGGGGGAAGTCGCCGGTCTCGTTGTACGGGTACTTCGACGTGATCCGCCACGGGATCACGATGTGGTCGCTGGCCCAGAGCGAGTCGTAGCCGAGCGTCTCCATCCGGCGCGCGAAGGCGAGCAGGGCCTCGCGCGTGGCGGCGGGACCGTAGACGGGGAGATGGCAGCCGAACTCCATGGTCGCGGACTCCGCGTGGCCGCCGTTAACGCGTCGGCGGCCTCGGAACGGTGCGTTCGGTGGTGCCATACACGATCCGGTCGTGGAGCTCGCCGCGCTGGATCATCTCGACGAGCCGCGAGCGCTGGATCTTGCCGCTCGAGGTCTTGGGGACGGTGCCTGCGCGCACGAGCAGGACACGCGCGGGCCGGTGGCCGCGCTGCTTGTGCACGCGGCTCACGATCTCGCGCACGAGGCCGTGGTACTCCTCGGGAGGCGCGCCCTCGCCCCGAACCTCGGCGACGACGTGCAGGCGCTGGGTCCCGGCGCGCTCGCTCTCGATCCCCACGGCGGCCGAGTAGCGGACGCCGTCCACCTGGTCCACGATCTCCTCGACGTCGGCAGGGGGCACGTTCTCGCCGGCCAGGATGATCAGATCTTTCAAGCGGCCGGTGACGTAGAGGAAGCCCTCCTTGTCCACGAAGCCGAGGTCGCCCGTGCGGAGCCAACCGCCCGGCAGCAGCACCGTCCGGGTGTCCTCCGGGTTGTTGTAGTAGCCGGTCATGACACCCGGGCTCTGCACCCAGATCTCGCCCTCCTCGTCCGGCGCCAGCGGGACTTCGGAGCCGGCGTCGCGCGCGACGATCTTCACCGAGACGCCGGGGCAGGGCTGGCCTACCGAGAGGAACCGGCCGCTCGGATCGAATCTGAGCGGCACCGCGCGCGGCCAGATCGCTACGGCGAGCGTCGCCTCGGCGAGGCCATAGCAGGGCGAGATGATGCGCTCGAGGCCGAAGCGCGACTCGAAGGCGCCGATGGTGGACGGGCGCACCGTCTCGGCGCCGGAGAGCGCCGCCCTGAGGCTCGTGAGGTCGAGCCCGGTGGTATCGCGGACGTGGCGCACGCAGTTTCGGTAGCCGAAGTCGGGCGAGACCGTGAACGTGGCGCGCACCTCGGTGATCAGCTCGAGCCACTGGCGCGGGTTGCGGAGGTCCGGGGGCAGGAGCCAGAGCGGCGTGCCCGTGAGGGGCGGCGTGAAGGCGCAGCCGATGAGCCCCATGTCGTGGTAGAGCGGCAGCCACGAGACGACGCGATCCTCGGCCGTGAGCCCGGCGGCCTCGGCCATGAACTTGATGGTCGCGACGACGTTCCGGTGGGTGAGCATGACGCCACGCGGGTGCCCCGTGCTCCCCGACGTGTACTGGAGGAACGCGAGATCCTCTTCGCCCGGCTCGGCGTCCGCGGGCTCGGGCGCGTCGGCCTCGAGGTCGGGTGGCTCGAGGACGGTGCGGACCCGGGGCGCCTGCGCGACCGACTCGTCCACGCCCTTGCGAAACCAGCCGATCGTCGCGACCGCGACCGCCTCGGAGTCGTTGAAGATCCGCGCGGTCGCCTCGACGCTGAGCGTCGGATAGAGCGGCACGGGCACCGCGCCCATCCGCAGCGCGCCGAAGAAGGTGTAGAAGAACTCGGCGCACGTCGGGTAGATGAGACAGAGCTTGTCCCCCGTGCGGAGGTCTGCCCGCGCGAGGCCGGCGGCGTAGCGAGCGCTCACGGCCCAGAGCCGCCCGTACGTGATCGTTTCTCCGTAGAGGTGAAAGTACGGCTTGTCGGGTGTGAGCGCGGCACGCCGGCGCATCATCTCGGTCAGCGTCGTCGCCGCGTGCACGTCCTGGTCGGCCATCCCTGGCTCCTTACGCGCCGGGCTCGCCTACGGTCGCACGCCGAGGGTCGCGGTCACTCCGTGCGCGTCGTCGTCGCGGAGGTACAGGATCTCGACGCGGTCGCCGGGCTTCCTCGCCCGCACCTCGCGACGGAGGGCCTCGAGGCTGTCGACGACCACCCCCGCGATGCGGATGAGCACGTCGCCCGCGCGGAGCCCCGCGCGCGCGGCGCCGCTTCCCGGCAGCGTCGCCGACAGCTTGAGGCCGTCGCCCGCCATCCGCGGATCGACGAGGGCACCGAGGAACGCGCCGCCCGAGGTGCCGCCCTGAGAGCTCGGGCGCAGCGCGGCCTTCACGTACGTGGGACGCGCGTCGCCGGCGA
>WNGM01013963.1_pt1 | contig 10351 bp, 5 predicted proteins | sample 5400571 | NCBI WGS metagenome assembly WNGM01 (sample SAMN13153378, study PRJNA577476) | soil metagenome | isolation source: 100 cm soil or saprolite under Garry oak tree replicate 2 | place: USA:California | collected 2016-06-15 | reverse complement strand
GAACGACAGTTCCTTGCGGGGAATCAGCTCGTACACCGGCTGGCCTGGCACGGTGAGGCGCAGAACATCACCCACAAGAGCAACGGTCACGGTCTCGTCGGCGAGCAGGTAGTCGCCCGCGAGTTGCTGCAAAAGGTCTTTTGCGACTTTTTCGGGCGAGCGCGTGAAGACGAGGTCTTCGCCGAGCGCAGGTTCGAGCGTGGCGGCGATGCGGTCGATGTCGCCTTTCTTGTTCATCTCAAACTGAAACTTTTCGCCGGCCGCGACGCTGTCGGAATCCTCGGGGACCCGAAAGATGTCATAGTGGTAGTGCTCGAGCGGAAATGGGCCCAGTCGGTTAAGGCTCAGCTCGAGGGCGTCGCCCTTGACCGCAACCTTCAGGATGCCGTAGCCCGGATTCTGGTATTCGCCGGCGTACTCCGCAAGGCTGTGCGAGGGATGCGTGCCGGTCTTGCGGTCGGCGGGCTTGTTCTTCTTGGCTTCCTCTTCCTGTTTCTTGCCTTTGGCTTCAAGGTCCTTGAACCGATCGAACCAGGGCAAAGGATCGAGCCCGAGCAGACGGTCGTAGACGTTGTAGGCAAGAACTTCCGGCGTTTGGCCGTGCGGCAGATTTGTGAGCACCACCACGCCCAGGTGGTCGTCGGGAAGCATGGACAGCAGCGCGTAGAAGCCGTCGATGCCGCCGTTGTGCCAGACCAGATTGTGGCCGCGATACGCGGTCACCACCCAGGCCAGCCCGTAGCTGAAATGGCCGAGACCGGACATGCTGAATGCGGGCGGCGGATCGGGGATGGCCGTTTGCGGGCTGTGCATTTCGCGCAGGTCGCTCTCGGCGACGATGGGCTTGCCGTCGTATCTGCCCTCGCCCAGCTGAAAAATCAAATAGTGCGCCATGTCGTCAACGCTGGAATTGATGGCGCCTGCGGGACCGATGGCGTCGATGTTGTGGAACGGAACCTTGGTGACGACCTCCTTCTTTAGTTCGTAGGGGAGGGCGTGGTCGTCGGCTCTTTCGATATCCGCGACGGACAAATCGGAATGCGACATGCCCAGCGGAGCAAAAATCTTTTCGCGAATCGAGCCTTCCCAACCAAGACCGGTGAGCTTCCCTTCGAGGTAGCCCATGGTCATGACGGTGAGATTGTTGTACTGATAGGCGCTGCGAAAGCCCTTGTTGGGCTTGAGATAGCGCAAGCGGCTGACGAGGTCTTCGCGGCTGAAATCGGAGGAATACCAAACCAGGTCGTGGCGAGGTAGACCGGTGCGATGCGAGAAAAGATCGCGGGGCGTGGCCTGCTCGCTGGCGACCGGATCATACATCTGGAACTCCGGGAGGTAGGTGCGGACGGGCTTGTCCCAGTCGACCTTACCTTCGTTTCTGAGGATGCCGAAGGTGAGAGCCGTGAAGGATTTGGTGATCGAGCCGATGGGAAACAGGGTTGCGGTCGTGACCGGGAGTTTGTTTTCGAGATCGCGATAGCCGAATCCTTTGGCGTAGATGACTTTGCCGTCTTGTACGACGGCCAGGGCGACGCCCGGGACTTTCCATTCCTTCATTGCTTGACGAGCGAGATCATCAAGGCCCTCGAGCTTGGCAGCGGGAGAGGCCGCTCGAGCCGCGGAGGCAGCGGCGGGAGAAGCAGGTTTCTTCTTCTGCGCTTGCGCAGGGTTGGGCACAGCCGCGAGAAGCAGTGCGGACAAGCATATTACCGGCGTCGGTCTTTGCATCGCGGTCCTTTCCGGCGTGAGGCCAACTCAGAATTCGATGCGCAGGCCAATCTGACCTTCACGGCCAGGCAGGAATTGTGTAACCGTGCCGAAAATGGGTTCTCCGGGATTCAAGGGCGTGTGATTCTGATTTAGATTCACCGCAGCCGGATTCGCGCTGTTGAAAAGGTTGAAGAATTCAAACATGGCTTGCGCCCTGACGCGCTCGGTGATGTTGAATGTCTTCGCGATGCGCGTGTCCATGTTCAGGAAGGGCGGGGCGGTGAAAGCGTTGCGTCCGGTTTTCAGATCCCTGCCGTTAAAGTTTCCATTGCCGTCCTGGTCGATAGGGACAAGGGCGTTCTGCGTATAAGGAAAACCACTCTGTGCCCGGAAAAGGCTGCTGAATTGGATCTTCCAGGGGAGTTGCACTAGCCCGTGGGCTTCGAAAGTGTGGCGCAGGGCAAAATCGGAGTGGCCGGTATCGAGGGCGGCTCCGTTGTAAAAAACGCCCGCCTTAGGCACGTAGTTGCCGTTGCATGCAAAGAAGGAAACCGTGGCATTGGTGCCGCCAGGGCAAGTGCCTCCCTGAGCAATGTTCCCAGGATCGGTCACCACGGGCGGGACGCCGACAAAGCTGTCCGTGGGAAATGTGTTGCCGCCACCAATGGCACCGGTGCCGAGGTTTGAGGAAAGCGCATCGTCGCCTTCCGAGACATACGAGTAGCTGCCGCCTAAGGTAAAGCGGCGGCTCATGCGCTTTTCAAAAGAAAGCACTCCGCCGTTGTAGGTGCCGGCATACCACGGCCCGAAGCCATTCACTTGTGTCAGGCCGCCGCCGCTGTTATCGATACGGGCCGCAAAGGGAAGATTGGTCTCTCGAACGCCGAGGATGTTTACGATGTCCTTGTGATAAAAGTCCAAGGAGACGACCCAATCGTTGGTGAGTTGACGCTGAACGCCGAGAGTGTAGCTGCGGGTGTACGGAGTGGCAAAGCTGGGATCGATGGTTACCGGGAAGTTGCTGGGCTGGAACACATTGAAGGAGAGCGCACCGAACGGACCCCAGAACCAGAAATTGGACGGCATACCGGTAGCCGTGTCTGCCGCGGTCAGGAAAGCGCTGGGACCGAGACCGGAGAGCTGCTGGACGTTGCTTTGGTTAACGGCAACGTTAGCAGGAATCGGCGTCGGGCCGATCTTATTCAGATGGTCGACTCCGAAGTAAGGAGTGCCCGCAGGGTCGAATGGGTAAGGGCACGGCTGACCAGCGATTTGTGCGTCGGTTTGCGTGGGCGAGAGGCACAATCCAAACAGAGCGGGAGCAATCGTGGGCACGCCGTAGAACAGGCGAGGGAAGGAGAGCGGCTGACTCTCGCGGATATCCGCGCCACCGAAGCCCGGGATGTCGCGAACCAGGCCAAGGCGGAAATGGTCGTAGAAGAGGCCGAAGCTGCCGCGGATAACCGTTTTCGGCGTGGCAGAAAAGGCAAAACCCACGCGCGGTGAGACATTGTCGGTTTTATTGAAGGACGAGTCGTAGTCCCAGCGGAGTCCCGCATTGATGGTCAGGTTGCGGGCAATTTTCCAGTCATCCTGCGCCCACAAGCCCGTGTAGTTGTTGCGCAATTTGATTTGATTAGCTTGCGGGGTTAGACCGCCGATGGTCAGGAGCAGGAAGAAGCCGGCATCGATGGGGCCGAATTGCTGATAGTCGCTCTCCGTGGCAAAGAGCTGATCATTCTGCCCGTTGGCTTCCACGCCATCGACATGAGTGCGCTCAAAGTCCCAACCGAACTTCAAGTTGTGACGGCTGATCGCTTTGTTCAGGTTGGCGCCGAAGGCTCCGTACTTCTGCTCCACAGTCGAGGGAGTGAACGTAGCGCCATAGCTGAACTGGCCTAGATCGCCGAATATACCGAAGGTGGTGTAGCTGCTGAAAAGGTTGAAGGTCGTGTTGGGGCCGGCTTGAGGGTGAGCCGGACTTGTGAGCGTGGGCTCGTCGCGATACTGGCCGCGAAGATTCAGGATGAAGGGGCTTCCGGAGTTCCCAAAGGTCACGACATCGCTGAAGCCGAGAAGCAAATTGCGGTCGCCGAGGTTCGTGCGCGTGGAGGGAAGAGAATTGGCAGCCGAAAGAGGATTGGTGCTGTTGACGTGGACGTTGGTGTAGTTCATTTGCTCGGTGATATGGTGATTGCTCAAAACCTGATCAAATTTGGCGAACAGGCGAACCTCGCGGTTGGTGGTAGGCTCGTTGTACGTTTCCTCGTTGTCGATAAGAAATTGTGGGGTATTGGGGGGAGGGACGAAATTCAGCTGGCGATTTTCGTGGATGCCTTCGGCGGAGCCGAACCAGAAGGCTTTGTCGCGAATCCAGGCGCCGCCGCCGGCGACGTCGTAGTCCCAGCGCAGAAGATAAGGGACATTGGGTTGACCCGGGATGTTGGAACTGTCGAAGGCACTGTTGCGGTGGTAGGCGGAGACCAGGCCGTGAGTATCGTTGGTGCCGGACTTGGTGATGACGTTGACGACGCCACCCGATGCATGGCCGAACTCGGCCTTGTATCCGGTAGTGATGACCTGGAACTCCGCGATCGTGTCCTGATTGAATTGCGCCGCCGCGCCGCCGCTCAGTTCGTCCTGATTGGAAAGACCATCAATCAGGAACCCGGTGTTGTTGGCGCGCTCACCCAGGACCGGCGTGGCGTTGTCGCTATTGAGATCGGCCTGGCGGTTGATGGCCACGCCGGGGACCAGCTGCATCAGGTCCAGATAATTCCTCCCGTTGATGGGCATGTTCACAATCTGGCTGGGAACGATGGTTGCGCCTTGTGAGGAAGCCGTGGTCTCGAGCAGAGGCATCTCGGCGGAGACCACCACCTTTTGCGCGACGGTTCCCACGTCAAGGGAAACGTCGAATTTGAGGGTACGGTTTAGAGTCATCTCCAAATCTTTAAATTCCTGAGTGCTGAACCCGGCGTGAGAAACGGTCAGCCTGTAAATGCCCGCGGGCAGAGCGGAAATCTGATAGTTTCCGGTGGCGTCCGTGGTTGTTTTCCTGCTCACCGCCAGGGTGTTTGCCGTAACGCTCACTTCCGCCCCGGAGATCGCCAGGCCCTGGCGGTCGCTCACCGTGCCCTCAATGGTGGACGTGGTTTGCGCGAGGAAGGCAGGAAGCAAGGGGAAGGCGAGGAAGCCAAGAAGGAGACCAAGGGCGAGGCGCCACATCCCTTTTGGAAGCACAAAGCGATCGGACAAGGAATCGACGAATGCGACACGGAAACGGTGCATGCGAGCCTCCCACCCAGATTGCCAGTCTTGCCCAGTTATGAGGCACCAGGCAGGTCGCGCGGAGGGAATACACGAAGAGCCTTGTGCAACAGATGATGCAAGGAACTATATTCCACCGGTGCGCGTTACTCTAGGGGCGGGGACGAAATCTGTCAAGGCATTTTGTCATGGAGCAGGGACCTCGGAGAAAATGCAACAAATGTTTCCCCGGTGGGAAGGGCCAGGAGGAAGGTTGGTCGCAGTGACCCTGGGCAACTCCGGCCGGGACCCTCGCTCGGGATGCCACCGCGCAAAGATGGCAGACAGGGCCGGCACGCGACAAGAAAGGGCACGAGGTACCGTGCCCCAACCGGGAAAAGGGGCGCATTCGCACCAGGGTCGAGAATCACCATTTGGCGCGGACGCGGTACTTCAGGACCGCAGTACCGTCTTTAGCCACGGGAACGTTGAATTGCGCCGCGAAGGCCGCCGTCTTGGTGTACTTGTAGTTGGAAGAGAGCATTTCCCAATCGCCCCCGATGGGTTCGTTCACTTGAACGACGATGGGAATGTCTTTGTGGTTGCGCAGGGTGATCTCATACTCGAATTCCCAGGTGTGCGTGTCCACGTGCTTGTAATCCGTTTGCTTGTGCTCGGCCACGACGTCGAAGGCATTACCGATGTGGATGCTGACCTGTTCGTCTTTGGGTGTGTGATCGATGCGGTCTTCCCCCGCGAAAAGGATGCCGCCCTTGGAGTCTTTCTGATAAACGCGCACATTGCCGGCAGGCAGAGGAATGCCCAGGCCGTTTTTTTCTTCGTTTTTGAATTTGTAGTAGACCATCACGGGATCTTTCAGCGGCGCGCCGGGGGCCTGCTGATTGCGATAGTAGGCCTGCTGATTGCGATAGTAGGAACTCTGGCCGTTGACGGCGAAAACCTTTTCGACCGGGATACCGGAGCCCTCAAGCAAGCTGATCTGCTTGGTTTCCTTGTCTTCGACGGAAGTTTTGCGGCCGAGCGTGTAGAGATGATATTCGCTGAAGGCTTCCTGCTGGAATTGCGGTGCTGCAGCCTTGTTCATGCCAGATTCCCTGAGGGCCAAGGCATTGATGGCGGCAGGGGGTTGCACACGGTTCAGTTCACCGGCGACGAGTTCGAGGTGCGCGTTGTGAAAGCCGGTGCCGCTGTTGTTGATGACGGTAACCCAGCCGTCGAGGTCCGCGTTCTTGTCGTCCCTAGCGACCGCGAGGACGTAATCGGCGTTCCAGGAAAGGTTGTTGGCAAGATAGGAAGCCTCAATCTGCTGCTTGCGGGGGCCGGAATTTTCCAGAGACATAACGAGCGTTGGAAGGTCGTAAAGAGGTCGTAAAGATTCGCCGGAACCTCAGGGAAGCGATAGCTCTCGGCGAACATTCCGGTCACGATGTCCGGGCCGATTTTCCAGACCGGTCCGTTGTTGTCGGAAAGTAAGGTGGCTTTGATCTCTTCGTGCTTGGTGGTGCCGCTTTCCTGGTAGGTGCGAACCAGCGTCATCTCCTTGCCGACGTATTTGTGGAGAAGTTTTGCGGGCTCGAGCAGATCGTATTCGTAGTTTTGCTCGATGACGCCGAGCTTGTCCGGGTCGGTGAGCGAGCGGAAATGCACGGTAGCCGGATTGACGGTGGCGGCGATGTCCATGAACTTCAGGCGAAACGTGCCGGCGGGAAGCACGAGATTGCGGACGTCGCGAACCAGCGCAATGTTGGAGTTGTAAACCGTGACGTTCAGCTCGGTCTGATCATTCAACCCGGTGGACTGATCGGGGACCGAGCGGGCCGCTTCTCTTTCCTGGAGCTTCGGAACGGTTTCGTTGCGGGACGGCGGCGGCGCAAAGCCACCGCGCGGCTGGCGGAATTGTGGGGATTTTCATTTCGCTTTCACCTCAATCGGGATTTGCGTTCTTGGTTAGAACGGCATGCGAGGAATTTCTTGCAAGGAACCCCCCGCAAACAGGACAAGTGGTTGAACCCGCGGCGCAGCATCCTCTCGGGATAAAGCCGCGCCCTTACAGGTCGCATCAACCGAGAATCGCGGAAAAATGCCGCTCGCCGCTCACTGCGAGGCGGCGGGCTTCCAGCTAACTCCGCCGTCGGCGGTTTCCAAGACTTTCGTGTTGCCAAGATTCCAGATGGCGGCGTGGAGCGCGTCGGTCGCGCGAACTCCGCCCAGGTCTTCTTCGAGCGGGGAATGGAGGAGGGCCCAATGCGAGCCGGCATCGGTGGTCAGAAGAATGGTTCCGGCGCGGCCCACGATCCAGCAAACTTTTTCCGAGGGAGCGGCGCCCGCGGTCAGATCCACAACGACATTGCTCGATTGCCGCGACCAGGAAGCGCCGCCATCGCCAGAGAATTCGATCATGCCCGCATGGCCGGCGCGCCAGAGGGTTTTCTTATCGGGGGTGACGATCAAATTCAGATTGGAGGCGCGAGCCATGAGCGCCGGGGATTGACTGAGATTACCGCTAAGCGCTGCTGAAGTGCCGGGAGAAGGAGGTGCAGCCACGGCCCGGCGCAGGTTGGGCGCACGTGACTCTGATTTTGATTTGTTCCCCGGCTCTGCTTCGGGAAGAGGACTTGGCGCGGCAGATTTCTGCGCGCTCGGCGGGCTTGGCTGCATTTGCGTCTGGGCACTCGCCGTTTCCGTTTGTACTACTACGGTTTCCGACATGGTCGCTACGGCGCCGGGCTTCAGTTCGCTAGACGGCTGGTTCTCGGCAGGACTCCGCGCCACGAGGTCATTGGCGGCGCCCTCCGGCCTAACGCGCTCTTTGTTGGCCGCCGGCTTTGCGGGAGCACTCTTGAGGCGGGCTTCAGACTTTTCTTGCTGCTTCAGGGCCCGCGGCATCCGCGTTTCCTCGGCGGAAATCGCTCCGGCGGCGGCCGCCTGATCTTTGGAAAGGCTGGCGGATTGATCCGTTTGTGCCTGATCCAATGGTCGAGACGCTGCGCTCTGCCGAGCGGACGGCGGGGAGGTGGAAGGTGGCTCTGGCTCTGCCGTTGTGACTCTGGCGGGAGTTTTCCATGGCAACGGCTGATTTTCGTGCCAGGCAACCCAGACCAGCAGGCCCGCGGCAAGAGCTCCTGCGGGAGCAAGCCATTGCCAACGCACGCCACGGGAGATAGTTATGATACGAGATTTGTTTGGGAATTTCGCGGGCGTGAGCTCTCGCTCTTCGCGGGCAACCGCCGCCGGCTCCAGGGATTTCGGCAGCAAAGCCTCTTCCGAAGCTTCTGCGGAAGCTCGAACTGGCAGGGAGTCGGTTGCCCCGAGTTCGGCAAGAACGGCCTGGCACCGCGCGCAGCCAACAATGTGTTCTTTCCACGGATTCATTTCTTCGGGCAGGAGCGAGCGCTCATGGTACGCGGCGAGCACGTCGGATTCCGGACAATGCAAATTTCCGGCGGGGACGCGCAGGCCGCCCACCAGGAACCCGCTCAAAACGGCGTCAAACTTTTTGTCTTCTTCGGCGGCCATCCCTTTATCTCTCCTTGTTAGAACGGACCTCAGGGCTTCTCTTGCAAGCCCGGCTCAGCCGTCGGGCGGGGGCCATTTGGAAGCCCCGGGTTGCGGCGGGATGGCCTCGAGCAGTTGCGAAAAATCGAAAGACCACGCCTCCGTGGCGTATTCAAAACAGAGCTGGATCTGGGCGTCATCGAGACCGGGTTGCCGAGGAGCACCGGACTGCGCCTGCGGGCCGTCCTTCGCAACACACCCGGATTTCAGAATGGCGATGACCCTGTCTTTCAGTTCCAGCCGCACGCGCTCGAGCTTGCGGGATACGGTGGCCTCGTGCTCGTTCATGGCCTTGCCGATTTCCGCCAGGGTCAGGTCGTTCAGGTAGTAGGAAATCAGCCGGGTGCGATCGAGCGGATCGAGAGAAGCGATAGCCTGCTTGAGGGCCGCGGCCAGCAGCTGAAGGTAGCGCGCGCGGCGCGGGTCGCTCGGTTCCCAGTCCGTTTTGTGCTTGGGAGCGAGGACTTTCTCGAAACCATCGTTGTCCTCGAGACTCTCAAGGCGTTTTTCCTGGCGCAAGACATCGATGTATCGCTGCGCAAGCACGGCGCGAAGCCAGGTGGAAAGTTTGCTGCGGCCATGAAAATGATGAAACAGAGAGACGCGACCGAGGGCGGTTTCCCGGCCATAGAGCGTGGCGTACAAGGAATCGGCAAATTCGCACGCGTAGGCGTCTCCGAGCGGGCGCCGAGTGATTGCGGCGGCAGCGGAGTAAAGATACTGACGGTACGTGGCGAAAAAATGCTCCCAGGCGGATTCGCATCCGGCAGCACAGGCGGTGGCCAAGGCGAGGTCCTCCAGGTGAAGCCCAGCGAGGTAATCCTCGAGCTTTTGGCGGGGAGGCGCGGCGTCCGCGAAGCGTTTCGTGGCGCTGCGTTCCAGGGCGAGCGCGAGACGCTCCAAGGTCAGCCCCCAGCGGGCCGCTTGCGATTCGGCGTAGAGTTTCTCGACGAGGGAGGCGAGACCATCGAGCAGCCGGAAAAGACCCGAGATGGGCTCAGGGTTTTGCTTTGGCGTGTCTTTTGCCATGGCACAGAATAAGGTAATCCCCGCTATATCAACCAACGCCGGAGATTTCCCTTGCATCCTAGAGCATAAGCCCTTGGACGGGAAGTTGCTGAGCAAAACACAAACAATCGGAGGCGAAATTGGAGTATGCTAGGATGGTGTTGCGAACTCTGCCCGCAACGGAAACCGCCTCGCCGGGGTTGGAAAAGTAAGGTGTGTTACGGTGCGCTCACGGGAGCAGTAGCGACTTTGCCTCGATAGTACGAAAGTCCTATTCAGGCTCCCTCAGCCTCGTCAGTACTCTGGTACTGGTAAGAGCGCACTTCCTAATTTACCAGCGGACTTGGGAACACCGGCTATCCCTAGGATTCCCTGTCTCTGGACGGAATTTCACGAGGCGGCACGCGGATGACAACCATGATCGTAGATCCACCAAGCAAGACGTCGATGGGCGTCGGTTTCGACTCCAACCGTGGCCGGATGGGCGACGCGCAAGCATGGAGAAAAACCATCGGAACACGGCCGGTGTCGGCTCGACTGGCCTTGCTTCCCGAAGCAGAGCGGCGCTGGGACCGCATGGGGGTCAGCGCACTTGGGCAAATCGCGGTTCTCGGATTTCTGCTCCTCATCCCCATGGCCTTCCCCGAGCAGATGAAGACCGCGCTGAAATATCAAATTACCGAAATCATGCAGCCGGTGACGATGGTTCCGGTCGCGTCACCGCCGCCTCCCCCGCCGAAGATCAAGCCTAAAGCTGTCCAACCGAAGCCGGAAGTTCCCGTGCCGGTGAAACTGAACCCGAAGCAGC
>WNGM01011913.1_pt1 | contig 10352 bp, 8 predicted proteins | sample 5400571 | NCBI WGS metagenome assembly WNGM01 (sample SAMN13153378, study PRJNA577476) | soil metagenome | isolation source: 100 cm soil or saprolite under Garry oak tree replicate 2 | place: USA:California | collected 2016-06-15 | reverse complement strand
ACATCCCGTGACGAAATTCGTTCAGTGTGTTAAGGTTCATCCGAGTAATGCTCCTCACTTTGCTTGTTTTGGATACATTACTCCCCCTCAGCAATCCTTGTAAAGGCATTGCTGAGCTTACTTTAGTTTAAACGTCAATCGAAAGGAAAAGGAGGTATAAGATGCTTCGCTTCAGAAACTATTGGATCTACAGCGCTGGTCTCGCCGTCGCCTGGGCGGTTGTTCTCATACTCGCACTGACGATCGGGGGCAGCGAGAGAGCGCAGGTTTACCTGCTGGTCTTTTTCGGCTTCTGTATCGGCTGGGTGTCGACGACGATTGCCCGCTACGTCTATCCGCCGCCAAAGCGTTGGGAGGTGAACCGCCGCCAAGGATGATATCCTCAATCGATTCTCCATGTGGGCCTCGAGCCACCGACACGCAGCAAGCGGCAAGGCCCAATACCTTTCAAATAAGGAGAAGAGAGGTGGTGGTGGGTACGGACGGCAGCCACGAGGGCCCCATCCCCACGTCCACATCCTCCCCTGCCCCTACTATATACGGGCTTGGAGGGCCGATTCGTCGTATAGTAGGGGCGAGCGGGGAGAGGGTGCGGGGTGGTGGGCCCTTGTGGTCGCCCGTCCGGGGTCTTCTGTCGGATCGGAAACCTACCCTTGCCACGTGAACTGCCCTGCAAAGTGCAGAGAAAAGTGCTATGCCCTCAAGGAAGCTTGAAGAGCCGTAATATTTCGTTCAGCAAGTGCTTTGAAGCCCCGCTCAAGTAACCAGGGGATTTCGGCCAGGTGACGCATTACTTTCTCTGTCTCCTCCTGTACCCACCAGGAGATGAACGCAGCCCACTGCTGGTGACCACCCGAAAATGGAGGATGGGCACCTATCGTGTGGAAGCGCTGGAGATATCTCCCTGCTTCTTTCGCGGCACATGGGTAGCGTGAAGACAAGGGACGTCCTATGACTTGCTTCATCGCAAGCACAGCAGGCGGACCGGCTTCAAATCCCAGTATTTCTGGAATGGGGACACCCATTGCCCCTGCTTTTTGCGCAATCGCATATTCACGCTGAAGAGCCTTTCCTGTCATGTAGACCTTGAAGATGATGCCAGGATTTTCCGCTAAGAAGAGGGCGCGGTCAGGCTGAAGATACAGGGGTTTTAAGGTATCTTCTGATCCGGCGATATGGGTAAGCGTTCTTTTTGCCGCTACTTCAAGTTCTTGATTGACGAATGTGGTGTCCATTGATATCATTCTACATGATTCTATGAGCTAATGGTAGCTAGAACCTTGAGGAGAGCGGAGCTCTTCAAACATCTGATTCATCTGAAAGAGGGGGTGCAGGGGGCGAAGCTCCCCTGACGGGGTCTGGGGTGACCCCAGAAACCTTTTTCCTTTTGCTTGCCTCCGTAGGAGGCAATTAGGAGTGGAAGTCAGGAGATCAGAATGCTCTGGAAGGAGAAGATTGTGAAAGTATCGACTCATCATCTCGTGCTGGCTCCTGATGCAGCTATTGATCTGCAAATGCATACCACCTTCAGTGATGGCACCTGGACGCCCGAACAACTGCTCGACTACCTGGCACATGAACAGTTTGGCCTGGTGGCGATCACCGATCATGATCGGGTGGATACCGCTCCGGTGCTGCAACAGCTTGCGACAGAGAAATACCTCCCCCTGCTAACGGCGGTGGAAATGAGTACCTCGTGGAACGGCGAACTGACCGATGTGCTCTGCTATGGGTTTGATCCAGAAAAAAACGCGTTGCAAGAACTGGCACAAGATATTGCGCATCGCCAGCGAGAGAACACCAGGGATGTCTGCGAGAACCTGCGCAAGATCGGCATCTCCTTTCCGAATGTGCACGAACTGGATGCCCTCCTGGCCAAACCGAGTGCGCAACAGCCCCATGCACTGGTGGCCCTCTTAAAAAAACTGGGCTACGGAACCGGAGAACCCTCTGCCGGAACATTGATCACAGAGGCTGGTTTCTTGTGGGCCACCAACGATCTTGCGACGGTGGTGAATGCGGCTCATCGTAGTGGGGCTGTGTGTCTCATCGCTCATCCTGGACGGGGTGAAGGATATACCTGCTATGACGGCCAGTTGCTTGATGAGCTCCGAAAGCAAGTTCCCATTGATGGCTTGGAGGTCTATTATCCTGCTCACACGCCAGAACAGATGGTCATGTATCGGGAATATGCCAAAACACACAATTTATTGACCAGTTCCGGTTCAGACTCCCATGGTCCAGAGAAGAAACCCATCAAATACCGGGCAGAGCTGAGCCAGAGCCTCCTGGAGCGTCTAGGTATCCAGATCTCATAGTTGCTCTCAATAGCATACGCGCTTGCAGGCGCTGAGAAAACTCAGGTGGTTGCTCTTTTCTTCTCGAGCTCCTCCAGGCCAGTAGTCACGAATTCAGTAATGATTCCTGTTATGAGTCCTCCTGCTGCTAATGCACCGTAACTATTCAGGTATCCTTTCTCCTGTCACCTTTGACACGAAGAGGAGAGAGATACAGGTGAACCGTTGCTCCTGTTTGAGGAGAGAGCAGTTTTGTCTGATCCACCGTGTCAACTCAAGTGAAAATGGGCTCTCCGTCACTTTAAGTGAGCCTGCTTGCTTCGATTGGTACGCTCCTTTTCCAGAGGGTGAATGAGAAGCTGCCCCTACTACTCCCACTTAGAACACTGAATTTCCAGGGAATACCCCCTTAAGTGTTCTCAAGTACTTCCAAGAAACAGTCCTGTCAGAAAGCAACAATGCCGCGATCTCGGTTCCGCAGGGCCTGTGAATTATCCTGGCGACCGCGAGGTAGAACGTGCAGGAAATGTTTTACCACGATAATTCACAGACCCTGGTCCCGTTCGTTTGTTGCATTTCTTGTGGTTTTAAGCTACGCTGTGTTTTTGAATGGGTCTACCAACCCTTGAATTTCTCTTTGAGAAAGGATTGCACACATGGAACAAGCGAACGAAACAAATGCTGGAGATTCCAGGCCCATCAGGACCAGAGCGCAAGGTGGCCAGGCAAGTGGAGATCCATCTGCTCGCCAGGTGATCAACGACCTCAGCTCATCCTCAGCGAATCACGCAGTCTCGCCGACCTGAGTCATCGCTCCGGTATAGCGGCCCCCTTGGTCGAGGGGGTACTCGATGTCCTCGTCTCTTTGGGTTTGCTCCTTCGCGCTGGTGATGTCTATAGCAGCACTCCAGACCTGCTGCCGCTGCTCCAATCACCCGCTAGAGACGCTCTCCTCGCCGACATTCGTACGGTGTACCTCCAGAGCCATGAAATGATCGATGCCGCGAAGAGGCGAACCCTGATGGCCGGATGGAACTATACGAATCCTGAGGTCCTCGAGGCTCAAGGGGCTTCTGGCGGACTGCTCTTCCACATGCTAGCCCAGACGCTCTTTCCACGGCTGGATGGCCTCTTAGAGCGCTTGCAAGGTCCTACAGCTACTTTCCTCGATGTTGGGACGGGCGTCGCCACAATTGCCATCCAGATGTGCCGGCTCTTCCCCACGCTGCTCGCGGTCGGACTCGAGCCGCAGGACGCTCCTATGGCTGAGGCACGCCGCAACGTGACAGCGGCAAGGCTGGGGGACCGCATCGAGCTCCGCATGCAGGGCATTGAGGATCTGGATGACAGGGAGGCCTTTGACCTCGTGTGGCTGCCCCAGGTGTTTCTGCCGCGCGAGGTGTTGGAGCATGGACTGCGTAGAGCGTGGGCGGCACTGCGCCCCGGCGGGTGGATCCTGCTCATCGCCTTCAGTACTCCGGGAATGGACCTGGATGCTGCGCTCTTCCGTCTAGCCAATGTTGCCCTTGGCGCTGGATGCTGCGCTCTTCCGTCTAGCCAATGTTGCCCTTGGCGGCGACCCACTGTATCCGGAGCAGGTAGCCGAACTGCTCGCCGCCGCCGATTTTGCCAGGACACAGGTCCTTCCGGGCCCACCTGGGAGTATCCCCACGCTGATCGTGGGCCAGCGACCGGCGGCCTGAGCTACCTCATCGACCTCGTTCGACATGGGAGTCTCTCCATGTCGAACGAGGTCGATGAATTCGTAGCAAGCAGGCACACTTAAAGTGACGGAGAGCCCGATTTCGGATAGCAATTGGGCTTTATAATAGAACGTACAGAACGACAATCACCAGAGGAGATATTTCCCAATGCCAAAAGCCATTGCCATAGTCAGCGGCGGTCTCGATAGCATCACCCTGGCCTACCTTTTACACGCCGAGGGCTATGAATTACATCTGTTGTCTTTCGACTATGGACAACGCCACAAGAAAGAGCTGGCTTACGCCGAACGGTGCGCGAAGCGACTTGAGGTAGCCTTCGACATCGTCGACCTCAGCAGCCTCGGCCGGTTTCTCAAAGGCTCAGCGCTAACAGATACCATTCCCGTCCCAGACGGTCACTACGCGGCTCCCACGATGGCCATCACCGTCGTCCCTAATCGCAACGCCTTGATGCTCTCAGTAGCATACGCGGTTGCCGTCGCCGAGAAAGCTCAGGTGGTCGCCATAGGCGTCCATGCTGGCGACCACTTCATTTATCCGGATTGCCGTCCTGCATTCATCTCTTCCTTTGATATGATGCAACGCATCGCGACCGAAGGATTTGGAGATCCCAATTTGCGCCTTGAAGCCCCTTTCATGCATCTTGGCAAGCATCAAATTGTCCAGCTTGGTACAGCCCTGCAGGTACCCTATGCTGATACCTGGAGTTGCTACAAAGGTGGGGAGACACATTGCGGCACCTGCGGGACCTGCTATGAAAGGAAAGAAGCCTTCGAACTTGCTGGTGTCCTGGATCCGACAGAATATGGGGGAGAAGGCGATTAAGCATATCTATCGTCATATTTATAATGAAGTAAAGCCTGTTTAGTCCGGTGTCTGGAAAATCGTGCGGCATTGCTAGATAAGAGGGTCAGCATGAGTGCTCGTATTGGGCAGCAGTTGGGAAACTACCGGCTGACACAGCTGCTGGGGCAGGGCGGGTTCGCCGACGTCTACCTGGGCGAACATCTCTATCTGAATACAAAAGCTGCGATCAAGGTGCTACAGACGCGCCTGAGCAACGAAGCCATGGCTGATTTCCAGAATGAGGCACGCACAATTGCCAGTCTTGTTCACCCGCATATTGTGCGCGTGCTGGATTTTGGGGTGGACAATTCGACCCCGTATCTCGTGATGGATTACGCGCCGAACGGCACACTGCGACAATTTTTCCCCAAAGCCATGCCGTTGTCGCCGCAGCGCATTCTTCCATACGTTAAACAAGCCGCTTCGGCACTGCTGTATGCTCATGAGCGTAAAATCGTGCATCGTGATATCAAGCCCGAAAACATGCTGCTGAGCTCCAACACTGCTCTGCTGCTCAGCGATTTCGGTATCGCGACCGTGTCGCAAAGTTCGCGGCTTGACGGCAGGGAACCCGTCGTCGGCACGGCAAGTTACATGGCCCCCGAACAGATTCAGGGTAAGCCGGTCACTGCTAGCGATCAATATGCGCTTGGCGTCGTGGTTTACGAATGGCTGACCGGCGAGTGCCCTTTTCGGGGTACGTTTTCTGAAGTGGTGAGCCAGCAGATGTTCGCTGCCCCGCCGCCGCTGCGCCAGAAAGTGCCGGCGATCTCGCCAGAAATTGAGCAAGTTGTGATGATCGCGCTTGCCAAAGAGCCGAGGCAACGATTTGCCAATGTGGAAGCCTTTGCCAATGCTTTCGAGCAGGCCATCCAGACCCTCTCATCGTCTCTCTCTCATCCAGACATTGCGGCGCAAGTGGAACCGACAGTATTAGCGCGTCCCGCTGATTCACCTGCTGTAGTTATGCCGGTCAATGTGGTAGCGCCTCCGCCGCTCCCGGCAACAAACTATGTCGAGACACCTGTACCACCGCTCTACACGCCGCAAATTCCGCAGGTCAATCAGGGGATCTCACGCCGCACATTTGTTCTCGGTATGACAGGTATAACCGCGCTGGTCGTTGCAGGCGGTGCATTTGTGCTGTGGGAAACTTCACATCAAGGCGGTGGCGCCGGGCCTGTCACACAAAATACGCCTACCATTGCGGTAACAACGCAAGAGACAAGCCAGCCAACGCCTGCACCGACTCAAGCTCCGACGCAGCCCAACCCGACATCTCCACCGGGTACGGCTCTTGGAACAACACGTTTCATCTATCGTGGGCATCGTGGGCAGGTGAATGCTGTTTCATGGTCGCCCAATGGCAGCCGTGTTGCAACTGGTGGGCAAGATTTAACGGTGCAGGTGTGGGATGCTCTGACAGGTGGGAATGTCGTCGTTTATAGAGGCCATACACAATGGATCTGGGCGGTGGACTGGCAGCCGAACAGCCAACTGGTTGCATCTGGTAGCAGCGATGCTACGGTGAAGGTGTGGAATGCTCAATCGGCAGCTACAAATCTGACCTATAGAGGTCACTCCAGCGATATCAATGCTGTTGTCTGGTCCCCTGATGGAACGCGCATCGCCTCCGCCGGAAACGATAATACGGTACAGGTATGGAACGCAGCGACCGGCCAGACAATCGTAACCTATACTGGTCATACTGCCGCTGTTCATCAGGTTGCCTGGTCTCCTGATGGTTCGCGTATTGTTTCGGCCAGTGAAGATAAGACGGCCCGGGTGTGGAATGCTAATACCGGTCAGACCTATGTGACATATACACGCCATACCGATAAGGTTTTAACGGTTGCCTGGTCGCATAATGGCACGTATATTGCTTCCGGCAGTTGGGATGCTACTACTCAGGTGTGGGATGCTTCTGCCGGTAGCTGGTTACTCACGTACCCCGGTCACTCACAACGTGTCTGGTCGGTAGCGTGGTCGCCTGATGATACAAAGATTGTTTCCGGCAGTCACGACGGTACAGCGCAAATCTGGTCTTCCTCGACAGCAGGGCGAATCTACACCTACACCGGTCATGGCTCCGGGAATACAGTCTGGCAGGCGCTGTGGTCCCCCAATGGACAGATGATAGCTTCCGCTGGCTATGATGGCACGGCGCAGGTGTGGCAAGCGGAGTAGGATAAGTTTCTCTTTAGTTGGAAGAGGCTGTGACATTGTCAAATTTTCCGGTCCCGAAGGTTCGAAGTCCAATCTTTCCTGATGTGTAAGTAGTATCAGTCCCCGATCCAAGCAGCTTGTAGGTCTTCCCGCCATCAGTAGAGAGTGAAGCTGTCAGAGGCTCTGCCTCTGTCGCATCCCTTTTGCAGTTTTTGCGCATGGTGCATTTCCGCAGGAAATGCACCATGCGCAAAAACTGCAAAAAATCTTTCCGGTCGCCTTCGGCGACCATGCTCAGGAACCACACCCTTATCACGCCCCCTGCACAACCTCCTCCTTGCTCGCCTCTTGATCCTCAACCTGCTTCGTGTTTCCATTGGCAGGATTTTTTCGATCTCTGCCGCCCTCGACCAGCACGTAGAGGGTCGGCACCAGCAAGAGGGTCAAAACCGTTGAGGAGGCCAGGCCGCCGATCACCGTGATCGCCAGGGGCGCAGCGATAAAGACGCTATCCTTGTTCAGTCCAAGTGCCATCGGCATCAGAGCCAGGATGGTCGCCACAGCGGTCATCAAGATCGGGCGCAAGCGGCGGCGGCCACCTTCGATGACTGCCGTATATGCATCCATTCCTCGCTCGCGATACTGGCGGATCAGGTCGAGCAGTACGATGGCGTTCGTCACCACGATGCCCACCAGCATCAGCAGGCCAATCAGTGATGGCACACCAAGCTGAGTACGTGTTGCCAGCATCAACAGCAGCGAACCGGTAGCCGCAAAGGGGATCGAGACCAGCAGGATCAGCGGCTGCAAGATGCTGCGGAACGCGGCCACCATCACCAGGTAGACCAGCAGGATCGCCACCAGCAGAGCCAGGCCGAGGCTGCCAAACGCCTGTGACTGCATCTGCGACACACCTCCCATCGTGACAGTTACCCCGGATGGCAGGTGCAGCGCGTTAAGCTGCGTCTGTATCGCCTTCGTCACCCCACCGACGTTGTTGCTCGTGGCAGTGGCGCTGACCGTCGCCGTGCGCTGGCCGCCGCTATGCGTGATCTGTGTTGGACCAAGCGTCTGCGTAACCGTCGCGACATCGCTCAGCTTCACGTAACCGGTGGGAGCGGGCAGGAGCATGTTTTCCATGTCCGTCACCGTCGTAGCCGGCGTCCCCAGTTGCAGGTTAACGTTTTCCTGCTGGCCGTTGAAGTTCGCTGTGGTAACCGTCGTACCTGTATAGACCTCGCGCACGAGCTGGCCCACCTGCGTGGCGGTCAGGCCATGCAGAGCCGCCTTCGCCGGGTCGACCTGCACATTGATCAGCGGTGATGCGCCGACCAGGTTGTTGCTGACATTGCTAACATTGGAGACCGTCGAGACAGCATTCGTGACCTGCTGCGTGACCTGCGCGAGCGCCGCCTGGTCCTGGGCCTGGACATTGACCGCTATATTAGAGCTATTGAATTCACTTGAGCTGCCTGAGAACTGCAACGTACCAGCACCAGTCAACGCATTCAGGTGATTCTGCAATTCCTGCTGGAAGGCGATCTGGTCGGCGTTGGGATCGGTAGCAATCGAGAACGCCGCGACGTTGGAGTTGCCGCTGGCGCCCCGCAGCGAGCCAAATCCGCCTGCGGAACCAATTGTAACCTGGTAGTGTTGGATCTGCGGCATGTTCCTCAACACATTCTCGACTTGTTGAGCATCCTTGCTGGTCACATCCAGGCTTGTGCCCACGGGTAAGGTCTGGCTGATCGAGTAGGTATTCTGCTGGGACGAATTGAAGAAATTTGTGCCGAGGCGAGGGATCAATGAAAGTGAACCGGCGAAGAGCACAAAGGCCACGATCAGCGAAATCGCTTTATGCCCGGTGACCCAGCGCACCAGCGGCACATAGCCGCGCTCCAGCATGGTCCGCTTCTCGCGTGGGTCCTGCGCTTGCTTCGCGCCCACTTTGATCTTCGGAGCTTTGAGGAACCAGGAGGCCAGCACCGGGATGATCGTCAGGGCCACAAAGAGCGAGGCCAGTAGAGCGACGGTCACCGTGATGGAGAACGGCCCGAAGACCTGGCCAACCAGGCCGCCGGTAAAAGCGATGGGCAGGAACACCACCACCGTGGTCAGCGTGGAGGCTGTCACCGCCCCTGCTACCTCGCGCACCGCGGCAGGAATGGCCACGCGTTTCTCCTCGCCGTAGCTCAAATGGCGATAGATGTTCTCCAGCACCACGATCGAGTCATCGACCACGCGCCCAATGGCGATGGTCAGGCCGCCCAGGGTAAAGAGGTTGAGCGTCAGACCTCCCGCCCAGAGGGCAATCAGCGCGATGACGATCGAGAGCGGGATTGAGATCGCCGTGACCAGCGTTGAACGGATCGAGAAGAGGAAAAGTAGGATAACCAGAATGGCAAAGCCGGCTCCGATCAGACCTTCATCCACCAGGCCGCCGACCGCGCTGCTGATCGTGGGAGCCTGGTCGGAGACCACGGTGATTTTAGCGCCATGGCCCAGTTGATTCTGCATCGCGCTGATATCCTGGTTGACCGCCTGCGAGATCGAGACGGTATTTCCGCTGTTGGTTCGGGTAATCGAGACGCCCAGGCTGGGCTGGCCGTTTGTACGAGTCAACGAGGTCGAGGGAGCCAGGGTTTGCGCAACCGTGGCTACATCGCCCAACTTGACCGGAGTTGGCGCGACTTTACAGGCAGCGGCAGCGGGGGCGGCAGCGGGGGCGGCAGCGGGGAAGGCAGTACTCGTGCTCGCGCTTGCCTGAGGGCAGTTGCTCTTCTCGCCCACGACGAGGTTTTGCAGGTCACTCAGCGAATTGAACGTGTTGCCCACGCTGATCGTGAATGTCTGGCCGTTATTTGTCACCTGGCCCGCGGGCAAGGTCACATTATTGGCCTGCAGCGCGCCCTGCAAGGCTGTCAGGCTTATCTTGTTCGCCTGCATCTTCGCCAGGTCAAGCGTGATCGTCACCACCTGGTTGCGCACACCGGTAACATTCACCTGAGCCACGCCGTTAATGCTGCTGAGAACCGGCACCACCTGCTTCTGCAGGTCGGCGGCCAGCGTAGCCTGATCCTCGTTGGCTGTAACCGCCACCTGAATCACCGGCAGGCTGCTAACGTCGAATGTCCGCACCTGCGGAGTCGACACACCCGATGGCAGATTGCCCTGCACGCTGCTCATCTGCTGCGTAATTTGCTGGGCCGCCTGATTGAGATCGATGCCAAAGTTATACTGAACCACGATAATCGACGAGTTTTGATTCGAGTACGAGGTTATCTGCTGGATATTCTGCATTCCCTGGATGCTCTGCTCC
>WNGM01005053.1_pt1 | contig 10353 bp, 10 predicted proteins | sample 5400571 | NCBI WGS metagenome assembly WNGM01 (sample SAMN13153378, study PRJNA577476) | soil metagenome | isolation source: 100 cm soil or saprolite under Garry oak tree replicate 2 | place: USA:California | collected 2016-06-15 | reverse complement strand
GGTCGACAGCACCACCGTGGTCCGGGTACGGGCCACGCCCGTAATGCCGTTGAGCGTGCCGATCATCTGCTCGAGCGCGCTGACATCGGCCACCCGCACCTTCACCACGTAGGACTCCTCGCCGGCCACGAACCAGCAGTCCTCCACCTCTGCGACCTCGCGCAGCGCGGCGGACACGGCGTCGGTCCGTGCCGTGTCTGACAGGAAGACGCCGATCAGCGCGCTCATCGAGTAGCCGAGCGACTCGGGTGCGACCGCGGCGTGGTACCCGGTGATCACCCCGCCTGCCTCGAGCTTGCCTACGCGCTCGTGCACGGCCGGCGCGGACAGTCCGACCACGCGCGCGAGCTCCGCGTAGGTCGCGCGCCCGTTCGCGCGCAGGGCGTCGAGGAGCTGTCGATCAACGGCGTCCACGCGGTCAGTCTGGCCTGCCGTGATGTGCCGCCGTCAAGCCGGGTCGCGCTCGACCTCCGTCGGGTCGGGTAGCTCTCAACGTCGCTTGTGCTCTGCCTACAACAATGTGAGCAGACCACAAGCGAGTCAGAACGGTCAGGTCCAGCCGGCGGTCGCCAGGACCCAGTCGCGACGTCAGCCGTGGTCCTCGCGCGCGGCGCCGAGCTCGCCGGTCCAGCGGGTGAGCAGGTCGTGCTTGACGCCCAGGACGTCGAGCACCTTGCCCGCGACGAAATCGACGAGTTGCTGCACGGTGGTCGGCGCGCCGTAGAACCCAGGACTGGCCGGCACGACAACGGCGCCCGCATCGTGCAGGGCCAGCATGTGCTGCAGCGTCGAGCGGGTGTACGGCGCCTCGCGCGGCACGACCACGAGGGGACGCCGCTCCTTGAGCGTGACGTCGGCAGCCCGTTGCAACAGGTCCTTGGACAGCCCGATCGCGATGCCGGCAACCGACGCCGTCGAGGCGGGCACGACCACCATGCCGAGCGACGGATAGGACCCGGACGCCGGCCCAGCCGCCAGGTCGCCCGCGGACCAGTAGGCGACGTCGGATGCGTCGCGGCCGAGCCATGAGGCCAGGTCGTCGCGCCAGTGTGCGTCGCGGAACGCCACGCCGGTCTCGTCGAGCAGCGTGAGCCGCGCCGCCCGCGATATGACGACGTCGACGGGCGTGCCGGCGTCGAGGAGGCCGTTCAGCACGGCGCGGGCGTACGGCGTACCGGACGCGCCCGAGACGCCGACGATCCACGGTGCGCGCATCAGCCACCGAGCCCATGGACGATCAGGTCAGCAAGGGCGAATCCGAACAGCCCGACGCCGATCACGCCGTTCGCGGTGAAAAAGGCGCGGTTGACGCGGCTGAGGTCGTCGGCGCGGACGATTCGATGCTCGTAGGTCAGGACGGCGGCGGTCAGCGCCAGGCCCGTCCACCACAACCAGCCGAGTCCGGCGGCGGCGCCGAACCACGCGAAGCAGGCGAACGTCCCGGCGTGCACAAGCGTCGAGACGCGCAATGCCGTCGGGATGCCGAACCGTGCCGGGAAGGATCGTGAGCCGATGCGCCGGTCGACCTCGGCGTCCTGGCAGGAGTAGATGAGGTCGAAGCCGCCGATCCACGATCCGACCGCCAGCCCGAGCGCGAACGACGCAGCGGTGAAGTCATCGGTCACGGCCAGCCACGCGCCGACCGGGGCCACCATCTGGGCCAGCGCCAGCAGCACCTGGGGGTAGTCGGTGAAGCGCTTGCCGTACGAGTACAGGACGAGCAGCGCGACCGCGACGGGCGCGAGCGCCAGGCACAACCACGAGAGGGCGGCAGCCGCCGCAAGGAAGATCGCCAGCGCGACGACGGTGCCCGTCCAGGCCGCGCGGATCGTCATCTCGCCGGTCACCAGCTCGCGGCGCGCCGTGCGCGGGTTCAGCGCGTCGAAGTCCCGGTCGAGGATGCGGTTCGCACTCATCGCGACGGTGCGCGCCGACACCATCGCGATCGTGATCAGCAGCAGTTGCACCCAGTGCACGGAGCGCGTCTCGCGCCACATTGCGGTGAGCGCCGCGATGTAGGCGAACGGCAGCGCGAACACCGAGTGCTCGATCATGACCAGCCGCAGGAACGCCCGGACGCGACTGGGAGCCTGGTCAGCCGCGCGGGTCATCGGCTGATTCCGTAGGACGCCCAGCGGCGATCAACCAGCTCGCGCGTCGCTTCGTCGAGGACGCATTCGGCCGGCCAGCCGCGACCGTACCCCTCGGTACGGAGCTTGCGCGTCGCGTCCACGCCGAGCTTTCCGCCGAAGAACTGCTCGTAGGACGAATGGTCCAGGTGATCGACCGGCCCGACCGTGTGCTGCACGTCGTGCGCGTAGTCGACGTTGCCGAACGCCCGCCACGCGACCTCGGCGTAGTCATGCACATCGCAGTCGGCGTCGACCACGACGATCAGCTTCGACAGGGACATCAGGCCTGCACCCCAGATCGCGTTCATGACCTTCTGCGCGTGCTTCGGGAATCGCTTGTCGATGGACACGATGACGCAGTTGTGGAAGACGCCGGCCTCGGGCAGGTCGTAGTCGACGATCTCGGGAATCGTCAATCGCAGCAGCGGCAGGAAGATTCGCTCGGTCGCCTTGCCGAGCGGGCCGTCCTCCTGCGGTGGCCGGCCGACGATGATCGACTGGTAGATGGCGTCCGAGCGCATCGTCATCGTCTGTACGCGCAGGTATGGAAACGGCTCGACCGGAGTATAGAAGCCGGTGTGGTCGCCGAACGGCCCCTCCGGCAGACGCTGACCCGGCTCGACCCATCCCTCGAGGACGACCTGGGCGGTGGCCGGCACCTGCAGCGGAACGCTCAGGCAGTCGACCAGCTCTACCCGATCGCGCGCCACGAAGCCCGCGAACAGGTACTCGTCGATGTCGGCGGGTAGCGGCGCCAACGCGGCATACGTCACCGCTGGCGGGCAGCCGAACGCGATCGCCACCGGCAGCCGCTCACCGAGCCGCTCGGCCAGCGCGGCGTGCGAGGTGGAGTCCTTGTGGATCTGCCAGTGCAGGCCGACCGTCCGCTCGTCGTGCATCTGCAGGCGGTACATGCCGAGGTTGCGCGCGCCCGTCTGCGGATGCTTCGTGTGGGTCAGTCCGAGATTGAGGAACACGCCGCCGTCGTCCGGCCAGGCCTTGATGCCGGGCAGCATCGAGAGATCGACCTCGTCGTCCTTGTAGACGATCTCCTGGCACGGCGCGGTCTTGACCCGCCGAGGTGGCGCCGAGCGCAGCTGGGCCGCCTTGCCCAGCGCGTCGCGCAGCCCGCTCACGCCGCGCGGCAGCTCGGGCCGCAGCAGCTCGCCGATGCGCTCGCCGATCTCGTCGAGGTCTGCGACGCCCAGGGCGCGGGCCATGCGCCGCTGCGTGCCGAAGACGTTGATGGCGAGCGGCATTCGTCCCCGCGTGGGGTTCTCGAAGACCAGCGCCGGCCCTTGTTCGCGCGAGGCACGCTGCACGATCCCGGTCACCTCGAGGTGCGGGTCGACCGGGACGCGAATGCGGGCAAGATCGCCGTCACGTTCGAGAGCGACCAGAAAATCCTGTAAATCGGCGAATCCCACCCCGTCAGTATCGGCCCACAGCTTGATCGCGTTCGGAGGCATACTCTGGACACATGGTCATCCGGCTCGGCGGCGTGTTCTTCTTCATTGCGGTCGTCGCATGGCTGTACGCGATCTTCGACGCGCTGACCGCGCCGCCGGAGCGGATTCGCAACCTGCCCAAGGCGATCTGGCTACTGATCATCTTGCTGCTGCTCGAGATCGGTGCCGTCGCCTGGTTCGTGTTCGGACGTCCGCGCGCTGGCGTGAAGGCGCGGGCCCCGAGATCGCCGTTCGGCTGGCAGGGCCAAGGCGACGCCCCGGGAGGAGCGCGGCGGCGTTCGATCGCTCCCGACGACGACCCTGAGTTCTTGCGGCGCCTCAAGGACAACCTCCGCCGGGACGGGGAGACCGGTCGCGATAAGCGCGACGGCGACGACCCGGTCGCCTGAACGTCCCTTCATGTCACAAGTGCTGCTGGTCGAGGACGACGCGGCGATCCGCATCGCGCTGACCCGGTCGCTGCACGACCACGGCCACGCCGTCACGAGCGTCGGCTCGGGCATGCCCGCGCTGACCGCTGCCGTCGAGCAGCGCCCGGACGTCGTGCTGCTCGATCTCGGCCTGCCCGACGTCGACGGCGCCGACGTGCTGTCGATGCTGCGCGCCGTCAGCGACGTGCCGGTGATCATCGCGACGGCCCGCGACGACGAGGCCGACGTCGTGCGCCTGCTCGATCTCGGCGCCGACGACTACGTGATCAAGCCGTTCACGGCAGCGCAGCTGAACGCGCGGATCAAGGCGGTGCTGCGCCGTTCGGGCCGTGGTGACGACGATCCGGCGATCGTGGTCGGCGGGCTGCGGATCGACACGCGCAGCCGCGAGGTCAGCGTCGACGGCCGCGCGGTCGAGCTGGCGCGCAAGGAGTTCGACCTGCTGCTCGTGCTGGCTCGGCGTTCCGGAGAGGTCGTCACGAAGCGCGACCTGCTGGCTGAGGTGTGGCAGCAAGCATGGGGCGGCTCGGACCGCACCGTCGACGTCCACCTGTCGTGGTTGCGCCGCAAGCTCGGCGAGTCCGCCAAGCAGCCGCGGTACCTGCACAGCGTGCGCGGCGTCGGCGTGCGCCTCGTCGCCCCGGAGTAGCCATGCGCCGCCGGATCCTGTTGCTCGTCGCCGCCGTGACCACCCTGGTCGTGCTGGCGTTCGCGATCCCGGTGGCGCTGCTCGTCCGGTCGGCGGTGGTGCAGCGCAGCGAGCGCTCGATTGTCGACCGCGCGCAGGCAATCGCCAGCGTCGTCGGCTACGGCAGCCCCACGACGAGCGCCATCTCGAACTACCTGAAGACGTTGCCGCAGACCAAGAGTCGCAGCGCATCCGTCTACCTGCCCGATGGCACGGTGCTCGGCACAGACGCGTCCGGAGAGCCGACCGCCCGGCCGCCCGGCGGCGATTCGGACTCGCCGTACGGGCGTGGACCGGATGCTGGCGGACCACCACCCGGCGCCGCGCAGTTGCACCATGTGCCGCGCGGCGAAGTGGCCGAGCTGTCCGTCCACCGCCAAGACAGCACTTATCTGATCCGGGTCTTCGCGTCCGACGATGCGCTGACCGAAGGCGTCGGGCGCTGGTACACGCTGCTCGCCGGTGGCAGTGCTGGGCTGTTGCTGATCGGCATCATTGGCGGCGAGCTGGTGACCAGGCGGATCGTCCGGCCGCTGGTGCGGACCGCGCAAACCGCCCAGCAGCTGAGTAAGGGTGACGTGGACGCCCGCGCGCCGACGTCCGGTCCGCGGGAGGTCGCCGAGGTCGGGTCGGCGCTCAACCTGCTTGCCGACCGCATCGACGAGCTGATCGCCGAGGAGCGCGAGACCGTCGCCGACATCTCGCACCGCATGCGCACGCCGCTGACCGCTTTGCGACTGGACGCCGAGGGCCTTCGCGACCCGGACGAGGCCGAGCGCATCGGCACGCACGTCACGGCGCTGGAGCGCACGCTGACTGCCGTGATCCGCGCCGCGCGGCGGCCGCAGCGCGAGGGCCGCTTGCCGTCGGCCGACGCGACCGCCGTCGTCGCCGACCGGGTCGCGTTCTGGTCGGCGCTGGCCGACGACCAGGAGCGGTCGCGTTCGATCTCGTTGCCGGACTCGCCGCTGCCCGTGCGCGCCTCGGCGGAGGATCTGGCTGTGGCCGTGGATGCCCTGCTGGAGAACGTCATCGCCCATACGCCGGAGGGGACTGCGTTCGCCGTGTCGCTGTCGCCGGGCTCGGACTCGGCCTCGGGTTCGGGTTCGGGTTCGGGCGGTGGCGCGACGCTCGTCGTGACGGACGAGGGCCCGGGTCTGCCGGACGGCGCCGGCGTGCGCGGGCGCAGCGACCGCGGGTCGTCCGGTCTGGGCCTGGACATCGCCCGGCAGTGCGCCGAGGCGTCCGGTGGCTCGATGCGCGTCGGCCGGTCGGCGTCGGGCGGCGCGTCCGTCGCGCTGTACCTGCGCGCGCCGTAACCCAGAGCGTAAATATAAGGAGAAAGTCGGCGACTGCGACCGAGCGAGGAACGAGCAGGACGTAGCGGAACAAGGCAGGGCTCGCAGCGAACGGCCCGTCCACTGAGGGCCGGGCCGCGCGCACCTGCGAGGGTCAGAAGGCAGCCGTGCCGTTCGGCGTGCCGAGCCCGGTCGGACCGTCCCAACCGACGCCGGCGTGACACCACACCGCGGTCGGGCAGTTGCCGTTGGAGCCGGACGTCACGTCGAACAGTCCCGAAGCGTGACCCCACGTGTAGGACGCCGGGTAGCCCGAGAGGTTCCCGCCGCGCGCGTAAACCGCGCCGATGATCGGCGCGGATGCGCTCGTACCGCCGAAGACCAGCCAGCCGCTGGACCCCTGGTACCGCGTCGTGTCATACACCGAGACGCCGGTCTGCGGATCGGCCACTGCCGACACGTCTGCCAGCGCCTTGCCGGAGCACTGGGTAGCCGCCGTCTGCCACGCGGGCTTGGCGTTCAGCGTCGAGCAGCCGCTGCCGGCGCCACTCCATGCAGTCTCGGTCCAGCCGCGCGTGGTGCCCGCCGCCTTGTTGAGACTGGTGCCGCCGACCGCGATGACGCTGTCGAACGACGCCGGCGAGCCGACGCCGTAGCCGCTGTCACCCGTCGACGCGGTGATGGCGATACCGGGGTGGTTGTAGGCCGGCGTCTGCGCCGAGTCCGAGCCGCTGTAGCTGTTGCTGATTGCCGCGACGCCCTGCGTGGCCGCGTAGTTGACTGCGGTGCCGAGGTTCGCGAACGAGTTCGAGCTCGCCTCGACGAGCAGGATCTTGCAGTCGGGACACGTGGCCGAAACCATGTCGAGGTCGAGGCTGATCTCGGCGGCCCAGCCGGCGTCCTTCCGCGGGAGCGTCGATCCACCGGTCTGGTTCACCTTGCGGAAGCACCCGTTCGACATGTTGCACGGCGGGAGGCCGAACTGGGCGCGGTACACGCCGAGGTCCGCCTCCGCGGTCGGATCGTCATAGGCGTCGACGATCGCGACGGTGATGCCGCTGCCACCCGTCGCGGAAAGCTTGTACGCGTCCTGGATGTCGGCCGGGTTCAGCCCGCCCGGGCTGGTGGACGCCAGCGGCACGCCGTTGGCCGTCACGACCTTGGCCTGGCAACTGGCGGATTTCGCCGCGGGTGCGCCACAGACACGCATCGACGATAGGCCGGTTGCGGCGCCTGCCGGGTCTACGGCGACGTACGCAACGCTGGCCGCCACGATCGCGGCGGCAGCGCAGAGGGCAGTGGTTCTTGATCTCACGGAGCCTCCTGACGGGCACGCTCGCAATGACGCGGGGTAGTCAACCGAGCGTGCTGGGTCCGCACAGCGTGCAGGATCGCCCCGAATCTGTCTATACGGGTGGCACGCCCAGCGAGCTCCTAACCGGGCTTAGGACGAGCTTGACCTCGTGGTGACGCGGCGCTGACCCGCGCGGCGCGACCGTCATACCCATGACGACGCAACCTCGCACCAGGCGCTTGTTCCACCGGGCCGCTCTCGCCGCCGGCGGGGTCGGTGCTGCCGGGCTCGCGCTCACCGTGACGCTCGTATCTGCAGTCGGGCACTCTGCCGCCGCGACGACGAGCACGACGTCGACCGACAACTCGACGCCAACCAGCACGACGTCCACCGACGACTCGAGCAGCTCGAGCAGCTCGAGCAGCTCGACGACCTCGACCGGATCGAGCAGCTCGGGGATCTCGTCGAGCGACCAGTCCAGCACCACGGTCGGCGGGAGCAACGGATCATGACTACTCATACCTACGTCACGCGGGCGTGGAGCTGCACGGTCCGGCTCGTCGTCGGGGACGGGCGCGCACTCGCTCCGGCCGCCGCGGACCTGACGGCGCTGCTCGACCGCATCGACCGGATGGCCAGCCGCTTCCGCGCCGACTCTGCCTTGTCGGCGGCGAACGCCAACGCCGGGCGGCCCGTGCCGATCCCGCGCCTGCTCGGCGATCTCGTCAAAGCATCACTCGACGCGGCCGCCCAGACAGGCGGCGCCGTCGACCCGACTGTCGGCCTCGCGATGCACCGCATCGGCTACGACCGCGACATCGCCGCCATCCCGGCGGACGGACCGGCGATTGCCGCCTCCCCCCGGCGTCGTAGCTGGCAGGACGTGCGGCTGCATCGCGAGGCCGGCCTGCTCGTCGTCCCGCCAGGCACCGCGCTCGACCTCGGGGCGACAGCCAAGGCGTACACCGCTGATCTCGCCGCGCGCACGCTGAGCCGCCGATACGGCACGCCGGTGCTCGTCGAGCTCGGCGGTGACCTGGGCACGGCGGGCAGCCCGCGCGGCGGATGGCCCGTGCGGGTGGCTGAGCACGAGAACGGTCCGGGCCAGGTCGTCGTGCTCCGGCACGGCGGGCTGGCCACGTCGACCACGACGATCCGCCGCTGGCTACGCGGCGAGCGAAGCGTCCACCACATCGTCGATCCGCGCACGGGAACACCCGCCGACGGGCCGTGGCGCACGGCTTCGGTGTACGCACCCTCGGCGCTGGCCGCGAACGTCGCGAGCACCGCTGCGATCGTGCTGGGCGAGCGGGCCGTCGAATGGCTGACGACCCGGCAGCTGGCCGCCCGGCTGGTCGATGTCGACGGCTTCGTCGACACCACGCCTGGCTGGCCCGTGCACGCGCACGCTGAAACGGCGGCCGCGTGATGACACTCTGGTACACGGCACGTGGCGCCGGCCTGGCCGCACTCGTTGTCCTCACGCTCGCGACGTCGCTCGGCGCACTGACCTCGGTGAAGATCCGTTCGGCGTCGGCACGCGTCGTCCTGCAGTACACCCACCGCGCCGCTGCCTCGTTCGGCTTGGGCTTGATTGCCTTGCATATTGGGACGATCCTCGCCGACGCGCAGGCAGGCGTCGGCGTGCGCGGAGCACTTGTCCCGTTCGCCTCGGCCTACCGGCCGAATGCCGTCGCGCTCGGCTCGATCGCGGCGTACCTGCTCGTGACGCTCGCCGCGCTGGGCCTCGCACGCGGACGCCTTGCCGCATCGGCACGGGGCGCAGCCTGGTGGCGGCGCATCCATACGCTGGCGTACGGCGCGTGGGCGCTGGCCATGCTGCACGGTCTCACTGCGGGCACGGACGCCGGCCTGACGTGGGTCCGGACGCTGTGGGCGATGTGCCTCGTCGTGGTACTCACGTGTGTGGCCGTGCGGCTCAGCGCGCTGGCGCGACGCGGCGTGGTCGTAGGAGCAATGCGATGACCGCCGTCCTGTCGACCCCGGCGGAGCAGGCCTGGGCGATCGGCGCTCCCCGCCTGCTCGCCGGGCTGGATCGCCACGCCACCCTTGACCACATCGCCCACCTCGCGGTGCACGGCGCGCTACCGCACCTGGACCGCGCGCGCCTCACTGCACTACTCGACGATGTCGCACTCACGGGGCGCGGTGGCGCCGGGTTCCCGTTCGCCGCCAAGCTGCGCGCGATAACTCGCGAGCACGGCACCGTCGTCGTCAACGGCAGCGAGAGCGAGCCGGCCAGTTTCAAGGACCGGACGTTGCTGCGCCGCGCACCGCACCTCGTCCTCGACGGCGCCCTCGCAGTCGCAGCGGCGATCGGGGCCCGACGCGTCACGGTCGCGGTGCACGACCCCGCCGCGGCGGCCGCCGTGACGCAGTCGATCCGTCAGCGCCGGGACGCGGCGAGCGCAACCGTCGAGCGCGTCGACGGCGGCTTGGTCGCGGGCGAAGCCCGCGCACTAGTGCGTCGGCTCGGCGGCGGTCCGGCGATCCCGCCCGGCCGGCGCGTCCACCTCACCGAGCGCGGCGTCCTGGCCTCGAACGCCGAGACATTCGCCCAGGTGGCCGTCGCCATACGCCTCGGCGCGCGACGCTTCCGCGACACCGGCACGCACGCCGAACCCGGCACCACGCTGCTCACCATCGGCGGCGCTGTGTCGCGGCTGGGAGTCGTCGAGATCCCGCTCGGCACGCCGCTCGGCATCGTCCTCGCCGCCGCGGGCGCAACTGACCCGCGGGCGATCGTCGCCGGCGGCTACCACGGTTCGTGGCACGCGCCGCTGCCGCAGCTGCGCCTCGCGCGCGACGGGATCACGCTCGGCGCGGGCGTGCTGTTCGTCCTGGACGGCAGCACGTGCGCCCTCGGCGAGCTTGCCCGCGTCACGGCATGGCTCGCGTCCCAGTCCACGCGGCAATGCGGCCCGTGCATGTTCGGGTTGCCGGCACTCGCCCGCGACGTCGCGGCGCTGGCCGCCGGAACCGCGGCGGCGCTCCCGGCCGCTCAGCGTCATGCGCATCTC